>Ga0334883_1005455_pt1 | contig 11203 bp, 4 predicted proteins | sample GraSluR1_MG_6_FD_207230 | JGI IMG/M metagenome (GOLD analysis project Ga0334883, IMG submission 207230) | Sludge microbial communities from methane-producing bioreactor in Wageningen University, Netherlands - Granular Sludge_09_05-R1 | ecosystem: Engineered > Bioreactor > Anaerobic > Unclassified... | reverse complement strand
TCTATCTCAAGGACTCGTCCCAGTGGCCGCTCCAGAGTTACCTGTACACGCGCGTGACCACGCGCATGCTCCAGTGGAACGTCTCGGGATCCGCCGATCGCGCAGGCGCGACCTTTCAGCAGGCGACGCCAGAAGGCTTGCAGGCCGCGATGATCATCATCGCGACCATTCCCATCATCCTGGTGTACCCGGCCTTGCAGCGCTATTTTGTCACGGGTCTGACGCTGGGCGCCGTCAAGCAGTAGCCTCGCCAAGCACGCTGCCACGCACACCGGCCGAGGGTCGGTGCTTGCCGCTGGCAGCGTTGCTGTGCCCCGGGCAGGCAAGGTGCGGTTGATGAGACGGCGCACGCTCTTGCTCGGCCTGGCGACAGCCGCTCTGGCCGGCGCCTGCGCGCCCGCCCGTCGAGTGCTCGACATATTTGCCCCAAGGAGATCTGCCATGCTGACGCTACACATTGCGCCCAACGGAGACGATGGCTGGTCTGGCAGCCGGGCCGAGCCCAATGCCAACGAGACCGACGGGCCGCTGGCCACGCTGGCGGGAGCGCGCAACCGGCTGCGAGCGTTACGGGCCTCCCAGGAGATGCCCCCGGGTGGCGCCGAGGTGATCCTGGCCCCGGGTGACTATACGCTGGACGAATCGATAGAGCTCGAGGCCGAGGACGGCGGCACCGCGAACGCCCCCATCGTCTATCGCGGCGCTCTCGAGGCCGGCAGGGTGCGCCTCCTGGGGGGCAAGCCGATACGGGACTGGCGGGCCGTCAGCGACCCAGCCGTGCGCCAGCGCCTCGATCCCAACGTGCGCGCGCGCGTGCTGGAGGCAGACCTGGCGAAAGCAGGCATCGACGCGCCCGCGCCGCTCTCAGCCCGCGGATTCCAGCGCCCCATCCGCCCCGCCCACCTGGAGCTGTTCGTCGCTGGACGGGCCATGGCGCTGCCGCGCTACCCCGCCCAGGGCTGGCTGACCATCTCTGGCCTGCCCGAGCAGACGGCCCGCGATGACGGCCACGGCGGCACCTTGGGCCTCAAGCACAAGGGATTTCTGTTCGAGAATCCCGCCCCCGCCACCTGGGCGCCCAGCGATGACATCTGGGCCTATGGCTATTGGGATTATGACTGGTCCGGCACCTATGAGCGGGTGGACGCGCTGGACGCCGACCAGGGCATGGTGGTCACCGCGCCGCCCTACTGCTGGAAAGGGTTTCGGGTCGGCCAACGATTCGCGTTCCTGAACGTGCTAGAGGCCCTGACCGAGGACGGCAGCTATTACGTGGACCGCGAACGGGGGCGCATCTACCTCCTGCCGCCCGAGAGCGCCCCGCTGAGCGATGTCTGGGCCTCCACGCTGGGAGACCCGATGATCGCCCTGCAGGACGCCGACCACGTCACCTTCCAGGGCCTCACGCTGGAGGTCACCCGGGGGGACGCAGTGGTCATCCAGGGCGGCACAGGCTGCCGCGTGGAGCGCTGCACCCTGCGACATATCGGCAACCGGGCACTCGTCCTCACCGGCGGCGAGGGGCACACCGTCACAGCCTGCGAGATGTCCCAGATCGGCGATGGCACCATCGAGATCCGCGCGGGCGACCGCGAGCGCCTGACCCCCTGCAACCATCGCGTGACCCACTGCCATATCCACGATTTCTCGCAGTGGGTGCGCTGCTATACGCCGGCGGTGCAGATCTGGGGCGTGGGCGCGACGGTGTCTCACAACCACCTCCATGATGCGCCCCACTCGGCCATCATCTATTGGGGCAACGAGAACGTCATCAGCTACAATCAGATCCATCACGTTACCCTGGAGACGGGCGACTGCGGCGCCATCTACACCGGGCGCGACTATACCGCGCGGGGCAACGTGGTCGCGCGCAACTGGATCCACGATAGCGGCGGCGTGGGGATGGGATCCATGGGCATCTACCTGGACGACTGCGTCAGCGGGCAGATTCTGGTGAGCAACGTGTTGGAGCGCTGCACCCGCGCCGTGTTCATCGGCGGGGGACGCGACAACCTGGTGCGCGGCAACCTGCTGGTGGATTGCCAGCCCGCCCTGGCGGTGGATGGCCGTGGCATGGACGACCGCCCCGTCTGGCGGAACATGGTCATCAGCACGCTCAAGGAACGCCTCTTGGCCATGCGCCCCGATCAGCCGCCCTATAGCGAGCGGTATCCCGAGCTGGCAGCCACCCTGGCCTACTATCGCGTCGCGGACGACGTTGGTGAGGCCGGGCCGCACATCCCGCCCGAGGGCAACGAGATCGCGGGCAACGTCAGCGTAGGTGGCCATTGGAGCCAGGTTCACTGGCACGCCGAGGAGCAGCACCTGACCTGGGGCGAGAACCTGGTGACCGAGGACGCCGCCATCCGCGAGGTGGCGTTGGGGCTGGCCGAGGCCCCGCCTGACGGGCCGTCGCTGCCGGCTGGGTTCGACATCATCAACCTGGACGAGATCGGTCCCCAGGGCCCGGTGGGAGCATAGCATGGGAGCGAGCACCAAAGAGATCGAAATGGAGCCGCGCGAGATCGTTCGCCGCGGCATCGCGTTCGACGATCCGCCGCGCATCGGGCTGCATTTCCACGTCAGCCCCATCATCACGCCCAGCGGCCCGCGCGTCTGGCCGGTGACCGACTTTGCCGGCGCGTCCTACGGGCCCGATCCCGCCTTTCAGCCCGGCCCCGACGGCCGCAACGAGTGGGGCGTCAAGATGCACAGCCCCGACCCCACCGGCGAGAACATGGGCGAGTCGTTGGATCCCCCTCTGGGCGAGGGTTGGCACCGCCTGGAGAGCTATCGCTTTCCCGATTACCACGCCCCCGGCCGCTACGCTGGCATCGCCGAGGCGGCGGCGGCGGGGCACGCCCAAGGCAAGTATGTCTATGGGCACGTCCCCAGCCTGATGCTGCTGCCCATCAACCTGCGGGGCATGGGCAACTGGCTGCTGGACCACGCTCTCTACCAGAGCGAGCTGGCCTACCTGCTGGAGCGGATTCTGGAGGCGCGCCTGGCCGCTATCGAGCAGTACGCCGCGGCCGGCGTCGATGGCGTCATCTCCTACGACGACATGGGCACCGATGAGCGCGGGTTCATGCGGCCCGAGGTGTTCCGGCGGCTCTATTTCGAGCCCTATCGGCGCACCATCGACGCGCTGCACGAGCACGGGATGCATTTCCTGCACCACTGCTGCGGCCAGGTGCGCGAGTATATGGACATGTTCGTCGAGGCCAGGCTGGACGTGCTGCAGCTCGACCAGCCCGGTCTGATGGGCATCGAGTGGTTGGGCGAGCAGTATGGCGGCAAGCTCTGCTTTTGGAACTGTGTGGACATCCAAAAGACCCTGCCTACCAACGATCCCGCCCTGATCCAGGATGAGGCTCATCGCCAGGTGTGGCACTTGGGCCGGTACGGTGGCGGGTTCATGGTCAAGGCGTACCAGCAGCCCAACGCCATCGGCATCACCGCCGAGGCATCGCAGGCGCAGTATGAGGGCTTTATGCGGGTGGCCCACTACCCGCTGATCCCCCACCGCGAGCCCAAGGAGGGTTAGGCCGTGGCTCCAGACACATGCACGCTTAAAGCCAAGATGCGCGACCTGTTCGCGGGGCCGTTCCCAGGCCACGCCATCTGGATGGATCCGGATGGCATGGTCCCGCTCATCGAGGCCAACGATGGGCGCGGCGATTTCACCGTGTCAGACCGGCCCGTCGAGGAGTGGCTAGGCTGGGCGCTGGAGAACTATGAGCGCAAGGTGGCCTGGCACGAGGCCGTCGACGACGACGCCATCCCGTACGTCAAGCTATCCACCGGCACCCAGCTCTTTGCCGCCGCCTTTGGCTGCCCCGTGCACCAGTACGAGGATGACAACCCCTGCGCGCTGCCCACCGTCGGCACCGCCGCCGAGGCCGACGCGCTAGAGATCCCCTCGCTGGATGATCCGCCGCTGGCGCGAGTGTTCGAGCTGGGGCGGCTGGTCCGCGAGCGGGTGGGGCCCGAGGTGCCCATCGGCGTGCCCGATATTCAGAGCGCCCTGGACATTGCCGCGCTCATCTGGCGCAAAGAGGATCTGTTGCTGGCGCTGATCACCGATCCCGACGCCGTCGATCGCCTGGCGGCCAAGTGCCAACAGGTGCTGATCGCGTTCTTTCGGCGGTTTCGCCAAGAGCTGGGCGTGGTGAACTATTGCCACTGCCCCTACGGCTGGGCACCGCCCGACCAAGGCGTCTGGCTCTCGGAGGATGAGGCTGGCGCCATCTCGACCCGCATGTTCGACCAGTTCTGCCTGCCCTGGCTGGTGGAGCTCTCGGAGACCTTTGGCGGGCTGTTCGTGCACTGCTGCGCCACCGCCGATCACCAGTACCGGTCGTTTCGGCGGATCCCCAACCTGCGCGGGCTCAATCGGGTCTTTCAGGAGCCGGGGCCGCAGCCGGCCATCGACGCCTTTTCCGGGCACACCGTGCTGATGCAAGCCTGGACCGCGCTCCCCAACGCCCTGGCCATGCTCGAGATGGCGCGCCCCAACACGCGCTTTCTGTTCAACATGCCCGTTCAGCCGCTGGACGAATCCCGCCGCACCGTGGACGCCCTACGCGAGGCCTGCGCGCGGCACGAGGCCGCCTTTGAGGAGCAAACGCCATGATGCGACCGCATCCTCTCCACCCAACCCGTCACGAGCGCCTTCTCAACGGCTGGTGGGACCTCCTCCCGCAAGCGCACCACGACCTGGCCAACCCGCTGGAGCCTGAGGCGACGCCAACCGAAGGTTGGACGCCAGCGGCCTATCTGGTGCCGGGCTTTTTCACGGACGCGGGCTATCCCGACGCGTGGCGGGAGACGCGGACGGCCTGGGCCCGCACGGTCTTTGCCTCGCCGGACCTCAAGCCCGACCAACGGGCCGTTCTGACCATCGACGCCGCCATTCCGCGGGCGCACCTGTTCCTGAACGGGGCGCGCATCGCCGTGCAGGATGACATGTTCATCGGCGACCCGGTGGACGTCACCGACCGGCTGCAAGCGGGCGAGAACGAGCTGGCCGTGCTGCTCACGGACCATCGCCGCTTCCCGCATCCCGACACCGGCGAGCTAACCCTGGAGGAAGTGCCCTGGGGCTGTTGCATCAGCCGGCAGCAGGCCGGCATCTGGCAGGACGTGCGGCTGGACGTCCGTCCCGAGACGCATATCGCCCACACGACCATCCGCACCTCGGTGCGGGAGAGCCGCCTCTGGATCCGCGTGCTCGTGCGCAACGCCAGCGCGCGGCCGTTCCAGGGCGAGCTGGTCGCCCAGGTAGACACCGGCGCGCAGGCCGGCCCCGGTTTGTCGCCGCAACCCGTGACGCTGGCGCCGGGCGAGGCGACCGAGGTCACGGTGGAGGCACCTTGGTCCAACTACCGAGCGTGGTCGCCCGAGGATCCACGACTCTACCACCTCGATCTCTTGCTAGTGGCCGATGGACGCGTGGTCGACGCCGCCCGCGAGCGGTTTGGCTACCGCGAGGTGTGGATCGACGGCCACCGCATTCGGCTCAACGGGCAGCCGCAACGCTGGTACGGCGAGTGGGCCCACAAGGCTCACGCCCACTGGTTGCGCCCTGAATACGTCCGCCAGTGGTACCAACAACTGCGCGACCTGAACATGAACTATGTGCGGCTGCACACCTTTCCCCATCCAGAGATGTACCTCGACATCGCCGACGAGATGGGCATCCTGATCTGCCAGGAGACGGCGCTGTACGGATCGTTCCAGGGCGGCCTGGACACGCCCAACCTGTGGCCCAACGCCGCCGCCCATGTGCGCCGGATGGTCCGCCGCGATGGCAATCATCCCTCGCTGGTCCTCTGGAGCGTCGAGAATGAGATGCGCTGGGCCCTCAACACCATGCCGCAAGCACGGGTGGAGCTGCCCAAGCTACGACACCTGTTCCACCAGCTCGACCCCACCCGCCCCGCCATCCACGATGGCGACAGCGGCATCTGGAACGAGCGCGAGCAAGAGCTGATCTCGCGCCACTATGGCCCGGCCTGCCACGGCTGGGGCTGGTGGGACCATTCGCGTCCACTGCTGGCCGGCGAGCTGGGTCGCTGGCACTATGGCTCGCCCCACGTGGCGCTGACCTGGGACGATGACGCCGTCTATACCGACTATGGCCGGATGTGCCGCTCCATCGCTCAGGACGCCGCGCGCATCATCGAGCTGGGGCGCGCCAACGAGGTGTCGTGTCTGTTCCCCTGGAACACCTCTGGGCTGGACAACCTGCGCCCCGGCGAGGAGCGGACCTTCGACTGGCCCGACCCCGCCGCGCCCCACGCCAAGCCGCTGGTTCACACCGCCTACCAGAGCGAGTACGCCTGGTGGCGCGATGAGGAGCCCTATCGGCCGGGACCCAGCTTTGCAGCGCTGCGCCGGGCCAACCGCCCGGTGGCGCTGGTGCCCTGGCAGGAGCGCTCCGGCTACTACAACGACGACACGGCGGCCCATCGCGTGTTCCTGGTCAACGACCTCCCGCACGAGTTCCGCGGCAGCCTGACCGCGCGGCTGGTCCAGGACGGTCGCGCGCTCTGGGAGGATCAGGCCGCCATCACGGCGCCGGCCGGCGGCACCACCGAGCATACCTGGCAGATACCTCTGGCGAGCCTGGACCCCGGCGACGCCATTCTGGAGACGCAGTTCGTCCCTGAGACCGACGCCGACGCAGCGGCCACCGACGCCATCCAGCGCCCGCTGCGCATCGGCGATCCCGCCGCGCGGAACGAGCGGCTGCGCCTACCGCCCGTCGGCGTGTGGGGCCAGAGCGCCCTGATCCCGTGGCTGGAGGCCCGTGGCGTGCAGGCCCAGCCGGTCTCCCCTGAGGCGCTGCCCCACCCCGCCGACACCCCCATCATCGTCGTCGGCGAGGGGACCGTGCAGCCGGGCAGCCCGGTCACGCGCGCGTTCCAGGCCTACTGCCAGGCCGGCGGTCGCCTGCTGGTGCTGGAGCAGCAGCACAGCCTCTTCCCCGGGCTGGCCCTGCAACGGCTGCCCAACGAGGCCGCCCATCTCCGCGACCCGCAGCATCCAGTGGTCGCCGGCATCGCGCCGCTCGACCTGCGCTTTTGGGGAGACGACCCCTACGGCCTGCCGTCCTCCACCAGTTGGGTAACGACGATTCCTTATGTCAAGCCCAGTGACGTGGGCTATGTGCACCCGATCATCGATTCCAGCGGCGGTGACTTTGGCACCGGCGGCCTGGGCTGGGCGCCGGTCATGGAGGCCCGCATCGGCCAGGGCATCGCCATCGGCATGCAGCTCAACCTGGTCGAGCGGCTGGGCCGCCTGCCCGTGGCCGATCGGCTGCTGAGCAACGCGCTGCGCTATCTGGCCGGGGCAACGCGGCCACAGCCCCAACCCATCGCCGTCGACGAGGCCTTGGCCACCGCGTGGCCGGCTCGACTCGCGACGGTGGAGCCCTCCCCCCTGCACGACGCACCGCCAGCGCATGGGGAAATCGCCCTGGTATCCGGCAGCCGTCCCGCCCAGGACCCGGCCGCGTGGCATCGCTGGCTCGAACGCGGCGGCACCCTGCTGCTGTGGGACCTGCAGCCGGAGGCCCTCGCCTCCTGGCAACAAGCCTTGGGGGCCGAGGTGACGCTCCAGGAGCCCGCGCATCCGGTCTACCACCTGATCCGTGCGGCGTCGGACGATGATCCCGCCGGCATCCTGGCCGGCCTCTCCAACGAGGACACCTGCTGGCTGGAGAACTGGCAATACACCCGTACCAACCGCAAAGAGCCCATCGCGTCGCATCTGCTGGCGTCCTCGGTCGGGCGGGCGTTGCTCACCAACGCGCCGCGTGCGGGCCTGGACGTGCTCTTTGGCGACGAGCGCTCTTCCGAGCGCGAGCGCATGGTGGCCATGAGCGCCTACCTGGATGCCGACCCGCCGCCCACCCTGGGAGCCCTGGTGGAGATCGCCGTGGGGCGGGGCCGCGCGCTGGTATGCCAGGTCCACTGGCGCCCGGAAAAGTGGCAGTTCCGGCGGCTGCTGGGCACGCTGCTATGGAACCTGGCCGGCGCCGGGGGGATCGACATCCTCGATGGCGACACCACGCCCACCAGCGGTCGCCGCAGCGATGGCTACCCGCAGAGCGTCCTGGTGGCCGTCGACCTGGATGACGGCAGCATCGAAACGCTGCGGCAGGCCTCGGAGCGCCAGGTGGAATACTGTAGCGACAATGCCACGTTCCTGCAGCAACCTCATTGGCAGCGCGCCGGCACGCCGGACGGCCAGTTGACGGTCACGGCGCCGAGCGGCGGCGGCACCGCGCCCGGACGCGTCGTCATCGGCCTTCAGGTGAGCACGCCCACCGCGCGCAAGCTGACCTCCACCCTGGGGGGGCTGCCCAATCCCGACCTACAGACGCACTTGGCTCTGACGGGCGCTGGCAGCGTGCAGGCGTGGATCAACGGCGCCGCCTGGCCGCGAGCGACGCTGGAGGATGGCCAGGGCCGCATCGCCGATATCGACTTGGAGGCCGGAGCCAACAGCGTGCTGCTGGTCTGGGAGCCTGCTGACCGGCATAGCACGCTGGGCCTGCGGTTCGTGGACAAGCATGGCGATCCCGAGATCACCTACGCCTTTGGGTAGCGCGGGCGACAGCGACATGACGCCCATCTGAGAGGGTGAGTTGGCATGCTGTTTGGATTCGTGCCCTTGATCCTGCGCCGTCTCGGCAACCGCCCGTTGCTGACGACGCTGCTGATCCTGACCACGGCGCTGGCTGTGTCCATCACGGCCGGCATTCCGGTCTTTGCCGGAGCCGTGAGCCAGGTGATCATGCAGGAGGAGATCGACACCCGCCGCGACACCAAGGGCTGGCCGGTGTTTTCGGTGCGGATCAGCGCCACGCCCACCGAGCGCCAGCCCATAGGCATCGACGACGCCGGGCAGATCCGTGATTGGCTCCAGCAGGGGCTGAACCAGCACGTGGGCCTGCCGGTGCGCGCCCTCCACATGGAGACCCAAAGCCCCGCCTACCGCCTGGCGCCCCTGGCCGACGATCCCCGCTACACCACCGAGCACCTGGCCAGCGTGCGCGTGGTGACGCTGGAGAGCACCGCCGTGGGCGATGACGGCGCCGGCCTCCGCACCGTCGACGGCGCCCCGTATGGTCAGGAGATCGATCCCAGCATCCTCAACGTATGGATCGAGCAGGGCTTGGCCGATAGCCTGGCGCTGCAGCCGGGTGAGATCTATGAGCTGGGGCAGCTCTACTCATCGGCGGGGGATGGCGTGCCGGTCCGCATCGCCGGCATCTGGGCGGCCGAGGACCCCGCCGACGACGGCTGGTACCGCAATCCCGCCGTGCAGTTCGCCGGCAGCCTGCTGACCACGCCGGAGGCCTTTCTTCAGTGGATCGCGCCCATCACCCCGCAGGGGTCGAGTCTGACCTTTTGGTATTTCGTGATGGACGAGCAGCGCATGAACCTGGACCGGGCCGAGGCCTACACGGCCGGGCTTACGGCCCTCTCCCGCGAGGTGGCCAACCGCCTCGCCGGCGGGCAGATGGATCTGGACCCACGAGAGGATCTGTTGCGCGGGCAGGCGCGCAAGCAGGCCTTGCAGACGGTGCTATTCGGCTTTAGCGTGCCCGTCATCATCATCATGGTCTATTTCCTGGGGTCGCTCTCGGCCACGCAGACGCGCTTCCAGGCGGGCGAGATCGCCATGATGGCCAGCCGCGGGAGCTCGCGGTGGCAGTTGCTGGGCATCTGGGCGCTAGAGTCCCTGGTGCTCCTGGCGGCCGCGACCCCCATCGGGTTGGGCGGCTCGCTGCTCCTGGCTCGCAGCATGAGCTATGCCGACGGGTTCATGTCCTTTGCCACGCGAGAGCCGCTGCGCGTCAGCCTGGCATCGGTGAGTTGGGGGCCCGTCCTGGCGGTCATCGCCGCCAGCCTGGTGATCCGTCTGGCAGCCACCTGGCGCGCCTCGCGCACCACGGTGGTAGCTCACGAACGGGCGGCCGGCCGGCGCCAACTGCTGGTCAACAGCGTCCGCCTCTTTTTCACGGCCACGCTCTGCCTGGTCACCTGGTACGCCTATCGCCAGCTCACCACGCGGGGGAGCCTGGCCATGGCCGGCATGGACGTCCTCGATCCGCGCAACGATCCCCTGGTCCTGCTGGCGCCCACCCTGTTCGTGTTCACCGTGCCGCTGCTGGTGGCCGAGCTGTTCGTCTGGCTGATGGTGCCGCTGGGCTACCTTGCCGGCTATGTCCGGGGGGTCTCGGCCTACTTGGCCACGCTCAACCTGGCGCGCAGCGGCGGGCTATACCGTGGCCCCATCTACCGGCTGGTCCTGTGCCTCTCGCTAGGCGTGTTCTACGCCTCGGCCGCCCGCAGCGCCGACGTCTGGCTGCTGGATCGCTTGCGCTACGAAACAGGCAGCGACCTCACCTTTGCGGTGGGCAAGCAGGAGGCGTCCGTCTCGCTGGGCATCTTTGGCAGCGGGGGGCAGGGAGCCTCTGCGGAGGATCCCTTTATGGTCCTGCCAACCGACGAGTATGCGGATCTGCCTGGCGTGAGCGCTGCCGCGCGCGTGGGCGAGTTCGAGGCGGCCCTGGCGGGAGGGGGCGACCTGCCGTATGTGCGCCTGCTCACGGTGGATCGCCTCGATTTTGGCGAGAGCGCCTACTTTCGCGACGACTATGCCCGCGCCTCCCTGGGCGAGCTGATGAACCGGCTGGCCACGGTCGCCAATGGCGTGCTGGTGCCCCGCAGCGTGGCGGCGCGCCTCAACCTGGGCGTCGGCGATCGGCTCCGGGCCAACGTCTTGGTGGCCGGCACCACGCGGCAGATCCTCGAGTACACCATCGTCGGCCTGTTCGAGTACTTTCCCACCATGCGCTTCGAGGGCGACCAGATCGCCGCACCGGTGCTGGTCACCAATTTCTCGTTCCTGGAGCTGAATACCAGCAGCCTGCTGCCCCACCAGATCTGGCTCCGTCTCGAACCGGGCGCGGACCCAGACGCCGTCCTCGGCGCGGTACGCGAGCTGGGGGTCACTCCGCGTGATATCGTCGTCTTGCCAGAGCTGGTGAGCCGCGAAGCGAACCGGATCGAGCGCACCGGCATGTTCGGCCTGCTCACGTTCTGTTTCGTCGCCGCTGCCGCGCTCTCGGTGGCCGATATGCTCGTCTACAGCACGGCCATGCTGCAGGAGCGGGCGGTGC
>Ga0334883_1005454_pt1 | contig 11207 bp, 10 predicted proteins | sample GraSluR1_MG_6_FD_207230 | JGI IMG/M metagenome (GOLD analysis project Ga0334883, IMG submission 207230) | Sludge microbial communities from methane-producing bioreactor in Wageningen University, Netherlands - Granular Sludge_09_05-R1 | ecosystem: Engineered > Bioreactor > Anaerobic >... | reverse complement strand
TGTCAGCGCAAAGTAGTAATGTCCTAATCTAGCAAAGTTAAAATGTCCTAATGGAGGACAACAACATGACAAGGACAATCGCAATGACAGAACAAGAACTACACCGAAAAACGATACTGGAAAAAGCGGAGGAGCAACGGATAACACAAGCCGCAGGAGCGACGGAATTGGGCGTCAGTGAACGCCATTTTCGCCGATTATTATCACGGCACCGAAACGAAGGGGATGTGAGTCTGGTATGTGGACATCGCGGCAAACCCAGCAATCACCGTCTGAAGGCAACCAAACGTCAGACGATCATCGATTTGATGCGTGACCCGAAGTACGAAGGATTTGGGCCCACCTTGCTGACAGAGAAATTGGCGGAATACCAAAAGATCACCGTCAGTCGTGAGACCGTCCGCCAGATCATGATCGAAGAAGGGCTCCATCATCCCAAAAGCAAGAAAAAAATAAACCTCCATCCCCAGCGGGAACGGCGTGCCCAACGGGGAGAATTGGTTCAAATTGATGGCTCCTACCATGCCTGGCTGGAGGAACGTGGCCCAAAAGCCTGTCTGCTCCTGTTTGTGGACGACGCCACCAGTGAAGTGCTCGCCGCTGAATTCGTTGAACAGGAGAGCTATTTTTCCTACGGCAAGCTATGTCAGGCTTTTTTTCACACCTATGGACTCCCTGTGGCCTTCTATAGCGATAAATTCAGCGTTTTTCGGGTCAATTCGCAGTGTGAGGCCATCACACAGTTCGGAAGAGCTTTACTTACGCTGGGCATTGATTTGATCTGCGCTAACTCCCCACAAGCCAAAGGCCGCGTCGAACGTGCCAACAAAACTTTCCAGGATCGTCTGGTCAAGGAGTTACGCTTGCAGGAGATTGATAATTACCAGGATGCCAATGCTTTTCTCCCCTCTTTTTTACAAACTTATAACCGTAAATTCGCGGTTCTGCCCCGCTCTGTCGGGGAGGCTTTTTCCCCCCTGGATACAACCATCGACCTGCCTTTCCTTTTTTCCATCCATGATTTTCGCAAGATTTCCAGAAACCTTGAGATTGCTTTTAACAATACCACTTATCAGATTCGTACCTCCAGACCCCCTCAGTACCTCATCGGCCGCAAGGTGCTCGTTACTCTCGATGCCGATGATAACGTCGCTTTTTTTCTCAACTCGCAACCGCTGCTCGTTGACATCTTTCACAAACAACCCCCTCAGGCTCAGGTGGTGTCTTCCAAGTCCCTCGACCATCGCCCTTTTTCTCCCCCGGTCGATCATCCCTGGCGTTCCTATGGCAAGAAGATCAATGGCTTGCCTATCCTCATTCCAGATTCTCATTAGGACATTTCTATCTTGCTCCCAATAGGACATTTCTACTTTGCCTTGACAGATTTTATTAGCCAGCCTGCACCAATGTTTCCAGTAAGGCAATAGCTTGCCGCATGCGCGCCAGCACTTTCTCCTTACCGATGATCTCCATGCTTTCAAACAAGGGCGGGCTTACCTGCTGTCCGGTGACCGCCACACGAATGACGCCAAACACCTGGCCAGGATTCGTCCCCAATTCTTCCACCAGAGCCCGTAAAGGCAGTTCGGCGGCTTCATGGGTCATGGCCTCGCAGCCAGCAAGGATGTCTGTGGCGCGCTGGGCCACCAGAAGCGCTTCTTTGGCAGTCATCTTTTTCTGCACCAATTCTTCTGCTACCGGAACTACATCATCTCGAAAGAAGAAACCCGCGATCTCCGGGGCATCATCCAGGGTTTTCAAGCGTTCCTGAATGATAGGCGCGATCTGCAGCAGCACATCATCCCGTGTCTGGTAACCGGCTTGCGCAAAATAGGGTTTGATTCGCTGTGCGAGGTCTTCCAAAGGCAAGCTGCGTATATGCAGCCCGTTGAAGTGATCCAGCTTGGTAAAGTTGATCGCGGAAGGATTGGGATTAAGACGATTGACATCAAATTTGTCGATCAGGTCCTGCGTGGTGAAAAACTCTGTGTGGTCATCATAAGCCCAACCCATCAACGCCACCCAGTTGTTGACCGCCTCGGGCAAATAGCCCAACTCCTCCAGATCATGGATCATCACCGAGTATCCACCCTGTTTGAACTGGGCAGAGTCCCGTTTGCTCAATTTACCCTTACCGCTTGGCTTGAGAAACACCGACAGGTGATACCATTTCGGTTCTTGCCAGCCCAGGGTACGGTACAACAATACATTCTGCGGCAGCGATGGCAGCCATTCACTGCCGCGAAAGACATGCGTGATCTCCATCAGGTGGTCATCCACCATGGCAGCCAGATGATAGACCGGGATGCCGTTGGATTTCACCAGCACATAATCATCCAGATTTTCCAACTCCACTGTGATCTCACCGCGCATTTCATCTTTCACCGTGATAGCGCCTTCTTTGGGCATCATAAAGCGAATAACAGCTTTCTCTCCTGCCGCAACCCGTCCACGGGCTTCATCCAGCGGAATATGGCGGCAGGTGCCGTCATAATGTGGGTTAATTTTCTGCGCCCGCTGCTCTTCACGCACAGCATTCAAGCGTTCCGGTGTACAAAAGCAGTAAAAAGCATGCCCAGTTTTAAGTAAATGCTGCGCCACTTCTTGGTATTTGTCCAGTCGTTGGGTTTGCCGGTACGGGCCGAACGGTCCGCCGATGTCGGGGCCTTCATCCCACTGCAAGCCCAACCAGTGCAAACCTGTGGTGATATTATCCATGGCGTCATCAACAAACCGCTGCTGGTCTGTATCTTCGATACGGAGCAAAAACTGCCCGCCGGTCTGGCGCGCCAGCAGGTAACAATACAGGGCTGTACGGGCATGCCCCAGGTGCATATACCCGGTTGGTGACGGCGCAAAGCGCACACGTACAGGTTTTATTTCACTCATCATCCTTCTCCTCAAACAAGCGTGGTTCAGACCAATGCGTCCGGCCGCTTGGCAGCCGTATGCATGGCGACACTCTCCACCAGGCCGATACCCAGGCACAATGATACCATGGAACTACCCCCGTAACTGATGAACGGCAGCGTCAGGCCGGTGACCGGCAGCAGGTTGAGATTCACCCCGATGTTGACAACGGTTTGAAATGCCATCACTACGCCAATACCATAGGCGATCAATGCCCCGTAAAGATCCTCGGCATTTTTGGCGATCACAAAACAGCGCCAGAAAATGAATAACAGGGCTCCCATCACCACCCCTGCACCAACCAGTCCGAATTCGGCAGCCACCACCGAGAATATAAAATCGGTGTGACGAACCTTTTGAAAACGTAACTGCACCTGTGAACTCTGCTGATACCCCTGACCAAACCAGCCGCCCGACCCGATCGTGATTAACGCCTGCTGGATATTGTACTGTTCACCATAGCTGGCTTCTTCGTCCGGCACGAGAAAATTGTTAATACGTCGCATCATGTAATCAGGCAGAATGCCCAAAGCCAGCACAATTGCCACGATCAACATAGCGATCAATATCAAATAGATCAAGTATTTGACAGGAACGCCCGCCAGCCAGATCATGGCAAACCAGATCACCGCCAGTACGATAGAAGAGCTTAAATCAGGTTGGATGACCACCAGAATGAAAACCAGGCCCATCAAAGCCGCACTTTGCATCACCCAGTTCCAATTCTTGGGCTCATCTTTCTTCATGGCGAAATAATTCGCCAGTACCAGGATCAACACCTGGCGCGCAATCTCAGAAGGTTGGATATTGGTGCCTGCGACAGTCACCCAGCGACGGGAACCAAAGGCAGCAAACCCAAACACATAGATAAAGATCAGCGAGCCAATGATGATCATATACATAATTGGGCTCAGAGGCGCCAGGTAACGATAATCGACAATCGCCACCCCGACGATAACCACCAGACCAATCGCGAGGAATTGCGCCTGTCGCTGCGCCAATCCTTCCAGGCCGATCGAACCGGCGATGGCGGAATTCACCACCACCACGCCCAACACCCCCAAGAACAACACCCCGCCGAACAGCAGGAAATCGAAATTACGCCACAACTCTCGTTTGAACAAACCTTTTTTCTACCTTCTACGCAAGGTCTCTGCGGGTTTCAGGGGAATATCTGCCAGCAAGCGCTGTTCACGGCCGTCTTGTTCAACCGAGATATTGACACCCTGCCCATCAATTGACACATATTTTGCCAGCACTGTCAATAATTCGTCCTTTAACCGGTTCATTTGCTCCGGCGTCAGGTTAGTGCGGTCATGAATCAGCACAAATTGAAGACGGTCTTTGGCACTGGAGGCACTTTTTTGTTTTCTTCTGAACATAGCCTGTTCCTATCACTGGTTGATTAATCCGCGGCACCGCGGAAAAGTTTGCCCAAACGGCCGAACAATGCCGGCCGGGCTTCCAGATCCATGAAGGGCACATTTTCACCATTCAATCGGGCGCAAACATTGCGAAACGCCTGTCCGGCGCGTGATTTCTGGTCAAACACCACCGGTACACCCTGGTTGCTGCCCACCAATACCTGCTCATCTTCCGGAATAATACCGATCAACTCGATTGCCAACAGGTCAACGACATCATCAGGTGTGAGCATATCGCCGCGTTTGACCATCTCCATGTTGACACGGTTCAGAATTAACAGTGCAGGACCTTTCTCTTCGGCTTCCACCAGGCCGATAATGCGGTCAGCATCACGCACGGCCGAAATTTCGGGGTTAGTCACCACCAGCACCATATCTGCCGGTGCCAATGCATTGCGGAAGCCGCGTTCAATGCCCGCCGGGCAGTCAATGACAATCCAGTCAAATTCAGGCCGCATCTGGTCGCAAAGCCTCACCATGTCACTGGGTGAAACAGCGGTTTTGTCACGTGTTTGCGCTGCGGGGATCAAATAAAGATCAGCTATACGTTTGTCTTTGATCATCGCCTGCCGCAAGCGGCAGCGACCTTCGATCACATCCACCAGGTCATACACAATGCGGTTTTCCAAACCAAGCACCACGTCCAAATTGCGCAAACCAATATCACCGTCGATACACACCACTTTGCTGCCGCCCAGCGCCAGCCCTGCCGCGATATTGGCGACATTGGTGGTTTTTCCCACGCCGCCTTTGCCAGATGTAACAGTAATTACTTTTGCTGCCATGAATCTTCTACCTCTGCTTATTTTTTCCAGATACGAAAAATAACTTCATTCTTAAAAATAGATGCCACTTCCGGCCCTCGCTTTTCACCACGCCTGCGGGCGGGAACGTTAGCTATTGTATCAGCAATCCGTAAATGCGTTGGTTCCATCTCCATGGCGCACACAATCGCGTTTGGGTTGGTCTCCACACCGGCAGAAACACTACCGCGCAGCCGCCCCCACACGACCACGTCGCCTCCGGCGACAACCTCTGCCCCCGGATTCACATCACCGATCACGGTCACGTGACCGCTGTGTTCGATTTTCATACCGGAGCGCAGCGTCTTGCGGATCAAAAGCGCTTCCACTTGTTCTTGTGACTCGGTTGACCTTCGTTCTGACAGACGCCGCACAGACTTGCTGCCCGGCAGTTGTGTTGCCAGACCCAGCCGGCGAGCAGTTTCCTGGGTTGTGACCGATGTGGTTAACACGCCCCATAAAGACACCCCCCGTTCAGAGAGCAAGTCGCGGAATTTACCCATGTCAGCAGCCTTCAAATCACGCTCAGCCACATCCACCACCAAACGCGCTCCTTTAAAAAAGGCATTCTGCGCATCTACCCGCTGCAAAAGGCTCGCTTCAGCCAAAAGCCAGTCACCCTCACCGAAGGTAACCAGCAGGGCATTTTGCACACCTTTTATTTCCACAGAAACTTGTTGCATGGTATCCATCATCATCGATTCATTATAGCAAGGCAAGCTAAAATTGCATGGATCAAAATGGTGTCAATTACCAGTCGGTTGATCGAGCTGTTGCAATAAATACCAGGCTTCGAGAACCTCACGAACAATCGGGGCCGCCACTTCTGAGCCCTCTGTGCCGTCATAAACAAACGCAACCACCACAATTTCCGGGTCATCATAGGGTGCATACCCAACGTACCAGGCATGCGCCGGCCAGGCGCCAGACCGGCAGCGGTCTGCGGCAGCTGCTTTGTCATCACAATACTCGGCAGTACCAGTTTTGCCGCCCGATTCAACAAACGAACCCTCAAAAATCCTTCGGGCGGTTCCACGCGGATCTGTCACCACCATCCGCATCCCGACCATGCTTTCGGCGATCACTTGCGGGTCCACCGTTTTATATTCTCCGGTGGCAAACCGGTTCTCATCATAGACCGGAATCAACGCGTCCTGGGTGATGTCCCATTTTAACCTTGGTTCAAATGGTTGGACCACTTCACCGCTTGCATCAATCAGATCATGCACCAGTGTCGGCTGCATATATTTACCTTCATTCGCCAAAATGTTGAAGGAAACCAGCACCTGCAGCGGGGTCGACAGCACATAGCCCTGTCCCATGGAAGCGATGTAGGTATCGCCGGTTGCCCAGGTTTCTCCCACGTTAATGCGTTTCCAGTTGGGGTCCGGCACCAGGCCATCCTGCTCTCCGGGCAATTCAATGCCGGTTACCTCTCCATAGCCCAATGCCCTGGCATAATCGCCCATCAACCACACCCCCAGGCCTTGCGGGACCTCGTCCTGATAACCGCCTGACACCTTGTAGAAATACACATCACATGACCAGGCAATGGATTGATGCCAGGCAACATCACCGTGACCGGTTCGGTTGCCCGCTTCGTCACGCAGCCAGCACACATAATCCTGAGGAACACCCGGATCATTGGGGGTGAATTTCTGCAGCACGGTAATTTTACCCGCTTCAGGACACTCAATGATCTCGTCAAGTTCGACAATCCCCTCATTCAAAATACCAATGGATGCTGCCAGTTTGTACACGGATCCGGGAGGATGTTCAGCTGAAATGGCATGATTCAGCAATGGTTTCCAGGGGTCATTGCTGATCTGGTTAAAATATTCAGCAGGTATGAAACGAGCCATGCGGTTGTTTTCTACCGTCGGATAAGACACCATTGCCAGCACCTCACCGGTTTTGGGGTTCATGGCAATCACCGCGCCATTTTGCAGCCATTCTTCTCCGCTCCAAGCATTCCAGCCCTCAAAATGCTTCAGCAACGCTGCCCGCGCCGCGGTTTGCAATCGCAAATCAATGGTCAATTTCACATTCTGCCCGGGGATCGGTTCCACGGGGTCTTCCAGGTCGCGGATGACCTGCCCGAGCGCATCCACCTCGACCACGCGATAGCCATTCACCCCGCCTAAAATATCCTGCAGTGAAGCTTCCACGCCAGCATAACCGACCTTATCAATATTCGGTTCATACCCGAATCCACGATAATACTCTTCAAAAGCAGATGGAATCGGCCCCAAAAAACCAATTACCTCGCCGGTAAGCACACCCGTGGGGTATTCACGGATTGGCACTACCTCAATGTCTACCCCAGGCCACAAGCCGCTTTCTTCTTTGATCGCCATGGCGATGTTTTCAGGGATATCACAGGCTATTTGAACTGCGCGATAAGGCGCGATGGAACCGGCAATGAAAACAATCTCTTTGATGCCAAAATCTGTGCGGCACGGAGCAAACAAACGCGCAGTTTCATCAGTCACTTCACCCGCGGTTACCGGCACGGCCACCAAAGCAGACAACTCGCGGTAGATGGTTTCGATATCACCGTCATCATCAGGCAATTCGGCAGGAATGATCACAAGATTGTACGAGGGTACATTGCGCGCCAGTACAATCCCGTTGCGGTCGTAGATCACCCCCCTCTCGGTGTGCAGGGTGATCGTGGTAGTGCGGTTATCATCTGCCTGTGCCACAAATTCCTCGCCGCGCACAATCTGCAGGACGAACAATCGCCCCAGGTACAGGCCAAACACAGCCAGCAAGCCAATTATGACAAAACGCAGCCGCCAGGGTTGGAAATCACTGCGTGTACTTTCAGACATCAGACATCCTCCTGTGGATGAAGCCATTCAGCGGTATCTTTGATAACCAGATAAACGGGAAATGCGAATAACAAGTTTAACACCATTGACGGCACAATAATATAAAGAAAACTTTCATTTAATGGCAATGGTACAGTATAAACAAAGCGGTAAAACCCATAGAACAAGCTTTGTTGGAACAACGTAGCCAAAGCGATGCCCAAAAATAGCAGAAGCACAGAGGCTTTCCACATCTTTTTCTGCACCTGCCGCAGCAACAGGATGATGATTGCGTAAGAAATGACATACAGAGGCCAGGGAGCTTTTGAGACAAACCCCAACAAAACTGCACCAACCAGGGTCCATACCCACACCTCCCACTCTTCAGGTCCGTCCTGTAATGCCCAGGCGATCAGGACGATCAGAATTAGATCAACGGTTCCATTGATCAGAGGGATTCGGCTTAAAATGGCGGTTTGAAGCATCATGCCCACTGAAAGGTAGGCAAGGCCGATAATTACGCTCATCGGTCATGATCCTTCCTGCGGGATTAGGGGATCGATCTCTACAGGCTGGAAATTACGGATGATTAATACCACTTCCAATTGACGGAAATCAACCGCTGACTGCACCGAAGCGCTTTGGAATAAAGCATTCTCCTGCCTGGTCACGGTTCTCACTTCACCAATCAGCAGATTCGAGGGGAAGTTGCCACCCAGGCCTGAGGTCAATACCAAATCGCCAGGCTGCAGCGTCATAGTCTGAATGACCATATCCATGACTAATGCCCCAGTGATCGAACCGGTCACAACACCTTCTGCGTTGGTATTCTGTGTCTGTACATTCACGGCAAAATCAGGTGAATTGACCAGTTGAACGCGGGCGGCATTGGCTGTCACCGCATCCACCCGACCAACCAGTCCTTTTTCTGTTATCACCGGCATGCCCATGCGGACACCATCACTGGAACCATGGTCAAGGATGACATAGTTCATGAACGGACTGGGGTCTTTGCCGATCACCAGCGCCGCAATATACTGGTTATCGGGTTTGCTGCGTGCAAAGTCCAGCAGCGCATAATAGAGCTGTGCTTCTCGCAAATCCTCTTCCATTTCAATGACCTGTTTTTGCAGATTCGCTACTTCCCGCTCCAAAGCCTCATTTTGCTGCACCAAACCGATTACGTCAGAGGAAGCTGTGACGAATGTGTAAATGCGCACAAAACGGCTCGACACCCAGGACTGCAGAGACACCAACGGGCCAGTTGCCCCGCCTAACATCTCGCTCAAGTAACCACTCATTGACAGCGTGATCATACCTGCCATGAGGAGCAGGAGAACACCAATCTGCCAGGTATGGATTTTTGGGGGCTTCATTTTCTCATTCTCTTGTGATTCAAGCGGATCAAGAGGTAGATCGCTCCAAACCTGTTAACATATGGGCATATTCCGGTAGATTTCCTAAAACCGCCGCAGCACCGCGTGCCACGCAGGTCATGGGATCGTCGGCCACCCATACTTTTAATTTCAGATCATCGCTCAGGCGGTCTGCCAATCCTTGCAATTGCGAACTGCCGCCAGCCAGGCAGATGCCAGTTTCAATCAGGTCAGCCCCGATTTCGGGGGGTGCTTCATCCAGCGCATCGCGGATGGTGTCAATAATCACTTTGACAGAGCCTGAGATGGCATCGCGGATTTCCACAGAGGAAATTTCAATGGATTCCGGCAAGCCCGTCACCAGGTTGCGCCCGCGCACCGCCATGGTTTTTTCCGTTTCCAATGGATAAGCAGAGCCAATGGTGTATTTCACCTGTTCTGCCATGCGTTCACCAATCAGCAAATTATATTTGTTGCGCAGATATTGAATGATATCTTCATCCAATTCATCGCCCGCCACGCGCAGTGAACGTGAAACGACCACCCCGCCCATCGAAAGGATGGCGACTTCAGTAGTGCCGCCGCCAATATCCACCATCATCACACCGCGCACATCTGATACCGACAACCCGGCGCCGATGGCTGCCGCGCGGGGCTCATCAATCAAATAGATCTCCCGCGCACCAGCGGCCGTTGCTGCATCATATACCGCGCGTTTTTCCACTTCGGTTGCACCCGAAGGAATGCCAATCACTACCCGCGGACGCGGAAGCGGCACAATGCTTTGTTGGTGGGCTTTATAAATGAAGTATTGCAGCATTGCCTGGGTAATTTCAAATTCCGATATAACCCCGTCGCGCAGCGGCCTCACCGTGATCACGTTGTTAGGCGCGCGTCCAACCATTTCCTTGGCGGTCGCCCCAATCGCGATCGGTTTGCGGGTGCGTTTTTCAATCGCCACATGCGAGGGTTCATTGATAACGATGCCTTTACCACGAACATTCACCAATGTATTGGCTGTGCCCAGGTCAATACCGATATCGAGTGAGAACAACCCCATGAGCCAGTTGAAAGGATTAAACGGCAATGAAAACTCCTTGGATTGCGGGAGGGAATTTTTTAAGATTCCGCAACGTACTGCGAGGGATTATAACATAATTTGCCCGTTGACTGCCTGCTTGACAGCCTCCATTTAGGATACTATAATCGAACACACTGTGCGGGCGTCGCCAAGTGGTAAGGCATTAGCTTCCCAAGCTAACATTCGCCGGTTCGAATCCGGTCGCCCGCTTTCACCATTAAATACATCCCAACCAAAATAATAATAAAACATTAATGATTTGAGAGTGGTTTATGAGAAATCTCTTACACCACAAATCTATTATTTGACTATTCGCATTTAAAAACATTTAATTAGGAGAAAAATATGCCACCAGAAAAAGTTGTTGCCATTGACCCAAAAAAAATGAAGGGTCTCCGTCGTTTTAATGCCATCATGGGCTTCTTTCATTTGATCCAGGGTGTGCTGATGATCGTTCTCAGTAACGACACCACCTACCCCATCAACACCAACTACCTGCGTTTCAACATCGAAAACTTCAGCCTCGAACCGCAGCTGGGTGTCTTTTATGACCTGCCCTTTGGCATTGCCACCGCCATCTTCTTGCTCATCTCCGCCGCTGCCCACTTCCTGCTGGCAACCGTCGGCTACAAACGCTATCAGCAGAACCTGGCAAAGGGCAAGAATCCCGTCCGCTTCTATGAATATGCCCTCAGTTCCTCGTGGATGATCGTGTTGATCGGCCTGCTGGTTGGTGTCCGCGACATAGGCGCATTGATTGCCTTGTTCGGTGTCAATGCCTCCATGAACCTGTTCGGCAT
>Ga0334883_1005451_pt1 | contig 11210 bp, 8 predicted proteins | sample GraSluR1_MG_6_FD_207230 | JGI IMG/M metagenome (GOLD analysis project Ga0334883, IMG submission 207230) | Sludge microbial communities from methane-producing bioreactor in Wageningen University, Netherlands - Granular Sludge_09_05-R1 | ecosystem: Engineered > Bioreactor > Anaerobic > Unclassified... | reverse complement strand
GTGGTGGTCCTTCACGGGTCAGGTCGGGCTGGTGGTGCCCATTTTCGAGCCTTGGGGGTTGGAGGCTGGGAGCTATTACCGCCTGGATTACGATAGGGCTGCCGTGCCGTGGCGTCTGGAGAGCATGGACGGGCCCTATGTGGCGGTGCATGAAGGGGGGATCTTCGTCCGCACGCAGCAATTGCATCGCCTCGATTGATCGCGCGAGGGATGGAAGGGGCGATGCCTTGGTGATGGATGTGATCCGCGCGCCATCAGGCGCCGTACTCCAGGAGTAGTCGGTCGATCGTTTGGGTGGCTGGGCTTTGAATTTCGACGCCGCAGAAGCCTTGACGATTTCTCGGGTTGCGCCAATCATCCGTCGAGGTGTGTTTGCATCAAGACGGAGTCTTTGTGGAGTGGTCACAACAAGATGATACGAGTTTGGTAGCTGCCATGGCGCGGGGAGAGCAGGAGGCCTTTGCTGCTCTTTACGACCGTTATGCGGCTATCATGATGGGTGTGGGCCAACGGATGTTGTCGGATTTTCACAACGCCGAGGATTTGGTGCACGACGTCTTTCTCGAGGCTTGGCGGCGTGCTGAGGATTACGCTGCCAGCAGGGGGACGGTGCGCACTTGGTTGCTGATGCGTTTGCGCAGTCGCGCCATCGATAGACTGCGTTCAGGCGCAGTGAAGCGGACCACCTCGGTGGATGACGCGACGGCAGCGGAGCTGGTGGATCATGGGGCGCAGGATCCGGCCATGGAGCCGGATCGGGCCGTGGTGCGGCGCGCCATGGCGGCCCTGCCCGAACAACAGCGTGTGGTGTTGGAGGCGGCCTATTTCAACGGGATGACAGCGACAGAGATTGCGGAACAGGAGGCCATTCCCGTGGGAACGGTCAAATCGAGGATGGCTGCTGCGCTGCGCAAGCTGCGGGGCGGTGTCAGTGACGAGATGTGGAGTGAGTGATGAGCGCACACGTGGTGGCGGATCTTCCCGTTTATCTCCTCGGCGAAGGCGAGGCGTTGAACAAGCGAGGGGTTGAGACCCACCTGGCGGCGTGCCCGCTGTGCGCAGCGGCCTTGCGTGAGCTAGAGGCTTCTTTTTCGCTGTTGGCTTTGAGTGTTGCGCCGCGTCAACCAGGCCCGAGCTTGCGGGAGCGTCTTCTGGCGCGGGTGGGCTCACCGGCGCATCGCTACGACCCGTTGCTGGATCGCTTCGCCCACCTCATGGACCTGCGCGAAGAGAAGGCGCGCCGGCTTCTGGCGCGCCTCGCGGAGCCGTCTTTTTGGCGAAAGACGCCGTGGCCGGCCTTTGCACTGACGGAGGTTGACGCTGGACCAGGGGTTCGGGGTAAGCAAGCGGCGTTGGCGCGTTTGCAGGCGGGGCACGCTTTTCCCCGGCACAAGCACCTGGGGGATGAGCGTTACCTGGTTCTCCAGGGACAATGCCGAGAGTGTAGCGGTGAGACAGCGGTTGCTGGGGATCTGGTGCTGCGCGAGGCGGGAACGGTGCATGCTTTTTCGGCGCCCACGTCGCGGGATTTGATCATGGCCGTGGTCGCCGAGGGTATTGCCGTCGCCGAAGGCTGACTTGGTGCTGGGGTTGGCATGACGATTGCCTTGGGCCGGGGGCCTTGTGGCGAGTGCGTCCCCGCGGCGGAGGGTGCGCCCCTTCGCGCTGACCGAGTCAGGGTCGCGCGTTTTTTAGTGGCATCATGATTGGAAAAACCCTTCAGCGCTATGAAGTCCTCGATGAGCTTGGGCGGGGCGGGATGGCTGTGGTCTACCGCGCCCGTGACAGCCGCCTTGGCCGTGAGGTTGCGCTCAAGGTGCTGCATCCGCATTTGGCTTCGCGTCCGGAGAGCGCGCGCCGTTTCATGCGTGAGGCCAAGGCCGTTGCCAAGTTGCACCACCGTGGCATCGTTGAGATATACGATTTTTCCCAGGATGAATCGACGTCGGTGAAGTTCATCGTCGCCGAGTTGGTGCGTGGGCAGACGCTGCGCGACTTCGTCGAGGGGCCGGGGATCGCCTTACCTGAGGTGGGGATGGCCCTGGTGATCCTGCTGGCCGATGCCTTGGGGCATGCGCACGAGCAGGGGATCATCCATCGCGACATCAAGCCCGAGAACGTCATGATCGACATCGAGGGGCGGGTGAAGCTGATGGATTTTGGCATTGCCCATGTGCTCGACGAGGATCGCATGACGGCGTCGGGCTCGCTCTTGGGTTCACCGGCGCACATGCCTCCTGAGGTGATCGATGGTCGTTCTGCTGGGGTACGGGGTGATGTCTTCAGCTTGGGCACGGTGCTGTATTATGTCACGACCAACGCGTTGCCCTTCACGGGCAACAACCCCACCCAGGTGCTGCGCAATATCCTCGAGTCGCGTTATGAGGCGCCAGGGCGCGTCAACCCTCGCATCGGGCGTCGCCTCGAGCGCATCATCGACAAGTGCTTGGAGCGCGACCCAGAGCAGCGCCATGGGTCGGTGCAGGAGCTGGGGGCGGCACTGCGGCAGGAGCTGGCCGCGATAGGCCTGGAGCACCCAGAAGAGGTGGCCACGTCCTATCTGCGTGATCCTGGCCAGGCGACGGCGGCGCTGCACGGGCAGGTGGTGCGCGGCTTGTTGAACAAGGCGCGGCAGCATATTGCGCTGCGGGAGATCGCTCTGGCGACGGATTTGTTGAACCGGTTGAGCGCCTATGATCCTCAGAACAAGGAGGCGGCGGCGCTGTGGGAGAGCTTGCGGGTGCGGCGGCGTCTGCGCTTGGGTTTGGGCCTGGCTTTGGCCGTTTTGCTGATGTTTGGGATGGCTTATCAGTGGCTTTCTTGGGCAGCGCAGCGCACGGAAGGACAATGGACGGGCGTGGCTGCGGTGATGCCGATGGAGGAGCGAGGCGAGGCGAGGTGGGCTCAGGAAGGGGAGCGGGTGGGTCGGGTTTTGGCGATGGAGACCGATTTGGCCGGGCGGCGGCTCGCGGCCCTCTTGGGGGAGCAGGCCCGTGAGGCTGAGGCGCGGGCCAAGGGTCAGGTGCTGACCCTGCTGGCGCGGGCCATCGGCCATGGCGGTCGCGGGGGAGCGGCGCGGGGCTGCGGCAAGAGGGGCGAGACGATTCATGTGCGCGGTCGGCCCACGGTGGCGCGGGTGGTGGAGACGCTCGCCGAGCGCCCCCCGGAGGTGGATCCCGTAGAGAGGGCTGGTGCCGAAGGGGATGAGGTGGCGGCCGTAGCCCGCGGGGTGGCGGTGGTGATCCCCGTTTATCCTGCCGACACGACGGCGACGGTGGGGACGAAGCGTTTCCAGGCCGACAGCCAGGGAGACATCCATTTGCGATTGGACGCGGGTGTGCATGTGGTGCGCCTCGAGTGTGGGCCGCGCTGTGTGCCTCAGTCACGGCGTATCGATATTGCGGCCGATCATGCGCCGGAGCAGGCCTTGACGTTGCCCGTGGTGACCATGCCGTGGGCGGATGCGACGCTCTTCGTGTTGCCGCCGCGGCAAGCCGATGCCTATTTCATCACGCGGCGCTTGGACGACCGGAGTGAGAAGATTCAGCATTTGGTGGCCAACTCCCCCAACGCGGTGAGCGGATTCAACGCTTTTGGTAAAGAGATCGTGCTGGAGGTTTACGCGATTCCCACGGCAGCCAAGCCGAGCTCTTACGCTCCAGAGGCGTTGGAGCGGGCGAAGTTGGCGTCGACGCGGGTGAACTTGGGGCCAGGTGAGACCCGGACCATTGACTTTCGCTGAGCCTCTGGCAAGACTACAGGCGCGTTTACCTGTGAACGAGCTGATATTGGGTGTAGTTGCGCAAGTGGCCATGGCGGCCATGAGGTGGAGGCGAGGATGAATGCTGAGTGGGCGCGGGCTTTAATCGCGAAGGTCAGGTTGGAGATGGCGTCGCGCAAGCGCGGTGGTGTTGCCGTGGGCGTGGGTTTGGCCATGGCCGTGGCAGGTGGGGCGACGCTGGGCTGTGCCAAGGACGATTCGAAGCCCGATCAGAAAGACACGGCGCAGGTCCAGGACGTTGATGGGGCATCGGATGACTTGGGTGAGGTGGATGATGTGCCCGATTGGGGTCCGATAGTAGACGTGTATGGGGTGCCCGAGGATTTGGTCCAGGAGGTGGATGATGTGCAGGATTGGGGTCCGATAACAGACGTGTATGGGGTGCCCGAGGATTTCGTCCAGGTGGATGTGCCTCCGGCTGATGCCTATGGCGTCCCGGTGGACGTGGAGGAGGAGGCCCAGCCCGAGGAAGAGAGTCCTTAGTTTTGTGATGCTTCACTGGGCGGGTGCGTGTTGGTGGGCGCGGGCTGGGGGCGCTGCACGCGGCCTTTGGGGGAAGGCCGGCGGCACGGTGCTGGGAGGCGCGCGTGGGTTGCTTGCGCCACCGGAGCAGAACCCTTAGGTGGGAAGGGTGAAGCGAGACGGCGCGCGTCCTGCGGCCGTGGCACCAAGGAAGAGGAAGCATGGGTGGCAAAGACGACCCGGTCATTCTGGTGGTCGATGACGACGAGAGCCACTTGCAGGTGGTGGAGAAGGTCTTCGTGCGGGAGGGCTTCAAGGTGTTGCGCGCGGCAGAGGCCGTCAGGGCGCTGGACCTGTTGCGGAGCGAGCCTGTGGACCTGTTGGTGACGGACCTGCAGCTCCCGGGGATGAATGGGATTGAGCTGATCAAGGCGGCCCAGGTGGTGCAGCCGACGACGGAGGCCATCGTGATGACGGCCTTTGGCACGGTCGAGCGGGCCGTGGAGGCGATGAAGGAGGGGGCCTATGACTTCATCGAGAAGCCGATCAAGCGGGCGCTGCTGTTGAAGAGTGCGCGGCGGGCTTTGGAGCGTCGGGCGCTGCTGGCGGAGAACGATGAGCTGCGGGAGGCCCTCAGCCACATGCGGGCCGAGCGGGTGTTGATTGGGCGCTCCGAGGAGATCCGGCGGCTGGTGGAGATGGTGCGCCAGATCGCGCCGACCCATGCGACGGTGTTGATTACCGGGGCGTCGGGGACGGGCAAGGATCTGGTGGCGCAGATGCTACACCAGTTGTCGTCGCGAGGGGGGCGAGCTTTCGTGGCGGTGAACTGCGCGGCCCTGCCGACGAGCCTCATGGAGAGTGAGCTTTTTGGACATGAGCGCGGGGCGTTCACTGGTGCGCACCAGCGCAAGCTCGGTCGCTTCGAGGCAGCCGATGGTGGGACGCTCTTTCTCGACGAGATTGGCGAGCTGCCCCTGGATACCCAGGCCAAGCTTCTGCGGGTCTTGGAGGGGGGGACTTTCGAGCGGGTCGGGGGGAGCAAGTCGGTACAGGTGGACGTGCGTATCGTTGCGGCGACGAACAAAATTTTGGCAGAAGAAGTGCGCCTGGGGCGTTTTCGGGAGGACCTCTATTATCGGCTCAACGTCATCTCCATCGAGGTGCCGACGCTGGCGGCGCGCAGGGATGATGTGCCTCTGTTGGCGGAGCACTTTTTGCGCCTCTTTACGGCGGCGCATGGGCGGCGGGTGTCGGGCTTCTCTCGCGAGGCGATGGCGGCGCTGTGTGCCTATTCTTGGCCCGGCAACGTGCGCGAGTTGTGCAACGCCGTGGAGCGGGCGGTGGTCTTGTGTGGCCAGAGCGTGATTGACGTCGGCGATTTGCCGGCGGCGCTGGGGGCCGGTGGGGGTGAGGTGGCGCCGCGGGTGTTGTCCGTGCCGGTGGGGACGCCTTTGGAGAGCGTCAAGCGGATGTTGATTTTGGAGACCCTGCGGATGACGCGGGGGGACAAGCGCCTGGCGAGTCAACTTCTCGGCATCACGACGCGAACGATCTATCGGTTGTTGGAGGAGCTTGGCGATGAGGATCGCTGAGTCGAGGCGGAGTGTGGGTCATGTTTGAGCGTCTCCTGGTGGCGAACCGCGGGGAGGTGGCGCGGCGCATCATTGCGACGGCGCACCGGATGGGGATCGAGACGGTCTTGGTGTGCGCTGGGCCGGACCTGGACTCGCTGGCGGCGCAGGAGGCGAGCCAGGTGGTGCCCCTGGAGGGGGTGGACAGCCGCGCGACCTACCTCAATGAGGAGGTTATCTTGGCGGCGGCCGAGCGCTACGGTTGCCAGGCGGTGCACCCGGGCTATGGCTTCTTGTCCGAGTCTGCGCGCTTTGCCTGGCGCTGTGCCTTGGCCCATCTGACTTTCCTCGGGCCCTCGCCGGGGCTCTTGCACGTCCTTGGGGACAAAGTGCAGGCGCGCCACTTCATGGCCGCGCGGGGCCTGCCGACGCTACCGGCGTCAGGCTTGCTCTTTGCCCTGGACGATGCCCTCAGGGCGGCAGCGTCCTTGGGTTATCCCGTGATGCTCAAGGCGGTGTCCAGCGGGGGTGGGCGTGGGATCCGACGCTGTGAGACACCGGCGGCGCTCGGGGAACACTTCGCGGCGGCCGAGCGCGAGCAGAGTGGCGCATTTGCGGTACACGGCTTCTATGTGGAGCGTGCCGTTCCTGGGGCGCGGCACGTGGAGTGGCAGCTTCTGAGCGACGCCTATGGGCGGGTGGTGGTGGTCGGGGATCGGGAGTCATCCCTGCAGCGCGGCTTTCAGAAAGTGCTCGAGGAGGCGCCGAGCCCGTGCCTGGGCGAGGCCGAGCGAGACGCGTGCAGGGCGATGGTGGCGCGTGCGTGGGAGGGGCTCGGTTACTGTGGGGTGGCCACCCTGGAGATGCTACGCGACGCCGAGGGGCGGCTCTATTTCCTCGAGGTGAATCCGCGTCTGCAGGTCGAGCACACCGTGACGGAGCTGTGTACGGGGATCGATTTGGTGGCTTGGCAGATCGGGCTGGCCCTGGGCCAGCCCTTGTCATTGCCCGAGGTGGTCCCCCATCGGGGCGCGGCCTTGCAGTGCCGCCTCAACGCCGAGGATCCCAGGGCGGCGTTCAGGCCCTGTCCGGGAGCGCTGGAGGTGGTGGCGCCGGAGGGTTGGGCGAGCCCGTGGGCCCATCCCGTGCGGCTAGACAGCGCGGTCCTGGCGGCGGGCACCGTGCCGCCCTTTTACGATCCCATGTTTGCCAAGCTGTGTGTGTGGGGTGCGGATCGGCGGCGCGCCGTGGCGGCCATGGGGGAGGCGCTGGCGGCGCTGGAGATCCGGGGGGTGACGACGAACCTAGCGCTGCAGCGCGCCTTGGTGGCGAGTGAGGGCGTGGCGACGGGGCGTTACGACACGGCCTTCTTGGAGGCTTTCGTCGCAGCGTGGGGCGGCAGCGCGGGGGAGGGGTGAAGGGGGGCGGTGGGTGCCGCCACGCATGTCTTCGGTTTCCTTGACTCAGCGCGAGGGGATGAGAAGAATCGTCGCCCATGTGGCGCTGCCCGGGCGCGCGGTCCGGTGGGCGCAAGGCGGGCCCGGATTTGGCCTAACAGAAGGAAAGGGCTGTTGTTTGGTACCATGGGTTCTTTGGATGCGATGACGGCGCTCGGCACGTGGCTGTGGGATATCGATCCGGTTTTGCTGCGTCTTGGGCCTTTGGAGTTTCGTTACTATGGGATTCTCTTTGCTGCGGCGCTGATGAGCGGCTATGGCATTTTGCGGTGGCAGTACGAGCAGGATGGGGAGGATCCAGAGAACGCGGTGCGGCTGACCTACGCGCTGATCGCCGGGGTGATTCTCGGGGCGCGTTTTGGCCACGTCTTTTTCTACGAGGCCGACAAGTATCTCGCCAATCCCGTCGAAATCATCAAGTTTTGGAAGGGTGGCTTGGCGAGCCACGGGGCGACCATCGGGATCTTCACAGTGCTCTTGGTCTACGTGTATCTGGTGCGCAAGATTCCCTTCAGGGTGATGGCGGATCGTTTGGCCTTGACCATCCCTTTGGCCACGACCTGTGTGCGCCTGGGTAATTTCTTCAACTCGGAGATCGTGGGTCGGGTGACGGAGGTGCCGTGGGCGGTGGTGATGCCGCGTCACGACATGGCGCCACGGCATCCGTCCCAGCTCTACGAAGCGGCCATGGGGGTGGTGCTCTTCGCGATCCTCTACGCCGTCAATCGCTATTATGTGAAGCGCGGTGTGGAGCGGCCCTTGGGCTTGATGAGCTCGGCTCTGTTGGCGGGCTATTTTTCCATGCGCTTTGGTGTGGAGTTCTTCAAGGCCTATCAAGTCAGCGGGATGGAAGGGCCGCTGACCATGGGCCAGTATTTGTCGTTGCCTTTTGCGACCGTGGGTTATGTGGGGCTGTGGGCCTCGCTGCGCGGCCCTTGGGCCCAAGACCGGGCGAGCAAGTATTTGGTGACGTCTGCGAAGAAGGTGGCCACACCTGAGGAGGGTGGCGGCGAGGGCGCGCCGCGGGCCAAGGGCAAAGGCGCTTCCCACGGGGCTGGCAAGCGCAAACAACGCTCCCGAAAGTGAGGCGTGGATGAGGTCATGGTGGCGCGAGCTTTGGGTTGCCGATGAGGGGGCTGCGCTCGAGCTGAGTCCCATGCGGTGGCGTGGGGGGTGGTTCCGGTTGTGGGATCATGCCGTGGGTCTGTGTCTGGCGGCGGTGGCGTTGTTCATTTTCATCAAGACGCCGGACATGGGTTTCTCCCGCGACGAGGGTTTCTATTTCTACGCCGGCAAGGACTACCTGGGGTGGTTCGTCGAGCTGGAGAAGAACGTGGCCGCGGGCGACAGGGAGAGCTCCTTTACCCAGGAGAACATCGATCGCTATTGGTCCTATAACCCAGAGCATCCGGTGCTGCTCAAGGCGCTCTTTGGCCTCTCTTACCGATCGTTTTCTCAGGAGAGGCAGTGGTTGGCGCCGTCGACGGCCATGCGGCTGCCGACGATGGTCATCTCGGCGCTGCTGTTGTGGCTGATGTATTTGTTCATGGCCGAGGCCTTTACGCGGATGGCGGGGCTCTTTGCCTGCGCGGCGCTGATCTCGATGCCCCGGGTCTTTTATCACGTTCACGTGTCGTGTTTCGATGCGGCGATGATGGTGATGTGGTTTGGGGTGTTGTGGGCCTACTGGAAGAGCTTGCGTTCCTGGCCTTGGGTGTGGCTGGCGGGTGTGGCGTGGGGTTTGGCTCTGGGGACCAAGCTCAATGCCTTCTTCATTCCCGCCGTGTTGTTGACCCATTGGGCGTTGCAGGGTTGGGCAGCGTTTCGGATCGAGGGCGGTCCCCATGGGCGTCGTCTGGTCCTGCCGAAGGTGCCCCTGTCGTTGTTCACCATGGCGACCTTGGGTTTGTGGCTCTTCTACATGCTCTGGCCGCGCCACTGGTATGAGTCCTTCGCGCGGGTGGCGTGGTATGTGGAGCGCCACTTGGCCCATGAGCACTACGCCACGGAGTACTTGGGGGACTTGTTGGCCGTGCCGCCCTTCCCCATGGCTTTTCCCTTCGTGATGAGCTGGTACACCATTCCGCTGTTGACCATGGTGGCCTGTGCCGTGGGTTGGCTCGCCCTGGCGGCGCACACGCCTTGGCGGGCGCGCTGGGATTTCCTGGTGCGCCGCGTCCGTTACAGCTTGGGCGGCCCTTGGTTGTCCTACCTCTATGCGGCCGCGGCAGCGCCAATCGTGGCCGAAGGTGCTCCCCTGCGCCATGGTTTTCGCACGGCGCGATCCACGGCAGCGGCTTGGCGTGCGGCCGGACCCGTGCAACGGGGCTATGCCTGGGACAGTCGCGGCACGGTGTTGTTGATGGGGCTGGGGACGCTGGTGCCCTACCTGATCATTGCCATGCCCAACTCCCCCATTTTTGGCGGGACCAAGCACTGGATGACGGCCATGCCCTTCGTGGCGTGCTTTGCCGGCATCGGGGTTTACTGGGCGGTGTGCGGCCTGTGCCATGTTTTGGGGCGCCGCTGGAGCGTGTTCCACGTCCCCATGGTGCGCGTCGGGGTGATGCTGGCCGTCATGCCTCTGCTGCTGTGGCCCAACATTCGGGCGACGGCCTACTCCCGCGCCTACGGGACGTCGTACTACAACGAGATCATGGGCGGCTATGTGGGCGCGGCGGACGCGCGGATGCAGCGTCAGTTCTGGGGCTACACGGCGCGGGCCGGTCTGGAGTGGATCAACCAACACGCGGCGCCGGGCGCGCTGGTCCATTTCCACGACACGCTCTACTACTCCTATGAGATGTATAAGGAAGATGGTCTCTTGCGCGAGGACATCGGCTGGGCCTGGAGTGTGGACCAGGCGCAGTATGTGCTCTATCACCATGAGCGGGCGTTCTACCACTTCCTCTTCGAAGTGTGGCACCACTACCAGACGACGAGCCCGGTGCATGTGGTGAGCATCGACGGGGTGCCCCTCTTGAGTATCTATGAGAACCCCCATTGGCGTCCTCGCCGTTGAGCCTTGAGCAGTGCTGAGGTAAGCTCGAGTTTTGGCGCGGACCGAAGCGCTCGCCCTGGTGCGAGGGCCGTCGCCGGAAAGAACCAGCCGTATCGATGCAGATCCAGGAGGCAGCATGAGTACTTTGCAGCTAACCCGTCTTGACTTGGAGGCATTCTCCGAAGCGGCGCGTAAGCACGTCGATCCGGCGTCACCGCCACCGATGCGGATGATGGCGGCCAGTTACGATCCCGAGACCAAAGTTCGCGAGGCTGCTACCCAGAGCCTGCGCGAGTTGCCTTCAGACATCATGAGTGGGGTGGTGCGGGCCCCGCTCGATGTGCGGGTCCTGGATGTCTTGGCGCGCAACTTGTTGACCAACGACGCGCTGCTCGAGTTACTGGTGGTCAACCAGGCCGTGGCCGACGACACTATCGCCTTCTTGGCGAGCAAGGTCAGCGAGCGGATCGCTGAGGTCATCGCCGGGCTGCACGTGCGCCTCTTACGCGCCGCTCCCATCATCGAGGGGCTCTACACCAACCCGCGCACCCGGATGTCGACGGTGCAAAAGATCCTCGACCTGGCGCGGCGCAACAACGTGGTGCTGGCGAATCTCCCTGGCTTGCAAGAAGCGATGATGACGCCGGACTACGACAAAGACAGCGACAACGACATCAGCGATGAAGAGTTCGCCAGCGTCTTGGTGTCCTCGGTGGAGCGGGAGAACCGTGACGATGACGAGGAGCGCATCGAGGCGCTGCTCTCGGGTGAAGAGGAAGCCAAGACGGAAGAGGACCAGCGGCGCATGAGCCGATGGCAGCTCATCGAGCGCATGAATCCTGCGCAGAAGATCCGCCTGGCCTTGATCGGGAGCAACGAGGATCGGGCCATATTGCTGCGGGACAGCCGCAAGGTGGTGCACATCGCCGCCATCC
>Ga0334883_1005448_pt1 | contig 11212 bp, 21 predicted proteins | sample GraSluR1_MG_6_FD_207230 | JGI IMG/M metagenome (GOLD analysis project Ga0334883, IMG submission 207230) | Sludge microbial communities from methane-producing bioreactor in Wageningen University, Netherlands - Granular Sludge_09_05-R1 | ecosystem: Engineered > Bioreactor > Anaerobic >... | reverse complement strand
TTGGTGCAAATCACGTAAAGCCTGCCTTCACGTTTTACGATCTTACACTTGTTACAGCGTTTTTTAATTGAAGCTGATACTTTCATCAGTCAGTCTCCTTCTTCTCTCCGCAAAGTTCCTATTATAAATGCTTCCTCTGCTATTAGCAAGGTCTTTTCTTACTTTTAATCCAATTTCGCCATTTTTTATTGGCTCATCATCGCCCATCGACCAGATTTTTTCCAGTCGATAAACGCTATGACTTTTACAATGCAGTTAATACCAAAGGACCATTCCTGGTCACTGCAATGGTATCTTCCTGGTGCGCAGTCAGACCGCCATTTTTTGAAACCACGGTCCAATGGTCAGCCAACACCTTTGTTTGTCGTGTACCAATCAGGACCATTGGTTCGAGAGCAATGGTCATGCCTTCCCGCAGCAAAAAACCCGTGCCGCGTTGACCATAATTGGTCAGCTGCGGATCTTCGTGCATTTCTCTGCCAACACCGTGACCGGTGTAGGTGTGGGTGCAATAGTAGCCTTCGCTTTCAACATATTCTTCAATCGCTGCGCCTACGTCGCCGCTGTGATTACCAGGCACCATCAGTGCGGTGGCAATTTCGAGCGCTTTGGCGGTCACATCAATCAAGTGCTGCGTCTTGGGTGCGATTTCTCCCACGCCAACAGTGAAAGCTGCATCACCAACAAAACCCTGGTATACAGTACCACAGTCAACGGAGATGATATCACCTTCCTGCAACTTACGTTTTCCTGGAATGCCATGCACCAGCACTTCGTTAATACTTGTGCAGATGCTGCCCGGAAAAGGGACACCATTGCCAGGATCGTAATCCTTGAAAGGAGAATAAACACCATGTTGACGCTGGAAGCTTTCGGCTACCTCGTTCAACTCGCCTGTGGTCACGCCAGGCGCAATGGCGGCTTTGACCGCTTCAAGTGTTTGGCGGTTCAAACGACCCGCGTCGCGCATGATTGCAATCTCGGAGGCCGATTTAATGTTTACTCTCGACTGAAAACCGTACATCTACGCTTTTGCCACCTTCAACAAGTCTTCTGTTACTTTCTCGATTGACTGAGTGCCATCGATTTTTACCAGCGAGCCGGCTTCACGGTAGTACTCAATCAGGGGAGAGGTCTGAAGATAGTAAACGTCGATCCGATGTGCAACAGTTTCAGGTTTGTCATCTTCTCTTTGGTAAAGTTCACTGCCATCGAAATCATCGATCCACTTAACTTTGGGTGGATTATAGAGGGCGTGATAAACACGACCGGCTCTGCTCATCCAACGACCGCTGAGGCGTTCAACCAGGGTTTCATTGGGGACGTGGATAAAAGGTACCAGGTCCACATGACCGCCAATTTTGCTCAACAAGTTGTCCAGGGCTTCAGCCTGGGCGGGCGTGCGGGGGAAGCCATCCAAAACGGCTCCCTTCTGGCAATCCGGTCTGCTCAGACGCTCTTCAACCATTGCAATCGTCACATCGTCCGGAACCAATTCGCCTTTGGTCATATAACTGGCGGCGAGTTTACCCAATTCAGTTTCGCTGCTCAGGTTTTCTCTAAAGAGATCACCCGTAGAAATATGGACCAATCCAAGTTCTTCAGAAATGATCTTTGCCTGGGTGCCTTTTCCGGCTCCTGGAGGTCCTAACATAACGATGTAAGTCGCTTTTTCGTTCATAACAATCTCGATTACTAATTGATCAACCTGTCGTCGTAGCCGTGCATGCGCAGTTCAGTTTCGATCAATTCCACTGTTTCACGGATGGTACCAACCACAATCAACAAGCCAGAAGCTTGCATCATCTGGATACCAGCACTGTTTTCAGGCAGGAAGTAACCCATAATGAAAGGCAGAACCGCCACCAAACCAAGGAAAAAGGCTCCTGGTAAAGTGATGCGCCGCTGAACGCGGGTCAGGTAATCCTGGGTTGGTTTACCACGGACAACACCAGGGATTTGAGCTCCCTGCTTTTTGAGGTTATCGCCATAATTCTGCTGAGCAAACAACACATCAGTGTAGAAGTACGCAAATGCCACAACCAGCAAGAAGAACATCAGGGGATACCACCAGGTATCGCCGCCAAAAGCAGCATAGAACCAGTTAGCCGTGTTGCTCACCCATTTTGCCTGAGAATTCAGGAAGAAGGATGACAGGATCGCAGGAAATGTCAAAAAACTTTGAGCAAAGATGATCGGGATCATGCCAGCCATATTCACCATCAGCGGAAGCTGAGAGCGAACGGGCATCGACATTCGGTTGCCAATTCGGCGTCCAGGGAAAAGCACCGGGATATTCCGGCGACCACCCTGAACATAAACGATGGCAAGAATGGTCAAGACAAAGACCACCAGGACCACAAGGAAAACCCACCAGGCTTCTTTTGCAGCGACCATTCGGGCAATTGAGACCGGGAATCTGGAAACAATACCAGAGAAAATGATCAATGAGAGCCCTTGGTTGCGCAAACCAAACTCAGAAATGAGCTGACCGATCCAAATACCGAACATGGTACCGGCGATCATGGTGATGATCGCTGTAATGGTCGGTAAAAGGTTGGCACCAGAAAATCCCCAGTTTGAGATGATGGAACTACCCTGCAGCATCTGGTTAAAGATGTTGATCTGACCGAAAGCAGAAAGAAGAGCCATCGGGATGGTCAGGATAACAGTCCATTTTTCCATCCAGATCCGGCCTTCACGCGGGTCGTCCTGCATTTTGCGTTCAAGCGCCGGAATGACCGGTGTAAGCAACTGCAGGATAATCTGGGCAGTAATGTATGGGTAGACGCCCATAGCCAGAATTGAGAACTGCGAAACCGCACCACCAGAGAGCAGGTCAAGCAAATTGACCAGGTTTCTGCCGGCACCTGTCATCTGAGAAAGCCCAGCGACAGCAGCGCGGTCAATTCCGGGCACCGGAATATTAGCTGCCAGTCTGTAAATAGCCAGCAAAAGCAGGGATATCAGCAATTTGTTGCGGATATCCTCTGATTTCCATAAAAAGCGCCAGGATGATCGTTTCATTAAGTCAACTCCTCTAACTACGAGATCTCGATAGTTTCGATACTTCCACCAGCCTCTTCGATCTTCTGGCGAGCACCCTCGGTTACCTTATGAGCCTTGACTTTCAAGGCAACTTTAATTTCACCGCGTCCCAAAATCTTGATTGGTAAGCCTTTTCCTTTTAACAGACCGGCTTCCTTCAAAGATTCTGGTGTCACTTCGCTGCCAGCCTTGAAATCCTGTAAGGAATCCAGGTTGACTTCGGCGTAACGAACACGGTTGCGTGGGGTAAATCCCTCACCACGCAGGAAGGGCAGTTTGCGATAGAAAGGCAGGTTACCGCCTTCGTGATAGAGACGCACACCGCCTCCGCTGCGGGAGTTTTGACCCTTGGTACCACGACCAGCAGTCTTACCATGACCGCTGCTCATACCACGACCAACGCGTTTGCGATTTTTCTTACTACCCTCATTGGGTTTAAGATCATGTAATTGCATGCTTACTTCTCCTCATCCACTGTTTCGATCTCAACCAGGTGGGAGACCTTGTCCAGCATACCTAACAGGGCATCGTTTTCCTGGTGTTCAACAACATCACCGATTTTACGGAAGCCCAGGGCTTTGAGTGTGTTTTTAGTCCGGACGGTATAACCGATACCGCTTCTGACTTGTTTGATGCGGAGAGTTTTACTTTTTTGTTTCTTAGCCATTCTTCCTCCGCTCCCAATAGGGGGTTACTTCGTCAATATCTTTACCTCGTTCAGAGGCAACCATCTGAGGTGATTTCAATTGAGAAAGAGCATCAAAGGTTGCCTGAACAATGTTGAGCATATTCGAACTGCCCAACGACTTGGTCAGAATGTCTTTAATTCCAGCGGCTTCACAAACCGCGCGAACACCACCTGCAGCAATAACGCCAGTACCAGGGGAAGCAGGTTTGAGCAATACCTTCGCACCGCTCTGGGAACCGATTACTTCATGTGCAATGGTTGTTCCCAACAAACTGATCTTGTGCATATTTTTATGAGCGCGTTCAGTTGCTTTGCGCATGGCATCCGGTACAGCACCAGCTTTACCAATACCTAAGCCGACATTACCGTTATTGTCACCAACAACGATGGTCACTCTAAAAGAGAACCGACGACCGCCTTTGACAACCTTAGCAACGCGAGCGATATCGATTACGCGTTCATCAAATTGTGGTTCTAATGCTTGAAAATCATCCATATTATCCTCTTTTAGAATTCCAGCCCACCTTTACGGGCACCTTCGGCCAACGATTTTACGCGACCGGTATAGATGTAGCCGCCACGATCAAAAACGACCGTGGAAATGCCTTTTGCTTTTGCACGTTTGGCAGTTTCTTCACCAACAAGCATTGCTTGTTCCAGTTTAGATTTACCTTTGAGCGAATCGCGCAGAGCAGCATCGATACTGGAGGCTGCCACAAGTGTGGTGCCACTGTGATCATCGATGATCTGAACATAAATATCGCTGATACTGCGAAACACATTCAAACGTGGTCGTTCAGGCGTGCCAAAAATACGCTTGCGGACACGGTTGTGACGATGTAACCTAGCTTTATTTCTTGATTTCTTAGCCATTGTCTACCTCTATTTACCGGTCTTTCCAGCCTTACCAGCTTTGAGTTTCACTTCTTCGCCCAAGTAGCGCACACCAGTTCCATGATAATGCTCTGGTGGACGTAGTTTTCGGATCTCAGAAGCGATCAGCCCAACCTGGTGGCGATTACGACCCATTACCTTGATCGTGCGCGCTTTTGCGTCGACATCAAAACTGATGCCATCGGGTGCGGGCACATTGATCGGGTGGGAATATCCCAGGTTTAAGGTCAGGTCCTTACCAACTAATTCTGCACGGTAACCAACGCCTTTGTACTCCAATATTTTCTCGAAGCCTTCGCTGCAGCCAACGATCATGTTGTTCAGCAGTGCGCGGGTGGTACCGTGAAGGGCGCGAACCTTGGGTTCATCGTTAGGACGGGTCACGGTAATCGTGCCATCTTCTAATTTAATACCGATTTGTGGGGAGAAGGTGTCTTCCAATTCGCCTTTCGGACCTTTGACATGAACCTTGTTCCCATCGATTTTTACTTCGACACCCTTAGGCAGGGTGATGGGTAATTTACCTATACGCGACATTCTCTACCTCCTACCAAACCTTGCAGAGGATCTCGCCGCCAACGCCGATCTTGCGAGCGCGATGGCCGGTCATGATACCTTTGGGGGTTGATAAAATCGCGATACCGATGCCCGAAAGAACCCAGGGGATTTCTTTCTTAGAGGTATACACACGGCAGCCTGGTCGGCTAACGCGTTGAATACCGGTGATCAACGAGCGGCGGTGACGTCTTTCGCCGATGTATTTGAGCTTCAACTGCAAAACCTTGCTGTTTCCGTTCTTACCATCGACGACTTCATAGCTCTCAATATAGCCTTCTTCGACCAGAATGCGAGCCAACTCACTTTTGAGTTTTGAATTCGGCATTGCAACCAGGGCTAAGCCCGCGGATGCGGCATTGCGAATTCTTGTTAACATATCGGCAATTGGATCTGATATAGTCATTTTCATACCTCCAGGTCAAATTACCAGGATGACTTTGTCACACCAGGGAGTTTGCCCTGGAGTGCTAATTCACGGAAACAAATCCGGCAGAGGCCGAATTTCCGCATATAACCTCGCGGTCTTCCACAGACGCGACAGCGATTTACGACTTGAACAGGATATTTACGTCGCATCTCACGATATTGCATACACTTTTTTGCCATTAGTTATCCTTCCTGAAGGGCATGCCGAACTTGCTCAGCAGTGCGCGAGCTTGATCATCATTTTCAGCAGTAGTAACGATGCTGACTTCCATACCTCGTACTTTGTCAATTTTGTCATACTGAATTTCAGTAAAGATCAATTGTTCATTCAAACCGAGAGTATAGTTTCCGCGACCATCAAACGAGTCTGCTGAAATTCCGCGGAAGTCACGCACACGGGGTAAAGCGATATTGATCAGGCGATCCAAAAAAGACCACATCTTGAGACCGCGTAAAGTTACTTTCACGCCAATTTGGCGACCTTCGCGCAGTTTGAAGTTGGAGATGGCTTTCTTGGCAGCGATGACAACAGGCTTCTGACCGGTGATAATGGTCAGATCATTCACTGCAGCGTCCAGAGCTTTTGGGTTATCCAAAGCTTCACCGACACCAATGTTGACAACAACCTTGGTGATGCGGGGAATCTGCATTACGTTGCTCAAGCCAAGCTCTTTAAAGAGAGCGGGAGCAATTTCGTTATTGTATTGTTCTTGTAGTCTGTTCATATCAATTCACCTGCGCCTTACTTGCCTTTGGCTTCCGATTTTGTGCTGTCTGCAGCTTTTTCTGTCTTCGGAGCAGTTGTGCTCTTTCGGCGGCTGGGCTTCTTCTCAGCTTTTTCGCCTTCAACGGATTTAGCCTTGCTTGAACGGCGAGATACTTTTACTTCTTTCTCAGCAGCACGGTCTACCAGGGCGACGTTTGACAGATCGATCGGGGCTTCGAATTCACGAATCCCTGATGGAATGGTCTTACCACCCGATTGGGTCTGCTTTTGATGTTTCTTGACAAGGTTCACACCCTGCACTACTACCCGGTTCTCTTTCGGTAACACGCGGATTACTTCACCGACTTTGTTTTTGTCGGTTTTGTCGCCGCGCATAACGCGAACACGATCACCTTTCCGGATTTTCATCTTCATTTAGACTCTCCTACCATTGACTACAGTACTTCCGGAGCCAATGAAACAATTTTCATATAGCCTTTTTCACGCAGTTCGCGCGCGACCGGGCCAAAAATGCGTGTACCACGAGGATTCACGCCATCGTTGTCCAGGATCACAGCGGCATTGTCGTCAAAGCAGATCGTTGAACCATCCGGGCGGCGGTAAGCCTTGGCGGTTCGCACGACTACAGCCTTGATGATTTCGCTCTTCTTTACCGAAGCCTGCGGTGTTGCACTTTTGACGGTGGCAGTTACGATATCACCAACACTGGCATAGCGTCTGCGAGTGCCTCCAACTACCTGGATAACCAGTATTTCTTTGGCACCAGTGTTATCAGCAACAACTAAACGACTTTCTTGTTGAATCATGCGGCACCTTCCTCATCTTCAACGATTTCGGCGGCTTCTTCAAGCTCTTCTTCAGTCGCATCTTCAACGATTTCGACGGCTTCTTCAAGCTCTTCTTCAGTCTCATCTACAACGATTTCAGCGGCTTCTTCAAGCTCTTCTTCAGTCGCATCTACAACGATTTCAGCGGCTTCTTCAAGCTCTTCTTCAGTCGCATCTTCAAGGACTTCGTCGATTTCTTCAAGAATTTCAGCTTCTTCTGCTGCTAATCCTTCAGCCATTTCGATTGCTTCTGCCACAGCTTCCATACTTTCCTGGCGGATCTCAACCTTGACGATTTTCTCGACTGTCCATGTGACAGTCTTGGAAATCGGGGCGGATTCCACGATGACAACTTTATCGCCAACGTTACAGCCGATCTCATCGTGAGCCTTATAGGCTTTTACGCTGCGCACAACCTTTTGATACAAAGGGTGCTTGAAAGTACGTCCCACTTCAACGATCACGGTCTTATCCATCTTATTGGATTTGACGGTACCGGTTAAACGACGTCTTTTATTCATTATTTACCTTCCTTCTCATTACGCACGCGTTCGTTGAGAACGGTCTCAAGACGAGCGATGTCCCGGCGGGCGCTCTTGAAACGGCTGGTGTCTGACAATTGACCAGTTACCATCTGAAAGCGCAGGTTCATTAGTTCCTGGCGGGTATTTATGAGTTTGGCTCTAATTTCTTCTGTAGAAAGTTCTCTTACTTCTTTGGCGTTCATGAACCTTCTCCTATTGATTCTCTTGATACGATCTTAGTTTTAAAACCCAACTTATAGCGGGCTTTTTTCAAAGCGGATGCAGCTGTTTGGCTATCGGTTCCACCAATTTCAAACAAAATCCGACCAGGGCGAATAACTGCCACCCAGTGATCCACTGCACCTTTGCCTTTACCCATACGTGTTTCAGCTGCGCGTTTGGTATATGGTTTGTCAGGAAAAACCCGCACCCATACCTTGCCGCGGCGTTTCATTTCATGGACGATCGCACGACGGGCGGATTCGATCTGACGCGCGGTCATATAGCCGCAATCCAGCGCTTTCAATCCATAATCACCGAAGTTGACTTCTGCGCCGCGATAGGACTTACCCTTCATGCGGCCGCGCATCTGCTTGCGGTACTTTACTCTCTTTGGCATCAACATAATCTGCTACCTCACTCGTTGCTTACGATAATTACTCGCTAATATAAACACCCTCGGTTGATTCAACCTTTTCTTCGGGTTGATCGATGACGATGCCTTTATAAATCCAGACCTTGATGCCAATTTGACCAAAAGTGGTTGTGGCAGCAGCCTTCGCGAAATCAATGTCAGCACGCAGTGTCTGCAGAGGTACTCGACCTTCACGCAGGGTCATTTTTCGTGCCATTTCAGCACCGGAAAGACGTCCGGAAACTGTAATTTTGATTCCTTCCGCGCCCTGGCGCAAAGCCTGCTGAATCGCACGCTTCATTGCCCGTCGATAACTGATTCGACGTTCCAACTGACTTGCGATGTTCTGAGCTACCAGGTAGGCGTCAGTATCAGCAGATTTGATCTCTTTAACTTCCAGATCAATCTTTTTGCCAGTCAGAGCTTCAAGGTTTTGTCTGATAATTTTTACGTTTTCGCCTTTACGACCAATCAGAATACCAGGTTTGGCTGTATGCAGGGCGACTTTGACTTTGCCGGGATAGCGTTCGATCTCAACAGACGAAACACCAGCTCGATCAGTCTCTTTCATCACCAATTCACGCAGTTTAATGTCCTGGTGCAGTTGTTCGGTGTAATCTTTGCCTTCGGCATACCAACGCCCTAACCAGGGCTTGTTGATTCCGAGACGAAAACCAATTGGATGTACTTTACGACCCATAGTTTACTCCTTACCTTTACTCGACTTCGCGTAATACAACGGTCACGTGAGAACTTCGTCTCAACAGAGGCTTAAATCGACCACGTGCACCAAATCGGCGCCATTTACGAGTGCGGGCTTCATCTGCGAAGATCCGGTAAACGACGAGGTCATCACGGCTCACGCCAAAATTCTCTTCTGCGTTGGACATAGCCGAATAGATCAACTTTCGAACAGGTTGTGCTGCCTTTTTGGGGGTCAGACTCAGGATGTCCAGGGCTTCGGTAACTTTCTTACCTCTCACCAAGTCAACAACCAGGCGGGTCTTTTGGGCTGATTCTCTGAAGTCAGAGAGTGTTGCAGTAATTTCTTGTGCCATCTCTAAACCTACCTTGAACCCTTCTCAGCCACATGACCGCGGAACCAGCGTGTGGGTGCAAATTCGCCCAGGCGATGTCCTACCATATTTTCGGTCACATAGATCGGTACATGGCGTCGTCCGTTATGGACCGCAATGGTGTGTCCAACCATCTGGGGGAAAATCGTGCTGGCACGACTCCAGGTCCGCAAGACTTTTTTCTCGCCTTTCTGGTTCATATCTTCGATTCTTTTCAATAATTTCGGGTCTACGAATGGCCCTTTTTTCAATGATCGCGACATTTCAAATTCCTTTTCTGTCTCTCATCCGCTATTTGCGCTTGGACTTGGAGCGCTGGCGTACAATCATGTTAGTAGTACGCTTGTTGCGTCTGGTCTTATAACCAAGAGTTGGCTTGCCCCAGGGGGTCTTGGGACCGGGCATACCAATTCCAGTGCGCCCTTCACCACCACCATGGGGATGATCCCTTGGAGACATTGCAGAGCCGCGTACTTCTGGACGGCGACCCATATGGCGCTTGCGACCAGCCTTGCCCAGTTTGATATTGCTATGTTCTACATTACCAACCTGACCAATAGAGGCACGGCATTCTTGCAAAACCAGGCGAACTTCGCCGCTTGGCATACGGACTTGCGCGTATTTGCCTTCTTTTGCCAACAATTGAGCTGATGTACCGGCAGAGCGTACCATTTGGGCACCCTTTCCGGGATGAAGCTCAATCGCGTGGATGTTGGTACCAACTGGGATGTTTGCCAAAGGCAGGTTGTTTCCGGGTCGGATTTCTGCACGGGGACCAGACATCAGGGTATCGCCAACTTTGACGCCAATTGGCGCAATGATATAGCGTTTTTCGCCATCAGCATAGAACAACAAAGCTAAACGAGCTGTCCGGTTAGGGTCATACTCGATCGCATTGACCGTGGCTGGGATGTTCACTTTATCACGCTTGAAATCGACCAATCGAATTTGACGACGAGCGCCACCACCACGATGACGAACGGTCACACGACCCATCGAGTTACGTCCGGAATGCTTCTTGCGAATAATCGTCAGGCTGCGTTCAGGCGTGGTCTTGGTAATTTCCTCAAACGTATAACTGGTCTTATGGCGCTGACCAGGGGTCTTGGGTTTGTATACTTTAACAGCCATTATTCCACTCCTTCAAACACAGGAATACTGTCACCTTCTTTGAGGGTAACAATCGCTTTTTTGAAACCGCTGTTGCGCACCACCAACCGGCGGGTGCGGGAGTTGCGATGTGCCTTGGCTGGCAGATTAATGATATTGACGCGCACGACACTGACATCGAAAACGGTCTCAACAGCTGTTTTCACCTGTTCACGAGTGACATCACTGTTGACTTCAAACACAAATTGGTTCAGCTTGCTGGCCAGATAGTTTGATTTTTCGGTCACGACGGGGCGTCGCAGGATATCAAAAACGGAAATACTCATTCTGCTACACCTTCCTATCCCAAATAACCCTTGATCACTTCAAGTGAAGCAAGCGGGATAATTACTTTTTCAAAACTGAGCAGATCGCGGATGTTCAGGTAGTTTGCCTGGAGCAGCTTGGCATCAGCCAGGTTGCGACCGGATTTGATCAGGTTTTCACTTTTTTCGCTCTTATCTGGCACCAAAACCAGGGCGCGGTTGTCACCTGCGAGCGCTTTCAAAGCTTTCAACAGCTCAGCACTTTTGACTTCTTTCATTTCCATGCTGTCAACCATAACCAATTTCTGATCGTTGACTACCACGGTCAATGCAGAGCGCAGGGCTGCACGGCGCATTTTTCGGGGCATAGCCTGGGTATAATCTCGCGGTTTCGG
>Ga0334883_1005447_pt1 | contig 11213 bp, 10 predicted proteins | sample GraSluR1_MG_6_FD_207230 | JGI IMG/M metagenome (GOLD analysis project Ga0334883, IMG submission 207230) | Sludge microbial communities from methane-producing bioreactor in Wageningen University, Netherlands - Granular Sludge_09_05-R1 | ecosystem: Engineered > Bioreactor > Anaerobic >... | reverse complement strand
CTGCGACCAGCACGTTGTCGCCGAGCCTGCCGACGAGCTCCTCGAAGACCACGAGCTGCCCCCGGACGTCGAAGACCACGAGCTGCCCCCGGACGCCGAAGACCAAGACACGGCGGACCACGCGGCCGACGGAACGTGGGCCTGCCCAGGGTCCCTCTGGCCCTTGGCGGCCGACGAGCTGCTCTTCGAGTTCCGCATCGGCTGTGTCGACTACCGCGCCGTCGTGTCCTATGGGGGAATGAGTCTCGATCTCTGTAACCGCTGCGAAGAGGATTTCCTCCTGGCTTTCTACCCTCATTCGGAATGGCTAATCAATCCGGCTGAATGCACCCTCGACGTCAATTGCGGCTTCCGCGTCGGCTGCGCCCTCGACATCACCTACGCCGTGCGCGATCAGCAGGGGCGCGAGCTTCCAGCGAATTGTCAGCGGTCCTCGTACTGCCCGTGCACAGCGGAGAAGCGTGCCACGGCGACGATCACGCCCGTGGTGCTCGCCGGTGGCGCGCAAAAAGCATTGAACTTGTTGCAGCCTATCGGTGTAACCTATCCTGAGCTACTCGCAGAGTCGGAGTGGCTGCTGTGCGGCGAGCCCAGCCTCGTCGCCGCGCCCATCAGCCTGGGCGACGCGCGCTATGACATCGTGCTCTATCTGCCCCGCCTCTGGCCCGCTGACACCCCGGTCGAGTTGCTGCGCCCCGAGCGGCAGCGCCCCCTCGCCTGTGCCCAGGCGGGGCTCTACGAGTTCGCCTGTATTCCCGATATCCCGGAGTATCAAGCCATCGACAACCCCCTCGATTGGTTCCCCCTCTCGCCGGACGAGCTCAACCCTTACGTCATCAAAGACGTCGACCTGGCGAAGCTGTGGCCGGGTTTTGCCGCGCCCTGATGGGGGCTTTGGGGCTCAGCCACCACGCTCTGAGAATAACCGCCGCCCTTTGCGCCAGCCCTGCCGCCGGTCACTGCAGGGATAGGCGCCAATTGGGGACGCCCCCTCAGCCGAGAGCTTCAGCACAGCTTCCCGGCGCGCCCTCAGGGCTCAGCCGCACAAGATGCCGCACAGTCGGCGTCGATCACCTCCGGGGCGACGGCCCGGCCCAGGTTCTCTTGGACGCAGCGGCTGAAGCAGCGCTCACAGTGGTTGACGCAATCGCTGGCGATGGCCTCTGCGGCTTGGGCGCGCATGGCGTTGGCCTCGATGCAGCCAGCGACACAGGCCTCGAGATGAGGTGCGCCGGGCGTGGCTTCGAGTTGGAGCGCTGGTGGCGTCGAGGTGGCGGGCCCTTCCTCCTCGCCGCTGGCGCCGGGGGTGGGCGGCGCCGGTGGTGCCGCCGGGGCCGGCGGCGCTTGACAACCCCACGAGAGGGCGAGGGCGAGGGCGAGGGCGAAGAGCATGTGAAGCAGGTGAGGCATGGCGAGGCTCATGAGGGCTAGCGCGGCAGATGGAGGGTGACGGCGATGGTGACGCTCTCGTGGTCGCCGTGCAGCAAAAAGTCATGCAGGATGAGGTGTTCCTCGGGGATCTCCAAAGGAAAGACGACGTCTTGGGTGGCGCCGGGGGCGAGGCTCAGGGCGAGGGCTCGGTGCTCGGGCATGGGCTTGCCGCCATGGCCCATGCGCTCGTAGTGGGCCACGAGCTGGAGCGAGGTCAGGGGCACCGTGAAGGGGTTGCGCACGGTGACCTTGGCCTCCGTCGCGTCAGCACTGATGCTGCCAAAGTCTAAGGGGTAGAGGGTCTCGAACGCGATGTAGGCCGTGCGCTCCAGGATCTCTTGGGTGGAGCGGCCCACCTGAAAGCCCGTCTCGGGCGCCATCCAGTCGCTGCGCAACTGCATCATGGACTCCGCCGCACCATAGTCCTCCGCGCAAGGCTCGCCGGGGGCGAGCTTGGACCACAGCCCCGTCTTGATGTGACCATGGACGACGATGGCTTGGCCGTCGAGATCGCCTGGTGGGAGCGGGCCAAAGAGGTTGAGGGCGCCCAGGCGATAGGTGGCTCCCTGATAGAGTCGCCCGTCGACACAGTACTCCGAGGGGTTGGCCAAGCCCTTGGGCTGATTGCGCGTCGCTGTGCCCACGATGGCGTTGGGCGGCAGCGCCACCAGGGTGTCCTGTGGGGCTTGTGACGATGACATGGGTGCACCCTCGGTCGCGGTGGGGCCGGCCTGAGGCGCGGCGCTGTTGCTTGGCCCCGGGGGGGAGGTGGGGTTGCAAGCGCCGAGGAGGAAGAGCGCCAGCGCACACAAGAACGGGTGCTGCGGGCGAAAGTGGCTGGGAGCGTGCATGGGCATCCTCATCGGGCGCAGGAGCCATCGGCGCGTCTTGTCGAGCCCGTCCACGTTAGCGCGCCCAGAGCGGCTGTCAACGCGATTCCAGTCCAGCAGGCATTGCGTCCCGCCTCGGGCGGCCCTATCCCAATAGGGGCAGTGGCCGCTGAATCGCGCGGCGCGCCCCCAAATAGACGTCTCACGGCGCTGGCCGTGATGGAATCGAGGAGTTGCGCATGGACACCCTACAGGCAATAGAGACTCGCCGGTCAATCAAACATTTCGACCCAGAGCACCGCCTCAGCGAGGCGGAAGAAAAACAGTTGTTGTCCTTGGCCCTGTTGAGCCCAACGGCGTTCAACATCCAGAACTGGCGCTTCGTGGTGGTCAAAGACCCGGCGCTGCGGGCGAAAATTCGCGCTGCGGCTTGGGATCAGGCCCAGGTCACCGCTGCGTCGCTCTTCATCATCCTCTGCGGCGATCTGCGCTCCTGGGAGAGGGAGCCCCAGCGCTACTGGCGCGACGCGCCCCAGCCCGTGCAGGACTTCCTCTTGCCCGCCATCGACAACTACTACCGCGGCAAGGCGCAGACCCAGCGCGACGAGGCCATGCGTTCTTGCGGGATGGTCGCGCAGACGCTGATGCTCGCCGCCAACGCCATGGGCTACGACGCCTGCCCCATGGACGGCTTCGATTTCGATGCCGTGGGCGAAATCATCGACCTGCCCGAGGACCACGTCATCGCCATGTTCGTCGCCATCGGCAAGGGTACCCAGCCCGCATGGCCGCGGGGCGGCCAGCTCCCCCTGGAAGAGGTGGTCATCCAAGACAAGTTCTAGGGGGCGTTGTCGTCGCCGTCGGTGAGGGTCCTGACGCGCCCCGCCTTGATGTCGTCCATGGCCGCGTTGAAAATGGCGCAGTCATTGTGGCAGGACAGGGCGCAGGAGTGCCGATAGTCCCGCGCGAAGCGTTCGCAGTCTTCGTAGCACTGCTGCCAGCAGGCGGCCTCGGGCGTGGCGTCCTCGTTGGCGCTGGGAGAGTTGGCACCACAGGCCGTGAGCAGCGCGGCGAAGAAGCACAGGGTCAAAGCGCGGGCGGGTGGCGTGGGGGGCATGGGGCGACTCCATGACGGGAAAGCTGGCCCCCAGAGCTTGGGGCGGGGCGCTCTGACGCTGCGGGACGAGAGAGATTCAGACTACTTTCATCTCGCTTGACCTGGCGTTTCATTCATCGTATATCGCCGATAAGCGAAACGCTCCAGCGTCAACCTGGGGAGTCGCGTAGGCCGAGGAAATTCGGGAGGGAACATGGGAAGCAAAGCGGACGAAGTGCGGGCACAAGTGGCGGCAGACTACACCAAGGCGGTCAAGAGAGAGGGCGGCTGCTGCTCGCCCTTGGTGCCCAAGGGGGTCATTGCCAAGATCGCCGACTACCGCGCCGAGGAGCTGGTGCGCTTGCCCGAGGACGCCGTCGCGAATGCCTTTGGTTGCGGCGACCCGGTGGCCTTCGCGGCGGTGCAGGCCGGGCAGACCGTGCTCGATCTCGGCTCGGGCGCCGGCATCGACCTGTTGCTGGCAGCCCAGAAGGTGGGGCCCACGGGGCAGGTGATCGGAGTGGACATGACCGACGCGATGGTCGCCCGGGCCCGCGCGAACGTCGCCGCCGCTGGGCTGAGTCATGTCGAGGTGCGCCAGGGGATCATCGAGGCCTTGCCCGTGGAGAGCGCCAGCGTGGATTGGGTGATTTCCAACTGCGTGATCAACCTGTCGCCGGAGAAGGCGCGTGTCTTCGCCGAGATTGCCCGGGTCTTGCGCGCTGGCGGGACTCTGTTGGTGTCGGACATCGTCGCCCAGGATCTCCCCGAGGAGGTGACGGCCAACCGCCACCTCTATGTCTCCTGCTTGGCTGGCGCCATCTCCGAGGATGACTACCTCGAAGGCCTGCGTCGCGCCGGGCTGTGCGCCGTCGAGATCGTTGACAAAGTAGTCTATGATGCGCACCAGGTTCAGGCGCTCATTGGCTCTGAGCTCAACGGCGAGCATGGCTCGGGCTGCTGCAGTGGAGGCACGGCGGCCGTCGCGGACTTGAGTCGTCGCTGGGCTGAGCGGCTGAGCGGCAAGATCGCCAGCATCAAGGTGCGGGCCCACAAGCCTCGGTAGAGGCAGGAAGAACAGGAGGTTGCAATGTCGGTGAAGCGTGGGATGGTTTGGATGGGGCTGTTGGCGCTGCTCTTGATGGGGGTGGTGGCCTGTGACAAGGCCAGCGAAGAGAAGAAGGGTGAGGCCGCGGCGGCGACGCCCAAGGGCGACACTTTCACTGCCGACCAATACCAAGTCGGTGAGACCTACACGATCAAGCTGGTGTTCTGGGCCAAAAATCGGAGCTCCACGGCCAAAGGCTTGGTGGACAATGTCCACTTCGACGATGCCGCAGGCGAACGGGTGGTCTTCTTCTACCCAGCGGAATTGGAAGACAAGATCGCCGCCTTGGAGCAGGGCAAGGTCTACGCCCTGACCTTCCTCTATGATGACGATGGGGATGGCCTCCACCGCGGGATGCTCACGACGATCGAATGATCCCAGGGCTGGCTTGGGGGGCGATGCGGCGCCACTTTTGACGCCGCGGGTGGCGCACGCCCGGTGGCGGTGGCTCCCCAAGAAAGGGAGCCGACTTCCTCTTAGAAGACGCGGAGGGTGCCGCGTTCGCGCAGCCGCTCCAGCACTTCGCCGACGTTGGCGAAGCGGCTGGTGAGGATCATGGCGGCGATGATGTAGGGCTTGTAGCCCGCCTCTTTGTAGGTCTCGATGCGATAGCGCTCGAAGACCGAGGCCGCCACCTCGCCTTGCTTGCAGGAGACATCCGTGATGTCTGCGGGCAGGCAGTGCATGTAGAGGGCCTTGCCGCCTTTGGTGAGGGCCATTTTCTCTTCGGTGCATTCCCAGTCTTTGTGCTGGGCGTTGTTGCCGAGGCACTCGTGCTCCAGGACCTTGAGGGCGTCGTAGTCGTTGTTGCGCAGCAACTCGGTGCGGCGTTCCATGACGGCGTAGGGGGCCCAGCTCTTGGGGTAGACGATGTCGGCGTCGGCGAAGGCCTCGTCCATGCTGTTGACCATGCGGAAGGAGCCGCCCGAGGCGGTCGCTTGCCGTCCGGCCATCTCCACCACTTCGGGCAAGAGGGAGTAGCCTTCGGGGTAGGCCAGGTCGACGTTCATGCCGAAGCGGGTCATGAGGCCGATGATGCCTTGGGGAACGGAGAGGGGCTTGCCGTAAGAGGGCGAGTAGGCCCAGGTCATGGCAATCTTCTTGCCCTTGAGGTTCTCGAGGCCGCCGAAGTACTGCTTGAGCCAGCCCAGGTCCGCCATGGACTGGGTGGGGTGGTCGATGTCGCACTGGAGGTTGACGATGCGGGGGCGCTGCTCGAGCACGCCTTGGGCGAAACCGTCGTCGAGGGCCTCGCCGACTTCGCGCATGTAGGCGTTGCCAGCGCCGAGGTACATGTCATCGCGGATGCCGATGACGTCAGCCATGAAGGAGATCATGTTGGCCGTCTCGCGCACGGTCTCGCCGTGGGCGATCTGGGATTTACCTTCGTCGAGATCCTGCACCTCGAGGCCGAGCATGTTGCAAGCCGAGGCATAGGAGAAGCGGGTGCGGGTGGAGTTGTCCCGGAAGAGGGAGATACCCAGGCCCGAGTCGAAGACCTTGGTGGAGATGTTCTTGGTGCGCATGACGCGCAGGGCGTCGGCCACGGCGAGGATCTGCTTGAGGTCAGGGAGGCTCTTCTCCCAGGTCAAGAGAAAGTCTTCGTTGTAGAGTTTGGACGGGGTCTCGTGGATCTCCTCGATCACGTTGTCGAGCTTTGGCATGTGCATTCCTGTCTGATTCGTTGCGGTCGTCGTTGTGGGTGTCGATACGAAAGAGGCCGCACGAGAGCAAGCCCGCACGGCCCATCTTCATCCCGGTTAAGGGGCACTAGATCTTGTAGGCATAGAGGGCATAGAAGGCGGCAGCGGCGACGAGATCGTCCACGGGGCACTTCTCATCGGGGGCGTGGGCACCGACCTCGTTGCCAGGGCCAAAGCCGATGGTCGGGATGCCGTGCTTGCCGCGAATGGTGACGCCGTTGGTGGAGAAGGTCCACTTGTCGACCTTGGGCTCCTTGGCGAAGAGGTCCTTGAAGACGTCGACGCCCGTGGTCACCACGTGCTCCGTGGGCTCGATTTTCCACGTGGGGAAGTACTTCTCCATGCCGTATTTTTGGCCGGTCCAGGCGGTCTCTTCGTAGTGCAGGACCGAGACCTTGACCTCTTCGCCGAGCTTGAGGCCGCAGGCCACCACGACATCCTCCACCTCTTTGACCGCCGATTCCTTGGTCTCGCCCCAGGTCAGGCGGCGGTCCAGGTGCATGTGCACCGAGTCGGCCACGGCGCACATCGAAGGTGAACCCGACTGGAAGATGGAGATGGTGACCGTGCCTTTGCCGAGGAAGTCGTCGTGGGCCAGGCGCTCGTTGAGCTTCTCGATCTCCAGGGCCACTTTGGCGGCCATGTAGACGGCGTTCTTGCCGCGCTCCGGGGCCGAGCCGTGGCACGAGATGCCGCGGAAATCGACGCCGATCTCCATGCGGCCGCGGTGGCCACGGTAGATGTTGAGGTTGGTCGGTTCGGTGCTGATGACGAAATCCGGGACGATCTTCTCTTCCTCGATGATCCAGTTCCAGCACAGGCCGTCACAGTCTTCTTCCATGACCGAGCCGACCACGTAGAAGGTCAGGTCGCGGTCGAAGCCGAGCTCCTTGAGGATGCGGCCGGCCGTGACCGCCGCCGCTGGTCCACCTTCCTGATCCACCGTGCCCCGGCCATGGACGTAGCCGTCCTTGACCTCGCCCGAGAAGGGATCGAAGGTCCAGTTCTCCGGGTTGCCGACGCCCACCGTGTCCATGTGGCCATCCACGGCGAGGATGCGCTTGCCGTTGCCGATTCGCCCAATCACGTTGCCGAGGCCATCGATACGCACTTCATCGAAGCCCGCCTCTTCCATCTGTCGCTTCAATTCGAGCTGGACGTCCTTCTCCTGCATGCTCTCCGAAGGGATTTTGACCAGCTTGGACAGGTTCTGGGCGGTGTAGTCGCGATACTTCTCTGACAGCTCCATGATTTTACGTGCGATATTGTCCATCGAAATGCTGCTCCTCAGTGATTCCTGCTACGATTACGGGAGGATGGGAGGATGAAACCCCGCCCTCAGGGCGCCACACTAACCCAGTCGTGGCGGGCGGGTCAATCCACAAAGGCGTCCCTCGAGCGAATCTCCGCCACGGCGACCCTCAGGTCTCGGCCCGATGGGGTAAGCGCTTGAGAATACGAAGATATCCACAGCGCCACCCCCGCCCCGAAGGGCCACCTCAGCCCACGCTATGGCGGGCGCAGCAGGCTTCGACGGGGCTTGACACGTCGCCATGTTAATCGCATATCGACGATGGGCGCTGGATCTAAGTCGACCCGCCCGGCCCCTCTATGCTTTTTCCCAGAGGTCTCTGTCCATGAAAACGCCGCCGTCCTGTTGTGAACCCGCGACCAGTGTCGCCGCTGCGGCTGACCCTGCTGACCCCGCTGACCGTGACGCCCAGCTCGCCCAGCTCGCCAAGGCCCTCGGGCACCCGGCGCGGGTAGCCATCCTGCGCTTGCTCATCCAACGCGACGCCTGCGTGTGCGGCGAGATCGTCGACGCGCTGCCCCTGGCCCAGTCCACGGTCTCCCAGCACCTCAAGCAGCTCAAAGAGGCGGGGCTCATTCAGGGTGAGATCGACGGCCCACGGGTGTGCTACTGCGTCAACGGCGAAATGCTGCGGCGCTTGAAAACGCTGGTGGCGGCGCTGTAGCCGTCGGCCCATTCACCCAACGCACGAGGAGAAACATGGGACGCTTTGAACGCTATCTTTCGGTCTGGGTGGCCCTGGCCATTGGCGCCGGGGTGGGGCTGGGGCTGCTCGTGCCCCAGGCCTTCAGCTTCATCTCGCGCTTGGAGATCGCCCGGGTCAACCTGGTGGTGGCCGTGCTGATCTGGGTCATGATTTACCCCATGATGCTCAAGGTCTCGCCGTCGTGCCTGAAGGACGTCGGCCGCAAACCTAAAGGCCTGGCCCTGACCTTGGTGGTCAACTGGCTCATCAAGCCCTTCACCATGGCCGCCCTGGGCATCCTCTTCTTCAAGCACGTCTTCTCCGGCCTGGTGTCGGCCCACGAGGCCGAACAATACATCGCGGGCATGATCCTCCTCGGCGTGGCCCCCTGCACCGCCATGGTCTTCGTCTGGAGCCACCTGGTCAAAGGCGACGCCAACTACACCCTGGTCCAGGTCTCGGTCAACGACCTGATCATGGTCTTCGCCTTCGCCCCCATCGCCGCCCTGCTCCTCGGCGTGACGGACATCTTCGTGCCCTGGGAGACCTTGGTGGCCTCGGTGGTCATCTTCATCGTCATCCCCTTGGGCGCTGGCGTCCTGACCCAGCACCAGACCAACGCCACCCAGCTCAGGGCCCTCGATCAGCGCCTCAAGCCCGCATCAATCATGGGCCTCCTCCTCACGGTGGTGCTCCTCTTCGGCTTCCAGGCCGAGACCATCGTCGCCAAACCCCTGATCGTCGCCCTCATCGCCGTGCCCCTGCTCATCCAGAGCTACGGCATCTTCGGCGTGGCCTACTCGGCGGCCAAAGTGCTCGAGCTGCCCCACACGGTCGCCGCCCCGGCTGCGATGATCGGCACTTCGAACTTCTTCGAGCTCGCCGTGGCCGTCGCCATCAGCCTCTTTGGCCTCTCGTCGGGCGCAGCCCTTGCCACGGTGGTCGGGGTCCTCATCGAGGTGCCCGTGATGCTGTCGCTGGTGGCCTTTGCCAACCGCACGCGCCACTGGTTTCCCGCGGCCTCTTGAGCTGACCCTCCCGCGTGGGTAGCGCCGGTTTTTTTGGACCCACATCTCGTCTTGGCGTGCGCGGCGCAGGGGAGTGCGCCAAGCCAGGGTGAAAATCAGCAGCACGACAGCCGCGACCAAGGTTAAGATCAACACCAAGCGGCGCCGACCTTCGAGGGTGTCCGCCAGGTCTGGCACCACCTCGACGAAGGGGGCACCTGGGGCGCTGTCTATCGGAGCGTCCCGCCGCAGCTCCTCCCACACATCCTCGTCGACGGAGCGCAGGCGAATGGCCCCGTCGATATAACCGGACCATTTCTTCTCACAGCTTCCCAAGAGGCCGCGGTCCGTGGCAGCACAGGCGACCCAGGCGTGAACCGTGGCGATCGCTGGGTCTTGAGGGCCACGCAGGGGCGCGATGAGATAATGACGGGTGCTGGTTTTGCCGTCGTCGTCGGTGGTGGTGCGCGAGGTGCGGCGGCGCAGCGAAAGGTCGACTGTCGCGGCGGTGAGGGGGAAGACCTGTTGGCGCGGCAGTGCCGAGATCTCGGCGACGGTGATGGGTTCTGGGTCGTGGCCCCAGACGGCGTGCACCGCAGGAGCGGCGTTGCCGAAGTAAAAAGGCATGCCCAGGGGCAAAAAGCCCAAGCCCAAGGCGAGGCCCACGAGCCCGGCGGCGCGTCCACGCACCCGCAGCACGGCAAAGAAGAGGATGAGAAGGAGTGGTGTCAGGGCCAGGATGTGCCCCAGAAAGGCGGCAAAGGTGTTGGCGTAGAGGGTAGAGAAAACGCTGTAAATGAGGGTGAGGACCAGCGCGAGTGCGGCCAAAAGAAAGGCCCCCAAGGGGCTGGGGTAGCGCTCCTTGCTCCGCGGCACCGCTAAGGTGGGTGGCGGCGGCGTCTCCTCTTCAGGCAGAGCACTCGGGCCAAGTCCCGGCTGATAGCGCGCGAGGGTGGCGCCCATGCTCTTGGCATGGCTCAAGAGGTCGCAGAGCACGTCCCAGGGCACGACCAAGCCCATGGGACGCTCCATGCTGGCGACCTCGGCGAGGTGCTCCGCCGTGGGGGCGACGGCGCTCAAGGCCAAGCGCTGTCTCGCCACGCGCAGCTCGGCGTGCACGACGTGCTGGGGCTTGCGGCGCCAAGGCAAGCGGCGGCGCCAGCCCGTGAGCGGCTGCTCCCAACGGGAGAGCTGCACCGTGGCTTGCTCGGCAGGGTCCCAGGTGAACGACGAATGCTGCCTGAGGTCGGTGGCGTCGAAGCGAATGGCAGCGGGAGACCAACTCAGGACGCCGGCGCCGAGGGCCAGGTGTCCTGAGCTTCTGGCGGGCGTCTCGATGCGGTCAAGGAGGCTGGTCGGGGTGTCACGCATGGCTCTCTGATCGCGTGGGGACGGGAGAGGATCAGGCCCGTTTGCCGACGGCGGCGACGTAGACCGTGAAGGCGTCGCGCCCGTCAACGCCGAGGAGGGCGTCGCAGGCGTCCTGATCATAAGCAGCAATGGCGCAGGTGCCAGCGCCCATGGCCTCACTGAGCAGGTAGAGGTTCTGGCACAGGTGCCCGGCGTCGAGGGCGATGACCTTGTGCGACGCCTCGCCGTAACGCCACTCCATGCGCGCCGGCAGGGTGGTCCAGAAGAAGGTGAGGGCCGCCTCGGCCACGAAGCGCTGGTCGAGGCAGGCGCGGGCGGCCTGCTGGGCGATATCGTCGGCCAGGCGCAGCTCGGCGAGCTGATGCTCGAAGGGGAGATAGCGATAGAGACCGGGAGCCAGGTGCTCGACCCGGTGGACGGCCAGGTAAGTCTCGAAGCTGTGACGCGCGCCGGCAGAGGGCACGGTGCGCAGGGCGGCGTGCGGGCCCAAGCGCTTGCGCACGCCCTGGGTGCCCCAGGTCAGGGCGGCCAGCTCGCGGAAGGAGATGGGGTGGGGGGCAAAGCGGCGGCAACTCTCGCGGCGCAGGATGGCTGCCGCCAAGGGTTGGGCGGCGCAGTGCTCCAAGGCCGCGGGTCCGTCGGGCAGGGTGATGCGGCGCGCCGTCGCAGG
>Ga0334883_1005436_pt1 | contig 11238 bp, 5 predicted proteins | sample GraSluR1_MG_6_FD_207230 | JGI IMG/M metagenome (GOLD analysis project Ga0334883, IMG submission 207230) | Sludge microbial communities from methane-producing bioreactor in Wageningen University, Netherlands - Granular Sludge_09_05-R1 | ecosystem: Engineered > Bioreactor > Anaerobic > Unclassified... | reverse complement strand
CAGGCCTCGCCCCGGCGCTTCTGGGCGCCCTCCTGGCGGCGCTGGCCTCTGCCGTAGCGGCTCCGCCCGAGGCCGCCACCGTATTGGGCGCGGCGGGCGAGGCCGCCTTCGAGGCCGGGCGGTACGACGAGGCGCTCCAGAGCTGGCAGGCGGCGGCCGCCGCCTGCGACGAGGCCGGCCAGGAGCGGGCCCGGTACCTGCAAAGTGCGGCGCGCGCCTGCGGTAAGCTCGGGCGCCGTGATGCCGAGATACACCTCAGCCTCCGCGCCCTCGAGCTCCACCGGCGTCTCGGCAACGACCGCGAGCGCGCCGGCTGCCATTACGATCTCGGCCTGACCTACTACGAAGCCGACGACTACTCCGGGGCCGCCACCCACTTCCGGGCCGCCATGGAGCTGTACGCCGGACTGGGGATGCAAAGGGAGCAGGCCGACAGCGCCAGCAACCTCGGCATCGCCTGCGACCTGCTGGACCTGTACCAGGAGGCCGTCCGGCACCAGACCGACGCCCTGGGCATCTACACGGAACTCAAGCTGGAGCACCAGATCGCCGACGCCTGGATGAACCTGGGCACCGCCCATTACAACCTCGGCCGCTACGAGCAGGCCATCGAGTACGAGAACATGGCGCTGGAGGTGTACCGCCGCCTGGGCCAGGACGCCAAGGCGGCCGCCTGCCTGATGATGCTCGGGGCGGCCTACGACGACCTGGGACTCTCCGAGCGCGGCGTCGAGCACTCGCGCCGGGCACTCCTGATGTTCGAGAGTCTGGGGGATGTGCGGAAGGTGGCCCAGTGTACGGCCAACATCGGCGTGGCCTACTACCTGCTGGGCCGGTACGGCGAGGCCGTCGAGCAGTACGTCCGGGCGCTGGAGACCTACAGGGAGCTGGGCCTGTCGCATCAGGAGGCCAACTGCACGGAGAACCTGGCCAGCGCTCACGCGGCGCTGGGCGAGTTTGGGCGCGCCCTCGAGCTGCACGAGCAGGCGCTGAAGCTGTACGAGCGGCTGGGGGTGAAAAGCCAGCAGGCCCGCTGCTGGTCCAACCTCGCCGCCGAGTACCAGACCCTCGGCCGCCACCAGGAGGCGCTGGCCGCTCTAGAGCAGGCGTCCTGGATGTACCGGGCCTTCGCCCGCTCCGCGGTGACCTCCGGCCGCCCCTGGCTGCCGGCGCCCATGTATGTCGTCGAGGGCATCTACGGTGAGGTGTACTTCTCCCGGGATCAGGAAGGCGATCTCTACCGGGCGTACCGCCACTTCGCCCGCGCCATCGCCATCGTCGAATCCCTGCGCGACCGGGGCGCCGGCTCCACCGAGCTGCGCACCTCGTACTTCGGGCGCATGTCCTGGGTCTACGACCGCATGGTAAGCCTCTTGCTGGAGATCAAGCGGCGCAATCTGGGGGTGGACGAGACCGCGCTGCAGGAGCAGGAGCCGGGGTACTGGGAAGAGCTGGGGCTGCCGCCGTCCCCGCTGTGGGCGGGCTGGAGCGACTACGACGAGGCGCTGGTGCACTACTCCGACCGCTCGCGGGCCCGAGTGCTGCAGGAGCTGCTGGCCAATCGGCAGGTGGCCCTGGCCGACCCGCGCACCGCCGGCCTGTACCGGGATTGGACGGAGCTGTCGGCTCAGGAGCGGGGCCTGGAGAGAGACCTGGCAGTGGCGCCGGCGGAGACGGTGGCTCAGATGGGCACACAGCTTGCCGCCGTGACGCAGAGGCGGCGACGGGTGCAGTCCGAGCTGGATGCCACCCCCTGGGGGCAGGTGGTGGCACCGGGGCCCGCGCGGTTGCCGCGGGTGCGAGAGCTGCTGGCGCCCGATGAAGCCGTCCTGGTGTACAAGCTCTTGCCCGATCAGGTGGCGATCATGGTCGTGCCGCCCGCCGGGGCCGATTGCGGCGTGCTGTCCGTGGCGGTGCCCACCGCCGCCGGTGAGCAGCGCCCCCTGTGGGGACGGGGCCAGGCCCTGCGTGGCGATGTCGTCCTGCGGCGGCTGAGGCAACTGGCCGGGGAGCCCGACCGGCTGCCCTCCGGGCCGGCGGTTGAGACGCCGGTGGAGCCCGACGTGCTGCGCGCCAACTTCTCCGTGGCCGAGCTCGTGTGGCTCTTGCGCGAGTCGCTGGCGGCCTACGGCCGGAGCAGCGGGGCGGCGGACGTCACCCGCCGGGCACAGCAGGCCTACGCGGGCGCCGCCCTCTACGACCTGCTCCTGCGCCCGGTCGAGGCCCTCCTGGACCGCCTCGGGCTCTCAAGCCTCATCGTGGTGCCCGACGGCGCCCTGTGCTATCTGCCCTTCGGCGCCCTGCCCAGGCACGCGCCGCCCGAGCTGGACCTCACCGAGGCCGGGCAGGTCTACGCCAATCCGCGCCTCCAATACGCGCTGGAGAAATGGCGCCTGAGCACCCTGCCCTCGCTGGCGATGTACATGAGCGTCCGGGAGGCTGCGGCGCCGCCGGCCGCGCACCCCCCGCGGCTGTGCGTGTTCGCCGATCCCGTCTTCGCGCCGCCAACCGAAGCCCGGCGCGCAACGGGCCGGGGCACGGCCGCCGAGAGCGACACAGAGCCGCACGGCGCCCGCTCAACCACCGGGCCCGCCACCGTGCTCTCGCGGCTGCCCCACACCCGCAAAGAGGCCCTAGCCGCCCTGGCGGGTTTCGGCGGCGGCCCCGAGAGCCTCTGCAGCGAGCCCGCGGCGGTGAGCTGGGGCCACAACGTGGCACTGCTCGGTGCCGCGGCTCAGGAGCCGCTGGCCTATGGCGAGCATCTTCGCCGGTACAGCCACATCCTCTTCTCCACCCACGGAGTCATCGACCCCGTGCACCCGGAGCTGTCGCACATCGCGCTGAGCAGTCCGGCGGCGCTCGGGCTACAGAACCCCTCCCCCACCTCCGACGGACGTCTCACGATGCCTGAGGCCTTCGGGCTTCGCCTCAATGCCCGGATGGTCACCCTGTCCGCCTGCCGGACGGCCGAGGGCGACTATCAGCGCGGGGAGGGCATTCTGGGGCTGACCGCGGCGATGTTCGTCTCCGGGGCCCGCGCCGTCACCGCCACCCTCTGGTCCGTGGACGATGCGGCCACCGCCCGCCTGGTGGGCGACTATCACCGCCGCCTGGGCGCCGGGGAGCCCGCGGCCGAGGCGCTCCGGGCGGCGCAACTGGGCATGCTCCTTCAGGCCCGCCGGGCCTTCGCCGGCGACCCCACCGCGGGCCCCGTGGCCTATGCCAACCCCTACTATTGGGCGCCCTTCGCCCTGATCGGACAGTGGCGGGGGTAACGGCAGGGGAGAAGCAGGGGAGAAGCAGGGGAGAAGCAGGGGAGAAGCAGGGGAACGGCGGGAACGGCCGTGGCGCGTGGCGCGGAACCACTCACCGCCGTACACATGCCCGGCCGTTCTCCGTCGTTCTCCGCCGTCCTCTGTGTTAGGCCGTTCTCCGTGGAACTCCGTGCACTCCGTGTCTCCGTGGTCATCCGTCCGCCGTCCGCCGTCCGCCGTCCGCCGTTCTCCGCCGTCCTCGTCGCTACTCGCAGGTGGCCACCACTCCCACGAGGGGGCAGCACCTGTGCAGGTTCTCCGGATCGGCGGTCTCCGTCAGGTACAGGTGGAGCAGGGCGGGTCGGCCGGCGCGGGCGACGATGGTGATGTCTAGGGGGATCACCCGGGGCAGCTCGGGGGCCTCGAAGACGGTTCCGGGCCCGGAGCGGTGCGGTGCGGGCACGAACCGCGTGGGCTCGGTCTTGCGGATGATCTCCTCCTGGGCCAATTGCACCACCTGCAGCTCGGGGGAGGCGGCCACGATGCGGCCCGGGCGGCGGTGGGGGTTGTGCAGGACGGTCTGGACGAAGTAGAACCGGTCGTACGAAAGCCCGTGGTCCAGGACCAGCTCGTGCCCGTCGGTGTACAAAGGCCGCCAGCCGTCCTCGGGAGCCCGAGCGTCCAGCACCCCCAGGAGCGAGCCCACCAGGGCGATGGGGCCCGTCACGCGCCAGCCGCGCTTGCGCAGGAGCGTGACGGTGTCGTCGATCAGCACACGCTCGTCGCCGACCAAAGCGGCCTGCAGATGCTGGGCGCAGGACAGCTCGCCCAGTGCCGGGGCGCCGAGGGTGAAGGACCGCCGCAGGAGGCCCGGCTCGCGGTGCGAGGCCCCGGGGCGCAGCCACCAGCCCTCGGGGCAGGAGAGGGCCAGATAGCTGTCTTCGGGCACGCCACCCCGGGCGGTCAGGCCGACCGTCACGGTCTGTCCCGGCGCGAAGGTCGGGGCTCCGCCCAGGTCACTGATGAGCTGCAGGTCTTCCCGGGTCCGGGAGAGCTTCCAGTCCAGCTCCGCCAGCCGGGCCTTGACCCTCCCCTGGTCGCCCAGGTCCGCGGCGGTCGGCCCCGAGAGCTTCTCCTGCTGCCCGATGCGCACCGGGGAATCGTGATGCTGCAGCATCTTCTCGGCGGCCTCGATGGTCCAGTCGGTGAGCTGGTCCAGGGTGGCGGGTACCTCACAGTTCACCACCCCATAGCTGACCTTGACCTCGTTGCCGACCGGTTCGGTCCACTTCCTGTCGAAGCACTCCGGTCCGCCGATGATGCCGAGAATGGCGCCCAGCGTGGCGCCGGTGCAGTCGGTGTCCTGGCCGCAGTTGACGGCCTTGCACATGGCGTCTCCGGGGTCCTCGCCGTAGAGCCAGCCGAGGATGGTGAAGGCGATGTTCTGCGGCGCATCGGTGAAATTGGCGTGCCCGGCGGCCTGCAGGATCGCCTCGCGGCATGCGAGCCAGTCGTCACCGGCGGCGTGGCTGCTCCGGCAGACCCCCACGGCCCGGGCCGTCCTGCTGTCGGCCGGGATGAAGCCCAGGGCCAGGTCCAGCAGCTCGTCGGTGTCGCTCAGCACAAAGGCGGCGCTCTCCAGGGCGGCGAAGAAGATCTCCCCGAAGAGCCCCTCGCCCCCGTGGTCGACGCAGCCGTCCTGATAGGCCAGCGTGGCCGCCAGGTCCGGGCAGCCGGGGGCCAGGCAGGCCCAGATCTCGCTGCGGATCGGCGCCCCCATGCTGTCGGTGAACCAGTTGTTGTGCTGCCCGGAGAGCGGGGGCTGAAGGCCCTCGAACAGGTTGGCCTTGCACACCCCGTACTCGTCCCAGGGGAAAGTCACGCACTCTCGCCAGGCCTGGCCCAGGTCGCGCTCGGTGATCCCGGGACCCACCTGGCGGAGTTTGGCCAGCCAGACGAGCTGCAGGTCCAGATCGTCATTGGCGATGGCTCCGTCCGGGACCGGGTCGTAGAAGGTCAGCTCCAGCGGGCCGGCCTTGCCCTCATGCGGCTGGCCCAGGGTGCCCCCCACCGTCTTGCCCAGCCAGCACCCATGCACCTTGGTGCGGTATACCGCGGATGAGAGAGTGAAAACGGCCATGACTTCGCCTCCGTATGGGCCTCGGGTGTGTGGTGGACTGCAGGCCGTCTGATGGCGGCCGAAGTGTCGGTGGCGGGCCGCCGCACCGCCGTTCGCAGGCCTCCCGCCGGGCGGGAGCGGGGCTCCCGGCCCGAGACGACGATCGCGCCTTGCGGGCTCCCCGCCCGGCCGTGGCGCCGCCCCGAGCCGCACCTGCGCGCTCCGCCTATCCCGGCGGCATCCCGCATTCCTCCGCCACCAGCAGCCTGTACCTTCGTCTCGTCTCGAAGGCCATGGGGCCCGGTGTGCCCGGGCCGATGGGCTCGCCATCCAGACTCACCAGGGGCATGATCTCCATCAGGGAATTGGTGAGGAAGACCTCGTCGGCCTTCAGCAGATCATCCAGACTGATACTGCGCTCACCCACATCGAGCACGTCGATCACGGCCTGACGGGCGATGCCGGCCAGGACGCCGTCGTACGTGGGTGGGGTGACGACGGCGCCCTTGACGACCACGAACACGTTGGTCGCCGTGCCCTCGGCCACCATGCCACAGGTATTGAGCAGGATGGCCTCATCGTAGCCGGCCCGCGCGGCCTCGGCCCGGGCCAGCAGATTGTCCAGATAGTTGAGGGACTTGATGAAGCACAGGGGCGAGGTCTCATTGCGCCGCACCCGGCAGACCTGGGCCGACATGCCCCGGGTGTAGAGGTTCGCGGGATAGCCGGAGAAGGGGCGGGCATGGACGATGAGGGAGGGCTCCGCGGCCGGCCTCAGATCGCTGGGAGACCCGCCCGGGCCACGGGTCAGCATCACCCGCACCGAGGCGTCCTCCATCTGATCCACGGCCAGGGTGGACAGGATCACCTCGTACAGGTCATCGGCGCACACCGGGATGGGAATCTGCAGCACCGTGGCACCGTGCAGCAGCCGGTCCACGTGGGCCGCCAGGCGGAACGGCACGCCCGCGTAGGCCCGGATCGTCTCGAACACCCCGTCGCCGTAGAGCAGGCCCCGGTCCAGCGCCCCCACATGGGCGTCCTCGGCCCGCGTGAGGTCCCCGTTCACCCAGATGTACCCTCTTGCGCTGCTCACAGACCGCCTCCGTAGCTAAGAAAGTTGGCCACCATCGCGTGGCCGTGCTCGGTCAAGATGGCCTCGGGGTGGAACTGCACGCCCTCCACCGGCACCGCATCATAGGCCCTATGCCGCACCGCCATGATCTGGCCGTCCTCGCTCCAGGCATAGGCCTGCAGGCAGGAGGGCAGGCCCTCCGGGCTGATGACCAGCGAATGGTAGCGGGCGGCCGCAAAGGGGCTGGGTACCCCGCAGAGCACTCCGATGCCCTCATGGGTGACCGGAGACGTCTTGCCGTGCACCGGCCTGGGCGCCCGGACGATGCGGCCGCCGAAGACGTGGCCGATACACTGGTGCCCCAGGCAGACGCCAAGGATCGGGATGCGCCCGGCGAAATGCCGAATCGCCTCATTGCTCACCCCCGCCTCCAGCGGCGTGCAGGGCCCCGGAGAGATCACCAGATGCGAGGGGCGCCGGGCCTCGATCCCCGCCACGTCGATCTGATTGGAGCGCACCACGCAGGGCTCCGCCCCCAGCTCCCCCAGGTACTGGTACAGGTTGTACACAAACGAATCCTGGTTGTCCAAGAGCAGCACCATCGTCGGGCCCTGGCCCCCCTTGGCCTCATTGCGGTAGTCCGGCATCCAGCGCCCGGGCCGGCGCCCGGCCCTTGACCAGCGTCTCCACGTACTCCTCCTCCGGGTCCGAATCGGCCACGACACCGCCGCCGACCTGGAAGTAGGCCGTCCGATCAAGCACCGCGATGGTGCGGATGACGATGTTCAGGTCCACTCGGCCGTCCAGGCCCAGGTACCCGATGCAGCCTGTATACGGACCGCGGCGAGTGGGCTCCAGCTCCTCGATGATCTCCATCGCCCGAATCTTCGGCGCTCCCGTGATCGACCCGCCCGGGAGCGTGGCCCGCAGCAGGTCCACGTTGGTGGCCTCGGGGCGCAACCGTCCCACCACCGTCGCCACCAGATGGTGCACCGTGGGATAGCTCTCCAGGACCACGAGCTGCGGGACCTCAATGGAGCCGAAGCGGCACACTCGTCCCAGGTCATTGCGCTCCAGGTCCACGATCATCGTCAGCTCGGCGGCGTCCTTCGCGCTGGCCAGCAGCTCGCGGGCAAGCGCCTGATCCGCCGCGGGGTCGGCGCCTCTGGGGCGGGTCCCCTTGATCGGGCGCGTCTCCACCAGTCCGTCCCGGACAAGGACGAAACGCTCCGGCGAGGCGGAGACGAGCTGGATGTCATCGAACCCCAGGTACGCGGCGAAAGGCGCCGGGTTGATCTCGGCAAGCCTCCGGTACAGCTCCCAGGGGGTGATGCGCACTGTGCCCTGGAAGCGCTGGGAGAGGTTGGCCTGAAAGATGTCGCCCGCGTGGATGTACTCGATGGTGCGGCGCAGGGCCCCCAGGTACTGCTCGCGGGTGAAGTTGCCTGTCAGCCTCCCGTCGGTAGCCGGCCCGCCATCGCGCGACGCCGGCCGGCCCGTGCGCGCCGTGTGCTCCAGGGCCCGGGCCGCCGCCTGCGCGGCCTCCCGGCCCTGCGCCGAGTAGCCGCAGGCCCAGGTGAGCTGTGCCCGGTGGTCCACGAGCAGGGCCGCGGTGTACAGCCCCAGCAGCATGTCCGGGGCCGCAAGGTCGTCCCGGGCCGTGGCGGGCAGCGACTCCAGCAGCCGCCCCAGATCGTAGCTCAGGTAGCCGATGAAACCGCCACGGAACGGCAGCGGCGATGGCCCCGCGGGTGCCGGGAAGCTCCGCCACAGCCGCTCCAGCGTCTCCAGCGCATCGCCGCAGGCCCCAAGAGGCCGGCCCTCACCGGCGGAGCCGTCCCGGACCTCCACGCTCACCTCGTCACCCCTCGAGCGCAGCAGCAGCGCCGGGTTGCACGCGACGATGGACCAATCCCCGTAGGCGCCGATGCTCATGCCGCTGTGCAAAAGCACCGGGCAGTCCATGTGCTGAAGCCGAGAGCACAGGTGGATGGGATCGGCGGGCAGGTCTGTGGGCTCTTGCCACGAATACACAGCAGTCCTCTTCGTTGGTCGACATCGTGCCCGGCCGGTATGCGGCCGCTGGAGAACCGGCCGAAAAACCCGGCCGGCCCGTTTCATGTCATTCTGAGCATCGGCGTCGCAAGCTCGAGCTTGCGCCGCTTGGGCGAAGAATCTCGCTGAATGCCAGGAGAGCCCTCGAGCGGCTCTTGCCGGGAGCGGACGCTCTCAGAAGGACATTCCCGGCGAAAGCGGGGTTTCCGTCCGGGCCTCTAGCTTCCTGCCGTCCGCGGCGTCCACCTCCCGCCCGCCGCCAAAGGTCGCCCCGCGAACGCAAAGAGAGTGTATAATAGCGTTTTGCCCGGCCCGTGGGCAAACGGATCGAGCCGATTGCCCCGGCCGTCAGCCATGGAGTGGCCCATGCGTCAGCCAGACACGGAGACAGCAAGACCTCAGGCGCCGTCGGGGCGCGCCCTGGCAGTCGCCCTGATTCTCGCGGTCCTTACAGGACTGGCGGTGCAGCAGATCGCGCTTGTGTTCAATGCCGGGGAGATCGAGAGCAGCGTGCCGCCGGTGCCCGCCGTGATGTGCCTGCTGCTTTTGGCCGCCATCAACCCTTTGCTCAAGAAGCTGGGCGGCAGGTGGCAGTTCTCACGGGCCGACCTGCTCATCATCTACGGCGTCCTGGTGCTGACGGTGGCCATGTCCGGGCGGCGGATGGTGAGAATCCTGCTGGCCTTCATCACCGCTCCGCGGTACTACGAAAACCTCGCCGACGTCGGGGCGCAGCTTCCCGCCTGGTTCGCCCCGGACGATCCCCGCGCCATCACCGCCTTCTACGAATCCGGACCCGACCCCCAGGTGCCCTGGGATGTCTGGGCCGGCCCGCTCCTGGCCTGGACCGTCTTCCTCGTCTGCTCCTGGATCGGCATCTTCTGCCTCCTGGACCTCTTCCGGCGCCGCTGGGCCGACCAGGAGCACCTGCGCTTCCCTCTGCTCTACCTGCCCCTCGAGCTCTCCGTGGACAGCTCCGAGGCGCGCCGAGCCTTCCTGCGCAATGGCCTGATGTGGGCCGGCTTCGCCATCGGCTTCTGGTACGCCCTGCCGGTGGTGCTCAGCCCCATCTGGCCGCGCTTCCCGGATTGGAAGGTCACCTACTATCCGTTCCAGGCGCTCAACGCCACGCCGTGGAATGAGCTGCAGCGCATCTACATGCGCCCTCTGCCGCATCTCATCGGCTTCGGCTACCTGATGAGCACCGACAATCTGTTTACCGTCTGGGCCAGCTATCTGCTGCAGCAACTCTTCTGGGTGGTCTCCACGCAGTACGGCTACCGGCGGCCGGGATGGAACACCGGCACCGAGCAGCAGCAGGCGATGGGGGCGATCCTGGCCCTGGCCGCCACCTTGCTGTGGGCCAACCGCCACACGCTGGTGGCGGCGGCCAGATCCATGGACTGGTCGGAGAAGGCCCGCGCCTTCGGCGCCGTGGCCGGTTTCATCGTGGCCGTCGCCTTCATCCGCGCCATGGGCGCCCCCTCATGGCTGGCGGTCGTGTTCATGGCCATGATGTTCGCCGAGGCCCTGGTCTACGCCCGCATCCGGGCCGAGACCGGGCTCCCCAGCTACTGGGCCCTGCCCTTCTTGTTCCAGGAGCGTGACTTCATCCTCGACGTCACCGGCTCCCGCCCCTTCAGCACACCCAAGGGCGTCACGCAATTGGCCAACTTCAGTGCTCTGGGCTGGCTCACTACGGGGCAGTACCCGCAGACGGGGGCGTACCATGTGGAGAATGTGCGCCTGGCCCAGGAGGCCAATGTCTCGCAGTCGGCGATGTTCGCCGTCAACATCGGCGCCATCGTCGTGGGTCTGGCGGTGGCCTTCTACACCCATCTGGGCACGTTCTACGACATCGGCGCCCTATCCTCGGTAGGTGGCGGCGGGAACGGCTATTACGAGGTGCGCTGGGCCCGGGGGAGCTATGCCAAGGTGCTCAGCTTCCCCGACTCACACGCGGGTTTCGAGCTGGCGCCGAACCTGTTCCGCCTGGGCGGAGCGGCGATCGTCCTGGCTCTGGCTCACCTCAGGGGGCGCTTCGGGAACTTCCCCTTCACCCCCTGGGGGTACCTGGTGGCCTCCACCTACGGCGGCACGTACTGGTGCAGCTTCATGATCACGTGGGTGGCGCAGAAGGTGATTCTCCGCTACTGGGGGGCCAAGGCGCACACCAAGGCGATTCCGTTCTTCCTGGGGGTCTCTTTCGGCTACATGGCGGCGACGGCGGCGGCGGTGGCGGTGGGGTTTGCCACAGGCAAGCCGTTCAGCTTCGATGCCGGCAAGAGGCTGTACTTCGACATCTAGAAAACGGCCGTGGTGCGAAACGGCCGCCTCACCCCCCGGCCCTTCGGGCCGTCCCCCTCTCCCTTACGCCCGCAAACGGCGCGGGCGACGGGAGGAGGGGGAACGGCGAACGACCGTGGCGCGCGACCCTTATCCGCCGTTATCCTCTCCATCCTGTCTGCCATTGCCGTTGCAGTTACCCCGGGCATCCTGTCTGCCGTGGCCGTTATCCGCCGTTATCCTATCCGTCCTATTTTCCGTTGCAGTTATTCGCCGCTATCCTGTCCATCCTGTCTGCCGTTGCCGTTGCAGTTACCCCGGGCATCCTGTCTGCCGTGGCCGTTATCCGCCGTTATCCTATCCGTCCTATTTTCCGTTGCAGTTATCCGCCGTGATCCTGTCCATCCTGTTTGCCTTTGCCATTATCCGCCGTTGTCCTGTCCATCCTG
>Ga0334883_1005435_pt1 | contig 11239 bp, 9 predicted proteins | sample GraSluR1_MG_6_FD_207230 | JGI IMG/M metagenome (GOLD analysis project Ga0334883, IMG submission 207230) | Sludge microbial communities from methane-producing bioreactor in Wageningen University, Netherlands - Granular Sludge_09_05-R1 | ecosystem: Engineered > Bioreactor > Anaerobic > Unclassified... | reverse complement strand
GGCGTTTCACCCGCTGGGACAGGGGGTGTTGGCGCGGGTGGGGTGTTGTCGTGGGTTGTCATGCGACGTTCCTTGACGGGACCAAGCGGCCCTCGGGTCGGAGGATGGCAACGGTGCGCAGTGTGGGCGCGCGGGCCCAGCGCGGGCGGTAGCCTAGAGACTTAGGTCTTTGGGGTCAACGTGGAGCGCGGGTGCTCAGGCGGTGGCGTTGCGTTCAGGGCCAGGGGTGGAGGTCTTGCCCCAGTGCGGCGACGACATCATAGGGGCTCAGCTCCGCGCTGAGGAGGGGGGCGCTGAGGATGAGGAGGATGCTCAGGGCGCCGAAGGCAAGGGAGATTTTGTCGCCGCGGGTCCATGGTCGGCGCCAGCCGCCCCAGATGGCCAGTCGGGTGTCGACGGCATCGAGGGCCAGGGGGTGATCCTTTTTCTTTTTCGATGCCATGACGGCGCGGGCCACTTGGGCCGCGTCGTCGGCGCTGAGGAGGAAGCCGCGGAGGACGTTTTGCCAGGCCGCAAAACGGGCGCCGCCCTGGACGCCAGCGCGGCCAGCGGCGCTGAGGCCGACGACACCCATGGCGACGTCCATATAGACGCCTAGGGCGAGGGCAAAGAAGATGAGGGCGATGTCGAGCTTGAGGTTCCAGATGACCCGGGCGAGCAGGGCTGAGGTGCGGGTGCGGTCGTTCTCCCGCTCGCAGACGATTTCAAAGGCCGCGTGGACGGCGACCACGGCGACGAGCCAGAAGAGGCTGATCCAGATGCTGAGGACGACGGCGAGACCGATGTAGAGGATCAGAAAAACGCGGCTGTCGTCGTGGTTGAGTATCCAAGCGTGCATAGGTCACAATGGGGCCCGTGAGCGCTGCGCTGGCGTTTGGAGATGGAGCTCGGCTCACGGCGGCGCACACGAAGTGTAGAGCAACGGCGTCTGGCCTCATAGGTGATGCGCTTGCGCCGCAGCAAGGTCAGCCTAAGGCAATGGGGTGGGCTTGGCAAACGGTGGCGGTGGAGGCACTTCAGTGCCAGACGGAGGCGGTGGGAGCGTGTTCTGGCGACGAGGTGGCGAATTCGCTTCGAGTCGGGGAGGTTAGGATGAAGTTCATTTGGGTCTTTTTGCTGCCGTTTGCCCTCCTCGGTGTGGTGTTGTGGCTGGCGCATCGAGGCAATCAACGGCGTCGGGTGACGTGGCGGCAAGCAGCAGATGCATTGGGGCTGCGATTCATGCTGGGGTCGTGGAGCGAGACGGGGGAGATCAGCGGGCGTCATCTCGGGCGCCAGGTGCGGGTTTACACGTTTCGCGAGCGATCGGGGCGCAGCACCTATACTTACACCAGGATCGAAGTGGAGCTTCAGTTGGCGTTGCGGCTGCGTATTTTTCGCGAAGGTTTGTGGCAGAAAGTGACGAAGGTCTTTGGGGCAGAGGATCTGCAGACCGGTGACGACGCCTTTGACCGCCGTTTCATGATTCAGGGTGACGATGCTGAGACGATCCGCCGCATCCTCTCGCCTCAGGTTCGCGAGATGCTGCTGCACTGCGACATGACTTGTGGAGGGGTGGAGGTCAGCAATCAGGGGGTGGTGTGGCAGGTCCAAGGGCATCTGTCGTCTTCGGCGCGGATCGTCTCGCTGGTGCGTTCACTGAGCGAAACGGCGCAAGCCGTCGCCGACGCAGCGCAGACGCAGGTGGGCAGCCACGCGACAAGGACGGACTTTCATTGAGCTGCAGGGGCGGGTCGGCTGGCGTAGAGTGCGAGGGCCCACAAGGGGAAGAGATCTCGATGGCTGGGCAGAGGGTCGGCGGCGCTGGCGAGGGTGTGCGTTGGATTCTCTTCTGCGGGCCAGGTGCCGTCTGGGCGTTGGCGATCGATGAGGAGGGCGACGCCGCGGTCGATGGCCGCCTGAGCGCCAGGCCCGTCATAGGCTGCGCGCAGCAGCCCCATGAGGGCCCAGGCTGTGAAGAGGATCGGGCAGGTGTGGCGTCGGTGTGAGGCGGTCGCCGGTGCTCGTCTGAGAGGCGCGCCCCACCCGCCATTGGCGAGTTGTTGGGAGACGAGCCAGTGTCCGGCTCTGCGGATGATGGGATCGTTCGGTGGGGTGCCGGCGGTGCGCAGAGCGCCGATGGCGGCCGCGGTGCAGTAGAGGGCGGATGGGGTCCCTGCTTCGGTCCAGTGTCCATCTTGGTGTTGGGCCCGCCGGAGGAAAGCGACGCCTTGGCCGATCGCGTCGTGGATGCGTGCCAGCTCGAGGGTCGAGAAGAGATCAGCGAAGCGGGTAGCCGTATTGTGGAGGCCGCCGACGCAGCTCGCCGTGCTGGGGACGGTGCTGTGTTCGGTCAGGGTGTGGCCCAGGAAATCGAGTGGGATGAGGCCATCGACGAGCGGGTGGCTGCGCTTCTTCTCAAAGGCGCCCCAGCCACCGTCGGTGTTGTGGCGGCTGAGGAGGAAGGTCACTGCCGCTTTGCGCATCTCCGGCGCGGGGAGCTGTTCTGGGGCGAGATGCTGGGAGAGGTGCACCCAAGCGTTGAGGACCTCGGCGGTGCAGTGGGTGGTGGGCCATTGATGGTGTTGGCCAGCACAACTGTAGCCGCCACGTCGGGTGTCGCGATGGTAGCGGTAGCGGTCTGGGACTTCGTCTTGGATCTGGGCGCGACGGAGGTAGGCGTTTGCGCCGCTGAGGAAGCGGGTGGCTTGATCTGCCGAGGGGGCAGCGGCGATGGCCTGGACGGCCAGGGCCGTGTCCCAGGTGGCGGAGAGGGCCCAGGCGAAGAATTCCCCTTGCTTGTCGTGCCGTTGGGCCCAGTGGTCGAGCGCGCGAAAGGAGGTGAGGAAGTCTGGGTGCTGCGCGTGATGGAGGGCGAGGGTGTTGAGCATTCCCGTGAGCGGAGAGAGGGCGACGAAGCGACTCTGGCGCTGATGCTCGACGATGCGATCCAAGACGTCGCTGAGGGCCAAGGCGCGCAGCGCTCGGCGTGGGATGCGTTCGTAGAGGGCGGCGAGTCTTGCGGTGGCGCCGAGTAGGGTCGACGGGGTTGCGGCCAGCGCTTCGGGGGCGAAGGAGAAACGGCCCTTCTTGAAGTCAATGTGATGGAAGGGGCGATCGTAGAGCTCGACGCGCAGGGCCGCAATGGTTGGCGTGAGGGGTGCCTGCGCCCTGACGCTGTAGAGGTAGCTCAGCCCCAGGAAGGCGTGGCGGGTGTGGCAGGAGGCGCGTTTGGGATGAAGGGGTGACCACTGCGGCTGCAGCCAGGGCTCGGGCAAGAGGGGCGGGATGGCGGCCCAGTCGCAGAGGTTGAGGAGGGCGAGCCAGATTTTGCCCCAGATTGGCAGGGGGAGCACGCCGCCGTGGTGTCGCAGCCAGGTGCGGGCGCGTTGGCAGCTTGGATCATGGGGGGGGCGGTCGAGGAGGCGGCAGGCGACGTAGGCCAGGGTCGTGACGGTGGCGTCGGGGCGGCTGTCGTCGTGGTGCGCCCAGCCACCGTCTGGGAGTTGGGAGGTGGAAAAAGTGTGCAGCAAGCGCGTGACCCGTTCGGGGGCCAGAGGTTGCTGGGTGAGGTGGGCCACCATGACGTAGTGGGCCGTGAGCAGGGGCGAGCCAGGGGTGTGGGCGGAGACGCAGCCGCTTGGGTCTTGCAAGACGGCCAGGCGCTGGATGGCACGGTGGATGGCTTGGTGGGGTTCTTGGTGAGCCAGTTGGGAGGTCACGTGCAGCCGGGGGCAGTGAGATGGGCGAAGGGCCGACAAGGGGTGGCGTCTTAGCTGTTGCGGCTGGTGGTGGTGCTGCGAATGATGGAGGCGACGCGGTCGCCGATTTCCTCGAGGTGGGTCAGGACGTCGAGCACGGCGAGCCCCGTCTCCACGTCCTCAGAGCCTTCTTTGAGGGCTTGGATCTCAGTGGCGCGCAGGTAGCGGCGCACGTTGTCGATCCGCTCTTCGAGCATTTCGGCGTTCTTGACGTAGTCGTCTTTTTCGTTGGCGAGGAAGCGGCCCAAGTTGTCCATGGCGGCGTCGACGGCGCGGCCGAGCTCAGAGATTTTCCCGACGTCGTCGCTGCTGAGTCCCGGCTCGCTTTGGTGGACGCGGCGGGCGATACGGACCAGGACCGCGCAGTGGTCGGCGATGCGCTCGAGGCGATGGGTGTTTTGCAGCATCTCAGAGATTCTGCGAGAGGCCGACGCCGAGGTGGCTGCGCGCCCGGTCATGGTGAGGACCTTGGCGATCTCCACGTCGAGTTGGTCGACGATGTCTTCCTTTTCGAGGGTCGCGTCGACGAGGGAGCCGAGTTTTTCTTTGGGGTGGGTGAGGATGTGGAGGGAGTCGCTGAACATCTGGCGGGTGAGCTCGCACATGTGCTGCATCTCTTTACCGACCTGAATGATGAGGAAGTCAGGGGTTTCGATGAGGGCAGTGGAGATGTAGCGGACGTGGGAGCGCACGGGTGAATCAGGGACCCAACGGCGGACCAAGCACTCGAGCTGCTTGACGAAGGGCAGGAGCATGGAGGTGTTGAGGATGTTGAAGAGGGTGTGGAAGGCCGCGAGGTGAGCGGTGATGATGCCGCGGCCGCGCATGAGGGCGTCTTCATCGCCTTGGATGGCGGTGAAATCGATGTGAGGATCCCCCGGGACGGTGTTGTTGACGAGGGGGAGGAGGATCCACTGGAGGGTGAGGGTGACCCAGAAGGCCCCGAAGAGGTTGAAGAGGAGGTGGGCGCGGGCGGCGCGTTTGGCGTCCTGACTGGCGCCAATGGAGGCCAGGTTGGCCGTGACGGTCGTCCCAATGTTTTCGCCGACGACCATGGCCGCGGCCATTTCATAGGGCAGCCAGCCCATGGCGGCGAGGGTGAGGGTGAGGGTCATGGTGGCGGAAGAGGACTGGAGGACCACGGTGACGATGCCGCCGATCATGACAAAGAGGACGATAGAGAGGAAACCGTATTGGGTGAGGTTGGTGAGCCAGACGAGCTGGTTGGCGCCCTGCACGGTGGGGACGGCATCCTTCATGAGGGAGAGGCCCAAGAAGAGGAGTCCGAAGCCGGTCAAGCACTCGCCGGCCTGTTTGGCGGTTGATTTTTTGAGGAAGGTCAGGGCGACACCGACGGCGATGGCCGGCAGGGCAAAGGTGGAGACCTGAACCTTGAAGCCCAGCAGGGCGACCATCCAGCCGGTGACGGTGGTGCCGATATTGGCGCCCATGATCACCCCGATGGATTGGGTGAGGGTGAGCAAGCCGGCCGTGACGAAACCGACGACCATGACGGTGGTGGCCGAGCTGGACTGAATGACGGCGGTGACGGTGAAGCCCGTGGCGACCCCGCTGAGGCGGTTACCGGTCATTTTGCCCAGGAGCGTTTTGAGCCTGGGTCCAGCGACTTTTTGGAGGCCTTCCGACATGATTTTCATGCCAAAGAGGAAGACACCCAAAGCACCGAGAATCTGCAGGAGCTTCAAGAGCACTGACATAGGACCTCCCGTTGCGTCGTCTACCAACCTCCGCGCGTCGTCCAAAGGGAGAGCGCGGCACAATGAGGTGTGCGGGAACGGGTCTCCACGCGGGGCGATACATACGGGGAGGGCGGCGCCACTGCAAGCTACCCGGTGTCGATTCGCAAAAATATCCTTGAGGTGCTGCTTCAACAGAATTCGACTAATGGCGCAGAGCGCCGGTGTTTTGGCGCGATGTGTGGGAGGGCGCATTGGGGGTGAGGTGGGGTCGTTCTGGGGCTGTCCGGACGGGGGCAGGCGGGGCCATCAGAGAGGGATTTGCATGGCTTGGGGATGAGGGCTAAGTTGGAGGGGTGGCAGTGGGACGCGAGGAGGTGAGCATGTGGCGATGGTGGGTTGCGTTTTTACTCTTGTGTGGGTGGACCGCGGTGTGGTCCGGTTGCCATCCCTTCGAGGATATCAGCCGTTACCAGCTCGAGGATTGGGCGGGGGATGTGGAGACGCAGGATGTCAGCGATGCGGAACCTGATCTGGGGTCCGATGGCGATGCGGTCGGTGATCTCTTCGATGGGGGCGATGGGATGCAAGACGGCGAGGTGCAGGGGGATGTTCCTGTTGACCTCGAGCCAGACGTGGTGGACGCGGAGGAAGTGGATGTGGTGGCCCCCGAGGTAGAAGATCCGCGGGGGATTTTCGTCCACGCCGGCACGAGGGTGATGGCGGCGGCGGGCGAGACGGTGGCTTGGGAAGGCTATTTCATCGATGGACGGGGCATGGAGGATGGGTCGCCAAGTCCTGACATCGGCGATTATGCAGCGAGCTTGGTTTTTGCGGGTGCGGAGGACTTCGAAGTGAGGCCATCGGCTATCGTGCGACCGCAACGGGAGGGGCAGACGGGGATCGTTCAGATGGCGGTTGGGGTTCCCGATGGCGCGCAGGCCGATGTGTACGGGGGGCGACTGGTGATCACGCGTGGGGAGGAGCGCTGGGAATCGCTGCCGGTAGCGGTGCAGGTTCTCGAGGGCGCCCCGACGGAGGTGGTTCAAATCGACTGTGAAGAGGCGGATTGGGAGGATCGGCTCGTAGAGAATCTCGGTGAGGCTGGCGATGCCCCCAAGGGGGTGCAGTTGGTCGGGAATCCGTGCGCAGTTCCAGGGGGTTTTTCGGGTGAGGTGTTGAACGTCAGGGCGGGGACGTGGCTCGAAGGTGGTTGCGAGAGGGGGCCGGATGGGGTGCGGTGTGCGACGGACCCGGAGCGGCTGACGGAGTTGGCGGGCATTTCGTTGGCAGTCGAAGCGGGTCCTCTGCAATCGACGCGCATTCGGGGTGTGGAGGTGAGTGGGCTCGACATTAAGACAGGCGGGGGGGCGGTGGCGGTGGAGCTGGTTCGTGTCGTTAGCGATGGGGAAGCCGCTGTGTTTGCGAAGGGTGGGGGGCAGTTGTGGCTGCGGGAGGTGGAGCTTAGTGGTGCCGGCATCGGCGTGTTGGTGAGTGAGGAGACTGAGGTGTGGGGCCAGCGCTTGGTGGTGAAGACCCAACAGCCAGCGTTGCAGGTGTGGCAGAGTGATGTGGTGTTGGAGGAGAGCCTGCTTTCCGCGCGGCATGAGGATGGCTTGATACAGGGCGAGGTCGTGGCGGTGTGGCTGAATGGCGGGGGTCGCTTGACGCTGCACCAAGTTTTGGTCGAAGCCGGGGCTGGTGGTGGTGTGGGGGTATGGGGGATCAAGGTGATGGGGTCGGCGTTGACCCTGCTGCGCTCCAGGGTGGAGGTGAGCGGCGCGAGTGGCGTCGTAGGGCTGCGGGTTGAAGATGACTTAAGTTCAAATGGGCAGGCCAGCGCGGTCTTGCTCGAGGGTTCGACCCTCGTCGTGGGGGCTTCGGAAGTGAACGATACGGATGCGTTGGTGCATGGGCTGGAGTGGGAGGGGAGGTTGAGTCCTCGGCCGATGGCGGTGCCGCGGCCGGCCAGCCTCGAGGCGAGCGGCGGGAGCTGGCAGAGGGCGCTGATGCCGCGGACGCTGTGTAGGCAGGAAGACTTTCCATTGGTGCTGCGGGGGGTGGCGCTGCGGGTTAACGAAGGGGATGGGTCAGGGACGGGGGTGCTGGGTACGAAGGGAGTGTTGTGCGCCGATGCCCTGCGGCTGAGGGTGAGCGAGTTGGGTGGGAGTCGATCTTTTGCGGCTCGGGGGCAGTGGTGTGGTGCGGTGTTGCACAACAGCGCCATCGACGGGGTGTGGCGGATCGAGGGCTGTGGGGATGTCAGTTTTGTAACGAATGTCGATGCGCTGACGGTGGTCAACAGCGCGCTGCGGGGCGGCGTGGTGGTGGATGCGGGTGGGCAGGATGGAGGGGTGGGGGTGCGGCTCATCAACAACATTTTGGTGGGGCCCCTTCGCCTGGCGTTTCCGTTGGGCAGCCGTGTCTCCTTGTTGCACAATGCGTTGGTGCTCAATGACGCGAGCCAGTTGACGCTGTCGAAGGAAGGCAATGAGAGCCGACCCCAGAAGCTGGAGAACTTGATCAATTGGCTTGAAGGCAAGGCGGGTGAGCTTTGGGGTTTGGCGTTTGATGTTGGTGGCAACTTTTTGTTGACCGTCTCTGATGTGTGGTGGGGTCCGGAGCAAGCCTGGCCGACGATTGCGTCGTCCGTGGGTTTGGACGCGTTGATGGCGAACGCTTGGCTTCCGGAGGCGTGCTGGTCGTGGTTGGCACCGCTGCAGGATTATCGGGGCATGGGACGGTATTGGTATGAGGCGTGCGTTGGGGAAGGGGATGAAGTGGCAGACGAGGTCCTGATGATTGGCCCGGTGCAGGTGGCGGTGCCCTAGGCTTGCGTGAGTGAGAGGTGCTGATAGAGGTTGTGATCGCGTCTGCGGTTGGTCTCAATTGTCGATGTCGGTGAGGATGAGGGTTTGCGGTGATGAGATGGTGGATGGTGTTTTGGGGTGGTTGTTGGCTGGTGCTCGCGCTGGGTTGTGGCGATGGTGGGACCTTGGTGGTGGACTCCTCGGATGTGGCGGGTGGCGATAGTTCTGGGGAGCTGGCCGTTGTTCCCAACCCTTGGAGTGGGGCTGGGGTGGCATGTGTTGGAGCTGACCGCTTGGAGATCCTCCAGGTGCGGCCGTGGCCTGGGGGTGGTGGTCAATGGGTGGCGTTGCTGCGCGACGGCGTAAGCGGCGCGCCTGTGTCTGAGATGGCATCGGGTCAAGGGGCGCCGTGGGAGGCGGTGGCTTTGGCCGCGGCCGATGGCAGCGCGATCACGGTGGCAGCGCAGCGGGTGGATGCAGGGGGTGCGTTGGGGGTGATCATTCTCCAGCCGTCTTTGGATCCGGCGCTGCATGCGGCGCGGCAAGCGATGGCGTTGGCTCTGTTGGATGCGCTGCCGGCAGAGGAGCGCTGGGCGCTGTGGGTGGCGGGTGCGCAGGTGGAGCAAGTGGTCGATCTGGCGTGGGATCGCGGGGCGCTGCGGGGCGCGGTGGCGGCGGTGCCGCCGCAGCGCAGCGTCATGGCTCCTGAGCAAGCTTTTGCGCTTCTCTACAAAGTGGTTCGGGACGTTGAGGGGCCCTATGGGGCGCTGTGGCGGACGCTGGTTTGGGTGGGTGAGGGCGAAGGCGAGGTTTTGGAATCTGGTGGCGACCATGAGCCGATCCAACGTTGGGTCTTGCGGCGCGGCGAAGGAGATGTGAATTGGCCGAGGCGGGAGGTGGCCTACGAAGCGGGGGAGGAGGTGGCGGCGGCGCAGGCCTTGGTACAGGCACTGGCGGCGGAACGGGCCGCCACTTTTCGCGTCGGCTGGTGTGCGCCTGCCCAGGTGAAGTCGTTGCTTGTGGCACTCGGCGGGAGCCAGTGTGCAGTGGAGACACCGATTCCGTTGGGCCACCTTGCGGGTGCGGCGTGCGACGCGGCGGCAGCGGCGGCGGATAGCTACCCCTATCCGCGGACCTTGGCTTTCGAGATGCGCGGCGAGGAACGCGTGGTTTACGACCAGCGGGTGGCGGCGCGGGACAAGACGCCTTTTCGGCTGCGGGTGCGCTTGGGTGAGGGGGACGCATTGGACGCCGAAGTGAATCTGCGTGGGCAGTCATCGCTGGGTTGCGCGCGCAAGAGCTATAGCGTGAACTTGGCCGGTTCACTGCCACGGCGGCTGACGGCCGCGTTGGCGACAGACCGCTTCTATTTGTTGTCCTTGTGTGAGGATCGTTTCTATTTCCACCAGCACCTTGCGATGCACCTGCTGCGCAGTGAAGGCGTCTTTCCGCTGCCCGTTGCCTATGTGAACCTGCTGGTGGATGGGGTCGACCAGGGGGTCTATTTGCTGACGGCTCAGCCCAAATCGTGGTTGGTGCAGGGGCACCTCCATCTGGGTGGGCTGGTGCGGCGGCGTTTCGATCCTGAGTACAAGGCGGAGGACGTGTTGTTTCCGTCGAGTGAGGCAGGCGCTGCTGCCGTGTTGGCGTCTTATTGGGAGCTGAATAGGCTGGCAACAGATGGAGATCCGTCTACGCTGGCGCCAGCGCTGTTGGCGCGGATGGATTACCGAGCTTACTTGCGGTGGATGGCGTTCAACAGCTGATGCGCAATGGGGACAACGTGGACGAGGTCTATTTCTATGGTTCTTGGGAGCAGCAGCGGCTTTATTTTCGGGTGATGGGGTGGGATCCGGAAGATCTTTTCCAGCCCTGTCATCATGGGGGAAAGTGGGCGCTGAGCGATCCCCACCGGCTGCTCTATTGTGGCGAAGGTTGGTTGGACCACGCCATGCTGCGCTCTGAGGGTGCCTATGGGCTCTTTGTCGAGGAGTTGGAAGGGCTCATGGCGCGGCTGAGCCCTGCTGTGCTCGAAGAGGCCATGGCAGAGACGCGGGCGGCGCTCTTCGAGCGGCTGCAAGACGAGGATACGGCGATGGCGATGGGTGAGCTGCACGGGATGGTGACAGGGCTGGACGATGCGGCGGCGGTGCGTGAAGGCATTGCGGCGGGTATGGCGGCGTTTTTGGCTGACATCGAGGTGCGGCGCAGCGTTTTGGCAGAGCGGTTGGCGCTCTATCACGGAGGACAGCCATGAGGCGTTGGTTGTGGTTGATGTCGTGTTGTGTCGTGGTGAGTTGCGACGATGGTCGCGGTGGTACGCCGTCACCAGCGGATACGTCGCAGGAGGTCGCGGCGGACCAGAGCGAGCTGCCGCCGGAGATGGTGTTGCGCCTCGAGGTAGAGGTGGTGGATCCTGCGCCCCTTGGGGTGCCGCTGGTGATTGCCGTGCGGGCGGACGCGGCGGTGACGACGCAGTTGACCCTGTGGGTGGGCGACGAAGGGCACGCGCTGCGTCTGTATCGGGGCCGGGGCTCGATTCCCTATGTAGCCAGTGCGGCGGGCGAAATGTCGCTGAGGGTGACGGCGCCCCATGTGCTGTTGCGTTCGTCTTTCATGGTGGCGCCGCGTGAGGTGGCGTGGAAAACAGAACGGATCAGTGCTGGGGAGGAGACGTGGTTGGTGGTGGATGAGGGGGGGCTGGACGTTGGGATCGAGGGGACCTTGCGCGTGGACGCTGGGGCGCGGTTGCGCATTGGTCCTGGGGTGCGGGTGTTGCTCGGCGAGAAGGCGCGCTTGGTGGTGGAAGGTGAGCTGGTGATCGAGGGGAGCGCGGCGGCGCCGGTGCTCTTCACGCGGGCGGGTGCGGCGGCGTGGGGCGGCGTGCATTTGCGCCACGGGGCGACGGGGGTGTTGCACCACGCCTGGTTCGTTGGCGGTGGTGGCGATGAAGGCCGCGCGCTGGGGCATTCCAACTCGCAGCCGGTGGTTT
>Ga0334883_1005434_pt1 | contig 11239 bp, 7 predicted proteins | sample GraSluR1_MG_6_FD_207230 | JGI IMG/M metagenome (GOLD analysis project Ga0334883, IMG submission 207230) | Sludge microbial communities from methane-producing bioreactor in Wageningen University, Netherlands - Granular Sludge_09_05-R1 | ecosystem: Engineered > Bioreactor > Anaerobic > Unclassified... | reverse complement strand
CCGGATGCAAATTACGGAAAAATATCTGCAATAAAATTCTTTTCGCCGGTGGGGTATTTTACACTATTTTGTGCGATATGTCACATCTTTCCCTATCTTTGCAGGGTTGGCAGGTTAATCGTATGAATGACATCATGTTCTACGGAAATCCGTTTATAATGGTAACAGCAATGAAAAATGAGTGCATCGATTGTGACTGTGTCCTGAAATCATCCGTACAGATGAAGGATTGTCAGCTGGAGCTGCTGGGTGGCAGCCATGCAGTGGTCAGGTTCAAGAAAGGTGATACCATCATCCGGCAGGGAGTCTTTTCGACCAATGTGATCTTCCTGCGCAAGGGGATGGCCAAGGTGCATCTCTCCGGTCCCTCACGCGAGCAGATTGTGAAGCTGGTGAAGGCTCCCACCTACCTGGGACTGCCCACCACCTTTGGTGACAAGATCAACCAGTACAGTGTTACAGCGGTGACGGAGTCGGAGGTCTGCTTCATCGATATCGAGGTGTTCAAAAAGCTGCTGGCAGAGAACAACGACTTTTCTTCTTATATCCTGATGGAACTCTGCAAGAGCGAGCTGGAGGCATATCACCGATGTGCCGGTCGTACACAGAAGCAGCTGAGGGGCAACCTGGCCGACGTGTTGCTTGAGTTTTCCGGGCACCTCTTCGAATCGGATCAGTTCCTGCTTCCCCTCTCCCAATCGGATATCGGCAACTGGGTAGATGCCGGCAGGGAGAGTATCAATCGCGCCCTCTCCGAGTTCATCGCGGACGGCATCATCCGCATGGAGGGCAAGCAGGTGACGATACTCGATAAGAAATTGCTGCAGCTGATCAGCCAGAACGGTTAATTGGACCTGACAACTCAGCACTCTCCCAATTGTGTGGCACTTACCCCAACCGCTCAATTTTTCCCAGTTCCGCCCTGTTGCGGATGGTGATTCCTTTCCCCTCGAGGGTGATGATCCCGTCCCGTTCAAATTCCTTGAGCAGCTTGATGGCGCTCTCGGTGGCTACCGACGCGAAGTTGGCCAGATCCTGCCGGGACAAATACTGAAACACATTTTGGTCGCTGAAATGGTCACTGCTCAGATAGAGCAGGGTGGATGCCAGCTTGCCCCGCATCTGCTTGTAGGTCATGTTGGCGATGATGGTGAGCAGTTGTCGTTCATTGCGGTAATTGCGTGAGGTGATGCGCATGGCAAACTGGGCATTGTTGAGCAGGAGGCTGCGCATTTGCTCCTTGTCGATCATGCATACCTCTGTGTCGGTGAGGGCAACAGCGGAAGTGGCGTGCAGTCTTTCGCCAAAGAGGGAGGCAAAACCCAGAAAGTCGCCTGTCTGTGCCAGCTGCAGGTTGAGTTGTTTCTCCCTTCCGGTCTGAAGATACACCTTAACCAATCCCCCCGTGATCAGCAAAAGGTGTGTGGAGAAAGCACCCTGCTTGAAAATGTTCTCACCCGCCAAGTAGGTGAGTTCGGTCTTGCCTTTGTTGATCTGCTCCAGCTCCTGCGGTGTCAGGTCGCGGAAACAGGCTGCCATCTTTCCACAGTTATCCGTTTCATGTACCATTCTGCCATTCATAATTGATATGCTTAGTTGTTCAAAGATACAATATTTCCCTGAACTGATATTTGTCACCCGCGGCGCTGATGCATCTCAGTGGCGGAGATGTCATCTCTCACCATCTCTTTCGTCGGGTATGTGACTATTGCGGCTACCTTTGCATCCGGAAACAGAACAACAATTAAATAACGAAAAAGATGAACTATTTACGGACCAATATCCAGGAGATTGAATCGGCAGAGGAGCTGCAGAAAGTTATCAGTGAGAATGAAAATGTAATGGTGTGCTGTGGACGGATGGGTCCCATGTGTATTCCCGTCTATGAGATCATGGAAGAGCTGGAGGAGGAATACGAAAATGTGAAATTTTTCTCTATGGGTTTTGACAACCCTGAATCGGTGGTGATCCGCAATGCTCCCGAGTGTCGCGGCTTCATGGGGCTACCCTTCACCATGTACTACAAGAACGGCAAGGTAGCCAGGGCCACCACCAGCATTCAGAACATGGAGCAGGTGAAGCAGCACCTTGACAACCACCTGGTCTGAGAATTTGAGAGATGAATCAGAAAGCAGCATATGCTCCGGATGCATTTCTCTGACCACCTGGTCAAAAGAATGTAATGTGAAACGATATGGAGAAGATATTTGATGTGATGATTTTGGGTGCCGGCGCTGCCGGGCTATCCGCGGGAATTTACACCTCCCGCGGTAAGCTCGACACGCTGATCCTGAGTGAAGGGATCACCGGGGGACAGATGGTGCTGACCAACGAGATTGCCAACTATCCCGGTGTGGAAACCATAAAGGGGTATGAGCTGGTTGCCATCATGAAGCGGCAGGCGAAGGGCTTCGGCTGTAGCATGAAGGCCAACGTGAAGATCCGCAACTATCACCTCAACGAGGAGGTGAAATCGGTGGAACTGGAGGATGGCAGGGTGTTCCGTGCGAAGGCGGTGATCCTTGCTCCCGGTGGCAGGCCGCGTTCGCTCGACATCCCCGGCGAGAAAGAGTTTGAAGGCAGGGGCATCTCCTACTGTGCCACCTGCGATGCCGATTTCTTCCGTGACAAGCGGCTGGTGGTGGTGGGAGGAGGCAACTCTGCCCTGGAAGAGGCGGTCACGTTGACCCATTTCGCATCGCACGTTACCATCGTGCACCAGTTTGATCATTTTCAGGCCTTTGCCCATGCCGTGGAGGAGGCTGAGAAGAACCCGAAGATCAGCTTCATCCTGGAATCGGAGCTGAGAGCATATGTCGGTGGTGAAAAGCTGGAGAAGGTGAAGATTGAGAACTTGAAAACAGGTGAAATGCAGGAGCTGGAGACCGACGGGGTTTTCGTTTTCATCGGTTACCAGCCCAATACCAATGCCTTCAGGGGCCTGGTGGAGACCAACGACCGGGGTGAGATCGTGGTGGATCCCTCCATGAAGACCAGCATACCCGGTGTGTTTGCAGCAGGCGACAGCATTGCCAAGCGCTACCGGCAGGTGACCACCGCCGTGAGTGACGGCACCATCGCGGCACTCAGTGCCGCTGAGTTCATCCGATCGTAAGCATATAAGGGAGATGAAGATGCTAAAACGGGATTCACGCACGAAATTTGGGATAAGTACCAGCCGTTGGCCCTGCGAAACGTTAGGGAAAAAGCTCTGATCACCGATAACAAGAAAACTGTTGCTTGCTTATATCTGTAAGGAGTAGATTATTTCGTTTATTTTGTCATTCCAGGTTTATGGATAACTCTGCTGAAACCGGCAAATGATCTGATGGGTAACGACCGTCGTTGTAAGAGTCCGTTAATACGGCATAATTTTTTACCTTAAAGTGATTGCTGACGAAGATATAATCTATTCTTCCGGTAGGCTCTCCCCAGAAAACACCTCCTCCCAGGTTGGTGCCTACAGGTCCCACCGGAAGTGTTTCAGTCACATGATATGCATCTTGTAGCTTTACCAGTATTGCTCTGATCTGTGAGGAGGAAGGGAGTGAGTTATAATCGCCGGTGCTGATTGTTGGAGCGTCTCCGGCAATTTCTTTCATTTTTGCAACCAAAACAGGCCCTGAATTCAATCTTGCCGTCTGATATCTCCAATAAAAATGTGTTGTGAAGAAGTAGAATTCCAGGCTTGTTTCCAGTTCTTTGAATTTTGCCCAATAACAGATTCGCTGGTCATCAGCATCCCAACCGATACTGGGGAGGTCCGGGGTCTCACTGAGCCAAAAAACGCCCTGGTCAAGCATAGTATACCGTTCTTTTTTGTAAAATATTGCACAATTATGCGTCTTGTTATTGGCCCCTCCGTATGGATGGCCAACGAAGTTGTATGCAGGCAAATGGGCTTTGAGATCTGCCAGCTGGGCGTCGTTTCCCTCCTGCGTTCCAACGATGTCGAAATTGTGGGTTGTGATTAGGTTTGCCACGTGTTGTTTCCTGACTTCCCAGCCGTTTCCGGTTTCAATATCTGCCTTTGCTGCATATCTGATGTTATACGACGAAACCTTCAATTTTCCGGTGTTGGGATCCCCCCCGGTTTTTGCTCCTATTTGTTGAACTGTCAATTCAGTATTGGGGCAATCATGGTTGGAAGATAACATTATTTTTGCCGCACGGTTTGTTGCTTCTGTGTTGGGTTCTACCATTATCTGTACATAACCTTCTCCCTTTTCGTTTGTCATTTTTGCTTTACACCAGCTTTTGGGTGACAAGACGAAAACATGATCGGCATCGTTTGACAGCTCTACATGTATCTCGCCTCCATCCGCTTGAATTGTGTAATCCAATGACCCAACGACTGAAAAGCAATTTACTTTTCCATTCGGTGTTTTAGCCGCACATGCGTAGAGAAAGATTAAAACACCCATTACCAAAACCTTCCATGACTGATCGTATGTTTTCATCGCAATCAATTCTTCATATTTTCCCGGATTTGCTATCAGCTCCTTCATTTCGGAATAGTAGTTCCTGTTGAAGGAGCTGAGATAGCACTGATATATCCGGGCCTTTTGGCCTTTCTCCGGCTCAAATATGCGTTACTTCCTGACCTGCATTTCCACACGTTCTTTCATGACCTTGGTAACTGTACCGATAGTGTATTCATACGACAATAAAAACACATTGGTCTTCTGCCCATAAGCCTCTTCGACCAGAAACATATTGGGGTATTTGGGATCGCCATCCAATTGGGTCACCTGGATAGATCCATAGGGTTTAATGGTCACGGTACTGTCTTCGGCAACTTCCAAGATGACCGAGTTCATCTCGAGCGCCTCCACGGTAGAGACAAATGTTTCATTTCCCGCGATCATCCGCACACTGTTGTGTGTGAGGGGGAAGAGCTGTTTGTTGGCAGCGGTCACCATTCCGTCCATCATTCCCGTCATGGTGTAGAGTGAACTTTTTGCCTGAGAGGCATAATTGTTTTCCAGTACAATTTGGTAAAGGATGGTGCTTTTCTTCGGATTGAGTTCCACTCCCGAGATGTCGGTTGCTCGTAAACTGATGAAGTAGGTTGAGTCGGGTGACAATCCATCGGGGTTTAACTTGATCATCGATTTACCGGTACGCTCACCCGCATTGATCTGAATCCTGGGATCAGCAATCTCATACTTATCTGGTTGCAGTTGACGGGCATAGAGGCTTTCATCTGCATCATAGAGGGAATAATTGTATAGTGCCAAGGGCGCAGGATCTTCCTCCAAACCAATCACCATATCCTTTTCCGGTGCATGGGTGCCGCCTACAGAAGCAGCAATGTATCCAATGATCTCTTCGCCGGTGAGGTGCACCACCTCCTGAAAGGTATTGTGATAATCGCTGCTGATGAGTGCGACCTCATTTTTGTACATCTCTTTCTCAAAGATCGCATCATCATTGCAGGAGACCATTGTACCAATCAATGCCAGCACTCCTAATAATCGTATATTCATCTGTTTTGATTTTTTAATCTGTTCAACTTTTTTTCAATTGTATCCCGGGTTTTGGTCCAGTGAAGGCAACCTGCGTAACTCCGAACGGGGAATGGGCAACCAGTTCAACTTTTTGTCGACCACACGGGAGAGATAGGATGAGGTAGCTGGAATCGTTCGCCTGTAATAGCTCTCGCGGTCTGCACCATCGGGATTCATGCCACGAATAGGCTCTCTTTCAGATTCTTCATAAATACCCCATCGGCGCACATCGTAGAAACGTCTGTTTTCCCACAGGAACTCCACCATTCTCTCACGTTCAATCTGCTGTTGCACTACAACGGGGTCACTCAACTGAGCAGCCGATAATCCCGGTAATCCCGCACGATACCGTACCCGATTAAAGGATCCCTTGATCTCCTCCGTATCCCTGGAGACCGTGTATGATTCACTCCCCAATTGAACGGTGTAGCTGCCGGTAAGGTTGTTAAGTGCCTCCGCGTATGAGAGCAGGATTTCCGCATAGCGGATAATGGGATATGCTTTGGGAATCTGACGTGCACCGGTACCCAGAAACGCATCATAAGGGTGGTTGTATTTCTTGATCACATATCCGGTGATCGGATAGTTCGGTGAGGTAGCAGTGACGCCGCCCCTGCCATCCACATCCTGGTAGTAATACTTGGCGGTATGCATGTTGTTGGTTGTGCTCGACAATGCCTGCCAGATGGCTTCGTTAAAGCCTACGGATGCATAAAATCGCATTTCCCGGTTGTCATACATTTTATAGACACCTGCATTCATCGGGTATCCCGAGAAGGATTTCGACTGTTCGGTGAATAGATCATCGAAAGTCCCGCCTTCCGGAAGATCTGCTACTGACTCGAAGTAGATATCCCCACGCGCCTCTTCTCTGGTTCGACCATCAGCCATCAGGTAGGCATCAACTATTTTTTGTGTTACGCTAAATCGCCCCCAGCCATTCAGGGAGGGAGGAAAAGAGCCCTTGTTGATGAATTCATTGAGATAACCGGTGTTTCTTGCCCAGACAAGTTCTTTGTTGATGGCCGATACAGCTTCACCGGTGAAGATATCAGAATAGGATCTAAAGGCATCAACACCTGCGGCACCATTGGGATAGGTAGCATAGAAGTCAGGGTCAGTAACCACCCCTTCTGGCAAGTGCGGTGTATGTTCATCTGCTTTCACTGTATAGAGCTCGTAGCGTCCCATCTCCATCACCCGTTTTGCGGCAGCGGCAGCGAGTGCCCAACGACTTTCGTCGTACTGTTGCGAGACATAATGCACATTATCTGTTGACCGTTTCCAGCTCCCGAAGTAGGAATTGGCCACATTGCCGCCGTTGTACAGGGGACTGGCATGTATCAATCGCAGACGGGCAATTAAACCGTAAGCTGCTCCTTTCGTGGGACGCCCGAAGTTCATGATGCCCACATCCTCGGGAAGCAGTTCGGCCGCTTTTTCCAGCTCACTGCATACATACTCCATGGCTTCATCGTAGGTCGCACGTGGACGATCATAATATTCGAGTGATTCGTTGGTATTGACAACCTCATCGCCCAGCAAGATCGGCGGTCCATAATCCACAAGTAGGTTGTAGTAGGCATATGCCCGGATAAAGCGTGTATATCCTTCAATCCGTAGGCGATCGCTGGTTGTCAGATCCTTGGGCATATCCAGGTTCATCAACACGTTGTTGGTCTTGCGAATGATTTTGTAATAGTTATTCCACTGATTGAGATTGGGATTGGAATCACCGTAAAAGTCCGGAGTGATGCGTCCGGTGGCGAAATCCATTCCGTAATAGACATTGGATGATCCCCCACCGGTCAACCCGTTGAATCCCTCATCAGCAGCCATGGGACCGGGTGTATAGCCATATCTGACCGTTTGTGCCTCGTCGGGGAACATGGCAGCAGCTCCCCACATGTATGCCTCGATATAGCGGGCATTGACGAATGCTGAGTCGATATTGAATTCATCGTCGAAATATTTGTCGATATTGAGATAATCCGTACAGGATATCATCATCGCACAAACCAATGTGACAGCTGCGACAGCTGTTGGTTTTTTTATGTTGTTCATGAATGCTCTCATTTCAATCGTATGTTAGTGTATGCTATAAATTTAAATAAACCTGCACCGCGTAGGTTGTAGGGATAGGATACTTGCGCCCGTTCCAGACAGCCTGTTCGGGATCAAAAATCTTCACCTTATCCCATATGTAGAGATTGCTGCCCACCAGCTGCAAGTCCATGGAAGAGATGCCGATCTGCTTCAGGAAATCAGGGCTGACATGGTAATTCAATGTCACCTCATGCAGTCGCAGATATCGCGCATCCCCTTCCCAGAAAGTGGAGAGCTGGCTGTTATTGGTGTTGTTTCCATATTGAAGGCGAGGAAAGGTGGCGTTGGGATTCTCAGCCAGTGCCGGGTCAATGCCTTGCTGCAAGGCATAATCCATCGGAATCCATCGGTTGGCAGGATCAGCAGCCATGGTGAGCACATTACCCTGGTTCCCCTGGAAGAATGGCATGTAACCCATCCCGTTCACCTCTGTCACGCCACTCACCGTGGTGGGTTGCCCCACATAGAAAAATGAGGTTTTGCCGGTGCCTTTGAACAGCAGGCCCAGAGTCAGGTCTTTGTAGCGAAACTCACCTCCAAAGCCATACATGGTCAAAGGGTAATTGCTGTGCGTCAAAGGCACTTTATCCATACTGTTGATCACACCGTCACCATTTACATCCTTGTACTTGATATCTCCCGGCATTACCGGTCCAAAGGTCTGTTGCGGGCTGTACTTGATATCCTCTTCATCTTTAAAGAGGCCGATGGCGTGATATCCCCGGATAGAGTTGTAGGGAAATCCGTTGTACTCCAGGTATGGGTATTCCAGATAGGCTTGTTCCCAGTTCTGCACCATATTCTTGGAGTAGGTAAAATTACCTCGTAGGGTAAACCCTACGCTGGGAGAGATCTCGGTAGCATAACTGAAGTTCCCGTCAGCTCCTGAACTTTGCATGCGTCCCACGTTGGCAAAAGGGTTGGAAATCACACCCACATATTCCGGAACCTGTACCCTCTGTTGGAAGATGCCATTTCGCTGATCCTTGAAGAAGTCGAGCACGAAATCCACCTTCTCCTTGAATAGTTTCCCTTCGAACCCGATATTCGATTTCACGGCTCTTTCCCACTCAAGGTTATCGGCACCGATACGGGTCTCACCGATTGTTTCGATGCCTGGTACCCCCCAGGCGGAACCGGTTCCTTCGTTCACCTTTGTCAGGTAGGGGAATCGGATGCTGGTGATCCGGTCGTTGCCCACAGATCCATAAGATGCTCTGATCTTAAAGAAGTCCAGCCATGGAATATTGTTTCTCATGAATTCATAACTGGTTGGCACCCACCCTAGCGCGATGGATGGGAAGAAGCCATACTGTCTTCCAGGCTGGAAATTCTCAGATCCCGTGTAGCCGAAGTTCACATCCAACAGGTACGTATCCCGAAAACCATAGGTCAACCGGCTGGAAAGCCCCTGATAACGCAGCGGAATAGCTGCCAGGTTGTTGGTCGCATCACTCGTATGCTTGGCATCACTGAGGTAGTAATAGATCAGTGCCGAGGTGCGGTGATCCTCGTTGAATATTTGATCATAGTTCAGTACTGCTTCCAGGTGGTATTTCCGATACTGATTCGTTGATTTGCTGTAGGATGCCTTCTGTTCCTGCACGCGCTCTATCGTAACGAGTGTTCCATCGTAATTCCTGCCGGTAGCTTCGTAAAGAGCCGGCTGAATGAATCGGCGTTCGGTAAAGAAACTGTGGATATCATATGCTCCTTGCACCCGGAATTTCAGTCCATCAAGCACACTGGTTAAATCCTGGTTCAGAGCCAGCGTGGTTTTTCCTTTAAATGACTGATCGGAAGCCTTCCCTGTACGGTTGATCATCACGTAAGGTGAGGATTGGGCACCTCCCCCGATCCCGGGATAGAGACCGTTGGAATAAATGGTCGGAATGGTCAACGGGGTGAGTCTGGCCTGGGAATTCCAGATATATTCCGTGTTGGCAATCCCCGGTTGGTCTAGCTGGGAATAGAAGCCATCCGATCCGAGGAACACGCTTGTGCTCTTGGTAAGGTTCAGATCAAGGTTGATCCTGTAATTGTAGGTGTTAAATCCTACATTTGAAGCGTAGGGACTGTTTGTTTCCACCTTGTAGGCTGCTGTTTCGGTGTTTGCACCCAAGCTGAGGAAATAACGGGCCACTTCACTTCCTCCCCGGCCGCTCACGTAGTAGCTTTGACGCCAAAAATGTTTGTTGAGTATCTCATTTTGCCAGTTCACGTTAGGATACATGTCCTGATCCAAACCATCCTGGATAATACCCATCTCTGTCTCGCTATATAGAGGAGCATCACCGCGTATAATAGAGGCTTCATTGGCCAGTTTGGCATAGTCGTACGCTTGCAGGTATTCCGGTAGGCGGTTGAGTTGGGACAGGGTCACGTTGGCACGAACCGTGATTTGGGTCCTATCCACGATACCTTTCTTGGTGTTGACCAGCACAACCCCGTTGGCACCCCTCACACCATACACGGCAGTGGCAGATGCATCTTTCAGGATCGAGAAGCTCTCGATATCAGCCGGGTCGATCGTGTTAAGGTCGCCCTCCAATCCGTCGATCAGAACCAGCGCGTTGCTGTTGGCGCCAAAAGTGCCGATGCCGCGAACCCAAAACTCTGAGATGTTTTTTCCGGGCTCTCCACTGTTTTGCAGTGAGATTATACCTGCTGCCCGCCCACCAAGAAGATTGGCAACGGAACGCGCGGGGACCTGGAGATCTCTGACATCTACCGAGGAGATGGCGCCCACGGAGCTTATTTTCCTCTCCGTGGCCCCCAGTCCCACGACCACGAATTCTTCCAGTCCTACACCCATTTCGGAGAATTGCATGAGCAGGTCATCGGTAGACTTCACCGAGACATGTTCAATGGGGTCGTAACCCACAAAAGTAAAGACCAGTCGGTCACCATATGATACAATCATGGTAAATTTACCATCAGCATTGGTGGAAGTACCCGCGGTGGGCCTATCCTTTACATACACGGATACACCAGGGAGGGGCTCCCCGAATTCATCGACCACTGTTCCTGCAATCCTTACTTCCTCTTTTTGCTGAGCAAAAACAACCATGTGGAAAAAGAACAATGGTAACAAGCACAAAATGTGAATGATCTTCATAGTAAAATATGTTAATTATTCGATAACTAATTTGCGAATACGTGCATTCCCCCAATCAGCAATGTAGATTTCTCCCTGTTCATTGACGGCAACTCCCCAGGGGTTTCTAAACAGCGATTCTATCGGGCCGCCATCTTTGTAACCTGCCGTTCCGGGTTGTCCTGCGACGGTAGTTACAATCCCATCTGCAGACAACATACGAATGCAATGGTTTCCATAATCAGCTATGAACATGTTTCCGTCGTTATCAAATTTGATGTCTTTCGGGTAGTTAAATACAGCGTCTTCAACGGGACCGTCGCGGAATCCGCTTCCTCCCGGTGCATTCAGCCGTTTAAATCCACTGTCCGGATCGCGGAGGTCGAGCATCATGATGCCCTGTCTGAATTCAACCGGACTGGCATTGGAATGGAGTGTCATGTACAATTCCCAGGGTTTCAGCGGATTTATGCCCTGTCCATATTGGGATCCATAGGGGCCTTGATGAATGATTGTCGCCTCGTAG
>Ga0334883_1005431_pt1 | contig 11240 bp, 5 predicted proteins | sample GraSluR1_MG_6_FD_207230 | JGI IMG/M metagenome (GOLD analysis project Ga0334883, IMG submission 207230) | Sludge microbial communities from methane-producing bioreactor in Wageningen University, Netherlands - Granular Sludge_09_05-R1 | ecosystem: Engineered > Bioreactor > Anaerobic > Unclassified... | reverse complement strand
GATAGGCACCTTCCGGATAGCGGTCAAGGTCCAGGGCACTGTTTTCCGGGCCTTTTTCCGGATCATGATTGTGGCGGAAGAAATACAACCAGTGGTCCACGTAATCTACGAAGCTCGAAAGGCGTTGTTTATTATAGATATGACGTAATGCCAAAGTTGCAAAGTGGTCTGAGCAACGAGAATACGCAACATCTTCCCCCCAATATATGCCTAGAGGAGCCCAAGTTCCAAAACCTGAATACCCTCCGTACCAGGGACCAATATCTTTAACAGACTCCCAGAAGACACCCGTGTCCGGTGGAAACTTTTCATCAATCAGGGCCAGGTTACTGCTCCACACATTGGTTAGCATATCTCCCTTTACACCACCTATAAAACGGATACGTGTTGCATCCAAATCTTCAGGAAAGGGCACCAGCTCTACAGTATCCGGCAAATCGTCTTCATGCATGTAGAGCGCATCAGCCATTGTCTTCGCTTCGCCATGAAAGTCATAAGAATCCTCCAGATTTACAGTAGGCTTCAAATCATCTTCATCAGCAGTCCACACGGGAATTGCTTTTGCATGTTCAGGCGCATTTTCGCCTGTAAACGTTATGGAAGAAATAATGGGTTGTCCGCGAACAGCATCATTATTAAAGACAAGAATCTTTTCAATGATTTTATTACGCGGTTTTACAGGGAGGTAATAATGAATATCCCAACGAGAATTGTACATATCTTCTTTTAGACGGAGTGTATTTTCAAGCAACTCCTTAAAATCCGGACGGCTTTCGAACGGTTCTCTAACGCCGCCAGGAACCCCATGAGACGGACCATGCGCCCAAGCCTGTACAAAAAACGCAGTACTTCCCATCACCAGGGGTATCGAATCAAAATCACCATCATCATAATGTACTTCCAGATGACCAATTTCTTTACCGATCCAAATCTGATCATTGCGAACTTGATTCAATTCGGTATGCTCACCCCAATGTGCCACACCAAGGTCCCAACCAGCGTTTACCATACCCAGCAAGTACAACGCATCTACAGCAGCTTCTATCTCAAGCTCCTGAATTGGGCCCGGCTCTGACAGCAAGGGTGGAATGACAGGATTTACTGGTGCGATGAAAGGCAAACTGCGGCAAACCATGATTTGTGATGGCACATTCGGCGAAGCAGTTATCCCATAAAAATCATCCACCAACTTCGGTTCATTTATTGCAAGATGCACCTGTTTATACTCCGCCAACCCGATCCAGGCAAAGCCGTTGTCCCGCAATTGTGGATTCCCATCAACCAGCTCAAGATATACTTCTTGCCCTAGAATATCTCCTGTATACCATTGGTGTGGAGTCAACATATGTGTACCTGGTGGACGGACACTACGCAACACATCTCCTTCCGGATATGCCCGCAGTAATAAATAATTCATATCACCGTCATTCTGCCCGGTAAGTGTGCCGTCAGCGCCGGCAATATAAAAAGATTGGATTGGTGCTTCAATTTTGAAGACCGGTGATTTCGCGATACCTGTTTTTTCTTCACCTTGAAAATGAGAACTAAGCATCATTGGCACTACAGGCAGGTGTTGTATGAAATGATTTGGTGCAGGATCAATACCCCAGGTTTCTTCACTGTCAAGTGTCCAAATTTCAAAATCTGGTACATCAACATAAATCATGTTGTTCTCCATTGCAACTGCTGAAACCATCTGGATAGGCATAATTCCGATGGTTGCCACTGAAAAAATTATATTGGTCAACCGGTAGCATCTGGGTAAATAATTCATTCTCAGCACTCTTTCCTAATTGTTTTCATCTTGAAACATCACTGATAGTTCAAGCATCAGATTTTCCCCGCACCAGTTCAAATACTAATCATTGATCAGGGTTATTTCAACCTGTCTCTATTGTGTTTTTGAAAGATATGGAATTAAAGTCCAGCTATGTATACGCCAGTCAATTATCGGTTTCTCACAGGTAATTTTACCGTTGAATTTGATATGCAGAGCGACGACAACAGCTCATTATTGATAAGAAATTATCAGAATATTTTCAGATCACAGCTAAAAAAACTTCCGCTCTGCACAACCTTGCGAAAACTGATCGCAGAATCGCTATCACAGTATTGCGACACAATGCTTGTACAGAAGTATGGACAACCAGTAGTTGCAATTAAAGAGAAACTTACCAATTAATTATGTTTGTCAGAAATGAGTAGTTGAATCAAAAAACTTAATGCAATAGTGATAAACTTGGGACTCTGGATTTTTATAGTAATCTTGACTGAAGATCAAGGCTCTGGTAATATGAATTACCATCGCGGCAATCCCCTTTTAGGAATTTTATTAACCCATGGCGGGAATCATCCCATAGTATCTGGTAGGAGCATATAGCGAATGGCACGCGTCGAACTAAAAAATATTAAAAAAGTATATCCAGGTGGTATCGAAGCCGTTAAAAGTGCAGACCTTGTCATTGAAGACAAGGAGTTCGTGGTATTGGTAGGCCCGTCAGGCTGTGGTAAATCTACGACCTTGCGCATGATTGCCGGTTTGGAAGAAATTACAGAAGGTACAATCAGTATTGATGATCGTGTCGTAAACGATGTACCACCCAAAGACCGCGATATTGCCATGGTGTTTCAAAATTATGCACTTTACCCGCATATGACTGTCTACAACAACATGGCATTTGGATTGAAGCTACGCAAATATCCCAAAGATGAAATTGCGAAACGGGTACATGATGCGGCCGAAATTCTCGGGATTACAGAATTGTTGGCACGCAAGCCCAAGGCACTCTCCGGGGGGCAACGCCAGCGTGTCGCCGTAGGTCGTGCCATTGTGAGGAATCCGAAAGTATTCTTGTTCGACGAGCCACTCTCCAATCTTGATGCAAAGCTTCGTGTGCAAATGCGTGCAGAAATTTCTAAATTACATACCCAGTTGCAATCAACCATGATCTATGTCACACACGATCAGGTTGAAGCGATGACCATGGGTGATCGTATTGTGGTGATGCTTGATGGAGAAATTCAGCAGGTTGCACCTCCCCTTGAACTCTACAAGCACCCTGTGAACAAATTTGTGGCCGAGTTTATTGGAAGCCCCCCGATGAATATGCTTAACGGCAAACTCATCGGTGAAAATGGCAATCTTCGTTTCACCGACGCTTCAGATTCAGTTAACCTGACGATTCCACAAAATAAAGTAGCCAATCTCGATCAGTACGTCGGTAAAAGTGTTACTTTAGGAATTCGCCCGGAAGACCTGCTTGAAAACGAAAATCAGGTTATGAAAGAGGGTGTCAGTATTCAAGCTCCAATTGAAGTGGTAGAGCCGATGGGTTCTGAAATCAACCTCTACATTCTCATCAACAAGAAATCACTCATTGCACGTATCAAAGCGGACAGTCAGCCCAAAGTAAATGCACTCCACATTCTGGATGTAAATACGCAGAACATCCATCTGTTTGACAACGAAACCGAGGCAACCATTTTCTAGGGGCATGAATAGCGATTGAGCCAATGCGCATAAACTTTATTTATAATTAATTTTCTGGCGTGCCCTTCGAATCAAAGGTGCACGCCAATTTTATGACTTATACTATCCGGGATTGACTTTATATACTTTTGTAAAATCCAACTATTGTTATGGGGATTTAAATACATGCTTCAACTTGACCAGTACGAAAATGATTTTAAAACGCATTATGGGGCAGCACCAGAAATCATCGTCCAGGCTCCCGGGCGTGTCAACATTATTGGAGAGCATACTGACTATAATCATGGCTATGTGCTTCCCATGGCACTTGAACGACGAACACTGATTTATGCCCGCCCACGCACTGACAACCTGATTCAGGCATTCGCCACCAACATTCAAGATTCAGCTTCCGCAAATCTGAATTCACTACAGCGTGACCCCGAACATGGCTGGCTGGACTACATCACAGGAGTTGCAGACCAATTAGTAAAGTCAGGTATTCCATGTGATACGGGAGCGGACATTATGGTTGTGGGCGACATCCCGGTTGCCTGCGGGCTGAGCAGTTCAGCAGCCCTTGAAATGGCAGCTTTGTGTCTGTTTGAAGCACTTGAAGGCTTTACGCTGGATGGCCCTGAAGCAGCGCGGCTTGGCCAACGTGTTGAAAACCAATACTTGGGACTCAGCAGTGGCATCATGGATCAATTCATCTCACGATGTGGTCGTGAAGATCACGCGCTGTTTCTCGATTGTCGCACCCATGAATACCGGCTGGTACCGGTAACCTTTCCTGATGCTATTTTTGTCATCGCAAACACCGCTTGTTCTCGAGGACTCACCGCATCCAAATACAATGAACGTGTTGCCGAGTGCAATTCTGCAGTCGCTGCATTCATGCACCACCTGGGAAAAGAGGGTACGCATCTGCGGGATTATACACTAGATGAACTGGAGAAATGCGCTGACATGATGTCAGATATTGTTTACCGTCGTGCACGGCATATAATCACAGAAAACGTTCGAACCGTGGCAGCTTGCGCCGCACTGGAACAAGGAAATGCACCAAAACTAGGTGAGTTAATGAATGCATCCGGGAACAGTCTGAAACAGGATTACGAAGTCACAAGCATGGAACTGGACGCAATGACAGAAGAAGCACGGGCGATTCCGGGTTGTTATGGTGCCCGTATGACTGGAGCTGGATTTGGTGGTTGTACGATTAATCTTGTCAGGAAAGATTCAGTTCCCACTTTTAGTGAGAAGCTGATGCAAGCCTATAAAACCAGAACAGGTCTGCAGGGCGAAATAATCATATCAAAACCGGGGTCAGGTGCTTCACGCATTCGTTGAGAAGCTCAAATAAAAAATACATCAACATAAATTCTTTCTTATATTCAGAATTCAGAATCAACTTACACCCCACACAAATATAAAACCCTGCTCCAGAACATGAAGCAGGGTGATGACCTTATACCACTTATTTAATTTTATACAGTTCAGTCGCTGCCAAATGACCACGTTTTCAGAACATTGCCTTCGCTGTCCACAAGACGAATCCAGTCAATCTCAATGCGTCCCCTGGCGGTACTGGGGTCAACACGAATAGATGTCAGCGGCGCGTTTGCTACAAAAGCGACATCATATTCATGCCACTCATCATCATGCTGCATATCAAATTCAAGACGTTGATGCGGCCCAAAATTTGGAGCATTTTCCGTGCCCCAGAAAAACATTCCTTCACCATCACTGTTGGAACGCGCTCGGTATCGAAAATGCAACGCACCTTCGGCAGCAGGAACGGTTGCCTGGTGAATAAAAGGGTCACCTCCTGTGCTGTTAATAATCAGCGTCCCGGTGCCAAATGCCATCCGGGTATCTCCAGAAGGCAGCCAACCATCAAAGCGGGTATGGTACTCTGGATCATAATTTGGATTTGGCCTGGGAACGTTTGCGCCAGACTCTTCAAGATGTCGGTCCATCATTGCTTCCAGCTCTCTGGCTTTTTCTGGATATTCATCTACGAGGTTGTTTAATTCACCGATATCGTATTTGAGATTATAAAGCTCAATGCGATTCGGGAAGTACTCATCTTGTTGGTAGAAGCGAATTAGCTTCCAATCCCCCTGCCGCACCGAAGTCGACATCTGAACGGGAACCGCAGGCGGGTTATGGGGGAAATGAATATAAATCGCTTCTCGTGTTAATTCTTTACCCAACAAAGCTGGTACAATGGAAATACCGTCAAACAAAGTATCAGGGTGCGGCTCCAAACCAAGCATGTCGAGTATCGTTGGATAATAGTCAATAGTGCAAATAGGTTCATGGGAAATAGCTTCATCCTCAACAACGCCCGGCCAATAAACCATGGCTGGTACCCGCACACCACCTTCATAGACGGAACCCTTACCTGAACGCAAGGGTGAATTATTGGTTGGTGTACGACCTTCTGGCGCCCAGGCTCCCAGGTTGGTACCATCGCGTGCAGTGCGATCATACATGTTTCCACCGTTGTCCGATGTGAAGATAATGATGGTGTTGTCCATCAGTCCTTCAGCCTCCAGTTTGTCCAGTACACCGCCAAAGCTTTCATCCAGACTCTTCATCATGGCGCCCATCACCGCATTGTCCTGGGCGCCTCGCGGGTCCTTCTTCTGCTCGAAGTATTCCTGGTATTTGATTTTCCCCTGGTACGGTGCATGCACAGCATACTGCCAGAAATTGAGGAAGAACGGCCCATCTTTTGATTCCTCAATAAACTTCACTGCTTCCTCTGTCAGACGGTCCGTAATGTATTCTCCCTCCGGACCATCTGGCAACATGCTGATATGATATGGCGAAAAATAACTGGGGGGTCCTGGCCACAGCCCACCACCTATGTTCACATCAAAGCCCTGATGTTGCGGCCAGTATTTCGGATCATGCCCGAGGTGCCACTTGCCGATGAAGCCAGTGCGGTATCCTGCATCTTTCAATGCATTTCCGATAGTGTACTCTTCCAGTGGCAAATAGCCCTTGCACCGAGGTTGCAATATCTCCTGATGAGGCGGACCGCTTTCTGGCATCAATGGCCCTTCTGGAGCTGGCACATGCCCACTGGCTCCTGTCAGATGTAGACGACCAGGGTACTTACCTGTCATAAGGCTGGCGCGGGTAGGTGAACACAACGGTGATGCCGAATAGGCGTCGGTAAACCTCATGGAAATCTTGGCGAATCGTTCCAGATTCGGTGTCTCATAATACCGGCTCCCATATACGGTGGAATCCATCCAGCCCATGTCATCCACCAAGAAAAATACGATGTTCATTGGTTTTTGTGTAGCGGTATGAGCAATTCCCATTCTGCCAACATTCGACATTACACCTAATGCTCCTGCCCCTGACCACAATGCTGTTGAAATTAAAAAATCACGCCGGTTCATTATGTCCAGTCTCCCTTATTCTGAATCGTCTGTTATATCAAGGCATATGCCACAACTGTATGTTGTGTAAGATTACATACTCCATTTGAAACGGTAGTTAAAACGTCGATTCGGTGCAGTATCACCACTGGTACACAACGACAAGGGGTCATCTAGACTTGCAGGGTTGTCAGCCCATTTGAAATCGAATGTGAGCTCACTTCCATCCAGCCCCAATAGAGCACGTGGAATTGCCAGTTCAAGGGCGTTTCCCTTGTAGGCATAATTCAGACGTGTCTTTTCAACCCAACGCCCTTCTGCGTTATCACCTTCATACGCCATTAAGACCGTCGTGCTGTCATCAACAATCTGCTTATTGATTAAAAAGTCGTATCCATACCATCCAGTATCAGCATTCTGATCAATATTAATAAGAAGAAGCATCCAGTTATTGCCGGTGTGTGGCGTCAGCGTTTCATTGGTAGCGACGTAAAAAAAGATGTTTTCAGCATCAACCGCAACCTTGCAGGTGACAATATCATTGCGACCAGAATCATCGGTGTAGTGATGCCCGCTGTATCCGGGATGGTCTCTGTGAAGGGTATCCCCAATGGTATCACGATACTCAACTGTAATTGCGTTCCATTCTTCAAAATCACCATTGACCGTAATGGTATGGCTCCCCCGGTTTACCGGAATGGGTCGGGCACCTTTATAGCGACGCAGATTCTGTGCCATTTGCATGTAATAATTATCAACATAGATTCCTTTAGCAGGATGGATACCGCGATTGAATTCACTGTTATATTGATCAATGAACATGAAGTCACTTTCGCGTCGGAGAAAATTCACCTTGCGCCGTTCTTCTTCAGGGGGAACAGCAACACTGAGGTCACCATCGGTACGGTGGTACTTGCCCGCCGTCCATTCATTCCAGTCATTGATATATAAGAACTGTGGATCGGCATCAATTGCTTCATCCCATCGCTCTTGAAAATAAATCCCATACCCTTCTGGATTTTCTACTTTTTTGCCAAGCCAGGGAACCTCAGTGGGAACAGGGAGATCAAGTTCATTCAGTTCAGGTTGGCCATGCGCGCGACTCCAGGATTTCCCAACCAGGCTCGAAGGGTGCTGTGCTGGCGTGACAGCAGCCTGCTCGGGTTTGCCCTCCCAAGGTGCTACCAGATCAGCCGGATCCATATTACGGACACGCTCATCACCAAGTTCATATCCGAAACTCCACTTTCCTTCAGTGCCAATGAAACGTTCTCCAGCCCATTCATAATATCCCCACCACATATCTCGTAGCGTGAAGAAATCTTTAATGTCTTGCGCGTAATCGGTAAACGAAGCTTCAGTATAAAATGGATTGTCGTGGTTGGGATGCTCCGGATCACTTACTGCCGATGGATCTAGGAACGGATTGGGATGTGGAAGAGGATGTGTGGATGCCGATACTGCTGGATTGCTGTTATAGAGCAGCAATGGTTTGTCGTCCCAATAAAACCAGAGGTCTTTAAATCGTTCCTCTTTGTAAATACGGCCATAGAGATCATGAACAACTGTAATCACAGGCCCATTAAACGCCCAAAAACAAAACTGGGGTACTTTATTGCCCTCTTCCTTCATCTTCTGCATTTCAGTGAACAGGACTTCCCATTCATCCCAATAACGTACGGCATTGGTTACATCCATGATAAGCACATCTACTCCGGCATCCGCAAGCATGGACATATCTTTTCGGATGACATAGCGGTCCTGCGACAAAAAATACCCCATTTCCGGTTCCGCGAAGTGAAACGCCGCACCTGACGCCGGCCCCCAGGCGGGATGCGCTGCATCCAACCGTGCTTCAGGCGCATTGTTCAGGATTTCAGTTACATCAGCAGTATAGGGCAGCGTTCCTGCTGCCTTGTCCTGCGTATGCCAGGTGATATAGAAAATGCCAACTACCCGGCGTTGATCTTCTTTTGGTGGGCCAACTTCTTCATGGGTTGGCATGGTACGACCAAGCGCATCTGTCCCCACCCAGGTGTCAGAGTAAATATCACGATACGATTGGGCTTCCGCATTGGCTCCCACGACAACGCCAAAAATTGCCAAGATTAAAAAAGCAGATAATGTATTCATGTTTTTTCCTGATTTGAAGATAAACGTGTACTGCAACAGGGAAACAAATGAAATTAATCATTCCGAATTGCATAAAATAATAAAAGTCAGTTTTTCAGAGCACCCATTAAGTATCAATAACATAAACACTTTTGTTTTTGCAATTAAGTTATATAATTGGTCTGCTCAATCACTACAGCAATGTGGCAACCCCCATCACTTCAGAAGTGCGACGTAAAATCGGCACAGGCAGCATATAGGTCATTGGTGGGAATATTTCACCATCAAGCCATCGGTTGACCAATTCTACTGCCATCTCCCCGGCATACGTGAAATCAGGATTACTGGTTGGGAATGCGGGCCGAGCAAGCTGCCCAGGTGTTAAATTGTCAAATCCCACTACACGCAATTCCTCCGGTATTTTGATGTCGTGTGTGTTGGCTGCCATCATTATCCCAACTGCCAAAACATCAGAATAGGCAATAACCGCTGTAGCACGATCTGCTTGTACTTTGATCTTTTCGACAAGATCAAATACTTCAGGAACTGGATTACCCAGTTCATCCAAAGGGGGGCCTGATACATGAATTGTCCAATTATCTATTGGTCGAGGAATGATGTTGACTTTTCTTAGAGCATTTAAATAACCCCTGCGCCGATCTGAAATCGAACGGTGAATAACCTCACGACCTTTGAACAAGGGGTGGGCAAACGCAATATTATAATGCCCTTCTTGCAACAGCATATCGGTCATCTGATATCCCAGCGTGCGATTGTCAAAGAGAATCTGTATGCGTTTATGTTCTGGTAAGGCCATGTCAACCAGTACGATCGGAAAATCCTGAAGTTCATTTATCAGGTAGTCGTCTTCAACTTGATCGTAAAAGCGGGGGCAGGGGTTCAAAATAATGGCATCACATCCATCATCTATCATTCGCATTACCTGTTCACGTTCCTGCTCACAGGTGCCCGTAAAAGTACCTTGATATACCCGGCAATCCAGTTTGGAAGCACGTCGCTGAATGCCCTCCTGGAGATGGGCCATTGGTTCAGAGGTTATTACTGAAGGACAGATAAAACCTATGGTTCTGTGCTGGCTTTTAGGCATGTCGTTACGTAAATCAACCTTGACATAACACCCCTTACCCTGAATCTTCTGCACATACCCCATAATTTCCAATTGCCCCAGCGCATGGGCAATGGTCGTTACAGAAGCTCCATACAATTGCTTTAACTCACGTATGCTTGGTAAGGCTTGACCAGCACCTACCATACCACATTCAATATAATCTTGAAATATTACCCGCGCCATACGACTGCTTAATGATTCTGCCATTAATGAGCTCCTGTTGAATTCATCAAGCATTAAACACAAATAAGGTACAAGATTGCAAGCCCAGTGTTTATTTTAGAACATTTCAACAAACAGCCAGAATCAGCGTCAGATAAATATGGAAGCAAACGGGCTTTACAAATCCATTATTATTTCTGATAAAATCAGCATTAGAAAATTTATTGACTACACAAAGCCTATCTTTAACACTCAAATCAGTTTATACTTTACGCATTATGTGTACAGCCAAGAGAAGTCGTACCGAAAATCGTCGCTGGTGTGCCTTATGTCATAGTTGAAATCAATCAATCTGTTTCATTACTTTGAACTGCTGGTGGCCTGGAGCTCCCTGCAAACTGTACCAAATATAGTGAGCGTTTCTAGAGTGCAACAGATATCATTGATTTGGATCAGAAAATATATAGAGAGGAACAGCTTTGAAGCATCTACTTTCCACAGAAAAAATACAGCCTCCCATTACACGCCGTGCATTTTTGGAAACAACGACGATTGCTGGTGCCGGGGTTATGCTGAAGACTGCCGCCGGGGGTATCTCCAATGTTGAAGTGCAACGCAAGCCGAATATTGTGTATATCTTTTCAGACCAACAACGCGCAAAGGCTACGGGCTATGATGGAAATCCAGATGTAATAACACCCAATCTCGACAAGCTTGCCGGGGAGTCAATTAATTTTCGAAACACCATATCGGTCTGTCCGGTTTGCACTCCTTACCGTGCATCCTTAATGACAGGACGGTATCCCACCACCACCGGTATGTTCTTAAATGATCTTCACTTGCCCACAAATGAACTCTGCATACCGGAAATCTTCAGGAATGCCGGGTATGATACGGCCTACATCGGCAAGTGGCACCTGGATGGGTATGGTCGCGATACGTATATCCCACCGGAACGGCGGCAGGG
>Ga0334883_1005430_pt1 | contig 11240 bp, 18 predicted proteins | sample GraSluR1_MG_6_FD_207230 | JGI IMG/M metagenome (GOLD analysis project Ga0334883, IMG submission 207230) | Sludge microbial communities from methane-producing bioreactor in Wageningen University, Netherlands - Granular Sludge_09_05-R1 | ecosystem: Engineered > Bioreactor > Anaerobic >... | reverse complement strand
CATTGTTATCATAATCACCTGGAGTATGCAGGTACGTTACCCGCTCACCTATTTTTTCGCCAATTTCAGCAGAGTATTTTTCAATGTAATCTGCAATCCCTTCTACACCTTCGATAATGCTTTCTGTGCTAATATCATCGGTTATGAATTGGCTGATGATGTTAGCGGCATTATCTCGAAAATCTGAGGCCCATATCCTATTTATATAATAGAATCGAGCACTGTCAGGGAGATTGCCTAAGCACTCACATGGTACAAGATAAGATGTTGCTATTGCGTTATCCAAAATCAACTCCATACAATTTCTATAATATTCTTCTAATGGTGTTGGACATGGAATGTTAAGATCGTATAAATGATTGTAAATATTCGCAATAAGGTCATCCTTATTTAAACCGAATAGTAAGTTCTCGCTGTACATGAAAATCTGGTAACCCTGCTCGCTCTTTTGGGCTGGCAAGTTTATAAAACTCTCCGTAGGTTTATATATCCGCAAAGGATACTTACTATCTTCTCCCTTATAGTAAAAGGGAAAGGATCTTCTAACCATGTTGGAGTCTAAAAACTTAGCCCTGTATGCCTTGATTGCTATCTCTGTCCCGATTAACGATATTGCTCGGATTTCGTTATTGTATGTAATGATAAAATCCGAAAAGACTTCAGTCATACCTTGCTCGTAAAAACTATAAATCAATCTTTTTCCTCCTTTAGCCTACCCCAAAGGGTAGGCATTTGATTTCCTACCCCGAAGGGATCAACTAACGGAGTTTAGTTAAGCCCATTTTTGACTTCCTTCTCCACTGTTCTTTTTGGTACTGACCGTACCAGTTACATCTGCGAGAATTTTCCGCTTGATTTTAGTCGAGGGTGGTTCAATCCTCCCTTTCATAGTAAATACAAAATACTACATGTGTATCATTTTTGCATTGGTCACAAGAGCTTTTGCCATCTATACAGTTATCTGTTCTTCTGAACATACAGCTGCTACAAAGACAGTCTTGACAATGCTTATTATTGAAATAATACATGGTTCCTCCTATGCGGTCTTAGATTCGCTTCCCTTTAATTGGAAATAACTATCAAAATAGTTTTTTGAACTCAAACCGTTGAGATTGGCCGTGCGGCTGTAAAGATTTACCCAGTCGCCTTCCGCATCCTGCAGGGTGATACATACATCCTCGATATCAAGCATCCCGCTGCAAGTCGATGCCCAGGTTACTTTCCATATATGATTATTGGTATCACGCACATATGAGCCGATTTCAAATCCCATTTTTGCAGCAAACTCTCTTATTTCTTTATCCCTGAGAATTATTGATCTTTTTTGATCTTCCCGGGATAGTGTTATGAAGAATTGCGATTCGATTTCTTTTTCGGCTGGACTGCGTTTATCCAGGATGCCTTGAGCTACTTTATGCCAATACAGTCTATCTTCGTATACTCCTTTACGCATTTAATTCCCCTTTCTAGGTCTGAATGAACCCTGCAGAATTAAATACCCATCCTAAGTATTGAAGTTTTTCTTTGAAAGGTTTGCCTTTCAAAAACTCCTGATCAAAACACTCTGCACGATGGGCGTATAAGCCTTGCTGTATGAGTTCCTTTTCAAAGGGTTCAATCTCTCGGTACAAAGCACCATTCTTATGTTTCAATGTTACCGTTTTCAGCCTTTTCCCTTTTTGATTAAAAACAATCCATTTTGACCGATATTCAGCCATTAAAGAACCTCCTTTACCGGATTTCCCTTATCCTGCTACCGTTTTCGCCTGGCTCTTTGGTTAGAATATAAAACACAGAAGATGAGGTTTTCCTGGTTACATGAGATTCCTCCCCAGTTTCCATATCAATCTCGGTGTTGGATACTTCGTGGTTCTCATATCTGCCTGATAAAAAATGACCTGGCATCTTGCCGTCAATATACCCACCTACTGCAAGAAGGGCTAAGAGGGCTTTGTCCAGGTAGTAGGGTGCCGTAAGATTTTTAATACCATTTTTAGGTTTGAGTTTTTCTAAGAATGACATTGTTTTGCTCTCAGCGGCCGCCAGCATTTCATCATAATGAGTCACTTTAAATACCCTTATAAAGCCTGGATTAATTTGTGGTATGGCATAAATAGGGTCGTTTAATGCTTGTAGCTCCGGTAATTTACCCTGGGTCACAAGGGCGATTTTTTCTTCCCACCATTCCGGACTTGCAGTGATACGTTCCAGGGGTTTTTTAACTCCGAAAACTACCACTTGATTAAACTCCTGGTACTCTGGATCGGGATATTTACATATCCGAACATCTGAGAAGTTTTCCAGAATAGTTTTGAGTACAATTTGTCCACGGTACTCAAATAGACTTTTTGGCACGATGTAGCAGAGTATTCCCTTTGGGGCTATATACTGTATTACCCGATTGAGAAATACCTCTTCATACCTCATTTTCCCCCCGGCGACCCAATCATAAGGCGGGTTAACAAAAGCCAATCCGAATGCCCGATTAGAGATTATTGAATTCTCGAATGGGCCGGCAAGCACTTTAACAAAACGCTTCTGTTTTGCTTCTAGTGCCCTGGCTGTATGCAACTCCATACCGAATAAGAAGTTACCTTCTGGACATATTTCCAGTAGTGCATCTCCAGGCCCGCAACAGGGGTCCAAACAAGTAGTGCCTTTTAAGGGAAACTCAAGATAAGACTTTATAATTCTTCTTATCCTATCCTGTGTTGGGATATACTGCAGATTGGCTTGCGATGCAAGTCTAGCCATCCAAACACCCCCTTAATTCTTTAAAAAGGCTTTTGATAATCTCAAGGAACGGTATTAATTTTTTTCGTTCCTTGTCGTAATCACTTTGGGATGGCCATCCCGTTTTCTGGTCAATTACTGGTTGCAGTTTTATAACGGGTTTGACTGCCAGCGTTGTCCCCTGGCATCTGAAACCATGCAGCAGCATAGCCAACTCTGGATTTTTCCCCCATGCTTTCCATAGCATTAGACCATACAAACCTGACTCTTTTAGATTTGATAGGTCTGGTCGGGGATCGACAAACTTTGTTTTCCCGTCCTTCTTTATGAAAAAGTCCGGCATTTTCAATGATATCCACTCCTTCCCCGCGTACTTCGCAGGATTTATTTTGAGTTAAAACCCAATAAAAGAAGCCCCCATTTCTGAGGGCTTCTTTTGATAGAATCTACTTATATTCGCCTTTGAATTGCATGGTCCCTGTGCCGTTCATTTCTACATCCACTGTTTTCCTCTTTACGTTTATATCGGGTTTTATGAAAGGCGTCAAAAAGAAATTAACGATATTTGCAAACTTCCTCAAATTTTTGACCGCTTTCAAATCTGCTTCGGTTAAGAGGTTTGTTCCACACTTGGGACAAGGTTTATTTAACCACACTTTATAATCCTCGTAGACTACGGAATCATCTTTGAAATCACAGTCGGGATTGTCGCATTTAATGCCTTCAATTTTTAATACTACCGGCTGCATTTTACCCCTCCTTATGTATCTCTCGTATCCTTTGGGCTAAAGCCCATGATCTGGCGCCGATATTGTTGAGCGAACTACGGTGTTCTTCGTGCCATCTATCTCGCCATTCCTTTTTGCTTTCTTTACTTTCAAGTTGAATAAAATTCTGTTTGTATATTTCTCGTTTTTGCGAGTTGCCGATTACAACACCATCCAGGCATTCAGCTATTTGTCTCCAACCTTGGTTAGTGATCTGGTCAATATAATCCGATAAACCCATATCGAATTGCTTATAAAACCATTCGTCACAGCCTCCAAAAAGGAATATAGGCATTTCGAGATTGCCATCAACCTGTTGAATGGCATATTGACATTCACCCAGCAATAATGCAGCGATACAAGCTGTTCCAAAATCCTTTGATTCCAAGGTGTATGTATCACTAAAATTGATAATTTCAAATATCATGACACACACTCCTTCAAGCCGGCCGAATTATAGCAATCGGTGCAAACAGGAATATACTTTTCCGTATCCCCAATGTCTATATATTGGCTATCAGGATTGAGTTTTTGAGTGAATATAGCTTCTTTTCCACAAGAGCAGATAGCAGTTAGTTTAGTGACGCTGTCCGCTATTGCCATCAACTTATCCATCGAGCCAAACGGCTGTCTGCGATAATCCATATCCAGTCCACTTACGATTACGATTCTACCCTGGTCTCGCTGGACTTGACAAAACGAAACTATCTCTGGCCCGAAAAATTGGCCCTCATCCAATAAAATAACTTTTGTGGTCGGTTTTATAGGATGCAGACTTGCTACTTTGATTGGATTTAAGTTCACTTCGCCCCTGATGGTCTTAATGGTTGTGGATTGGTCGCGAGTGTCTACCGCAGGTTTTATAGCAATATAACTGCACCCTGCCAGCACATACCTTTCCAGCCTACGCAACAACTCAGTAGTTTTTCCAGAGAACATCGGTCCGGTGATTACTTCGATATTTCCCATATTGGTATAAACCTCCTTTCCTTGCGTATAGCGCAAGATCAAATTTTTAATATTTCTTATTAAAAAAGCCGCTCATTTGAGCGGTATATTGCGGTATCGTATTTTACTTGGAATGTGTACCCCAGTGTCCGTTTGCTTTTAAAATGTTTACGATTTCAGGGGCATAGGGTTCATCTATATTAATAACAAAATACTGATTAAACATACGTTTCTTTTCTGCTTTACGTATCCTTCCAATACTATTAAAAATTCCAGCTAATTCAGCTCTTTGTGCTTCCGATAGCTTTTTATAATCCTCTGTCTTTATAACCAAAAATTTCTCAAAATCTCCACCGTCTAATAAATTACTCTCCATAAATTTTCCTCACCTTCCTTATTTCGCAGTTTTAACAGAATGTGTATTTTTATATTCCCCGCCCCGAAGGGCGGGATATCTTTTGTTAAAATTCCTTTTACTGAGCCACAACTTTTGACATTTGCAATTTTTTATTGGCTTCTAAAAGCTTTAAACAATAAAACTTAACCATAAAATCATTTTGCTTTTCTTGATACTCTGTAATTTTTTGGGTGTAGTAGTCAAGATGATCCTTGAGTTCATCAAGCAGTCTATTACTTTCCTTAACCCACTCCTCATGCGAGGGGTTATTAATGCTGCTATACATATTTGAACCTCCATCTTTTAATTCATTCGCTACAAACCCCCGGCTTTAACCGTGGGGTCTATGACCACATTTCATCCCAATCCCAATCTAGTTTTTGACCACAGTGATAACAGTGATTCGCAATTCCAGTTCCAGTGAAATTGCCGCCACAAGCAGGACAGGAATAAGCGGAAGTATATCTTATTTCTTGTTCTCTATCTTTTAAAGGCTTCACAGGTATTTGTTTTTTTATAGCGTCATTTAACTCCTGCGCTAATACATCGGTTTCTTCAGTGTGTGAATTCAAATAGCCTACTCCATTTGCGAAACAACTTCGTATTTTCATGGCTTGTTTTTCATTCATTCGTCTTTCCCCTCCCATTCTCCGCAAGTATCATCATAGAATGTAGGAACTCCGTACATATCGCTGTCCTTATTCCCGCAGCAAAATTCTATATAACCCATATTTTGCGGTTTTGAGAAATCTCTTTTGTTATATTTGCAATTTCCACATACTTCTTTCACGTTGCTCACTCCTTCACATTTTATCAAAGCTCTGCAGGAAGTACCCCATCTTCAACGCTGTAGCGTAAACGGGGAGTCCACAAGATTTTTAATTATTTCCCCGCCCCGAAGGGCGGGATTTCTTACATTAAAGAACGAGCTTTTTGCATGAAATATGCCATATCTCTAACAGGCTCACAAATCAGCCCAGGTGAATATTCTGAAATATATTTACATGCCAATTCCAATGCCTTCTCCACGATATCTATATCTCGCTCATTCTTTAAAGCAAAATCTCTAGCCAGAACTTCGTTAAACATTTGTTCGTATTGACCGTCGTCAACGATAAATAAGCCCTCGTCATCTTGTTGGACTACATATTCTGCGCCCTTTGTGAAGTCATCGTCCTCGCTGATAAAGATTAAAATATCCCCAGCTTTTACCTTGTTAAAATGTTCATCAGCAAATTTCATTTTTCATCCTCGCTTTCCGTTATTTCGCTTAACATTGCCTACTTTTAAAGTAGGATCTTCCCCTATGCACTTGGCTGGGTTACTCATATATTGAAATCACTCCTTTCCTTGCGTAGTTCGCAAGATATAATTTTTATTTTTCCAATAAAAATACCGCTCAGAAATGAGCGGCATGTTGAGTATTTGACTTTGTTAATCAGGGATTACGGTCACTAAGGCTTTATCTCTATATAACCCGTAGCCCATAATATATGTATTTGTTCCGTCTATCCGATGAAAACCAGCGTTTATCACGGCTTCTTTTAGTGTCGATCCGCTTGCTAAATCCTTTTTCACGAGTTCAACTATAGCCTCTGTGAAATCACTCATAATTATCACTCCTTAATATCGCTTAAGTTTCCCCGCCCCGAAGGGCGGGATTTTTTGGAATGTGCAACTAAACAAACGATAAACCATGCCCATTAACTAAGAGATTGTGGATATCTTTTACTAGCAAGCCGAAGTCGCCATCACAATCTCCACAATGGGAATGTTTATCATCGATAAACAAGGTTATCGAGTTTTCACCCCAATCACCCTCGAATCTTACTGTATGACCCTGATTAACTAAGTTTAATATTGCTTGTAATATCTCTTTCTCCACAGTACTACCTCCTCACTCTCAGCCCAAAAGAGCAACATCTTACCAGAAGACTATGTAGCAATTATGGTTCGATTTTTACAACAATAACTTTTTCCCAGGGGTAGGCATCGACTTTTTCTCGGGCTAGTTTTATTGCCTTATCATCGTCTGTATCTGTGTCAAAAAACTTATCATATTCCTCATCCACCAAACTGTCATAATCTTCGTTTTTGATGTAAACCTTTTCCTCTATGTCATTAAGGTATATTTCTTCAATTGTTGCCTTCCCCCAACTTGTCACCCACCAAGCATAACAATCATCTGCCACGCATTCTGTTGCAACCATTGGGACTATCCTTAATTCAGGATTTTTGTGGACTAGATTCAGTAGAGTATTAATATTCTTCTGTTGATTTTCATTTTTCTTATTCATATAATGCCCTCCTTAATATCGCTTAAGCTTCCCCGCCCCGAAGGGCGGGATTTTCAAAACAAACATCCTTGCTCTGCAACCATAAGTTTTGATGCTTCTTGAACTTGCTTAACAAGGCTTTTAAACTCAAATTCTTTGTATTTCCTGTTTAGAGCAATTTCGTTCACCACAAGGGTTAGCTCATCCAGGGTGACTTCAAGGTTTTTACATCTGATTGTAGCAAGGTTTTTGCTCATAAATGCGCTTTCCTTGCCTTCTTTTAGGGCTTTTACAGGAGATCGTACACCTAATGCTTTACAGGTTTCCTTGAATGACTTTTCATCATCCTCCAAGGCTTCATAAATCATTTCAATGGTTCCGTACTCCTGCAATAAAGGGATACAGGCTTTCTCGCCTACTCCTTTGACTCCTGGGATATTGTCGCTGGTATCACCTTCTAACGCTTTCTTATCTATGATCTGGATCGGGTCCAGACCATAGACTTCTTTCACATACATTGGTGTAAACTCGAAACAATTGTCGGGGATCCCAGAGACGTTATATTCCTTTTTCAGCTCATCAGCTTTGCCGGTGTTCAGCCAGAGTCGAGTATAATCACTCACCAGCTGAAGGCAATCTTGGTCTTTGGTATAGATATAGGTTGGTAGCTGCTGTTCAAATTGCTTTGCTAGTGAACCTATAAGATCGTCTGCTTCTAAATTGGCATCCATGAATTGCTGAATATTAGCTTCTTCCAGCAGTTCTTGCATCAATATGAATTGTGATTTTAATTCCGGAACGGTTTCGGCTCGATTGCCTTTATACTCGGGATATATCCTCCTACGGAATGTATCCCGGGTTATGTCCCATGCTACTGCCAAATGACTCGGCTTTTGGCTATTCAGTAGCTTAGTCAGGCTTTTCATGGCCGTATATACACCGTTAACACAGATACCGTTACTGGTTTTCATTACCCTGGATAACGCTGCCTGTTTTTCTTCAGGCGTTTTTCCATAGTAATATTCCCTCGGTACTGTAGCGAAGAAACAGGTGGTCAAGATACTGGAACCATCGATGATAAGTAGCTTATTCAACTCTACCACCTACCAGCTGCCAAAATGTTTCCTCGTTAATAATGGGTATACCTAGCTTTTCGGCCTGTTTATGTTTGGCCGTGCCGCTTTTATCCGGTCCCAGAATCAAATAATTGGTCTTTTTACTTACGCTGCCGGTTGCCTTACCCCCATTTGCGACTATGGCATCCTCGAAGAATTGTCTCGGCTTAGATAAGGTTCCGGAAATTACAAAGACCATGTCTTTCAGTGCTACTTCGGATGATTCTTGCGGTTCTTCGCTGGCGAAACACAGACCATGAGTTTTTAACTCGTTGATCAGTTTAATATTGTTTTCGTCTTTAAAAAACTCCGCTATTGTTTCAGCGGTAATATTGCCTATCCCTTCAACTTCTTTGAGCCGTTCTGCTGAAGCTGCCATCAAAGAATCAATATTTCTAAATTCTTTGACCAGGGTCTTTGCATTGGTTCTACCCAGATAAGGAACATTGATCGCATATAACACTTTCTGAAACGGCTGATTTTTGCTTTCTTCTATCCCATCCAGCATGGCCCGAACCTTCTTATCACCATACCCATCCAGCATTTTGATTTGATCAGCTTTCTGGTGCAGGGTATAGAGGTCTGCCGGAGTCTTTATGTAACGCAGGTTAAAAAGAGTTTTGACGGTTTCTTCGCCCATCCCTTTTATATCCATGGCATCACGGGAACAGAAGTGGATCAGTTTTTCCTTTAGCTGACCAGGACATTCAGTGCCAGTACAATAAGCGTTGGCTCCGTTAAGTTTTACTGCTGCTCCACATATTGGGCAGTTCTTGGGTAGTGTTATTTCGGCAGTTCCTTCACTTACTGCTTTGACTACCTTCGGTATAACATCATTAGCCCGGGCTACCACTATACGGCTGCCTAGTTTGAGATTTTGCTCCTGGATAAAACCAAAGTTGTGCAGGGTGGCTTTGGTTATAATCACCCCATCAATTTTAATCGGGTCAAATATTGCCACCGGAGTAACTTGCCCGGTTTTTCCAACCTGCCATTGGACATATTTTAGCGTGGTAAATTCTTCTTCACTCTCGAATTTAAACGCTATCGCCCACTTAGGGGTTTTACTGGTTTCGCCCATTTTTTCTCGTATTGCCAGATCATTGATTTTTAATACCAACCCATCTATGGGATATGGCAGGGTCTTACGGGTTTCTCGTTCATAGTGGCTGCAATAGCTTATGATTTTTTCCAGGTTTTCTTTGACTTTGGTATCTACTACCGGCAAACCGATATTAAATAAAAACATTAACTGTTCAAAATCGGTTGTAAATTCCTTATTTGATGAAACCAAGTCGAAGATTTTAATATCAAGTTTTCTTTTGGCCGCTATATTGGCATCAAGTAATCTTACTGCACCAGCTGCCATTGACCGGGGATTGGCATACTCACCGTTGTTAAGTTCCTCAAATACTTTAAATGGGATAAAAATTTCCCCTCTGGCTTCAAGTTTTTCTTGGTAGGATATTTGTTGAGGAAGGCTTTGTATCGTTCTAACGATATGCAAAATCCGTTCTCCTTCATATCCATCACCTCTTAAAACTGCGTCTGCCAGTTCTCCATTCTCGTATTTGAGTACGACTGTTAATCCGTCTAACTTTGGCTGGATTAAGATTTGTTGACTCGGTACAAACCACTTTCTGAGGTCTACAAAGTCATTTACCTTATCCAGTGATAGCATGGGTTTTGGGTGTTTTACTACTTCTAAACCTTTTACCCTGCTGAACGGAATCACTTGGGTTGGTGAATCTGCCGATACTCCATGTTTTTCCTCTAATTTCTTGAGTTCGTTGTACTTTTTTTCGTACTCCGTATCGGAAATTAAAGGATTTCCTTGTTCGTAGGCCATATCAAACAAGGACAACTGTTCTTTTAAAACTGCTGCTTTACTCATAAATCGCTCCTTTCCCTGCGTATAAACGAAGGATCTTATTTTAATTTTCCCAACAAAAAAGCGACCCCGAGGGGTCGCTTAGTTCTTGGATTACTGAATATCTGTTAGGTTCTTGCGTTTGTGGTTGATACCTTTGGAAAGTGTTTTTCTCCATGTTTTTTCAATTTGATACATGAAAAATTGGTATAGCGGCTCTAATTCTTCGGTTTCATCGTATTGTTGCAGGCATTCGTAGTACATCCGTTTATCTTCATCATAAACAATAAACGGAGGGTGATCGTGGGTCATAAGGTAATAGTTGGTTAGAGTTCTGCCCACACGCCCATTACCATCTGCGAAGGGATGAATATACTCAAATTTCGCGTGAAAGTATGTTGCTGCCTTGAGAATATCTTGGCCTTTGTATTCGTTGACCTCATTGAGTAATTCTGCTAGGTCATTTTCAACATCTTCTGCCGGGGAGCCTACCTCATGAATACCAGTAACATAATCATGTTTTTTGAATTCTCCAGGACGCTCTGTGTTTTCAATATACCTACGTTCATCATAGCTGCCACTGGTGAGAATCTTATGTACTTCCTTGATCAACTCGATACTCAGAAGTTCTTTCTGGACTATCTTGTCTTTGAGAAACTCAAAACACATTTTTTGATTATGTTGCTCAAATAAGGCACGGGGATTTCCTGTATATCCTACCACCCTGCCGTTTTCAAATATCTCTCTGGTATCTTGATAGGTGATTTCTTTGTTCTCTATCCTCCCAGAATGGAAGGCAAATAGAATCCGAAAATTATTGAGGTATTTATCAATATCGGCAGTAGATATAATATTGTAAGATTGCCATAAAGCTATAGCTTGGCTATATCGATTCAATTTAATCCCTCCTTGCCTTATTTGATTATAACATGAAGTCTTGCCTCCTCTAACTGGCTTTAATTTCGATTAATTCTACCTCTATCCGAGGATTGCTACTATCGACCCTAATTCTATGAGTAACATCCCCTACCTGTTTCCAGCCATCGTTCTTCAATACGCCAGCTTCAACTAAGCCATCGAAGATGAATTTCTGCCCGGCCTGGATATTATCTTTGTCTCTCTTCCGGTCTTTTT
>Ga0334883_1005427_pt1 | contig 11244 bp, 7 predicted proteins | sample GraSluR1_MG_6_FD_207230 | JGI IMG/M metagenome (GOLD analysis project Ga0334883, IMG submission 207230) | Sludge microbial communities from methane-producing bioreactor in Wageningen University, Netherlands - Granular Sludge_09_05-R1 | ecosystem: Engineered > Bioreactor > Anaerobic > Unclassified... | reverse complement strand
GGCAGAAGATGATGCCAGAAGCTTTGATAGTAATGGAAGTGCCGGTACATCAGATTCTGGAGACCCACTTTTCGAGCAGGCTAAACAGCTCGTTATCGAAAGTCAAAAAGCCTCAGCATCCATGCTACAACGTCGCCTTTCGACAGGCTTTAACAGAGCCACACGTATCATGGAAGAGCTAGAGGCAGCCGGTATTATCACACCCGCTGAAGGTACAAAACCTCGGAAAGTTTTAGCAGCGCATCTGGAAGAGCCTGCGGCTGATACTGAAAATGGAGGTAACCATGACAGTATTTGATGAGCTATCACGCGTAACAGCAGAAACCTTACCTCAGTTTACCGTTATCTCAGGGGAAAATGACAATATTATTTCTGAGCTGAAAACGCAAATCCTAGAGAAAATCGGCTTTGATTCATCTGATTTATCTCAGGCCTATTTCGACATGACAGAGTCTGACCCCGATTTAGCACTCGAAGAATTGGAAAGCCTCCCTTTTTTTGGAGACGGCATGCTCGTTGTATTTGAAAACCTTTGGGATTTAACGACAGTCAAAAAATCAGTCTTAAATGACAAGCAATTAACACGTTTAGAGCATTTTTTAGACCATCCGCTTGAGTCAACTCAGGTCATTTTTATCTTTCATGGCAAGCTAGATGGTAAGCGTCGGATTGTCAAAAAACTTAAAAAAATAGCCTTTGATTTAGAGGCAACTGACTTAAAATCAAATGAATTGACCCAGTATTTTGTTTCTGATTCAGGTTTACAACCTAATATTGTTAATCTAATCATTGAGAAGTCAAATGCTAATTTTGCCATCATCAGACAGAATATCGAAATGGTCAAAACCTATGCGGATGGTAGAGCAATAACGCCTGATGATGTCCAAGCAGCAGTACCCAAATCCCTATCTGACAATATTTTTGACCTGACGGAGTTGATTTTGAAGTCAAAATTAGTTGATGCACGGGCTTTGGTAGCAGATTTGGTGTTGCAGGGAGAAGATGAGATTAAGTTGTTGTCGATTTTGACGACAAATTTTCGCTTGTATTTTCAAATCAAACTTTTATTAGATAAACACTATACAGACCGCCAATTGGTAGAGTTTTTGAAGATTAATCCTTACCGTTTGAAATTTTTGGTTGGGCCTGCGCGAGCTAGAAGCAAAGCTTTTTTGGCTCAAGCCTTGCGCCAATTGATTGACACTGACTTCAAAATCAAGTCAGGTCAGGCAGATAAAAAATTTCTTTTGGATATGGCTTTGATTCGCTTATCGGGGATAAAATAAATGAATGAGACTGAGATATATTGTGCAGTCAACGATTGAAAAAGCAAATCGGGTGTTAAATTAATCACCTGATTTGCTTTTTTTTGTATTATCGTCATGCTAGCTTGTCAAGAAGAAGGAAATATGAACTGCTCTTCTTGACGACGATACGGTAAATTATTCAATGGTCATAGAGATTTAGCAAATTTATATTGTTTCCGAGAAAGATTCCCAAATTCGCACGAAATCGACTTTTTTGTGACCAAAATCGTATTGTTTCCGAGAAAGATTCCCAATTTCACACGAAATTGATGTTTTTGTCACTAAAATCGTATTGTTTCTGAGAAAGATTCCCAAATTCGCACGAAATCGACTTTTTTGTGACCAAAATCGTATTGTTTCCGAGAAAGATTCCCAAATTCGCACGAAATCGACTTTTTTATTACCAAAATCGTATTGTTTCCGAGAAAGATTCCCAAATTCGCACGAAATCGACTTTTTTGTGACTAAAATCGTATTGTTTCTGAGAAAGATTCCCAATTTCGCACGAAATCGACTTTTTTGTGACCAAAATCGTATTGTTTTCGAGAAAGATTCCCAATTTCACACGAAATTGATGTTTTTGTCACTAAATTTACATGAATGTATTTAATTCAATTTAGTGCTACTTCTCGTGATCAATAATGTTTCTTTACAATTTTTTTGCCGTAATATCTCCGTTTAGGTATGCCGTAATTTTCAAGTATCTGAGCAAATCGACCATTTTCAAAATCATGATTCATCACACGCATTATCTCGTATCCTTCTCGAATTAAATCCGATTCTCTTTGCCTTTCATTTGCCCGCTCATTCACATTGCTGCTATATTTTATAAGACCATCAGCTTCTAAAATAATTTTTCGACCTTTAAATTCAAATAAAAAATCAACACGATACTTCTTTTTATTTTGACAAATCACTTGGTGTTGTTGAACTGGGATTATGACACCTGCCACATATAATTTAAGGCGAACTTTAGTCTCGAATGGTGATTCATCCAGTCTACTTGCAAATGATACTAGATGTCTTAATTTTGCAACCCCAGATTTCTGCTTTTGAGACTGACAATAGTTTAAAATTGTTTCTACACTGATTTCATTTTCATATAAATGATGACTAATTGATGAAATAGCTGAAATTTCTGTGTCGTTGACAGCAAGTTCAAGTAGTAAATCAACGAGTGTGATCACATTAAATCCTTTATATTTGTTCTTTTTAAAATAGGGTCGAATGTGCGTAATCGCTGTTCTATTTTTTATTTTCTTGTTAGATTGTACCGTATGAATTTCCAAAGGCAATTCGTCCCACCGTGGAGTTTTATAGAGAATTGCTGCATTTGTGTAACAAAAAATAGTATCAGGATTGTTTTTGGCATAATCTGTCATCATATTCAATAGTATTTGATTTTTATCTGTTTCTATCATCTATATCATTTCTCCAAATAAATTCTTTTCTACTTTAGAATACGTATTTTACGCTTAATTGTTATAATATAGACAATGTTTTTATGTACTCATCAGTCCAAACTAGATTTTTCAACATAAAATGAGATTGAATAAAATTTTCGAAAAAATGATAGATTAAATTATGCTAAATTTATACTTTCGTCATCTGAAATCAATGGCTTTATTTATTTTTTTGTTAAAAATAAATAAAGCATGATACAATGGAGTAACAGTTATTTGATCTTATAACATCAAGTTAGCGTATCATGATCCTTAATTAAATATGATATAGAAAAGGAATAACAGCAATGACAATTTCAGCTGAGCATTACGACGAGTTAGTATCAATTCGTCACCATATTCATGAAAACCCTGAGCTGTCAGGTCAAGAATTTCAAACAACAGCATTTTTAAAGCAATATCTTGAAGAATTAGATATCCAAGTATTAGATACAGGACTCAAAACGGGTTTAGTAGCTCAGCTCGGTCAAGGAAAACCTGTGATTGCCTTGCGAGCAGATATTGATGCGCTTCCGATTTTAGAAAATACAGGGTTAGCGTTTGCTTCTAAAAATGATGGTGTCATGCACGCTTGTGGTCATGATTTGCATCAAACAACTTTACTGGGTGCTGCAAAGATTTTGAAAAATCGTGAGGCTGAGTTGCAGGGAACAGTTAAACTGATTTTTCAACATGCCGAAGAAATCCATATTGGGGCAGATGAGATCATTGCGACTGGTGTCTTATCAGATGTGCAAGCAGTTCTTGGTTACCATAATATGCCGACACTGCCAGTTGGGCAGATTGGTATTCGTGAAAAAGGCATCATGGCTGCTGTTGATCAATTTTTTGTGACGGTTAAAGGTGTTGGCTCGCATGCTGCATATCCACATGAGGGGGTGGATAGCATTGTGGCGACTACTGCTATTATTTCAAGCTTGCAGCAACTGGTTTCGCGTAATATTGATCCACAACACGCTGTTGTCGTTTCTGTTACGCATATGGTAGCTGGTAATACTTGGAATGTCCTACCGGATGATGCCATTTTTGAGGGGACAATCCGAACGTTTGATACAGCCGACCGCGCTCTTGCCAAAAAACGATTTTATGATGTCACTGAAAATGTTGCGAAAGCTTACGGTGTGACAGCAGAAATTGATTGGATTGTTGGGCCTAACGTGACTTACAATAATCCAGAATTATCTGCGTTTTTATTCGAAAAAACGAGTGCTTGGCACGATGATGTTGTCATACCCGAAGCATCAAATGCTGGTGAAGATTTCGCGACTTATGTAGAGCAGATACCGGGTGTTTTTGCTTTCATTGGCAGTAATGCGCCAGGCAGTCCTGGTCTACATTTCTCTGACATGGTACTGAAAGATGAGACTATTCCTGTTGCAGTTGATTATTATGTCAATAATGCTTTTGCTCTGTTGGAAAAGTTAAGAAAAGGCTGAAGTTAGAGCAGCTCTAAAAGTCAAATTTTACAAATGAGAAAAGTAATGTGAGGGAGAGGTTACATTACTTTTTGATTAGTACAAATTGTTCAAGTTTTTATATGCTTAAGTTGATATGTTATACCATAAGATATATCCCCTGAACTTATCACATCATTTTTTGACAATCATCATAAAATTTGCTAAAATAGTCTAAAGCAAAGAAACCAAGTGGCGCGGGTGGAGCTTGAAAATGAATATGAGCGCTTGATTGATTAAAACAATCAAGAATTCAGGTGGAACCGCGTCGATAAGGCGTCCTGATACTAGAACACAATGTGTGTTGGGTATCTGGGCGTTTTTGTGTTCTATGCAACATTTTAAATGGCAAGACAGTCGTAATGGAGGAATTATGTCAAAAAAACTATCATTTCAAGAAATCATCCTAACGCTCCAAGAATTTTGGAGTAAGCAAGGTGCTAATCTTATGCAAGCCTACGATAACGAAGTAGGTGCAGGCACCATGTCGCCTTATACTTTTTTACGTGCCAATGGTCCAGAGCCGTGGAATGCTGCCTATGTGCAGCCATCACGTCGTCCAGCAGACGGTCGATATGGGGAAAATCCAAATCGCTTGTTCCAACACCACCAATTTCAAGTGGTGATGAAGCCATCTCCTAAAAATATCCAACAGCTCTACTTGGATAGCCTTGCAGCATTGGGCATTAATGCCCTAGAGCATGATATTCGTTTCGTCGAAGATAACTGGGAAAATCCGTCTATGGGTGCTGCTGGGATTGGCTGGGAAGTTTGGCTGGATGGGATGGAAGTGACGCAGTTTACGTATTTCCAGCAAGTCGGCGGGATTGAAGTCGATTCTGTGACGTCTGAGATTACCTATGGTCTCGAGCGTTTGGCGTCTTATATCCAAGAGGTTGAGTCGGTTTATGACCTTGAATGGGGTAATGGTGTGCTTTATGGTGACATCTTTACGGAGCCTGAGTATGAACATTCAAAATTTGCTTTTGAGGAAATCGAAACAGATACTTTCTTGACGCTTTTTGATACTTATGAAGCGCAAGCAACGAAATTGCTTGATTTGGGTCTCGTGCATCCTGCCTATGATTTCATCTTGAAATCAAGCCATACTTTTAACTTGCTAGACGCAAGTGGGGCGGTTTCTGTTACGGAGCGTGCGGGTTATCTGCATCGTGTTCGGACGATGGCACGTAAAGTGGCGCGTACTTTCATCAATGAGCGTGCAAAACTTGGTTTTCCGCTGTTGAAAGATGCAGCACTACGCGATAAATATCTGGGAGAAAATGGCAAATACACAGAAGTTGCTGGAGGTGACAAATAATGGCAAACTATTTACTTGAAATTGGCGTGGAAGAAATGCCAGCGCACCTTGTAAGTGCTGCGTCTCAACAACTTGCAAGGCGCACGGCTGACTTTTTGACAGAAAACCGTGTGACCTTTGAGAGCATCACTAAATTCTCGACACCGCGCCGCTTGGCTGTCTTGGTCAATGGTCTAGCAGATACCTCAGCGTCAATCGACGAAGAAGTCAAAGGCCCATCAGCCAAAATTGCCAAAGATGCAGAAGGCAACTGGTCAAAAGCCATCCAAGGTTTCTCACGTGGTCAAGGTGTCACACCAGATGACTTGGTCCTAAAAGGCGATTACTACTACGCCAATAAACACATCGCAGGCAGCGCAACAGCTGATATTTTGATGAAAATCGGCAGCGATGTCATCAGCAAAATGAACTTTTCGACCTACATGAAGTGGGCGAATAACAACTTCCTTTTCGTCCGTCCAATCCAGTGGCTCGTTAGTTTGCTTGATACAGACCTCGTGCCGTTTGACCTGCTCGATGTCACAGCAAGCAACGTGACTTACGGGCACCGATTCTTGTTCGACGATACAATCGTTTTAGAAAATGCGTCAGATTATGAAGCAAGTCTGAAACAAGCCTTTGTCGTAGCAGATGCAGACGCTCGTAAAGCAACCATCCAAGCACAAATTGCAAGCCTTGCCAAAGCCAATAACTGGGAAATCTACCTAGAACCAGGCTTGCTTGAAGAAGTCAATAACCTAGTAGAATACCCAACAGCTTTCGTGGGTGACTTCGATGCCAAATATTTGGAAGTGCCAGAAGAAGTATTAGTTACATCAATGCGCGAACATCAACGTTATTTCGAAGTGCGTGATTTGGCTGGTAACCTCCAACCACATTTCATTTCAGTCAGAAACGGGAATGCTGAGCACATTGAAAATGTCGCCAAAGGGAACCAAAAAGTTTTAGTCGCGCGTCTGGAAGATGCTGAATTTTTCTGGCGTGAAGACCAGAAACTCAAAATTGCTGATTTGGTTGAGAAACTCAAAAAAGTGACTTTCCATGAAAAAATCGGCTCAGTCTATGCCCACACGGGACGTGTGAAACTGATCGCTGAGAAATTGCGTCAGCAAGCCAACTTGCCAGCAGATTACGGTGCTAAACTTGATCGCGCTGCTGATATTTACAAATTTGACCTTTTGACAGGAATGGTCGGTGAATTTGATGAGTTGCAAGGTGTTATGGGTGAAAAATATGCGCGCCTTGCAGGTGAAGATGCGGCAGTAGCTACAAGTATTCGTGAACACTACTTACCAACATCAGCTGACGGTGACTTGCCAGAAACTGAAATCGGTGCTGTCCTTGCCATTGCGGATAAACTGGATACCATTCTCTCATTCTTCACAGTTGGCTTGATTCCAAGTGGTTCAAACGATCCCTATGCCCTTCGTCGCGCGACAGCAGGTATTTTACGAATTATTGAAAATCAAAACTGGGATATTGAGCTGGATACGCTTATCGCCGAACTTTATACGCTTGACTTAAATGGTTTCAGCTATGACCGCCAAGCTGATGTCATGACCTTTATCAACGGTCGTGTGGCTAAGATGCTTGAAGGCACAGCGCGTTATGACATCATCGAGGCAGTTTTAGCGACTGGTTCGCTTGATGTGGCAGGTTTAAGAGCAGCAGCTCAAGCCATTGATGCGAAAACAAGCGATGCTGACTTTAAAACATCAGTCGAAAACTTGGCACGTGTCTTCAACTTAGCAAGTAAACTTGAAACGGTATCAGCAATTGACGAAAGTCTCTTTGAGAATGCATCTGAAAAAGCGCTGTTTGCGGCTAACCAAGCCTTGACATTGACAGATGATAGCACACAAAATATCATCGCTTTATTCGCCTTATCAGCTCCAATCAGTGATTTCTTTGATAACACGATGGTCATGATAGACGATCAAGCCCTTAAAAATAACCGTTTGAGCTTGCTTGCTGACATCGCAGGAAAAGCAGGTCAAATCGCTGACTTCACATTGATTAATACAAAATAATCAAGTATATACGCACGTTTAGGAGTAAAAAAATGGTAACACCTCAAGATATTGAAAGAATTAATGAACTTGCTCGTAAGAAAAAGACAGAAGGCCTCACAGAAGCCGAGAAAGTCGAGCAAGCAGAACTTCGCCAAGCTTATCTTTCTGGCGTTAAATCAAGCCTGCGCCACCATGTCGAGTCAATCAAGGTCATAGACCCTGATGGTAATGATATCACACCTAAAAAAGCTAGAAAAGCGCAATATGATAAAGGCTTGCGCGATACTTTATAAACAATTAATCATAAAAATGGGTGCTGGAAGTCATTTCCAACACCTTTTTTTCTTAAACGCAAGTAGACTGAGGCCTATCTATGATTGCGTATTGCTTTATACGGGTTTCTTCAGTATAATTTGATTGATGGGAACGTTGACAAATCAGACATGAGGTGACTCAGAAAAAAATTATAACTGCTAATCATTATTTTTGTCATATCAAATTGAGAAGATTGGGGGAAAATATGACGTATTGGATTGGCGTTGATATTGGGACAACAGCGACGAAAGCTGTCCTTTTTACAGCATCAGGAAAAGTTAAGGCAAGTCATACGATAGCGTATGACCTTTATCGTGATTCTTCAGGGATGGCGGAAGAAGTACCAGAAGATATTTTCGATGCCGTAATTGGCACCATACGAGCGGTATCTGATAGCCTAACCGTAACAGATAAACTAGCGGGTATTGGTTTTTCGGCACAGCAACATTCATTAATTGGAGCTGCTTATGATTTTAGACCATTAACGCGCGTCATAACATGGGCTGATATGCGGGCTAATGAAGAGGCAACAACTTTAAGAAACTCTGAGCAAGGACATGCTATTTTCATGCGGACAGGTACACCGATTCAGCCGATGTCACCCTTAGCAAAATTGCTTTGGTTAAAAAACAAGCATCCCGAGCGATTTCAGGCAGTGCGATACTTCATGGATATCAAAACCTATGTGTTTAACAGGTTATTTGGTGTTTATAAGCTAGATTTATCACTTGCTAGTGCGACTGGTCTTTACCACCTAGAGAATCAGCAGTGGGATTATGAGATTCTAGATATGTTAGGTATCACACGTGATAAGTTGCCTGAGATTGTTTCACCTTACGAAATTGAATCCGGCTTATCATTAGACGATGCGCAAAAAATGAATATTCCACCAGACACATCATTTATTTGGGGTGCAGCCGATGGTCCGATGTCTAATCTAGGCGTTAATGCCATGCAATCGAGTATTGCGGCTCTAACCATAGGGACATCAGGCGCTATTCGTGTCATGATAGACCAACCTCTTGTTGATAAAAAAGCAAGGACTTTCACCTATGCTCTGGATGAAACACATTGGGTTATAGGTGGTGCGACAAATTCTGGTGCATCTGTACTGGCTTGGCTAAAAGAGCAGGTCTTTGCTGACAAACTCACGTTGGAAGAAATGACGACAATGGCAGAAAAAGTTCCACCTGGTAGTCAAGGCTTGATTTTTCATCCCTATCTGGGAGGTGAACGGGCACCGATTTGGGATGCGACGGCGACGGGTGCCTTCTTTGGTCTTGGCTATGAACACGGTCAAGCAGAGATGGCGCGTGCTGTTATAGAAGGGATTACCTTTAACATCCATGCCATTGCATATGCACTTGAGGAAGTAGTCGGCGAGATAAAAAGCATTCAAGCAACGGGAGGCTTTGTAAACTCTGAACTTTGGTTACAGATTCTTGCTGATATTTTTGAAATGCCAATTCATATTCTTGAAAGTCAAGAGGCTGGTTGTTTGGGTGCTATCATTTTATCGCAAAAAGCACTGGGGGTGATTTCAGATATTGATGAAGTCGCCAAGCAAGTAACGACTAGTACAGTCTATATGCCTTTGCCAGAGCATTTTTCTACTTACCGTGAACTAGAAAGACTCTATACTGAGTTACTCGCGCATTATCAAACGAGATATGGCAAATTGTCGGCATTTAAAAAAAGATAAATTCACAACCTTTTTCTGAAAATTCTGTTAAAAATATGGTATAATTTCTATAACTTAAAAAATGAGAGGCTTTTCAAACATGACTTTTGACAACACTGATCAACTGGGGGTCAATACGATCCGCACGCTTTCTATGGATGCTATCCAGAAAGCAAATTCAGGTCACCCAGGACTTCCTATGGGTGCAGCGCCAATGGCTTATGTCCTCTGGAGCAAATTCCTTAATGTCAACCCTTTGACGCATCGTGATTGGTCAAACCGTGACCGTTTCGTCCTGTCTGCTGGGCATGGTTCAGCGATGCTTTATTCGCTCTTGCATTTGGCAGGTTATGATGTGACGATTGACGATTTGAAAAATTTTCGTCAATGGGGTAGTAAAACACCAGGACACCCAGAAGTGGATTGGACAGATGGTGTTGAAGCAACGACTGGACCATTAGGTCAAGGGATTGCCAATGCGGTTGGTCTGGCCATGGCTGAGGCACATTTGGCTGCGACTTATAACCGTCCAGGTTATGAGATTGTTGATCACTATACTTATGCGCTTAATGGTGATGGCGATTTGATGGAAGGTGTTTCTCAAGAAGCCGCATCTCTCGCAGCTCAGCTCAAATTAGGTAAGCTTGTTTTATTATACGATAGCAATGATATCTCTTTGGATGGGCCAACTTCAAAATCATTTCCAGACAATATTAAAATGCGTTTCGAGTCTTATGGCTGGCAACATATTTTGGTTAAAGATGGCAATGACTTAGAAGAAATTGAAGCCGCGATTATCCGTGCCAAGGCTGAAACTGACAAACCAACGATTATCGAAGTGAAAACAATCATTGGTTTTGGTGCCGAAAAACAAGGCACATCAGGCGTTCACGGTGCGCCATTAGGCCCTGAGGGTGTTGTTTTTGCTAAGGAAAACTATGGTTGGGATTATCCTGACTTTACAGTGCCAGCAGAGGTTAACAAACGTTTCCTTGAAACGCTACGTGCGCGTGGTGAAAGTCTTGAACAAGTTTGGCGTGAAACATTTGATGCCTATGCACAAGACTATCCAGAGCTTGCCAAACAATATGCGAATGCTTTTAGCAATGTCACACCTGAGCTTGAATTGCCCAAATATGAGCTCGGTACATCAGCTGCAAGCCGTGTAACATCACAAGAAACGATTCAAAAATTATCAGCACAACTGCCAAACCTTTGGGGGGGGTCAGCTGACCTTTCTGCCTCGAATAATACTATGGTCAAAGTCGAAAGCGATTTTGAGGCAGGTAATTATGCTGGTCGTAATATCTGGTTTGGTGTGCGTGAATTTGCCATGGCAGCAGCGATGAATGGGATTGCTCTTCATGGTGGGACACGTGTTTATGGTGGGACATTCTTCGTCTTTTCTAACTATCTCTTACCAGCTGTTCGTATGGCTGCTTTGCAAGATATCCCTACCGTTTATGTCTTGACACATGACTCAATTGCAGTCGGTGAAGATGGCCCAACGCATGAACCAGTGGAACAATTGGCAAGTGTCCGTTCAATGCCTAACCTTAACGTGATTCGCCCTGCGGATGGCAATGAGGTGATTGCGGCTTGGCGTCGTGCGGTGACTGAAAACAAACGCCCAACGGCTTTGATTTTGACCCGTCAAAACTTACCAGTTTTACCTTATACAGCTGAACTTG
>Ga0334883_1005421_pt1 | contig 11248 bp, 10 predicted proteins | sample GraSluR1_MG_6_FD_207230 | JGI IMG/M metagenome (GOLD analysis project Ga0334883, IMG submission 207230) | Sludge microbial communities from methane-producing bioreactor in Wageningen University, Netherlands - Granular Sludge_09_05-R1 | ecosystem: Engineered > Bioreactor > Anaerobic >... | reverse complement strand
TTTTCATATTTATTCTTACTCTATGCTATGCAGCAGATTGATTTAAGCCTTGCTGAACCATTAACTAATCTTTCTCTGGTACTAACATTATTGTTTTCATTCTTGTTTTTTAAGGAAAATGTAATAGAGAAACTACCAGGCTCCATTCTTATTCTTCTAGGAGGATGGTTTTTATATTTGAATTTTTAAATGAATTGTATTATATTTAAATCTTGAAGAAATAATTTTTAAATTTTTTTCAGAATTTAATTTATTTAACCATAAAAAGATTAAAATAAGCCAGATGATAATATTTCACCTGAAGCCCAAAATTGTAAATACTATTGCTTAAGAAAGATTATGGCTAAAGATATAAATAAAAAATTGAAAGAAAAAGAACAAAAAATTTAAACCTCTTTTAGAGGGTCTGAAAGCCACGCGCTATGCGGGTGCGATATTTCTCAACTATATATTAATCAAAGGGAGCATATTTTGGAAAATACTGTTAATAATAAACAAAATCTTATAATAAGAGAAGCTGAATTAGCAGATGTACCCATCCTGTTGGCGCTAATCAAAGAACTGGCAGTATATGAAAAACTAAGCGAACAGGTGGTGACAGACGAAGAGGCTATTCGCAAGACCTTGTTTGGGGAAAAGGCTTGTGCAGAAGCTTTAGTAGCTATCTGGAAAGGACAACCAGCCGGTATGGTTATTTTTTTTCACAATTATTCAACCTTTCTTGGAAAACCGGGTTTCTATATTGAAGACCTCTATGTAAAAGAACAATGCCGTGGATTGGGTATTGGCAAAGAGCTGTTATTAAAATGTGTTGAAATTGCCAGAGAAAGAGATTGCGGGAGAATGGAATGGTTGGTTTTAAATTGGAATCCCGCCAGAAAATTTTATGAAAAATTAGGAGCCTATCCCCTGAATGAGTGGACTGTTTATCGATTGAACCGAGAAGCTATGGATGAACTACTATGAAAATAATATCAGACCCTGTTCTGTTGCCATTTTCCCTGTTTATAATATATTAGAATTACCAATAATTCTATAAATTCAGATACTAAAAAACCTATCCAGATATAGGAAATAGGGAGATGAAAGATATAGACTACTAACGCGGAAAACGGAATCTGAAAGCACCAGCGCGATACAACTCCGGCAATCATATAAGGTAAATTATAACCTGAACCGGCAAAAACAGTATTAAGTCCCATAGAGATTGCAACTGCAATAAAGCTGGGAGATATAATGTAAATCATATTTTTCCCTATTTCAATTACCTGAGCTTCGTTGACGAAAATCTGAATAATGTTTTCCGGGAATAAAATAGTTACAGAGGCAATAATACCGGTAATTATAATACCGAGGAAAACAGCCCAAAGGGCAGCTTGATGAGTTCTATCAATTTGATTTGCGCCCAGGTTTTGTCCGGCTACTGCGCTTCCCCCCAGTGATAACCCTAATAAAGGAAGAAAAACCAGATTAAACAAACGCATTCCAATACCGAAAGTAGCTAGAGCATGGGTACCGTATAAAGAGACAAATTTAAGAAGCAAAAATTGACCCCCCTGACGGAAAAACATTTCCAGCCCTGTTGGAAGACCAATAATGCTAAATTTTTTAATATTTTCCCTTGTTAGTTTAAAGAGTCCTTTTAAAGATATCTGAACATAGCTCCGACCTGCCAGAAGGATAAACATACCAATTGAAAAAGCCAGAAAAGTTGATAAGACAGTAGCAATGGCTGCGCCTTTAATTCCCCAGCCAAATCCCGGGATAATAGTACCTGGGATAGTGTCAAACATAAAAATAGGATCCAGGATAATATTTAAAATGGCTGTGGAGGTCATAATAATCATGGGACGACGAGCATCTCCAATACAACGCATTGCAGTATTCACACTAAAAGACGCAAACATAAAAGGGAGAAAAAGAGAGCGAATAATTCCGTAATCGAGAATATGTTTAATAACAATAGAATCATCAGAGAAAAAGAAGCTAAGCGGTTTTAATATTGCAATAAGGATTAGCCCCATAATAATTGAAACAATTATTTTAAAAAAAATAGATTGTTCAATTATCTGTCTTGTTTTATTTATTTCACCTGCTCCATAGCTTTGTGAAATAAGAGATACTGAGCTGATTCCGATGATTTCATTAAAAATATCGGTAAACCAAAAGATGGTACTAAAGATAGCCACACCGGCAACTGCCTGGGCAGATATCCTTCCTATCCATATCATATCAATAAAATCATAAAGAGTCTGGGCAAAAAAACCAAACATGGTTGGAATTGATACGGTAAGCAAATTTATCCCAATATTACCTTTAGTCAGGTCTTTTTTAGTAATTTTTTGCATAATTAATCATTTTTTCTTAAAATAGTGAAATAGCTCTAAATAATTACATTATATTGTTTTTTTAACAAGAAAGTAAAATATTTCTATGCTATAATAAAAAAAATTCTATTTTTAGTTTTTATAAATAATATTTTAAAGAAAGATAAAAATACATTTTCTTTTTTATAAATAATTATTATAATAGTAATTACCTCCAATAGAGGGTTTTTCAATATTTTGTCGTATATATTTATAAACAGGTATTTTGTATGTAAATGTAAGACTAGTATAGCTAAGAAAAAACTTTCTTAGATTAATTAGCTAATGCATTAGGTCCCCTGGCCTTCCTGTATTGCTATAAACTTTTTATTCTTTTTATTTAACCATAAAAAATAACCTTCTAAGAAGGTGGTAATGGTTAAATAAACAGGTTTTACCATAAAAAGATTAAAATAAGCCAGGTGATAATATTTCACCTGAAGCCCAAAGTTGAAAACACTATTGCTTAGGAAAGATTATGGCTAAAGGTCTAAATAAAAAATCGAAAGAAAAAGAGCAAAAAAGTTAAACCCCTTTTAGAGGTTCTGAAAACCACCCGCTATGCGGGTGTGATATTTATTTGAAAATAAATACCCTCAGGAGTAATAATGGCTTTTCTCTTAATTTTAGACAGAGAACACAAGATTTTATGGGTTAAAAACAAGAATAAAAATAGTAATCAATGGTTTTTACCTGAAGTAGAAGATCCTGTTAACAAGCCATCTAACCGATTGAATGTAGAACTATTAGCTAAACAGGCTTTTATCCCCTTAAAATCAAGTCTGATAGGAAAGAAAAATCTGCTGGATACGTCTCATAATGACCAGATAATTTATTTATTTTTGTGTCCTGGAAAAGAAGCATCCGAAGTCCTGTTTGATTTAACAAAATATCGGGACATTCAATGGATTCCTGTTAATTGTGTTCAGGAAATTAACAGTTTTTCAAGCCTTCCGGGTGGCTCGGTTGTGCAAGCCTACCATGATATTCTGTTGAATGGCTTTAATGTAAATAAACGAAATTTTCATATTGTTAAGAATGGACAGGGAAAAAATGAAATAGAAGAATACAATAAAACAATACTTCAGAATGAAAAAAGGATACTTGTTGAACTCAAGGAACAATATTATCTATACCATCAAAAATTTCCTCAAGTTGGTGATTACGCCTTTTTAAATAATTGGAAAGGCCTGCCAGTTGCAGTTCTAGAAATTACTGACATTATCTTTGAATCTTTTGATAAAATTGGCGAAACTATCAAAAAAATAGATAGCAGTGAAGAATATTTTTCTAAAGATAGAGAAAAAAAATATCAAAAGATTTTCAGCAGCTGGTGCAAAAATCATAATCAAAAGTTTTCTCGTAACAAAGAAGTTATTCTATCCCAATTTAAAATTACCAAGCAGTTTAAAGATTTTAAAATGGATCACTTAAGAATTAATTAACCTCTTGAAGTTTTTCTGCTCAAGGGAAGGTCCTTGTTGACTGGGATAAGGCATTGCCTTATTGACTGGAACGGGGACTCGACCCTTGATGAGTAAGGAGCCTATATTATTATAAATTGAAATTATTATTGAATTTTCATTGTAATAAAAGTTTTAATAAAAAATGATTATCTTGACAAAACTATTCTTTGATTCGATTTATCAGGTGCAGTCTTAATATATTTAATGCCCTGCGAGCAGAGCGTAATCTGATAGTATGACGGTCTTTACGCAGCTGATGCTCTTGAACAATAGTCTGCCTCTCATCTGCAAGTGCAATATAGACTAATCCTACCGGCTTAGCGGGGCTTCCACCCCCTGGTCCGGCAATTCCGGTTATGCTTATTCCAATGTCACTTAAGCATTGTTTTCTTACACCCTGAGCCATAGCCCTTGCTACCTGCTCACTGACCTGCCCATATTTTATCATGGTTTCACGAGGTACTCTTAGTAGTTTTTCTTTAATTTCACCATCATAGCTAATAATGCCTCCTTTGAAGTAATCAGAGCTACCAGGAATCGATGTAATAATTTCACCTAACATTCCTCCTGTACATGATTCTGCAACTGCTAAAGTAAGGCCTTTTTCTTTAAGCATAATTCCAATAATTTCTTCCAGTGATTGCTGATTGAATCCAAAAATATAATCTCCTAATATATCTTTTAATTGCTCGGTAGCCTTATCCAAAATAGTAATAGACTCACGGGATGTTTTCCCAATAGCATTCAATTGAATTTGGATATCCTCAGGACTTGCATAAATACCTATATTTAAATGCTTATTCTCATATATAAAATCCTTAATTTTGTCATTTACAGTTGATTCTCCTAATCCACTTATCCTGATAATCCTGGATTGTTTGTTCTGGACAGCAGGAAACCTCTGTTGTAAAAAGGGAATTATTTTATCAGTCATTAAATTTTTCATTTCCAGCGGTACACCGGGCAAGGCAACTATAACCCTGCTGTCTTTTTCTAAAATCATAGCCGGCGCAGTTCCATAACTGTTTATTATACAAAAGGAACCTTCAGGAAGATAAGCCTGTTTAAAATTACTTTCTGAAATATCAACCCTGATGCGATTTAATATTTTTATCATATGTTCTTCAGCCTCTTGATATTTAACCAGTTTGAGATTAAATGCCCTGGCAATGGATTGAAAGGTAATATCATCTTCTGTAGGACCCAAGCCCCCGGTAGTAATTATAACCCGAGAGCGTTCAAAAGCGGCCTTGAGCAGATCTATTAATTCCTTTTCATCATCTCCTACTGCTGATACATGTCTTACATAAAGGTTAATATCTTCTAATTTATTAATAATATAATTTGCATTAGTATCAATTATTTTTCCGCAAAGAATTTCATTGCCTATACTGATTATTTCTGCATCCATTTTTTATCACTGGTCCCTTTCTGATAAGTTTATTTAGTTAATCAAATTACATATCCACTACTGTATTTTAGCAGACAATTTTATTTAATCAAACACCATCTCCAAATTTCAGAAGGGAATATTTTTACGTGCAATATTTTCTCCTGAAAAATATATTTACTATTGCGTTTTGTTCTTTTTTATCATATAGTACTGCAATGAAGATATTAACCTACCAGCAATTAATATAATGATGTAGAAAAGGAGTTCTATATTATGGAGATTCTTAATGAGATGCAGGCTGTAAATCCTTATCTTTGGGCTTTTTTTATATTTGTTTCCAGGATTATCGACGTGTCTCTCGGTACATTTCGTGTACAAATGATTGTCAATCGAAAGAAGATTGCTGCAGGTGTGATTGGTTTTATTGAGATTCTAATTTTTATTCTCATTGTATCCAAGGTAATTCAGGATATTGGAAATTGGATGAATGTACTTGCCTATTGTGGCGGATTTGCTGCAGGAAATATTGTTGGTATCAGTATTACTGAAAAAATTTCTCATGATATAATATCAGTTGGTGTTATTTCCAAGAATCACTGGCCGGAAATCGAACAACGTCTAAGGGAAGAGGGTTTTGGGGTTACCCGCAACCTTGGCTATGGACTTCAGGGAGAGTTGCAGGTATTAAGGATTGTAACCTCTAGAAATCTCTTTCCAAAAATTCGTGATATTGCTCTGGAATATGACCGTAAGGCATTTATCACTTCTTATCTTATTGTGGGCAAATCTGGCGGTTACATGTATAATGTTAAAAGTAAAATTTGAATGTAATCACTTTTTTAGTATACTCCTAACAGCTTCAAGATGAGCAGGCTTATCTATATCAAGGGCAATTTCCGGGTCAGCCAGAATAGCCTTGCCAGTATAACCTTTTAAGTAACGAGGAACCAGTTTTTCTAAATCCCTGATTGAGAGATACTTTTTTAAATATTTTATTACAATTCTTTTTCCCAGAATCCTTGCCATTTTTAGTGGATGTTTGCGAAAAAGTATAAACTGTTCAATAATGTCTGCACAATCAATGATAACCCTGGGATTTATTAAAAAAATATTTCCTCCGGTAAAAGACCCCTCGACAAGATTAGCATATACCCTTCTCAAATTATATGAAGGGAAACATTGTGTATAAGTTTCTTTATTTATAATTGAATAATAGATATCGAACCCGGGATTAATAAAGCAATTTTTAATGAAATTGTTAATATGCTTGCTTAAAGCCAGCGGGATATCGCTAGTGGCTATTAATACATAGGGTTCATCTTGAAATTGAGAAATGCTTACACGCAGAGTATCCATAATTGTCTGACCAGATTGGATAACTCCGTCTACTTGTGCACGAGCTAAATTATTAACTTCTTGTGGGCCGGTTATATATATTTCTGATATATATTTAGTATTCCTCAAAACTTTTACTAAATGACAAACAATCGGTTTTGAGTTTACTGTATTAATAGTCATCAGGGCTTTATATTCCTGGCCGGTTATTTTTTTTAAGGACCGTTTTGTTTTGCCTCCTGCTAATACCAGAGTTTTAATACTATTTATCACGTCAATATCTCCAATTATGTTTTTTTATTGGGCTAAATATTATATAATCATAATACATTATTTGCTATTTTTCCAATAGCAGAAAGACTATATAAGAATTATATAAAATAATAATATAAAACAGATAATTTTGATTTTTTTAATAATTTTATAGTATTTTCTAATATTCTTTTTGAAGGAGAAAAAGTTAAGAATGAATGTTCCAAGTTCTAATAAAATATTTTATTATTCCATAGCTGAAACGACAATAGGCTGGATTGGCATTACAGGAAATGAAAGAGGCTTGCGAAAGCTTGTCTTGCCTGTCCCTGCAAGAGAAGATGTTTTAGCCGAATTAAACAGGTATTATCGTCCATGTGAGAAATTGACTCAGGCAGATAGCCAATTTATTTCTATTACGACAAAGATAAAAGATTATTTTGCTGGTAAAAAAATACATTTTGAAAATGAAATGATTAATCTTGAGGGTTATACACCTTTTCAAAAAGATGTTTTGCTGAAAACCAGAGAAATACCTTATGGGAAAATCCAAACATATGGTTGGCTGGCCAAACAGAGTGGTTACCCAAAAGCTTATCGAGCTGTGGGAGGGGTGATGAGAATTAATCCATTACCATTGATTATTCCCTGTCATCGGGTGGTTGGCAGTCAAGGAAAGTTAACCGGATTTTCAGCAGCTGGTGGGCTGGCACTAAAAAGACAAATGCTTGACATGGAAGGCGCTTCTATAGGTAAATACCCGGCAGTATAATAGCAGGAGCTTTTTTATGGAATTAATTATTCAATGGGGACTGTCTTTTATTGAGAGTATTCAACAGGTGCAATCCCCATATTTTATCAGGTCATTTCAGTTTTTTACATTCCTTGGGAATGAAATATTCTATTTAATATTTTTCCCTTTTTTGTTATGGTGTTTCAATTTTAAATTAGGCATCAGAATTGGTATACTTTTTTTAATATCTGTCTATTTAAATGCTTTATTAAAAGTATTGTTGCAGCAACCCCGGCCTTTTGATTTATTGCCAGCATTAAAGCTTTATTCTGCTGAGGGTTTTGGTTTTCCCAGCGGACATGCCCAATCTTCTATATTAGTATGGTGCAGTATTGCCTATTACAGTAAGCAAAAAATTATCTGGTACCTGGCATTTTGTCTGGCTTTCCTAATCGGATTTTCCAGAATTTACCTTGGTGTCCATTTTCCTCATGATGTTATAGGTGGCTGGGCTTTAGGTGGAGCAATTTTCTATATTTATTTATATAATTTTGATTCTCCAATAAAAACTTTTAAAATATTCAATATTGGTTTTATAGAAAAACTATTTTTGATTGGTCTATTGCCAATTTTTTTAGTTATTTTGCCAAAAACAGGTGATATCATAATTGTCATTTCTGTTCTGCTGGGTGCCGGCTGGGGCATTGCCATCAATGAGGAGTTTATTTATTTTCAGGGAGACAGCGGAACAATCAAACAAAGAGTTTATCGTTTATTGATTGGCACGCTTGGAATCATTGTTTTTTATTATGGTTTAAAAATATTTTTTCCCAAACCAGGCCAATTTGCTTATTCGCTTTTTTATTTTATCCGTTATGCTATACTTGGTTTGTGGATGACTGCAGGCGCTCCCTGGATTTTTTCAATGCTAAAGATAGTTGGAGGAGATAAATAATTGGAAGCCAAAAAGAATAATTTCTTTATTTATTTTTCGGTTTTATTTTTAATATGCATCTTATTCTTCTTCTTCAGTTTAAATGCAATAGCTAATATTTATATCATAAAAGACAAGCAGGGCAATACAGTTCGGATAACTAATCAACACCAGATGTTAAAAGAAGAAAAGGATGCGGGTTACTCCATAACTATACTAATTGAAGATAAAAAAAGATCTGCACCGCAGTCGCAATTCAAAAGATATGATTTTAAAGAAAAGATTGATTGGGAGAAATGCAGAAGTATTGCCCGGGTTATAGAACAAAAACTAAAAAATAAAACAGAAGATGAACTTAATTACCCGGTATATCATGTTTTAGCAACTGCTTACACGCCGGATGAACGTTGCTGCGCTCCTTATGCGGACGGCTATACTGCTACAGGTTATCCCGCGGGCTATGGAAGTATTGCAATTGATCCTGATTATGGGATGTTTAAATATGGTGATGTACTTTATGTAGAGGGATACGGACTGGGAGTTGCCGATGATTGCGGCAGTGCGATTAAGGGAAAACATATTGATGTTTGTTTTAATTTGGGTGAATTGCGAAGAGCAGATAATTGGGGTCGTCAAAATGTACGTGTCTGGAAGATTGAATAATTAGCAAGTTATCAGATAACAGTTTTCTGTTTTTAGTTTATAGTTTATAGTTAAAATACAAAGAAATATAAAAAACATCACAGGTATAATCCTTTTAATATATCTTTTTTGCTTTAGTTTTAAGGCAAAAAATCACAACATTTTATAGGTTCATAGATATGGATTTATAAAGAAGTTTTTGACTAAGAAAATTGTGTAATGATTTAAGTTTAGGGCAAATAGATATTTTAATCAATCATTATTTTAGGAGGGATAATATGTTTAAAGGTCTTTTATTACTATTGTTATTCTTAGGATTGGCAAATTTTTCTAGTGCAAAATCTCAATTTGAAAAAGATACTTTTAATACAGCACATGGTGAACTGGAAATAACCTTTATTGGACACGGGACCCTAATGTTTAAATTTCAGGATAAAATAATTCATACAGATCCCTGGTCTAATCTGGCGGATTACAATCAACTTCCGAAAGCAGATATTCTTTTATTAACCCATGAGCACCATGATCACCTGGATTTAGAAGCAATTGATATCATCAGCAAAGAGGACACAGTTATTGTACAAACAGAAGCCTGTTTCCAGAAGACAGGCACAGGAGTAATTATGAATAACCGGGATGCCAAAACTTTTAATGGTATTAAGATAGAGGCAGTACCTGCGTATAATATCAAGCATAAAAGAGAAAATGGAGAACCTTTTCATCCAAAAGGAACAGGAAATGGTTATATTATCAATTTTGCAGAGCTACGAATATATGTAGCCGGAGATACAGAGGATATTCCGGAAATGAAAGAAATTAAAGATATAGATATTGCTTTTTTACCGATGAATCTACCTTATACTATGACTCCCGAGATGGTTGCCGAAGCAGCAAAAATTATAAGACCTAAAGTGCTTTATCCTTATCATTTTGGCAATACTGATACCGAGCAATTAGTTAAATTATTAAAGGATGATAGCAATATTAAAGTTCGAGTTAGAGAAATGTCTTAATGATCAAAGGAGGCTTTTATGCAAGAGAGATTTGTAATTATTGGTGGTGATGCAGCAGGAATGAGCGCCGCCAGCAAGGCGAGGCGGGAAAACCCTGATCTGGAAATAGTTGTTTTAGAAAGAGGGAATTGGGCTTCCTACGGCGCCTGTGGATTGCCTTATTACATTAAAGGGGATATTAAGAATATTCAAGATTTAATTGCCATTCCTCCTGAAATCTTCAGAGAAAAAAGGGATATTGACCTGCGATTAAATCATGAAGTAATTAGAATTTCACCTGAAAACAAAGAAATAGTTGTTAATACCAGGGATGGTGATTATAAATTGGGTTATGACAAATTGTTGATTAGTACAGGAGCAAGAGCCATTAAGCCCAAAATTCCAGGTATTGATGCAAATGGTATCTTTGCCCTACGTGATATGGATAGTGGTAAAAATATCAAAGAATACTTGCAGAAAAACTCACCTGCATCAGTATTGATTGTTGGAGGGGGTTATATTGGTATCGAAATGGCAGAAGCCTTCCATGCAAACGGGTTAAAGGTTCATATTGTTGAACTATTGCCGCATGTTTTAAATTCTTTCGGTACTGAAGTTGCTACAGTAGTAGAAAATCATCTAAAAAATTATGCCCGGTTACATTTGGAAAATTATGTTAATAACATCTCTGAAATCAGTCCCGGGAAACTATCAGTTCAGATAAAAGATAAAAACTCAGAGGATTATGAAGAACATATTTTAACAGATATGGTCTTACTGGCTACAGGTATTAAACCGGAAGTATCTATAGCTGAAGAGGCAGAGATCGTATTAGGAGAAACCGGGGCAATTGCAGTTGATGAATATGGGCAAACAAATATTCCGGATATTTATGCTGCAGGTGATTGTGCAGAAGTAAAACATACCGTTACCGGCCAATCTGTATATATACCACTGGCATTGACTGCAAATAGGAATGGACGTGCTATTGGAAGTACCATCGGCGGAAGTGTTACCTCTATGGCGTCAATTACCGGGACAGCTATAGTAAAAGCATTTCAACTAGAGGTAGCTACAACCGGAATCATAGACATTGATTTAGCTAAAAAAAATGGTTTTAACCCTGTTAAGGTAA
>Ga0334883_1005420_pt1 | contig 11249 bp, 7 predicted proteins | sample GraSluR1_MG_6_FD_207230 | JGI IMG/M metagenome (GOLD analysis project Ga0334883, IMG submission 207230) | Sludge microbial communities from methane-producing bioreactor in Wageningen University, Netherlands - Granular Sludge_09_05-R1 | ecosystem: Engineered > Bioreactor > Anaerobic > Unclassified... | reverse complement strand
ACCGTTGTCGCAGATCTCAGTTTGGCAGTGGAGGGCGGTGGCGCAGGCCGGGTCGGCGCAGTCGACGAGGCCGTTGCCGTTGTCGTCCTGGCCGTTGTCGCAGAGCTCGGGTTGGCAGTGGAGGGCGGCGGCGCAGGCTGGGTCGGCGCAGTCGATGAGGCCGTTGCCGTTGTCATCGCGGCCGTTGTCGCAGATTTCGGGGCGGCAGTGGAGGACATCGGCGCACTGCGGATCTTGACAGTCGATGAGGCCGTTGCCGTTGTCATCGCGGCCGTTGTCGCAGAGCTCGACGCAGGTCAGGCGCAGGGTGTACGAGGTGCTCCCGGCGTGGGTGTCGACCATGAGCCACTGGGGCTGGGAGGCGCGGGTGAAGCGCAAGTATTCCGTGACGCCTTGGCCTTTGGTGCTGTGTTCACTGCAACTCTGGGCGGCACAGGTGCCTTCGAGGAGGTAGAGATCCAAGTTCCCTGTCTCGGGCATCTCGAGGTGAGCCTCGACGATGATGCCTTGGACCACGTCCACCGACCAGGCTTGTTCTGGGCCTGGGTTGCGGTTGGCGCTGACACAGGCGTTGTCTCGCCATACGGTGACGCCCTGCGTGGTGTCGCCGTGGATGACGTCGCCGCAGCGCAGGGGTTGGGCCTCGGTGCAGGCGGTGACGAGACAGGCGGCGTGCTGGGCGCAGCTCGGGTCTTGGCAATCGACGAGGCCGTTGCCCGTGTCATCGATGCCGTTGGTGCAGTCTTCGACGTCGACGATGTAGTTGCCCAAAAAGGACCAGAAATAGTCGACTTTGGTGCTGACCCCATACTGGGTACACCACCAATCACCATAAGAAGTGACCCCGGCCACGTATTCGATGCCGTTGAAGACGACGAAGGCCGGTCCGCCCGAGTCGCCGCTGCAGGGGCCGCCCGTGTTCTGGGCGTAGAGGAGGGAGCCAGCGGGCAGCGGGTTGACGCTCCAAGGGTTGCCGGAGACGTTGCAGCCGGCGGCGCTGGAACACTGCCGGAGCAAAGGCAAGGTGACCTTGAGCTTGACCTCGGAAGATCCCGTCTCGGTGTCGCCGAAGCCCACGAACTCCATGTTGAGGTTGCCTTCATGTTCAGGGCCGATGGCCAATGACTGGGGCAGGGCGCGGATGGGTTGGATGTGATCCGGCGCCGGTGTGGCCAGCCGGATGAGGCCGATGTCGTTCTTGACGTCCCAGCGATTGTATTGAGGATGTCTGATTTTTTGGGCCGATTGGCGCGTGTGGGTGAAGGTCCCAGGGCTGTTGCCGAAGCGCACCTCGATGGTGGTGTTGCTCTCCAGGCAGTGGGCCGCGGTGAGGACGTAGTCCTGGGCGATCAACGTGCCTGAGCACTGAAAGCGACCACCCTCGTAGAGGGCCACGACGGCTTGATGGGCGGCGCTGGTGTCGGGCGTGCCATAATAAATGGCTTGTTCCAGGGAGAAAGCCCCTTGGCTCTCAGGGCCCTCTTCAACGCAGGCGGCCGCGATGGGCAACAACGCGACCCAGGCCAGCCATTTTCTCAAAAACATTGACATTCCTCCATTTTGACCATGCGGCTTGGCGCAACCACGCGCCTTTTCATTCGACGCCACCTGCGAGGATGTGTCAAGGGTCGTGCACAAAAAGCCAACAAATACGTGACGCTGGGTGGTCAATGGTGGCGGGTGTGGTTGATGGGCCGGGATGTAGAAGAGGGTGAGAGAAGCTGCGCAGGTGTGGGGGCTGACGCTGTCCCGGGAAGACCCTGGTTGGGATCCATGACAACCCCATGAGAGAAGTGGTGGACGCGCCCGGCGCGGCGGGTTGCCGCCGCCCCTAGTGGCTCCATGAAGCGGTCCCCAGAGGGTGCGCCCGGTCGTCGGGGGCACGGGGGGCATCACTACGGGCCCATGCTGGGCCATTGGTCCTGGGTCGCCGTTGGCGCGGCGCGCCGGTGGGGTCGACGGGCGCGCGAAGTTGCGTCAGCGGCAGTGAGGGCGACTACTCTTTGTCGCAGAGGGCCTTGGCCTCTTCGATGCGGGCATCGAAGGCTTCGCCAGAGAGGTTGAACTTCTTGGCGGCCTCGAAGACCTTCTTCACGTGGAAATTGCAGGAGTACTTCATTCCGGGGACGTGGGTGTCCAGGACGACTTGGCCGAGCTGGAGGAAACACTTTTTCGCCAGTTCTTGGGCAGCTCCCTTGGCCCACTCGGACTCGAGCTCGGCGAGGCGGTCGATATTGTAGGTGCAGTTGAAGGGGATCTCGGCTTTCTTCTCGCCGATGAAGGTGTCGACTTCGGCGACGATCTCGGGGATGACGGCAGCGAGATCCACTTCCTTGCACAGGGTCTCAGCGGCTGCCTTGTCTTTGCCAGTCTTCTCTGCGGCGTCGCTCAAGCGGAAGCACATGGTGTGGCGGTCTTCGAGCTTGGTGCTGTTGTCACGGGCCTCGGTGAGTTGGGTCGTGAGGCCGACATGGGCGGCTTCGAAGAACTTGGCGCAAGCCTCTTTGATGCCCGCTGGGGTGTCATCGTCTTCGAGCAAGTAGCAGCCCGTGGGCGTCTCGGTCCACTTGGCGTCAGTGATGGCGGCCTCGATGTCCTTGATGTCCTCCTTGGCGCGCTCTTCCATGTATTTTTTGGCCTCTTGCTCGAAGACCTTCTCGAGACAGCCTTTGAACTCATCACACTTGGAGTGTTTGGTACAAGCCAAAATGGCCTTGCTGTCTTCCTTGTCCTTGTCCTTCTCACAGTCTTTGACGAACTCGGCCTTGTCGCCAGCTTCGCCTTTGCCTTCACATTCGACGAGCATGTCGTAGAACTTCTCGCACTCAGATTTGCTGCAGGCGCTCAGACCCATGACGATGACGGCGAGGATACTCAAGAAAATCACACGACGCATAGGAACCTCCCAAAAGAAGAGATAAGGGCTTCGTCTCCGACGGGCGTTCAGGTTGCCGGAGACCCGAGAGAATGCGGCCACGAAGGAAAGAGAGGGCCACAACCTTTATCGCGCACCCATAAGAGATCTGGGATGGCTTTGGCAAGGGTGCAGCGTCTGGTTGGTGTGTTGGCGTGGAGGCCCATGGGCGGGACGGCTAGTCTGTCGCGGTGGCGAGCTGGGCCGCGATGGCGCTGGTCGTGGTCACGTAGGCGAACCCGAAGGCCAGGTTGAGGAGGGAAGCCAGGTGCATCTCTTCGTTGATGGAGCCCGTGCCGTCGGCGAGGAAGAAGACGCGGTGGTCGCGGTAATAGGCGTCGCGGGCGGTAGATTCGCAGCACATGTTGGTCATGATGCCGGTGATGACCAGGTCCTCGATGGCGAGGCAGCGCAGCACCGTGCCGAGATCGGTGTCGTAAAAGGCGGAGTAGCGGTGTTTTTGCACGACCTTTTCCACGGGCAGCGGTCGCAGCGTGGGGTGGATTTCGCTCTCGGGGGTGCCTTCGATGCACTGGCCCTGCCACCACCAGCCCATGACTCCCAGGTCGAGGTGGTTGGCGTGGTGGACGTGTTGGGTGAAGATGACTGGGCGTCGGGCCTGGCGAAAGGCGCCGACGAGTTGCTGCAGGCGCGGCAAAATGGCCAGGCCGCCACAAGTAAAGGTGGGGGAAGCGGGGTCGAGGAAGAAGCGCTGCATGTCGATGACGAGGAGGGCGCTGCGCTGGACGTCGAGGTGCATGGGGTGTTGGTTGAAAGGCTGGATGTGGTCGAGCCAGGTCTGGGCTTTGGCGTCGAGATTGTCCGTGTTGACGTAGGCGGTCATGGGGCTCCTGGGAACATGGGGGGAGAGAGGCTCTGAGCCGCGGCAAGCGCAGCGCCCGCTGGCCGCCAGGCCTGGCGGTGGCGCGAGGGGCGGACGCAGGCGCGGGGGGCACGACATTAGCCATGCGTGGTGGTGATGACCAGCGACGGCGGCGTGAGGGGGCGCCAATGGCGGGTGGTGCAGCGGTGGTGGCGGGGCGCAGGCGCGGTGGCGGCTCAAGAACGGCGCCGGGTGCGCCCGAGGAAGGTGGCTCCCAAAAGGAAGAGCAGGAGCCAGGTGCCCGTCGTGGTGGGGGCGGGGAGGCTTTGGCAGCCGCTGTCGGCGCTGGCGTGATTGCGCTTGTTGAGGGGGTGGTCGGCGTATTCTTCGGGATGGGAGCAGGCGCTGAAATCGACCCAGTCGGGGGTGCGGCGCGGCAGACGGACGTAGTCGTCCTCAGCCACGCACTGGGGGCTGCTCTTCCACACGGGGGCGGTGGTGCCGACCAAGGTGGCTTGGACCTCGACGCAGAGCGGGAAGGCTTCTTCGGGGACATCCATGAGGCTCTGCCCCTTGGCGCAGGGCGTGGTCAGGGTCCCCAGGGTCTGGGACGCGCTGGTGGCGATGAGCTCACAGATGAGCCACGGGTTGGCGTCGTGGGTGCCAGAGAGGGTCCAGGAGAGGGAGACGCGGGGCCGGTAGCGGTAGGCATCGATCCACTCGAAGCCGCAGTTGTAGCGGATGGAGCCCGAGCCGTAGTCGCAGTCGGGGGTCCAGCAGCGCTCGTAGACGGCGTGCTCGTGCTCGGCGAAGGTGACGTCGGTAGTGCTGAGCTCCGTCGGGAGGGTGAGGGCGGCGGCGCGGGTGTGGACCGCGATGTCGAAGTGGAGTTGGTCGCTCCAACCCGTTGGCGCGCTGCCCGCGACGCGATAGGTGGCGTTTTCGTCGAGGGTGGCCTCTGGGACCCAGACGAGGGCTTCGAGGAGGGGCGCGTAGAAGGTGTGACCTGCCACGGGTTCTTGGGCGGGGCCGGTGACCTCCAGGACGAAGGCATCGAAGGCGCAGACGCTGGCGACACCCGTGTAGCTGATGGGGATGAGCACGGGTGCATCGGGCGGCTGGTCGATGACGTCGGCGTCAGGGGGGATGAGGTCACAAAAAGGCGGGAAGGCGTGGCTCGGTGCGGCCGTGAGCAGCAGGGCGGCGAAAGCGACAGCGGCGAGTGCAGAGCGAAACATGGCGGTGCTCCTCCCAGGGCTTCGATGGACGTCACCAACGCGTGCAACTCTCTTTGTAGCGAGGGGCGAGGGCGCTGGCAAATCGGTTCTGGGCGATCTGCGAGGGGCCATGGCGCCTCACGGTCAAGCTGGGCTCGCGTGCTGGTGACTTCTGGGATCCACCTCCCCAGGGCGTCGCGCCCAACGGCTCTGGGGTGGAGGTGGCGCGCCGGCGGCGGGCTCGGCGTGTGCGGGTCATGGCGCCGGGAGGAAGCGGCCATACCAGTCGAGCACCTGCGCCCAGAGGCGATGCCAGGCGGCCTCGGGGACGAAATGGCCCGCGTGGGGGATGTCGAGATGGGAGAGGCGCTGCGGCTGGGTGCGGTAGTGGGGCGAGAGGCGGTGGTGAAAGTCGCGGGCCTCGTGGGGCGCCACCACCTCGTCGTCGTCGGCGTTCACCGAGAGGAGGGCGCGCGGGAAGAAGGCTTCGGGCTGGGTGTGGGGTTGGAGGGTGGCGCCTTCGGGCCAGACGGGTGAGCCGAGGATGGGGGTGATGACGGAGAGGCGCGGCTCGACGAGGGCGGCGCCGTAGGTGATGTAGGCGCCCATGGAGATGCCTCCGAGTCCCAGACGTTGGGGGTCGGCCAGACCGCGGTCGACGAGGGCGTCGATGAGCCCGGGGAGCTCGGCGACGCTGGCTTCCAGGACCCGTGCTAGGTTATGGCTGGCCGTGGGTGGGGCGAAGCGGGTGTCGAAGTCGGGCCAGCGGCGCGCGCCGTGGCCGACGGCGTCGATCCCGATGACTCTAAAGCCCGCGCGCGCCAGGCTGTGTAGCTCTGGGGTCTGGATGCCGATGTCGACGCCGAGGCCGTGGTAGAAGAGGATGGTCCCGGCGATGGGCCCGTCTTGGGGCTCGCAACGCCGCAGGGGGATGTGGCCGATCACGGCGCGTTCGTCGCAGAGGTGCATGGTGTTCCTCGTTGGGGCAGCACCACTTGCTCCCCCGGTGGTGGGCTTTGCTATCAGGATAGGGCCGCGTTCTCAACGCGCAGCGTATCGACGCTTGGAAACCATCGCGGAGGATGTGCACCTGCGCCGCCGCCGGGTCGACACGCAGGATGGTCTGGGTGACCGAGACCGTGTTGTCGTCCGTGGACGCACATGGGATGCCTCGCGAGGCTTGGCCCGCGGCGGATGAGATGAGCGCGGACCCTTGCTTCGCTTGGCGCAGGTCGAATTGGATGTTGAGCGGGGGCCGGGCTTTCGCCAGATGGAGCCCGTCCCGGCGTTTGCGTTTTGACTGCGCCTGGGTGTATGCGACACATTGGGGCCCAGGGGCGCAGAAGCCGTGAGGGGTTAAGTCTGCCGATGGAGTCGTTGTGACAGGACGGGAAGAAAGGGCGACGCGAGGGAACAAGAACAAATTTTCGACTTTTGGTGGGGTCTTTACGCCGTCGATCCTCACCATCATCGGCGTGATTTTCTTCATGCGCGCCGGTTTCGTGGTGGGTCAGAGCGGGGTGTGGTCGGCGCTGCTGATCCTGGTGATCGCCAAGCTGATCACCTTCACCACGGGCCTGTCCATCTCGGCTATCGCCACCAACGCCCCCGTCAAAGGTGGGGGCGCCTATTTTTTGATTTCTCGCTCTCTGGGGCCGGAGTTTGGCGGGGCGATCGGAGTCACCCTCTTTTTTGCGCAAGCTTTCTCCGTGCCCTTTTACATTCTCGGTTTCGTCGAGGCCCTGACCATCGTCTATCCCAGCCTGGCCCCCTTCGCTTGGCTCATTGGCCTGATCACGGCGACGATCCTCTTTGGCATCAACTATGTCGGCGCCGACTGGGCGATCCGATTCCAGTACGTGATTTTGGCGCTCTTGGCTGCGTCGGTCTTAGCGGTCTTTGGCGGGGCCCTCATGCGTTTCGACGTGAGCACTTTGGCGGAGAACGCCGAGCCCCTCTACAGCCAGGAGAGCTATGGTTTTTGGGCGATGTTCGCCATCTATTTTCCTGCCGTCACGGGGATCATGGCGGGGGTCAACATGTCTGGGGATCTGCGCAACCCGCAGCGCTCGATTCCCCGGGGTACGCTGGCGGCGATTGGGATCGGCTTCGCCGTTTATGCCCTGCAGATCGTTCTGCTCGGCGGGGCGATGGAGCGGGGGATGCTCCAGGACGCCTCCTACGAGGGCATGGTGAATCAGGCCTTTCTCGGCTTGGGCTTTCTCGTGGTGATCGGAGTGTATGCGGCGACCCTGTCGAGCGCCATGGGCTCGTTTCTAGGGGCGCCGCGCATTCTCCAAGCCTTGGCCAAAGACGATATTTTCGCGCCGCTCAAGTATTTCGCCAAAGGACGCGCCAAGGGTGATGAGCCGCGGCGGGCGTTGGTCTTCACCTACGGGTTGACCGTCGCGGTCATTGGCTTGACGGCGCTGGATAGCGAGGGGGGCGGCTTTGACTTCGTCGCCGCGATCCTGACCATGTTCTTCCTCTATACCTACGGGATCACCAACTTGGCTGCTTTCGTGGAGTCGGCGAGTAAAAACCCATCGTTCCGGCCGCGCTTTCGCTTTTTTCACTGGTCCACGGCTCTGCTCGGGGCCGTGGCCTGTTTGGGGGCCAACCTGCTCATCGATCCCCTGGCGGCGGCGCTGGCGCTGTTGGTGTTGGTGAGCCTCTACTTCTACGTCAGCCGGCGGGTGCTCACCAGCACCTTTGGTGACGCACGCCGCGGCTTCTACTTCTCTCAGTTGCGGCGCAACCTCAAGCACTTGGCGGCGTTGCCGCCGCACGCCAAGAACTGGCGCCCCACGACCTTGGTGCTCTCGGGCAACCCGGCGTCGCGGCCCACCTTGACCCAGTACGCCGTGTGGTTCGAGTGCGGACGCGGCCTGGTGACCCTGGCGGAGATCATCGTCGGCCGCTTCGAAGATCGCTTAGACGCACGGCAGAAGTCGCTCAACCGGCTCCACGCCTTCATCGAGGACAGCGGCATCGACGCCTTTCCCGAGTCCCTCATCGCGCCTGATTTCGATCAGGGCTTGGCCAATCTGCTCCAGTGCCAGTCCATTGGCCCGCTCAAACCCAACCTGGTGCTCCTCGGGTGGCCCCTCAAGCCTGATCGCGTCAAACCCTTCACCCACGCGTTGCGTTCGGCGCGCTCCCTGGCCATGAGCACGGTGGTCACGGTCGATCGCGGGTTGCCCCCTGAAGACGGCGACCGCCGCATCGACGTGTGGTGGCGCGGGCACCACAACGGCTCCCTCATGGTCATCCTCGCCCATTTGCTGACCCTGAACTACGACTGGATGGGGGCGCAGTTGCGGATTCTGCGTTGGATTGGCGCCAGCCAGAGCGAAGTCGAGGCCCAGGCCGAGCTGGAGCGCCTGGTGGACGCCGCCCGGATCGATGCCGAGGTGGTGATCGTGGCCTCGACGCGGGACTTTCACGAAGACCTGCGCGCGTATTCAGCAGACGCTGCGGTGGTGTTTTTGGGCAGCAAAGCCCCTGAGGAGGATGAGGCCGAGCAGTGGTACGCCGCCTTCAGCCAGCGCTTCGAGGGCTTGCCGACGGTGCTCTTGGTCGAGTCTTCAGGGGAAGCCGATCTGTTGGCCTGAGGCTCTGTTCGCGAAGGCGTGGCAGCCTCGGTGGTGCTGGGGGCGCTGGCGGTGCTTCAGGTGTGAGAGTCAGCGTTGGCGATGAAGTGACGCAGCTCTTCAGGCGTATAGGGCGGCTGGCGGCGATGGACCATGCGGTGGCAGTTGGCACACAGGGGGATGAGGTCGTGGATGGGATCGACCTCATGGTCACCATCGTGCGCGGCGAGTGGCCTTAGGTGATGGACCTCGATGAAGGACTCGCCGAGGGCGCCATAGCGCCGTCCGAAGTCAAAGGCACAAACGGCACATTGGCTCCCATGGTGGGCGATGCACGCCGAACGGGCGTGCGGGCTGCGCTGAAAAGCAGCGCTGACTTTGACTTGTCTCTCGCCTTCGCGCAGCGTGGTCAGATAGGGGATTTCGTCGACGAGCGCGATGGGGACGCCGCGGCTGTATGCCTGGATGCGCTCAAACTGCTCCTGGGTGACACGTTCGATTGTAATGACGTTGGCTTTGACGTCATGGCCCAGGCGGGCGAAGGTCTTGCGCAGCGGGCGGAACTCAGGGCCGAAGACATCGAGAAGAAAGTCGCTGACAGGACTCGGCTCGGGGTGACCGCTGGGGTAGGGGCAGAGGGCTGGCTGGACGCGTTCGCGGAGCACGAGGTCCAGGGCCGGGTGTTCCGTGCTAGGAACAGGGAGGGCGGCGATGGCGCCAATGCCGATGATGCCCCATTCAGGGTTGAGCGGGCCATCGCCGGTCCAGAAGATGATCGGGTCTCCCACCTGCATTTCAGCGTTGTAGCGCCGCGAAGGGGGGCGCCGCCCACCGGCCACGAGAAAGATGGGGCCAGACCCTGGAGAAAAGGCTCCATATCAACGCGGAAGACGTGACCGCTCTTGGCGCGGCGGCGGTTGTTGATGCCAAACCACCAGCACTGATGCCGGCGTTGGGCCGTGGACCGGGTAGGAGGGGGCATGAGGAGGCCTTGGGCAGTGGGCAAGACTGACAGCACAGCGCGTGCTGGCTCGAGGCTGCGGCCAAGAGGGCGCCCTGTCAACGCTGCGGCGCCTGGCCAAGCCTGACCGCCGCCGCCTAAGCCTCGATGCGAAAGCGCGCCGCCAGGTCCAGCTCTGGGCGGGCCTTGGGGCTGGCGGCGCCACGCCCGACGGCGACCAGCGCCGCGAGCTGCCAGGGCAGCGCGATCCCCATGATGGCCTCCAAGGCCGGTCGCGCGATGAGGGGCGCGCTGAGCCAACAGGTGTGGAAGCCCAAAGCGGTTGCGGCGAGCAAGGCGTTCTGCACGGCGGCGCCCACGCTGAGGAGATCGGGGTAGCCGCGGGTGGCGTTGAGGTGGTCGTGGCCCTGGGCTGCGGTCAAGGCGTCGTCGATGACCGCGGTGTAGGGGCGCCGGGTGAATGCCAGGAGCGCCGGGGCGTCGCCGAAAAAGGTCGAGAAATGGGTCACGGCGCTGTGCACCTGCGCGTCGCTCAGATCGAGGGCGGCGACGGCTGCGGCGACGGAGTGGGCCATCCTCTGGATGCGGTCGGCTCGCTTGACGGCCACCAGCCCGACCAGGGGCGCGCCGCTGATGCTGGGGGCTTTGAGGGCCGCCTCAGCCATGGTCTGGAGGACCTCGTCGGGGACCTCCTCAGGGGTGAAGGTGCGGACGGAGCGGCGGGTGTCGATGGCGGTGAAGACTTCCATGGTGTGGCCTTTGGGAAAGGGTGGGGCGATGCTCCGGTCAGGCGATCGCTCGCCGACGCAGGTGATGGCGGTGGCGATGGCGCGCTCCAGGGCTGCCTCCAGCACCACGGGCAGTACGGAGCTTGGGCCCGGGCGGTTCGATAGCCGCTGCCGATGGCGCCAGTCGGTCCAACGCCTCCCAGGCAAGGATAGCGATGGGGACGGAAAAGGCGTACTGTCTTCGTCAAGGGAGGAGGTGACGATGGGAGAGAACGCATGGCGGCGCAACCGCAGTGGGGATAGTGATGGTGATCCACGCGCCGCGAGGCGTGCGCCGCTGCTGGGGTGGTGGGTGGTGCTCTTGGTACTGGCGAGCTTGGGTTGTGAAGGGACCAAGCGCAGCGGGACCCTGCACCGGGATCAGCACCTGGAACACGACGGCGTGACCCGTCAATATCACTTCTATCAGAGCGATCACGAGGGCCCGCGGCCGCTGGTGCTGGTGCTGCATGGCGGAGGTGGCAACATCGACGCTTTGTTCAAGCTCAGCGGTCTGCGTTCACCCCACCAAGTGTGGCTGGACGTGGCCGAGGAGGAAGGGGTGCACGTCGTGGCACCTCAGGGCCTGGGGGGGCACTGGAACGACTGTCGCCGCGCCTGCCAGCGCTGTGGCGACGCCGATGATGTGGGCTTTTTACATGCCCTCGTCGACGCTCTCTCCGCGGCGTACAGCGTTGATGCGTCGCGGATCTACGCCGTGGGAGAGTCCAACGGCGGCTTCATGGTGCAGCGCCTGGCGCAGGAGACGCCCGGGCGCTTCGCGGCCCTCGGCGTGATCAATGCGCAGTTGCCGCGGGACAATGCCTGTTCGCCCGTGGGGGAAGCGGTGGCCCTGATGTACCAGTTGGGTACGGACGACCCGGCCATCGCCTATGATGGTTCACCGAGCAACGATCCAGCGCTGGTGGTGACGTCGGCGGCCGAGACCCTCGCCTATTGGCGCGGAGTCAACG
>Ga0334883_1005418_pt1 | contig 11255 bp, 5 predicted proteins | sample GraSluR1_MG_6_FD_207230 | JGI IMG/M metagenome (GOLD analysis project Ga0334883, IMG submission 207230) | Sludge microbial communities from methane-producing bioreactor in Wageningen University, Netherlands - Granular Sludge_09_05-R1 | ecosystem: Engineered > Bioreactor > Anaerobic > Unclassified... | reverse complement strand
CGTCGCCCTCGTCCTCGCAAAAGATCTCTGCAAGTGCCGGATATTCGCAAAGGAGCCACGAATAGAACGATATCCCGATATACAACGGTGAGCGCTCGATTTCGTATTTCAGGGCTGCTATCAGGTCTTCAGGCACCGCCTCAAATTGTTGGTGATACCTGGCAAGCAGCGTGACGGCCTCATAAAAAAAGTCCGGTAAATCAGGGCAGCCGTCGCCAGTCATAGCGTGTAACTCCCGATTTGTAATTTGTTTCGCCGAATTGATACCCGCACTTCGAGCAGCGATACCCCCGCACAAAGAACAATCCGCCCTCAAAATGCCCATATAGGTCATCATGCCGGATTATCGCCGCCCTGCATTTATCGCATAACCGGCCGCCCTCGCTCCAGGTTTGTGATTCCGGGTCCTGCGATAACCGCTGAAGATGTTTTTTGGGGATGATCTGTTGATGAGTTACCAGCCATCCGGTGATGATGCCAGCCATCCCGGATCACTCCTTCTGCCAGGAGGGAACAAAACTCGGGGATGGCAATCTCACCGCAGCTCCCCGCTCGATCAACGCGATGGCATCCGCCTCCGGCAGCGTGATGATCTCATCCTTGCGGCAATCGTACGTCCGACCATCCGATCCCACGAACAGGTCCAGGTCCTGGGTGATCCTGACGGGGATCAGTCTCCCGGGGTTACGGGGTTTCCGGGGTTTGTTTGCGGCTCTGCCGTATAAGAGATCACGTGTATGTGTGTATGTTGTTATTTTCTTCCGTGTTTGTACACAATCTATATCCGGTAACCCCGTAACCCCGGGAATTACACTATCATCACCGGGGTTACCGGTGTTAGAATCAGGTTGATTCTGTTCTTTGGTGTTTTCACCTCCTCCGGCACTTGTATCATCATCACCGGGGTTACCGGTGTTAGAATCAGGTTGATTCTGTTCTTTGGTGTTTTCTTCCCACCCAATCACTCGCCACAAGATCACTTTCGTGGTGGCATCCTGCCCGCTCTTTTCGATCATCAACCCGCATGGAAACCTCTTCCCATTATACCGTGCAAGAGCTCGGCCTGCTGCCCGGTTAAAGTCCCGATCCCGTTTCTTGAACACGCGGGATAACCGGTCTGGCAGACATTCCGATAGATTCGGTTTGCCGGGAACAACCTGGGCATTTTCGAGCACATCAACCAGGTCTTTGACAGCCCACGTATTGCTCTTGAATTGCTCGTACAAAGCATTGAGGAATGTTTCGTCCTCGCGGAGGTCCGCGTCACCTTCAAGGTAAACTTGTTCCGCGTTGGCTAAAAACTCCATTATACCGTTTGATTCCAGAATACCGCCCACGGTGTTTCTCCACGAGTCGTATCCTCCGAATAGTGGCACCTTCTCGGGGGCAGGAGATCCCTGCTGAATCCAGGCTCGTATGAGCGTTAATATCGCTCCTATAACCTCTCCTCGGTGTTTTTTGCACCAACCAAGCAGATCATGATGCGTAAAATCGGTACGCTGCCACGGGATGGCAACCTGGGGATCTATCCGTGATAACCAGATCCTCCGGGCCAAATCTCCTCCGATCTGGACGTTATTGCCGTTCGCCATCCATGTAGCGCGATTCGGGTACACTACCTCCTCCGATTTTCCGAGTACCCGGCCTCCGCACATCTGGGAGGTGAGCACCCGGGCAAGGTTCTCCGATTGGAGGATACCCTCCACGTTATCAAAAATGCAGATTGGCCGCCCCGATCGGAGGATTGCGAGAAGCCGTTTCTCCCATTCCTCTTCCCGGGATGGTGCGCCTTTCTCCTCCGGTTCCAGCCCCGTCGCAAGGCTGTAAACCGCTTTTTGCAAGAGTGAAGCCCCGCTCCCAGCCTGTGGCTTATCCACCACAAAACAGGGCACGGGCCCGTCGATAATCGGCCGCGTTACCGCTGTGATTAGTGCCCCTATTGCGTTGGATCTGGCGCATTCATCGCTGAATGGAAAATCCCTGAATGGTTCGTTTACCATTCTCACAGCGCTGGCTATCTCTTCAGGTGTTGGGGCTTCCGGGATGTCCGGAAGCTCGAATCCGGGTTCGGGGAGGTAATACGCCCGCGTCTCCGGATCGTATCCCGGTGGGAGGATCGCACCGTCCCGGTGAATGATCGGGGTTTGGGTGACGACCTCGAGCGCAGGGAGACACCATTCCGACACCGGCCGGGAAAAGACGTCTCTCGCGATCTCGAGTGTCGGCGCTGAATCCACCAGCCCCTCTTTTTGTGAGGCTCTTTTCCACTCTGCTGCTCTGGCAAGCTCGCCTTTTAGCCCGTGCTCATCCAGTGCTCGCAAAAACGGGACGCCTTTTTCATCCCGATCAACAAAAACGATTCTGCCGCCCCGGACAAAGAGCCTCGGAGGGTTGTTACTCCGTTTCAGCGCAGCAAGCCCCTGCTTTGTGATTTCCGGGAGCGGTCGGTGTGTCAGCAAAATGTAGCCCGGTGCGGACATGGTGACGGGCTTGTCCATCAAAAATTGGGCAATATCGCGGATCTCCTGGTCCGCGTCCGGTTTGGGCGGATCGCAAAGGGTTTGGTTGACATCAACCAAAAAATCATAAATTTCCTGAGCTTCGCTTCCTGCTGCTCGCATAAGCCCGCCGATCTGCTGGAGTGCGTGGTGTCGATTCCCCGAGACGATCCTGCCTGGGAACCGCTTCCGCATGTAACACGCTATGAGCCGTTTCCTTTCTGAATCCGGGAGCCCTGTGCCCTCGGCGTTGTCCCGGTCGATTCTTTCCGGGGTTGCCTGGTCGCCCCGGTCCTTCTGCCGATCGGAGAGTGCGAGGTCCACAATCCAGCCCGGGAGCTCTGCCGGAGGGGTGTCATCAACGATCCGCCGCCGCTCGCCGGAAAAGTGCATCGACGGTGCGATGATAACCTGCCCGCCTCCTGCCCGGAGATCCAGCCCCGGACCCAGCTTGCCGTCCTGAATGTTCCGGAGCTCTGCCGGTGTGTCCTTCGGATACCGGAAAAACAGGTGTAAACCGTCCCCTCGGGCATCGGTTAGCGTTTTGGGGAGTTCTTTGCCTTCTTTGGCATGTTGGCGTATTGTCTCCCGGCCGTCGGTACCGTCTTTTACATCGACGTCCAAACAAACCAGATCCGGGAGTTCTCCGGTCAAAACGCCGATATTTGCATCGGGGTAGGTGCCCCACCAGATTTCGAGCTCCTCGCGGGTGAATCGCCTGGTTTGCGCTTCTTTCCAGCTGCACAAAGGGTGTTTCCCCGGTGAAGGGCAGTCCCGTCCTTTCGGGCAGGTGCAAATGCCATCTTCCTTGATCCAGTGGTTGGGAATTACCCAGAACCCCGCATCGTGGAGCCGTAATGCTTCGGTCATCATGTCGGTCAAGGTTTCGCCACCCCCACCAGATTCTTAAAGACCGTGCTCCCTTCGACTGCAGACAAGCATCGGACTCCCCTGCTCCCCGCCTTCGCAAATGCTGTGCGTATCTCGGGTGTCAGGAATGCTGCAGGGAGTACATATTCCACAACGGTGCGTATCTGGCCGTCGTCTGCCATTTGTGTGCAAAATATCACGGCTCCGATAAGATCCCCATCACTGGTTTCAGTTTTGCGCCAGGATATGCCGGGGACATGGGGTTTTAGTTCTTCGACAAAAATGCCGCCGATTTCGTCGAGCGCCTGCGTATACCAGTGCTCGGCTGAATGTTTTTTTGGCTCGATGTGAATTTTGCTCTCGCACAAAACTACCTTGAAGGCTGCCAGCGTAACTTTGTAGCCGGTTATCAGCGCCCGCCGCAGATCTTCGGGGAGTGTGTCCAGCTGGCTCATGCAAATCCCACCAGACGGCTTTGGAGGACTTCTCGCGGCAGATCAGGTTCGGGGATGGGTGATGCATCCTGTGTCACCTAAAACACCGCCTGCAACGGATCCTGAGAGCCAACCAAGCGAAAAGCAAAAAACGGCAAAACTTTTTAATGCAGGGTGCCTGATTGAAATATGCCACGGGGTCACCGCCTCGAAGGCTGTTGTTGTGTCGATTTCTCTCCGGACCGGTCCGACTGGTCCGGTCTCCAATCGTCTTTGATTTCAACGTCCCCAATGACAGCCAAAGCAAGCAAAAACCGCCGTGATAGTGGATCGACCGCTCGCAGCTCGTCCCCGGTGACGGTGATCCGCTTCGGAAGGATTTTCCCGGTTGCAGTCGATCTCATGAGTGCCTCCTGATGACATCAGGGGCCGCGTGACCGGGGAGGGTTGCAATTTCGCCGGTCACGTGCTTGTTCTCTTCGCTCTTTGTTGCGTCCCAGAAATACGACTTGCATCTGGGGCAGCATACCGGCCTTTTATCGGTTCTTGGGAACCATCTATGGCCGCAAACTTGGCATTTAAGCATAATTCTTCATTTCCTGTGGTATTTTTCCGATTGCCTGTTCAAATATCGATAGCCAGGGCTCTCCGTGATGTTCGTCAGAGAAGCGGGCTGCTGGCTGTTGGATGGTGCCATTATGCCGGATTAACCCCGGCACACCGTCCTATGTGGAATAAACGGGGTTTTATGCCCGTCTGTTGTTTTGGGTGAGTGGGTTATTTTTCCAGTCGCCTCCACTTACTACTCATATGTTCGGGAGGTCACATAATAATTAACGACGCCAAAACGTTAAATGATATAAAAGATTCTTTTGATGGTTTTTTCCCAAAAAAAAGATCAGGAATCGCTGTATTTCGCAGCTATTTTCTGAAATTCGGAGCTGCCCATAACCTTGATCAGTTTCAACAGGTCATCGGGTTTTAGCGCTGCAATGGTTTCCTGGTGGACTGCTGCCGCTTTCTGGCTGATGCGGAGGGCTGCATTTTCCTCTTTAAGCCGGGAAATTTCCTCCTCGATCTCGTGGATTCGTTTGGTGTCGGGGGATTCCATCACGATGGGTGTATAGACGTAAAGAAGATGCTCATTCTGCTTGTAAAAGTCTTTAATCTCTTCGTCAGTGAGAACAACATAACTTTTAGCCAGGTATCCCGAATGCCCGAGAAGCCGCTCCACAATATCCAGCGAGTTCCCGCTCTCGCTCTTTCCCCCTGCCAGGGTGGTCCTGAAAATTTTTCGGAATTGGTGAAGGTGGATCGGGCTTCTCCCGGTCTGCTTGTCCTTCCGGGGGATCTTGTTGCCGTCTTTGTCCCGGTCACAGTAGCCAGCCCGGAGAAGTGTATCATTGAATTGGCGGATCACCGTCTGCTGCGTCATAGCAAACACTTTCCCATTATCGGGCCTGTAATTTTCACTTTTATACACGTTGCCGGTTACTTTCGTTTTATACCGGAGATAATCGTCCCGCTGGCCAAGCCACAATTTGACCGCATCTGCCGCCTCTCGGGAGAGGTAACAGGTCCGTGGCTCTTCGGTTTTGGTGTAGGTGTCCCGGAGTTCCACGCGTACGGGATCTTCATGGAAGAAAAAATCGTCCTCTTCCAGGTTAAGCGCCTCTCCCATCCGCATCCCCGACGAGAGAAGCACAAGGATGAACGCTTTAAGCCGGGCACTGGAATTATCGCAGATTTTTCTTACCAGGTCAAAACTCAACGTATCGTCTTTTGTCCGTGGCCGGTACCCTCTCGGGAGTTTCCGGGAGAATTGGCGCTCCTGGTAGGTCTTAAACTCCACTTCGTTGAAAAGGAAATACTGTTTGATTGCGGAAAAGTACACTCGCCTGCTTGTTGGTGCATAGTTCTCTGCAAGGTGCGCCGTGTATTGTGTCAGGTCACTGGTGGGATCGTTCCCCTCGGCGAAATACCGTTTTGCCAGCTCTTCAAGTGTCTCGATATCACTCGATGAGCATTTCAGATCAAATTTCCATTCCAGGAAGGCCTTAACGCCGAGAATATAGATTCTCTGTGTCCTTTTCTTGGAATAACCTTTCAAAAACTGTCGGATTGGTCTTACTTTCTTCTGTTGTGAGGGTTGCATACACAAGAATGGTTGGTGTAATAAATTAAAAACTTTGTGCTAAAATTATAACCTTCTGCTCAAACTAATAATATTGTCATAACAAAAGGATTACGTTTTAAAGACTTCTTTTAGTTTATTTTTCAAAACAGACTGCTAAAAACTTATATTTACTTCATAGGATATAAAGAATACTATATGCGCGTAAAAGCTCCGGTATGTGACATCTGCGATATGTCCATGACTCGGACATACATCCGGGTGGTTTGTGAAGATGGTAAACAGCGGTTTGCGCCGGTCGGGTGGTGGTGCCCTGGGTGCATGTCCTACCGGAATGATGAATGATATTCACGCACCGGCCCGTTCCATAAGGGGGGGTTGTGTCCTTATGCAATGGGCATGTACCGCACCGATGATCAATGATCGTCGATGATCACCATCACGGCCGGATCTTCCCTGGCTGGGGAAGGATCAATCATACGCTGGGGTGTCCGATCGTCTCCCCTCATGCCATCAAATCGGTTGGATATCGCTTCTTTTTGAAAACTGGTTTGTACCCAAATTCCGATTGGGGAAGGGGGGGTGTACAGGGGGGGTTAGGGCACGGGTGCGCGAGACATCGCTCTGATCTCTTTAATTGAATTAACGCCAGCGGGGAGGGTATTACTGTTGGTAATAATTTCTATGACACCATGCCAAGCCCCGATAGGGGGTTGGGGGCGGTTCGAAATACATCCTGATCGGTTATACTATACTATACGCGCACCGGGGGGTTTGGTAATTACTGACAGTAATAGTTTATATTCTGCCGATGCAACACTTCTCTTGAGTGGAGGTGATCCTCGAATAATGCGAATCGTTACAAAACTTCGTGAGGCAGCGCGTGACAGAGGTATGTCCGATTGGGAATCGGCTAACGTAGAAGCCGTTGTTGGCTTCATAATTGTTGCTGTATTCATGTCAATCGGCGTCGAACAAGTGCAGGGCTCCCTGCACCACTCGATACTATTTTTTGGCAATCACCGGTGATACAGCGTTTCATGCCTAAGTGCAAGCTTCTCAATTTGCAGCGATACCGGCCCGACCGTCTCGCCATCGTCGCCCTCGTCCTCGCAAAAGATCTCTGCAAGTGCCGGATATTCGCAAAGGAGCCACGAATAGAACGATATCCCGATATACAACGGTGAGCGCTCGATTTCGTATTTCAGGGCTGCTATCAGGTCTTCAGGCACCGCCTCAAATTGTTGGTGATACCTGGCAAGCAGCGTGACGGCCTCATAAAAAAAGTCCGGTAAATCAGGGCAGCCGTCGCCAGTCATAGCGTGTAACTCCCGATTTGTAATTTGTTTCGCCGAATTGATACCCGCACTTCGAGCAGCGATACCCCCGCACAAAGAACAATCCGCCCTCAAAATGCCCATATAGGTCATCATGCCGGATTATCGCCGCCCTGCATTTATCGCATAACCGGCCGCCCTCGCTCCAGGTTTGTGATTCCGGGTCCTGCGATAACCGCTGAAGATGTTTTTTGGGGATGATCTGTTGATGAGTTACCAGCCATCCGGTGATGATGCCAGCCATCCCGGATCACTCCTTCTGCCAGGAGGGAACAAAACTCGGGGATGGCAATCTCACCGCAGCTCCCCGCTCGATCAACGCGATGGCATCCGCCTCCGGCAGCGTGATGATCTCATCCTTGCGGCAATCGTACGTCCGACCATCCGATCCCACGAACAGGTCCAGGTCCTGGGTGATCCTGACGGGGATCAGTCTCCCGGGGTTACGGGGTTTCCGGGGTTTGTTTGCGGCTCTGCCGTATAAGAGATCACGTGTATGTGTGTATGTTGTTATTTTCTTCCGTGTTTGTACACAATCTATATCCGGTAACCCCGTAACCCCGGGAATTACACTATCATCACCGGGGTTACCGGTGTTAGAATCAGGTTGATTCTGTTCTTTGGTGTTTTCACCTCCTCCGGCACTTGTATCATCATCACCGGGGTTACCGGTGTTAGAATCAGGTTGATTCTGTTCTTTGGTGTTTTCTTCCCACCCAATCACTCGCCACAAGATCACTTTCGTGGTGGCATCCTGCCCGCTCTTTTCGATCATCAACCCGCATGGAAACCTCTTCCCATTATACCGTGCAAGAGCTCGGCCTGCTGCCCGGTTAAAGTCCCGATCCCGTTTCTTGAACACGCGGGATAACCGGTCTGGCAGACATTCCGATAGATTCGGTTTGCCGGGAACAACCTGGGCATTTTCGAGCACATCAACCAGGTCTTTGACAGCCCACGTATTGCTCTTGAATTGCTCGTACAAAGCATTGAGGAATGTTTCGTCCTCGCGGAGGTCCGCGTCACCTTCAAGGTAAACTTGTTCCGCGTTGGCTAAAAACTCCATTATACCGTTTGATTCCAGAATACCGCCCACGGTGTTTCTCCACGAGTCGTATCCTCCGAATAGTGGCACCTTCTCGGGGGCAGGAGATCCCTGCTGAATCCAGGCTCGTATGAGCGTTAATATCGCTCCTATAACCTCTCCTCGGTGTTTTTTGCACCAACCAAGCAGATCATGATGCGTAAAATCGGTACGCTGCCACGGGATGGCAACCTGGGGATCTATCCGTGATAACCAGATCCTCCGGGCCAAATCTCCTCCGATCTGGACGTTATTGCCGTTCGCCATCCATGTAGCGCGATTCGGGTACACTACCTCCTCCGATTTTCCGAGTACCCGGCCTCCGCACATCTGGGAGGTGAGCACCCGGGCAAGGTTCTCCGATTGGAGGATACCCTCCACGTTATCAAAAATGCAGATTGGCCGCCCCGATCGGAGGATTGCGAGAAGCCGTTTCTCCCATTCCTCTTCCCGGGATGGTGCGCCTTTCTCCTCCGGTTCCAGCCCCGTCGCAAGGCTGTAAACCGCTTTTTGCAAGAGTGAAGCCCCGCTCCCAGCCTGTGGCTTATCCACCACAAAACAGGGCACGGGCCCGTCGATAATCGGCCGCGTTACCGCTGTGATTAGTGCCCCTATTGCGTTGGATCTGGCGCATTCATCGCTGAATGGAAAATCCCTGAATGGTTCGTTTACCATTCTCACAGCGCTGGCTATCTCTTCAGGTGTTGGGGCTTCCGGGATGTCCGGAAGCTCGAATCCGGGTTCGGGGAGGTAATACGCCCGCGTCTCCGGATCGTATCCCGGTGGGAGGATCGCACCGTCCCGGTGAATGATCGGGGTTTGGGTGACGACCTCGAGCGCAGGGAGACACCATTCCGACACCGGCCGGGAAAAGACGTCTCTCGCGATCTCGAGTGTCGGCGCTGAATCCACCAGCCCCTCTTTTTGTGAGGCTCTTTTCCACTCTGCTGCTCTGGCAAGCTCGCCTTTTAGCCCGTGCTCATCCAGTGCTCGCAAAAACGGGACGCCTTTTTCATCCCGATCAACAAAAACGATTCTGCCGCCCCGGACAAAGAGCCTCGGAGGGTTGTTACTCCGTTTCAGCGCAGCAAGCCCCTGCTTTGTGATTTCCGGGAGCGGTCGGTGTGTCAGCAAAATGTAGCCCGGTGCGGACATGGTGACGGGCTTGTCCATCAAAAATTGGGCAATATCGCGGATCTCCTGGTCCGCGTCCGGTTTGGGCGGATCGCAAAGGGTTTGGTTGACATCAACCAAAAAATCATAAATTTCCTGAGCTTCGCTTCCTGCTGCTCGCATAAGCCCGCCGATCTGCTGGAGTGCGTGGTGTCGATTCCCCGAGACGATCCTGCCTGGGAACCGCTTCCGCATGTAACACGCTATGAGCCGTTTCCTTTCTGAATCCGGGAGCCCTGTGCCCTCGGCGTTGTCCCGGTCGATTCTTTCCGGGGTTGCCTGGTCGCCCCGGTCCTTCTGCCGATCGGAGAGTGCGAGGTCCACAATCCAGCCCGGGAGCTCTGCCGGAGGGGTGTCATCAACGATCCGCCGCCGCTCGCCGGAAAAGTGCATCGACGGTGCGATGATAACCTGCCCGCCTCCTGCCCGGAGATCCAGCCCCGGACCCAGCTTGCCGTCCTGAATGTTCCGGAGCTCTGCCGGTGTGTCCTTCGGATACCGGAAAAACAGGTGTAAACCGTCCCCTCGGGCATCGGTTAGCGTTTTGGGGAGTTCTTTGCCTTCTTTGGCATGTTGGCGTATTGTCTCCCGGCCGTCGGTACCGTCTTTTACATCGACGTCCAAACAAACCAGATCCGGGAGTTCTCCGGTCAAAACGCCGATATTTGCATCGGGGTAGGTGCCCCACCAGATTTCGAGCTCCTCGCGGGTGAATCGCCTGGTTTGCGCTTCTTTCCAGCTGCACAAAGGGTGTTTCCCCGGTGAAGGGCAGTCCCGTCCTTTCGGGCAGGTGCAAATGCCATCTTCCTTGATCCAGTGGTTGGGAATTACCCAGAACCCCGCATCGTGGAGCCGTAATGCTTCGGTCATCATGTCGGTCAAGGTTTCGCCACCCCCACCAGATTCTTAAAGACCGTGCTCCCTTCGACTGCAGACAAGCATCGGACTCCCCTGCTCCCCGCCTTCGCAAATGCTGTGCGTATCTCGGGTGTCAGGAATGCTGCAGGGAGTACATATTCCACAACGGTGCGTATCTGGCCGTCGTCTGCCATTTGTGTGCAAAATATCACGGCTCCGATAAGATCCCCATCACTGGTTTCAGTTTTGCGCCAGGATATGCCGGGGACATGGGGTTTTAGTTCTTCGACAAAAATGCCGCCGATTTCGTCGAGCGCCTGCGTATACCAGTGCTCGGCTGAATGTTTTTTTGGCTCGATGTGAATTTTGCTCTCGCACAAAACTACCTTGAAGGCTGCCAGCGTAACTTTGTAGCCGGTTATCAGCGCCCGCCGCAGATCTTCGGGGAGTGTGTCCAGCTGGCTCATGCAAATCCCACCAGACGGCTTTGGAGGACTTCTCGCGGCAGATCAGGTTCGGGGATGGGTGATGCATCCTGTGTCACCTAAAACACCGCCTGCAACGGATCCTGAGAGCCAACCAAGCGAAAAGCAAAAAACGGCAAAACTTTTTAATGCAGGGTGCCTGATTGAAATATGCCACGGGGTCACCGCCTCGAAGGCTGTTGTTGTGTCGATTTCTCTCCGGACCGGTCCGACTGGTCCGGTCTCCAATCGTCTTTGATTTCAACGTCCCCAATGACAGCCAAAGCAAGCAAAAACCGCCGTGATAGTGGATCGACCGCTCGCAGCTCGTCCCCGGTGACGGTGATCCGCTTCGGAAGGATTTTCCCGGTTGCAGTCGATCTCATGAGTGCCTCCTGATGAC
>Ga0334883_1005417_pt1 | contig 11256 bp, 9 predicted proteins | sample GraSluR1_MG_6_FD_207230 | JGI IMG/M metagenome (GOLD analysis project Ga0334883, IMG submission 207230) | Sludge microbial communities from methane-producing bioreactor in Wageningen University, Netherlands - Granular Sludge_09_05-R1 | ecosystem: Engineered > Bioreactor > Anaerobic > Unclassified... | reverse complement strand
ATCTGCATCTCCTTGGTCAGCAGATCCTCGAAAGGTTGAAATGAGCTACTCATGATGATAATTTTTAAAGTGTTTAACACCTCAAAATTATCACGAATTTTAATTACCGGGACGGTTTAGTTCAACATTATTGTAGGTGGTGAAAATCTTTATAACGACAATTGTGGTTTGTCCGTTTGGTCTCCCGGTGGCTCAACACCAACAGTTACAAGAAACACTCTAAACTCACCAAATGGCTTTGAATTTCAAGCTTCAGATGGTGGAAATGGGGTGGATGTTCGTGTGTCACAAGTAATACATGGCAATGGTTATTATGTTGTTTCATTTTGGGCAAAAGTAGTTTCAGGTACCCATTCTATTAATATAGATTTGGCCGATAATTTTGCAGGATCATTTGTTTTGAATACCAGCTGGAAAAGAATTGAAGCTATCGCTAATGTGCAGAATTACACTCAAACAATCTACCATTTTGTGGATATCTCTACCAGTTCATTCATGACCTGTTATATAAAGGATTTTCAGGTTCAAAGAGGTAATAAATCTACGGAATACAGAAAATCTACGGAATTTATCACTCAAGCAATACAGGGTAGCACTGATATTAACGGAGGGCTGGTTGCAACTCATTTGTTGATGCTTAAAAACAGTAGTAATACTATAACAGGTGGAGTGTCCGGGTTAAGTTCAGATAATATTGGATTTTGGTCAGGAGGAACTTACAATGAAGCATTAAATGGATTAGTAAAGGCACTAATTAGAAAAGATGGAAGTGGTCACTTTGCAGGAGGCAATATAAACTGGGATGTCTCGGGAAATATCTCCCTGAGAGGTTTTGTCGATGCTATTGGAGGACGAATCGGTGGAATGACAATTCAACACAACTCATTGTCAAGTAATGGAATTCGCTTTTCGGACACGCCTGTAGAAACTCTCGCAAGTTTATTAACTCCTTCATCTGCATCGTTTTATTACCAGTCAAGTTGGAATGTTGAGGCGCAAAATCAAACAGCCCGTGCTTATACACAACAAATCTACCTTTCTTTTGAAGCAAGCATTTCATTTATTGCATCCACATATTCAGATGGAGTTGATAGTAGATGGAGAGTTGAAATAACAGGTAATGATGGCACAGCTATTTACGTTGATTCAGGTTTAGGAGGATTAAATCAAAAACTTTACACTGTGAGTTTGGGTGTGGGCACATACATTATTAGCGTTTATTCATTCAGCACAGCAATAATTCATCAGATAGCTACAAATGCGGCAATTATCTCAGGTTCTCCCTCAAGTAATGTTATTCAAGCTACCGGATACATGAATCAAACCAAAGTAGGGAATAATGGTTTGTACTCTTTTTGGAGCAATCAGCTTTATCTGTATTTCTCTAGTCTTGTCGGATTTGAACTAAAAGGTCCAACGAATATGCCTGGAGTTTTAGCTAGTGGAAGTATATCCAGTGTAGGAGGTCATACCAACTATTGGGGTGCTAAGATAAACTCCTCAAACGCAAGTTATACATCAACCGGAATCTATGATGTTCCACACTTTGCAGGTTCTACCTATCAGGTGATGATTCAGCCTACAATCGATAATGTTCGGGCATCTGTCACATCAAAAGGTTACAATAATTTCAGGGTTCAGATTCGAACTAACTCAGGCACAGCAACAATGGGAAGTTTTGATTATGTGATTGTTGGGAGTAATTGAAGAGTTTCAAAATTCTCATTTGACAATTTGATGAATTGTCATGATTTTTTTTCTATGTGCTAACATTAGGGGGATCAGTGATTTTGAAAAAAAGTTATAGACTTGGATAGTTGAATTAGAATGTTAATTATATTCAAATATAGAATAATATTTAGACTAGCATTCCTGCATTTCATTTATAAACTCCATGACAAATATCAATTAACATTGCTATGGATGTGAATGGTGTTTTGTATGTGTATGTAACATTAAATTCTTTACTGACAGAGTTTAATTTACAATCTCGAAAAATTTATATAATGCGTGAATTCCTTGCAAAGTTTATAAGTGTGCTTACATTATGTGTACCTGTTTTACGCAATATATTTTTTCGGTGAGTATTCACGGTTTGTTCACTTATAAATAATTTATCAGCTATATTCTTATTCGTAAAACCGTCATTTATCAATTTTATAATTTCAAGCTCTCGATTAGTTAGTGAAATTCGTTCAACTTCTTTTGATATTTTATTATATTTTTCTATCTCGTCCAAAATTTCAGTTGAGAAATAATCGCCGTCTTCATAAACAACTTTAATAGCATCCAATAATTCGTTTTTATTAACGGATTTAGGTAAAAAGCCTTTAATATCTGCTTTTGTAGTTAATTCTGAAATAGTTTTTCCATCAATATTCATGGATAGAATAATGATTTTGAGTTCTGGAAAATCATTCTTTAAAATAACAGCCATTTCATAACCACTTATTTCCGGCATCATTAAATCAATCAGTACGATATCAGGCTGTTCCGGTGCATTTTTAAGTTTTGAAATAAAATCACTTCCGCGTGTTGAATCAAATATTACTTTCCCTTTATTATAACTTTCCAACAACAATTTAAGTCCATCAATTATTATTTGGTGGTCATCCAGAATTGCTATTTTAATAATCTCACTAACCATAAATATTTATATAATCAATTAATCGGAATATGGAAGGCAGTAACTGTACCTTTATCCGGTTCTGAATTAATCTCCAGTTCTCCCTTTAGAAATTCTACTCGTGTTTTAATATTGTGTAATCCTATTCCTTTTTTCATTTCTGAATTTGTATCAAATCCAATTCCGTTATCTTCAATAAGCCCATGTAAAAAGGTATCATCTGCATCAAGTGTGACAAAAATATGTTTTGCATCAGCGTGCTTGATTATATTATTTAAACATTCCTGAATTATTCTGTAAACATTGATTTTAACAGTGCTATTTAAACTGTCCGGCAATTCCGATATATTAACGTCAATTTTGGTATTTGGATTTTTAAATTTAAAGCATAATTCTTCCAAAGCAACTTTAAGTCCTTTTGAAATAATAAAGCTGGGCAATAACTGGTGCGATACATCACGTATTTCATTTATTGATTCGTCTACCAAATCTAATGTTTTAAAATAAATTTCTGAAACTTTTGCGTCTAATGGTCTTACGTGAGTCTGCATAAACTGCAAATTCATTTTTATAACGCTTAAGAGCTGTCCTAAACCATCATGCAATGAAGCTCCAATTTTGTTTTTTTCATTTTCTTCCGTTTCAAATATAGATTGTGTTAATTTTTGCTGTTGCTCCAGTTCTAATGATTTTATTTTGGATTCCTGTCTGTATTTAAGTGCTCTGTACAGAAAAAAAGCAGTAAGTAATATACCAAAAAGAGAAATTAATGTAAACCAGATAATTAAATTTTTATTTTTGATCTCGTCGTTTTGTTGGACTATAGTGATTTCTTTTTGAGCCAGGTTATATTTTGTTTCCATTTCAGCAATTTTCTCCGCTGAAGCCTTATTATTCAGAGAGTCCTTAAGACTTAAAAGTTCAATTAAAATACTCGAAGCAGTTTTATAGTCTTTTTTACCGAGATAATTTTGATATAATCCAGAAAGAATAAAGGCTTTTTTTGCTTCCAGGTTGTTTTTATCAGCAATTTCTAATGCTTCCCTTGCTATTTTTATACCTTCATCATATTTTTTATCTGAAGCATAAAGCTGTGAAAGCTGTGCCATATCGGAAATTATATAAAACGGGTCTCCGATTTTTTTTCGCACAAACATAGATTCTTTTACAGATTGGATAGCTTTTGGAATTTGATTGGTATTGGCATATATTTCAGCAAGGATATTTAATGAATTTGCTTCCGTTAAAAGTTGCTTGTATTTCCGGGCAAGGACTAAGTTTTGCAAAATAATTGTTTTTGCTGAATCGAGAGAGTTTAACGCTCCATAAGTAACAGCAAGGTTCAATAGAGATGCAATTTTATTTTCTTCAATGGAATCAGAAACGTGGCAATTTTTCACCTTCAAAAACCATTTCTTTGCTTCATCATATCTTTGCAACTCCATATTTGCCCAACCTATTCCATTCAAAGTAGCTAAATAACTAACAGTGTCTCTTTCAATAGTTTTATCATCCATTAGCTTGAAATATTCATCCAATGCATCTTTATGTAGTCCTTTCTTAATGAAAATAGAACTATTTAATAGTGAAAATTTACGCTTTAGACCGATATCTTTTACACCTTTTGAATTAATTTGATGACCTAAATCAAGTATCATCAAAGCTGAATCCAGTTTACTTACCCTGTAATAGTAAGTAGCAAGGTAAAGGTATGATTTGCTCAAATAAAAACTGTTATTTTTCTTTTTTGATAATAAAACGGCTATGTTAGAGTATTTTTTAAGTGTGTCATAAGGAAAAGTTCTGTATTCACTGCAAAATTCGAGTAGTGATTGAATTTTCTCTTCTTTATCAATTGCTGACTTGTATTTATTGAAATATAAATCGGCTTTAGGACTATTGCTGTAAGCAACTAAAACCGAAAAAATAAATAATATTGAAACAATTTTTTTCATAAATCTACAAGATCATTTTCTGATAAAACATTTAATATTTCAAATATAATATATTATTTCCCCGATTTTAGCAATCCAGCTTGATTTATAATAAACATTTGGTATAGTACAAAACCGATAATCTACTTTTGGCGTAAAATAGTAACTTGTCTGTATGCCGTTTCCGGTCTTGTTCCTATAACACCCAAATATACTTTACCATGTAGGTATTTAAGTTTTTCTATTGTACCATATTTCAGGAAACTGTCTGAACCTATTACTGTATTTACACCACCGGGTGATAGCTTGTAAACCGACGTAGCTGTTTTATCCGAACCATTTTTACCGTAACCTGTATAGTATAAGTTTCCTTCTTCGTCCAGATCCAAATCAGATTTGTCTTTTTCACCATAAGTAATGCTTACGTTATCTAATTTTTGCATAAATGTTTTAGAAGTGAAATTATAGACAAACGTGGAATATTTATCTGTTTTTTCATTGTATATGTAAAAGGACAGAATATTACCATCAACAGAGTAATGACGGTATGTTTTTAGAGGTAATTGCAATGGGATTGACAAAGTAAGTTTTGCCACAGAAGTCCGGTGTATCATCCATTTCACTTCTTCATTCGGACGATTTCCGAAACCTGTTTCCAGCTCCGTAACTTCCAGTTCATTTTCCCTGAATTCTATTGCAACACTTTTACCATTTACGCGTGGTTCGGTTAAACCCCCATGAGTAGCGTTTGCTTCCTGATAATAATAATGTGTGTGGATGGTTCCCATAAAATTCATACTTTCATCTGCCATGTTTGCTCCAAATATATAAAAACTTCGCGGGTTTAAATTGATTGTCGGATTTCGAAATGCCATATCAAAATCACCACTTTGATATTGGCTGAAATTTACATTGCTGTTCTCATCATTCGATGCCTGACCTTTCATTAAATAAGCTTTCAGTCCGTTTTTATAATGCTGGAAACCACTAACAAAATAATTGGTGTATGGCTTAAAGGCTTCCATTTTAAGGTTATAATACTCACCATTGGAATAGTACTGGGGATTTCTGCTAATAACCTGATTGTACATGGTCATTGCAAATTTATTCAAAGTTAGTTTTGCAGGTGATTTTGTATTTAAATCAATGCTTTTCCGGTAACAAGTATAAATTCCATCCTGCTGACTTTGCCACCAAGTCCAGAATACAAGATTGAGCTGATTTTTCTCATCCACCGTAAAATCAGATATTCCGGCTGTGGAAGTATTTTCCCTTCCAGACAAAGAACCGACATTCATCATAGAGTCATACACACTTTCCCATTCAGCTTTATCGTGAAGCAAATTGACAACTGCAAATGGGTCTGCAGGATTATTCGGGTCTTCCGGTGTATTAGTTTCTGTTTCGCAAGATAATTTAAATACCGTGGAAACTATTAATAGTAAAGTAATACATTTTGTAATTTTCATTATTGTCAATTTATTTTTGTCTTATAAAAGAAAGCTGGTGAATATCATAACCTGTTTTTTCCCCTGTAATGCACATGTAAATTTTTCCGTGCAGGAGTTTTAATTTTATAACCTGACCGGATTTCAAAAAGTTATCAGTTCCAACTAACGAAGTAGTGTTTCCAGAAGAAATTTTATACACTGAAATTCCATCTTTTTTTGTTCCGCTCCGGGCATAACCTGTATAGTACAAGTTGCCTTCTTCATCAATGTCAACATCACTTGCTGCAGAATCGCCGTATTCAAGAGAAACATCATCTAATACTGTTTTAAATTCCTTGGTGTTGAAATTATATACAAATGTGCTGTATTTGTTCGTTGTGATATTTTTCAATGCAAAGCTCATAATACTGCCATCCGAGTTGTAATGACGTATTGTTTTATATTCATACTTTGGATAAAGGTAAGGCTGTTTAACCCATGATACATATGGATTGTTCCACGCAATTTCGACAATATTAGTTGCTTTGGTTCCAGTTAAAGTTTCTTTTTGAAAATTGCCGGTGTCAGTAAATTCTATCGCCTGCAATTTATTTTCCTGAGTAAATCCAAAATAGACACTCGGTCCGCTTGTCCTTGCCTCACAGAAAAGTTGATATGTTTGAATATTTGGTTTAACATATTGAAATATGGCATAATCCACGTGAGCATTGGTTGATTTATAGTTGAATTCTTCATTGTCCTTTTTATTCAAATTCCAAAAAATAACCGCAGTATAGAAACTGCTCTTTCCTACAGCATTTTCATAACCAAGTTCCAGTGCACCTAATGGATAAAATGCTAAAGCAGGATAAAAACTAATATCTCCCTGAAAAATGGCTCTGTTATAAGAAATTCCACCACCGCCTTCGTTTGTTAAATAGCCTTCTGCAAAGTAATTTGTATAAGGTTTGTAAGATTCAAAAGCAAGATTGTGATCTGCCTGATAATTTAATATATAACGTGTAAATACAGTTTCTTTAGCTGCATTAGGATTCTGCGGGATCATTTTTTTACCTGATAAATCCCAGGTTCTACGATAACTCTGATATAATGTAGATTGCTGTGAAGGCAATACCTGATAAAATACGAAGTTCATTCGTTGTTTCATATCCACTGTTAAGTCACTGATACCAAGACTTCCCTTAGCGCCTGAACTCAATACGCGTACTTCCATCACGGTATCCCACACATTTTCGTAAGAGGAATTATCATTCAGTACATTCACAGTTTCGTATCTGTTGGTAGTGTTATTCGGATCTTCAGGCGGATTAATTTCCGTTTTACAAGAAATAAAAAACACTGCTGTAATTATTATTAAACCAGAGAAAATTTTAGTAGTTTTCATCAATTATATAAAGAATCACTCTGAACTGCCAGAGATTAATTTGAATTAAATTTTTACAGACCCACCAAATTTAATTTCCAGAATCGGGTGCGCTTTCGTGTTCTCAATGCCGTTTGTCAGGTCGTTTTCTACGCCCGGAATAAATAAATATCCTAAATCTACTCCACCGAACATTGTTATTCTTTTCCATGGTCGGATTTCGTATGTCATTCCGACAACACCGCCTAACCCTATCCTTCTCACGTAACTCTCAGAGCCATTGTGATATTCTGCCATACCCATACTGGTAGCCACAGCATGTAGTTTAGTAGTCATAATACCATTTCTCATCGCTGGGTATCCATTGTAGTAAGCCCTTGAATGTGTTTGCCATTCCAACCCTCCCTGAAGTCTTGCATATAATCCGGCATCACCAAAAACTCCAGCCATTAAATCCACAGAAGGTCCAAAAACAGAGCGATATTCAGAGGTTCCTTTATAGAAATAAACTTTATCGCCGGTTTCTGCAACAATAAATCTGGTTTTTCCATCTACAAGCTCATCCTTCATATGATAAGTAGCACCTAATGAAACACCTTTAAAAGTACCCATGTGCCCTGCTACTCTCACATCAGCAATAGTTCCTAACTCATATGCAGCCTGTACGGTAGCAATGGAAGCTAAATTTATTTCTTTTAATTCTGTGTATGGAATTGGAATATTAAGGTACGCCCGAATACGTAATTTGCTAAAGTCTAAACTTTCCTGTTCTACTTGTGCTTTTGCAGAAAATGTAGTACTTATCAGAGCTACACTGAATAAAATTTTCAATAATTGTTTTTTTGTTTTCATGTTTGTTAGTTTTAGAATTCGAATTATTTTTTGAAAGACTATCATCACCGGGCGAACTTCAAAGCCCATCCGCTAATTCCGATCTCCAACATAATACAGAAAAAATGAAATTCATGAGAAACTATTCTTATAAAGTGATTCTGGATACGAGCAGTTTGTCGCCTTTTGGTGTTTCGCTAAAAAAATAAACGTAATTGCCTATTCTCACGCGGTCATACCTGTCGTACAGGTAAAATTTGTTTTTCTCGTCCTGACCTAATGTTTTAAATTCTGTACTATTGCCGTTTTCCAGATTTATTTGACCATACTGAATGCTATAAAACGGCATGTATGAAGTGCTTGTGACATTACTTGTAGCGGTAGAGTAATGGTCTGTTTCTTTGTCAATAGCTTTGACCATATCCATAACCCATTTTACGGTTTTTCCATCCTTGCTTTCATACACGTAACTGCTGGCTGGAAAATTATCAGCCGTCATCGGGGAGTTATTTAAAAATCCTTTTTTGTTTTTCTGGTCAAGATTCACGGTGTAATTTCTTACCAGATTTCCGCTGGGAGAAAATTGCAAAAGATACATTCCCTGGTATACTTTAGTGTATGCAGGACCTGAAGTGGACGTAGAAATTCCTGTCATAGCTCCCAAAAGTTTGTTACTACCTAAGCCACCACCGCCTGCTTTTGTGTCTTTGTAGTCTTGTAAGGCGAGCATCATCATTCCATTAGATAGCACCTGAAAATTGTCTGTAATGAATTTTTTACCATCAAAACTCAACGGTTTTTTCATATCAGGCCCTGCTACTGCTTTGTCGTTTAGTTCTTTCATTGGTGTTTCCGTAATCATTTCCATAGCACCGTTTTTCACTTTGGCAAGAATAAAATCGGTATATTTTTTTGCATCCAGCAAGTCATCAATCTGAGATTGTGACGAAGTCATTTCTTCTTTTCCTGAAAGTATTCCTGCTATTTTGTTAACTCCACCCAGAATGTTTGAATTCATGTCAGTTTGTGATAGTGAAAGTTCTTCGTCACTCATACTTGTCATTGGAACAGTACTTCCTAAAAGGCTGAAAGCCGATTTACCGTTTTTTTTAATGGCAGGCCCATACAAGTAGACAGCATCTCCGTTATCATACGCATTTAGAATTCGGTAACCACTTGCAGGCGAAGCAAATGAGAAATTTTCCTTAATTTTACCATCCGGGCTGATACGTAAATACTGCAATTGTTCCGTATTGTCATTATTCGGTGCCAGTACTAATACCCAGTCACGCGGCATTTCTTCATTGGAGATATCGCCGCTGAGATTATCCTGTAACGGACGAGAGTAAAGCAGTGTCATATAATTGGGAAATTTTACATTTTGGAGAACTTGCACATTACCTTCGTTATCAACTTTAATTAAATCATAGTTTCCTTCCCCTTTGATGTTACCTTTACCAGGATCGTAAGCAAGTGCCAGAATAGAATTATCACTTTGTACAGCATATGCACCGCTGAAACGGTATTGTTCCCCTTCCGCATTATTCAGTTTTTGGCTTTCGAGCAATTTTACTTTCGTTTTGTAACGTCCAGCCCACCAATCCCATTTTTTAGTATATTGGCGTTTTTTATAAGTCATTTTTCCGGTTAATCCTGCTGAAACGGCTATGTTCTGACCTAAAACTTCATCGCCTTTGTATGTAAATCCCTTGTAATTTTTCTGTGCCTGTTCAATTTCCCATTCATTGTCTGATTTTCCTAACAGGTTACAATCGGCATCAAAGGAATAGGTTTGTGTACGTACTTTATTTTTCTTGCCGGGTAGAAAATAAATGAGATCAAATTTACCATTGTCTTTAGTTTCAATTCCACCCAGGTAACCATTGTCGGCTTCTCGGGAAATAGGATAGTTCTTTTCAAGAATTAATTCCTGCGACATTACATTCATTGTGCCTGTAAATGTGCACAATAAACTAAATAAGAATAGTTTTGCAGTTTTCATAAGTGTTTAATTTGAAATAATCATTTGCAAAAATACTTTCTGAGACTGCGCAAGTCAATACCCGAAACTGGGTATATTAAAAGTAGAAAAAGACAGAACAAGTGATTTGCTTTGTCTGGATATTCCGGTCAAAATGACTTGTCTTTTCCGCCAATAATCGACTGTACGACGCCAACGGCAATCAATACGCCGATTTTAACAAAGTGATTACAATAAAAAAGGAAAACCGGAACATCAATGCTCCGGTTTTCTTTTTCTACTGCAATCCCTGCTTTTTCAGTTCCCTATATTCAGCACCCGTTATTGGCCTAAACTTAAATGCGTTGTAGAATAATCTATACACTTCATCGTATTTCTGTTCTGCAAAAGCCAAACGAATTTTCCGTTCTGCTTCTCTTAACACTGCATTCGGAATATAGGCGATTGTGTCAATGTCATCGTTTGCTCTAAATATTTCAATAACCATATCATACGCTTCAAGTAAGTCCGGTATAAAATATCCATCAGGATGTAATATATCAGTGGCGTATCTTAGTAATGCTGGTTCTTCTGAAATGGTATCTTTTCCGGCAAATCCAATAGATGCACCTAGTCCGGTTGTAGCATTCAATGCTGCATTGTAGCATCTGATATTGTTAGCTCGTTTGACGATCTCCAAATGAGTAAGATGTTCCGGGTTTTCGGAGACTCTTTGTGCACTTGCATTCGACATTTGCTTCTCTCCTTTTATTTGCAACATAGTTGTAGGGTCAAGATAGAACCCTCTTTCTTGCTCACATGATATGAGCGTAACAATCAACGAAATAAATAAAATCCTATTCATGACAAAATATATTAGTATTAAAGTAGCAAATATAGCATATATTATAATATATTACAAATAATTATTTATAAAAGTGCTTGCCGTATAAGCATCTTATTGGTAAATTTGCGATATATTTCTAATGACATGGTTAATCAAAGTGATAAGATTACTCCAAAAACCTGGATAGGCTGGGCGTTAACAATCATTTTGTCGATTGTAGGTGCATGGACTTCCATGAGTTCGA
>Ga0334883_1005408_pt1 | contig 11274 bp, 10 predicted proteins | sample GraSluR1_MG_6_FD_207230 | JGI IMG/M metagenome (GOLD analysis project Ga0334883, IMG submission 207230) | Sludge microbial communities from methane-producing bioreactor in Wageningen University, Netherlands - Granular Sludge_09_05-R1 | ecosystem: Engineered > Bioreactor > Anaerobic >... | reverse complement strand
AGGATCAACTGGGAAGGACCATAGCTGAGAAGCTGGCGGCAGATCTCGCTTCCGATGCTCCCCCCTGCCCCGGTGACCAGTACCCGCTTGTTCATGACCATCTGCCTGATCGGCTCCTTGTCGATGCTGATCAGAGGCCGGCCCAGCAGGTCGGCGTAGTCGAGATTGCGCAGGTCAAGCTCCTTGGAGCCCTCCTGCATCTCAAAGAGGGAGGGGATCACCTTGATGTCGCACCCCGCCTCCTTGGCGGCATCGACAGCGGCAAGCATCCGCTCCTGGTCAATCTGGGTAATGGCGATGATGAGCGTCTTCGCCCTGCACTCGGTGAGAATCTGGTGCAAATCATGCACCGTCCCATACACCTTGATGCCCAGTACCAAGGCTCCCTTGAGCTTGGCATCGTCATCAGCCAAGCCGACAATGTGATAGAGCAACTTGCCCTTCTGGTACTGGCGGATGAGGGTGCTGCCAAGCTCCCCAGCCCCATAGATGACTGCACGGGGAAGGTTGGTATTGTAGTGCTTGTTACGGTAGGAGAGTATGCTGCGGTAGCCCACCCGTGCCCCCATAAGCATGGTAAAGCCAAACCCATCGGCAACCAACAAAAATGAAAGCCAAGGGTTGGTGAAACCCAGGTAGGAACCCAGGGTAACGACGGCCAACGCAAAGGCCGGAAAAAACGCTGTGAGGGCACGGTACATCACATCGAGCGAACTCTCGCTGATCCGGATGCGGTAGAACTTCACCGCCGAGAGCAGGATTATCAAGCCGATGATATTGATGTAGACAATAGTATCGAAGAGGGCGGGAATAGAACGAAACACCACCCATGAGGCTATCAGATGGGTGACCACAAGCAAGGCGACATCAATGACCACCAAGATCATTCTTCTCAGCAACCGACCTTTTCTCAGCAACTCATTCACAGCAATCCCCTGTATACGAAGCCCCATATTGCATTACAAAGGTAGAAAACATTGCGTAGAATCAAGCAAGTGTGGGTAGACAGAGGATAGCACGAGCCTTGAAGTGTGTAAACGAGTTCTGCTCAATCCAAAGGCCGGTTCAGTGGCAATGAACTCCACCGGCATGTTCACCCGCCTGATCACCTGTGCAAACCCAAACTCCACCAGAGCCCGGCTGTGCCGGTAGTCAACACTAACAATTCTGCCCATGAAGGACTTCATGGGTCCTTCGATGGTGTGAAGCTCACAAAAGAATACGAGGACCGAATCTATATAAACATATTTCTGTTTTGAAAGGGTAAAATAAAAGCTTGCTTCTCAATGAGTTGCAAGCTTTTCTTTATGTTTTTGCTGTCAAAGTCAGGATAGCACGAGCCTTGAAGTGTGTAAACGGGTTCTGCTCAATCCAAAGGTCGGTCAGTGGCAATGAACTCCACCGGCATGTTCACCCGCCTGATCACCTGGGCAAACTCAAATTCCACCAAGGCCCGGCTGTGCCGATAGTCAACACTGACGATGGTACCCATGAAGTCCTTCATGGGCCCTTCGATGATGATGATCGGCTCTCCCTTCTTGAACACAGCCTTCGACGGTTTGATCGTTCCCTTGTTGTGCATGATCCAAGCCGCATAGGCTGCGTCGGAACCCTGCAGCTCGATGGTGTTGTTCAGATTTTTCAGAAACCCATAGCAACCCGCAATACGATGAATATCCACACGATAGTCGGAAAGGGAGTTCTCACTGGAGACCAACAGGTAGCCCGGAAGGATCGGGTGGTCGGTCATGATCTTCTTTCCCTTGCGCCGGTCTATCATCCGGCGCAGGGGAATATATACCAAGACATCGCAAAGATCCCCGAGCTCCCGCTCAAAGAACTTGTTCAGGTGGGCTCGCACCTTCTCCTCTCCCCCGGTCCTGCATGCAATGAAGTAGTAGTTCATAGTGGCCTATAGTAGGGCAGATTCAAAGCTTTGTCATCAGACATTGAAAGCTTTCACCAGTGCTTCGTGCATCACAGCCCGGTCAGGATCCTTGCCCGTCCATCCCTTGATCGCAATCGCTCCCTGGTTCACCAACATGCCCAACCCATCGAGGGTCTCGCACCCAGCCTCTCGGGCCCGCACAAGGAAGGCGGTATCAACAGGGTTGAATACCACATCACAGGCAAGCGTATGCTTCAGGTTTTTGGCAAACTCCACATCGATGCAAGCCGTTTCATTGAACAAGCCCACCGTGGTCGCTTGTACCACCACCAGGTTGTCCTCTTCAATGCGGTAGGTGCCTTCCCACCTCCTGCTGGTCACCTTGGTGGAAGAGAAACCATCGAGGCGCTTTGCCAGGGCCTGGGAGCGTCCTTCACTGCGGTTGAGCAGCACCACTTCCTTCGCTTCTGCGAGCACCAGCTCCGTTGCAATGGCAGAAGCAGCGCCACCACTACCGAAGATCAGGACGGTGCGGCCCTTCACTGAACCAAGCTTCTCTGTGAGCGACTGCAGAAACCCCTTGCCATCGGTGTTGTCCCCGATATAGGTTCCATCACTTCGGCGGGTGATGCAGTTCACTGCGTTGCTCAGGCGGGCACTCTCGGTCAACTCGTCAAGAAAGGGGAAGACCTTCTGCTTGAAGGGGGCTGTCACATTCAATCCTGAAACCTGCATTGCTCTCAGGCCCCACATCACCGCCTCCAATTCTTCACTATCCACCTCACAGGTCAGGTAGCGCCCTGCATAGTCGAGAGAGCGGAACGCCTCTTCCACCATGAATTCGGTGGGGTTGCCCACCACCGGATTTCCGATGCAGAAATACAGGGAGGACAGGGGCCCTTTCATCAAGGATTGCAAAGTTCTTGTAGTATCCATTCCTTCACTCCTAGACAGAAATTCTGGCAATCAGCAAGTATTGTATAAGCCTAAGGCGATATTTTTACATTTATTGCAAAAATAATGCTAGGCAGTCCTACTATTCCATTCTATACTTCATGTAAAACTTGCACACAAGAGGAGAAGATTGTGGAATCTTCAGATCTATCCCAGTACCTACAGCCTACACCGCTGCTCGACTACCAGGCAAGCCCTATCCAGGCACTCATGGTGGAGAAGGGATGGGAAAGTCTCTCTACCAAAACGGCTCAGATAGAAGCAGTCTACACCTATGTACGGGATGAGATAGCCTATGGCTATACCACCCGCTTCCAGATTCCAGCCAGCGAAGTACTCGCTTCCAAGCAAGGCAACTGCATCACCAAGACCACCCTGCTCATGGCCTTGCTGCGACGCTTGGGCATTCCTTGCCGTCTGAAGGCAGGATTGGTGGAGAAGGTCATTCACCGCGGGTTGTTGCACGGCATGAGTTATACCCTCAGTCCGGCTGAACTCTACCACACGTGGCTGGAAGTGCGATACAACAACCGCTGGGTGGAAATCGGGGGGCATATTGTTGACCGTCCCTACCTGCAGAAACTGCAAGCCAAGTTTCCAGACTTCATGGGAAGCTTCTATGGCTATGGCATCGCCGTGCTCCACTTTCGCAACCCACCCATCCAGTGGGAGGAAAACGATACCTTTGTCCAGCACAAGGCCATCAAGGATATGCTGGGAACCTACAGCGACCCCGATGGATTCTTCAAAGCCTATCCAAAAGCTGAGAAGTATACCAGCTCCATCCGCTACAAGACCATCCTGCGCTCAACGCTCAATTCTGCGATCACCACGTTGCGCCAGAGCTAAGGTATTCAATACACCTTGAGAGGGAAATCAGAGAAGGCGGTTACCGATCCTATGATCGGATAGCCGCTTTCTTTGCTGTATGCCCTCCCCTCCTCTTCGCCCATGCTCAAGAGGAGCCCTCCCGAAGTCTGGGGATCGAAGAGCAGGTCCTGCACCTCTTGCCCAATACCTTTGCTGAAGTGCACCGCATCCTCAAGATACTCGCGGTTGTGGTAGAGACCCTCCGGGTTCAGCCCCATCCGTGCATACTCCAAGGCATCAGAAAGTACCGGAATAGCTGTGCTGTACAGAACCATGCTCACCTTAGATGCTGTTGCCATCTCATGGGCATGCCCTAGCAGGGAGAAGCCGGTGATGTCGGTGGCTGCATGCACAGTGTAGTTTTGGGCAAGATCGCGTGCACGCTTGTTGAGCGTGGTCATGCTCTCAATGGCCGCCTGGGCTGCCTGTTCGGAAGCCATGCCTGCCTTCACCGCCGTATTGATGATACCCACCCCGAGAGGTTTGGTAAGGATGAGCACATCCCCGACCTGTGCACCCTTGTTCGCCCATATCTTGCCCTCCTGAGCAAAGCCGGTGACACAGAGCCCGTACTTGGGGGTTGCGTCGCTGATCGTATGCCCTCCTGCAATAACCGCCCCACTCTCTTCGACCTTGCTCTGTCCCCCAAGGAGGATCTGCCTGAGCACGGAGAGCTCGAGGCAGGAGGGAAAGCAGACAAGGTTGAGCGCAAGCTTGGGCTCGCCTCCCATGGCATAGATGTCACTGAGGGCATTCGCCGCCGCCACCTGCCCAAACAGGTAGGGGTCGTCCACCATGGGGGGAAAGAAGTCCACCGTCTGCAGCATCAGAAGGTCATCGCTGATGCGATAGACACAGGCATCATCACTGCCTTCATACCCTTCCACCAGGTTGGGGCTGTGCATGGCAGGAAGGCTGTCCAGCACCTCATGCAACAGCGCTGGCGGCAGCTTTGCCGCACAGCCGCTGGTCTTCACCATCTGGGTAAGTCTTACTTCTTCCATCATCAGTCCTCATTTCTGAAGAGAAGTGCATACGCACTCTCTTGTTTTTCATAAATCGCTTCAATCTGGGCTGTATCATAGCCGGTCTCCCAGTCTGGGGCCTCATAGACGGCACATGTGCCACACGATGAGGAGAGCGTGCGGGGAACCGGCTGGAGGACACAGTTCAGGTCCTGCTGTTTGCACCAGGTCCTGAACTGTACTGCCCCATAATGATCGAAAAACGTGGCGACAAAGCCTTTCATACCTTGCGAAGCTCCAGCTGCCACCCGTACTCAGTTCCTTCTGCAAAAACTTCATATTTGGCAGCCTTTGCATAGCGGCTCACATTCTCTTTTGCCGAGATGTTGTCCACCTGGACCGTTACTGCATCCGGTTTCTTGTCCAGCACTTTCTTGGTCTCAATGACCGGCTGGGGGCAGGAAAGGCCCCGTGCGTCGATTATCTGCATGTGTAATTCCTCCTATTTTTGTTTTCGTATCACCACAAGAGCGATGAGGGTAAGCAAGGCAAAGCCCAGTACCACTGCCACCTTGCCACCAAGGGTTGCCCCAGCCCCTGAGGAAGCAAGACCGAAGTTGTGGGCAAATGCTGTTCCTGCGATCATACCAAGCACACTCATGGCACTGTCGGTATTCCCTTCTGCTGCCAGAATGGTCTGTCTCAGAGGACAGCCACCAAGTAGAGTGGATCCATAGCCTACCAAGCCCATGCCCAGGAAGTTCCAGAGCCAATTGGTATGGGCTACCGGTTGTCCGGCGAAGCCAAGCTTGAAGGTCCCGGTGGCAATATTAAGAATAAGGGCAACCACAATCACCGCTACCGAACCAAGCAAAAGCGTGGAGTCACGGAAGAGGAAGAGGTCGCGAATGCCACCTGCCATACAGAAGCGGGTACGTTGGGCAAGCAATCCAACAACAGCGCCTGCAGCCAGGCTGATGAGAATAGGAGCATGCATGCTTCCCGGTCCTGAGGTGCTGAACTTCAAGAGAGCAGGAAGGAACAGCAACACGACAAGCAAGGCAAGGGCGATGATTGACGGAAGCGAGCCTTCCACCTTGCCCTGCGTATAACTGCGTCCAAGGCTGAAGCCCTTGTTGAGCAGGAGAGAGCCGGCGATTACGCCTGCAGCGAATCCAAGGAGTGCCACTACGGCATTGAGGTCTCCCCCACCAATCCTGAGGAGCATCCTGAAAGGACAACCCAAAAACACCAGGGCACCTATCATGACAAAGAAGGAGATGACAAAGCGCGTCAGAGGAGAGGAACCTCCACGGCTCTTGTGCTCCTTGCGAAACAGCGCCATGGCTGTAGCTCCCAGGAAAAGGCCGATGATCTCAGGCCTTGCGTACTGCACCACAGCTGCACTGTGCAGTCCCAAGGAACCAGCGATATCACGATAAAAACAGGCGATGCAAAACCCCATGTTCAGAGGATTGCCCAGCATGACCAAGAGTACAGCCAACACAGAGAAGATGCTTCCCGAGACCATGATGGTGTACTGTTCTTTTCCCAATCGTTTCATTTGACACTCCATTGCAAAACTATCTCATAGTTAACCATTATTCATCGTTTAACGCAATGGAAAATTTTCAGTTTTTGCTTTGCTCGTCTCGTTCAACCAACGTGGGAATGAACCGTTCGATGAAAGCAGCTTTCTTGGTGCGATGGTGAAGGTAGAAATAGCCGGCGATGCAGAAGGCAACCGCCCCAATGAAGTTGACGAACAAATCCTTCATGGTGTCGATAAGGCCGATGTCCAGGTACCCACCCACTCCGAGCTCCTGGCCATTGACCACCACCTCGCTGATATCCTTGATGACCACAATCTTCTGTTTGCCTGTGGGATCGAGGGCAACCGAACGGAGCGTATGGATTACCGTGTCCTTCTGCATGTCCATGCCAAAGAAGATGTCCATGGCAAACTCAAAGAACTCCCAGATGACCCCGATGGTCATGGAGAAGCAAAAGGCCACGATGGCGACAAAGAGGGGGGAAAGACGGAAACTGAAGCGTTCACTCTGGTTGAGGATGTCCACCAGCGAGAAGCCGATGGCAGCTGCAAGAAACCCGTTGAGGGTATGCAGGGCGGTATCCCAGAAGGGGTAGGTGACATAGTAGGAACGCATCTCCCCCAGGATAGCAGCGGCAAAGATGAAAAAGAGTATGATGTTCTCCAAGGTGTCAGGAATGTCGATGCGGGTGTTTGTCTCGATGAGGGAGGGGATGGAGAAGAGCGCAAGGGTAAGGATGCAGAGAAAGACGTTCTCATAGCTACGGTTGAATATCTGGACGATCATGATCAAGAGGACAACCAGACGAAGCAAGTAGTGTACAATCCGGGCACTGTCGCGCTCACGCACCATCTGGATGAAACTCTTTTTGTTTGGTTTTCTCAGCTTTTTCATGACCAATAGTGTGGACGGTGGAAAGGGAAAAATCAAGGGAGACCTCTTATGAGAATGTCTAGGACAAAATTTTTATTTTTTCAAGAAAAATCGCTTGCATATCCATGAATACTCGCTTATAGTAAGACCCAGAAAGAGAAACTACTGCTGAAAGCAAATACATTTCTTCTTTTGACGATGTTTGAAATCACTGTATGTGTTTGGACTGCAAATCCGGATACCATGTACAGACAAGGTAGCGCTCCTTTGGCATCCAGGACTCTAAATCCTGCCAAGGAAGGAGTAACTGGTATCCAACTTGGACTGAAAATCCAATACGTGCCACTGCCACAAAGGGGGGAGAGACTGTAAATCTCTCCCTTTTCCTTTGCCTAAGCCAATACTCCCAGAATATCCACGCACGTCTGATGAAGCGCTTTGTTCGAGACAATGCCAATGCGATCGGAGAGGAAGGGAGTGACCGCTTCTCCTTTGAAGGAGGTCACCCTCCCTCCTGCTTCCTCAACCAAGAGCATGCCTGCTGCCACATCCCAGGGCTTCACCCCAAAGGGAATATAGGCATCCTGCTGGCCGTCAGCCACCTGACAGAAGCCCATTACCGAGCACCCGTAGGAACGTACCTGCCCCACCACATCCAACATGGCCTGGGCGTGGAGGCGGAAATCCTTGCGATAGGAGAGAGCCCCAAAATCGATATCCACCCGAGCTTGTTCCATCTTGCTAATTGTGGACACGCTCATGCGCTTGCCATTGCGATAGGAGCCAGAACCGCGTTCTGAGAGAAAGAGATCGCCGGAGATGGGGAAGAGCACTCCCCCGGCTTGTGTCCTTCCCTCGGAAAGGAAGCCGATGCTGATCCCAAACTCAGGAAAGAGCCCTCGAAGAAAGTTCTGCGTCCCATCAATAGGATCAACCATCCAGCAGCGAGTTGGGGGAGACCCTTTGAAGGTGTCCAGCCCCGACTCCTCTGCGATGAAGAGGTCGGAAGGGAAGACTTGGCCAAGATGTGTTATGATTTTTTGCTGGACAGCAATGTCCACCTCGGTCAGAAAATCGGTGGGGCTTGCCTTGGTGGAAACCGTTAGGTTCGCCCTGTCTGCAAACCGATCGGTCACATAGGCTGACAGTTCTTTCAATACTGCTTCGATGACAGAAATCTCATCCATCAGATACGCTCCCTTGTTCAGACCCGCAGTCCCTTCTGGTCAAAGATATGGACCGTATCCAAATTGATGTGCATACGGATTATCTGCCCGTTCTCAAACGCAAGGGTTGGTTGCGTTACGACATAGAATTGCTCTTCATCGACCATGACACTTACCACCTGCTCGGCTCCAGTTGGCAATACTGCCTTCACTACACCCTTGATACAGGTCTGGTTCTGTTTCACCTCAGTCTCATCGTCCATAGCGTGGAGTGTCACGGTTTCACTTCTGAATCCTACTTTACAGATACGCTCACTGTTTGTATCCAGCTTGCGGAAGAGTGCAACGGAGGTGCGAAGATCTTCTTTCCATTTCGGCATCGCAGTTTTCGTCAGGCTGACCATATTCATGGGAGGACTGCCGACAAAGGTGGCAACAAACTCGGTGGCAGGCTTGAGATAGATGGTCATGGGGTCGGCATACTGCTCGAGCTTTCCTTCATTCATGACTGCCACGTGGGTTGCCAGGCTCATGGCTTCCAACTGGTCGTGGGTAACGAAGACGATGGTGCTCCCCAACCGCTCGTGCAAGGACTTGAGCTCCGAGCGCATCTCAAGGCGCAGGGCAGCATCGAGGTTGGAGAGAGGCTCATCAAGCAAGAGAATATCAGGTTGTACCGCCAACATTCTTGCCAGGGCAACGCGTTGTTGCTGCCCGCCACTGAGTTCGGCAGGATAGCGCCTGCGGTAGGCTCCCATGCGAAGAAGGTCGAGCGACTCGGTGATGATCCTCCCTCGCTCTTCCTTGTTCACCTTCTTCATCTTCAGGCCGAACTCCACATTCTCCTGCACCGTCATATGGGGCCAAAGGGCATAGCTTTGGAAGACCAGGCCCAGCTTGCGATGTTCAGGCCGGACAAAAATGTTCTGCTTGGGGGCGTCAAAGATCTCCCCACCGATGGTGATAACCCCATCATTGGCCCGTTCCAAGCCGCTGATCATCCTCAGGGTAGTGGTCTTCCCACACCCTGAAGGACCAAGGAGGCAGACAAAGCTTCCGGGTTCGAAATTCAGAGACAGATCATCCACGGCAACCACATCACTGCCGTACTTCTTTACAATGTGCTCAAGCTTGATATCGATCATGATGGTTCCTCTTCAGTAGGGTTTGGTATTCAGCCGCCAATGCCTTGGGCGAGGTTGGTCTTGGTCAGTCGCTGGGAAATTGCGGTAAGCAGGAAAGTGATAAAGGCTATGATGAGAATCACGCCATTGGACATCTGCATCAGGGCATTGTCGGTGTAGCGGATGGACAGGGTGGTCAATACTTCCAGGCCGGGAACAGCGAGCATGATGACCAAGCTAAGCTCCTTCATGCCCTGGATGAAAGCCAGAAGCATCCCGCTGAACAGCGAGCGTTTCTGGATGGGAATGACAATCCTGAACATCCTCGTGAGCCAACCAGCTCCCAGAATCATGGCAGCCTCCTCAGGCTCGGCTCCCATCTGCGCCATCGAGCTGATGCTCGAGCGGGTGGTGAGCGGCAGATACATGACGCTCATCGCCAAGATCATCAGCAGCAATGTGCCATAGAGGGCGGGAATGGGTCCCCTTCCTGTGGCAAAAAGCACCAGATAGGCAGCCCCAAAACCGATTCCTGGTACCAAATACGGCAAGAAGGAGAGATGGCGGAGATACTTGCTCAGCCGGTACTGCTGCAACCGTACTACTGCATACCCTACCAAGGTTCCCAAAGTCCCGCAGATAAGCGCTCCGATACCGGCCACCTTGATGCTGGTCCAGGCCACCGACAGGAGCTGTGGATCGCGTAGGAGCCCCGGTACCGCTTCGCGGACCCTCGTCTCCTCTGCAAACCAGAATTGCAAGGTGAAGTTGTCTTTTACAAACCACCCCGGGGTGACCATGAAGGTAGAGAGGGCGAGAACGCCCAATGGCAGGACTATGACGATGAAGAGAAAGAGGCCGACCAAGAGGTTCATCGGAAGCTGCAGTGGGCCCAAGGTAAAGGGGCGTGACATCTGGCCCTTCCCTCCCATCGTCACATACCGTTTGTATTCACGAAGCACGTATACATCAAGAGCAACAAGAAGTGCTCCGATGATGAGCATGGCCAAAGCAATGACGGCCATGACACCAGGCTCTCCCGACTGGTAGGTAAAGTAGAGTGAGGTGGAGAGCGTGTTGAAGCGTACCGGACGACCCAGGGTATAGGGAGTACCGAAGGTACCGACTGTCCGTGCGAAGGTCAGCAGGATGGTGGACATGATGGCCGGCTTCATGACCGGCAAGAGAATATGGATGGCTGTCTGGAGTTTGTTGGCCCCAAGAATCTGGGCCGACTCCTCCATCTGGCTGTCAATTCGTTGGAATGCATTGCCGAACATGAGGAATGCAAGGGGGAAATAGTGCATGGTCAGACAGATGATGATGGGCAGCGGCCCATAGGCGAGAAAATCAGGGATAGTGAAACCCATTACTTCAAGAATGCCAGGAGCACCTGCTTGTTTTCGGTTCTTGAAAAGCGTAATCCACGCTGCAGCATAGCTCCATGAGGGGAGCATGAAGGGGACGACGGCCAAGGTGGCAAAGATCTTCTTGGCACGGATGTCCGTCCTGGTGATGATCCAAGCCAGCACATAGCCCACGATGGTGGTGCAAAAAGTGATGCAGGTGGCTATGAGCAAGGTGTTTGCCAGCGGGTCAAGAAAGAGGACGCTGGAAACTCTGGAGGTAAGTGCGCGCTTGAAATAGCTGAAGGTCAGCGACCCGGTCTCTTTCTGCAAATAGCCTGCGTCGATGGAGTGAACCTGCACCGATTCAATAACAAGCATGAATACCGGAATCGCTATCAGGTAGGTAAGGACAAATGCCAACACGATGCCAAGGACCATGGTGGGGTTGAAAGCACCCCGTCCTCGCAGTGGCAAGAGTCTAGGTGTTTTGCCGCCATCCTTGGCAGCAAAGAGTTCTTTGATGTGCCTCATC
>Ga0334883_1005402_pt1 | contig 11290 bp, 9 predicted proteins | sample GraSluR1_MG_6_FD_207230 | JGI IMG/M metagenome (GOLD analysis project Ga0334883, IMG submission 207230) | Sludge microbial communities from methane-producing bioreactor in Wageningen University, Netherlands - Granular Sludge_09_05-R1 | ecosystem: Engineered > Bioreactor > Anaerobic > Unclassified... | reverse complement strand
CGCCGTCCGCCCCCATCTGCATCATCAGGGACGCGTCGGCGGGGGTGGCGATCCCTCCGGCGGCGAAGTTCACCACGGGAAGCCTCTGCATCTGCCTGCACTCGAGGACGAGATCGAAATCCGCCTCGATCTCCCTTGCCACCTTCATAAGCTCGTCCTCGTTCATCCCTTTGAGGCTCCTGATCGTCCCCATAATCATCCTCATGTGGCGGACCGCCTCCCGGACGTCGCCGGTCCCGGCCTCGCCCTTGGTCCTGATCATGGCGGCGCCCTCCTTCGTCCTTCTGAGCGCCTCCCCCAGGTTCCTCGCGCCGCAGACGAAGGGAACGGAGAACTTGGCCTTATCGACGTGGAACTCGTCGGCGGGGGTCAATACCTCCGACTCGTCGATCATGTCGACGCCCATCGCCTCCAGGATCTGGGCCTCCGCAAAGTGGCCTATCCTGACCTTGGCCATCACCGGTATCGATACTGAATCGATGATCTCCATGATGATCTTGGGGTCTGCCATCCTTGCGACCCCCCCCATCTTCCTTATGTCGGCAGGCACCGCCTGGAGGGCCATGACCGCCACCGCCCCCGCCTCCTCTGCGACCACCGCCTGCTCAGAAGTGGTGACGTCCATGATGACGCCCCCCTTCTGCATCTTGGCGAAGCCGCGTTTGAGCAGCTCCGTGCCGAAACGAAGTTCTTCCAATTGCATGATAGTCAGATGCCCCGATCTTTTTTAAGCCGCTTACAAGTGAGATCCGAATAAATAAACTTTGCTCCCAGACCCCCGGCCGCCGTCGACGAACCGCAATCTTCTGGGGAGGCGAGGAGGCCGGGGACCCCGCATAGGGCGCTTTTCCCTCGAACTTCGATCCCATCGGCCCTACCGGTCCTATTCCCTGTAGATCTCGTACATATAGACGTCCTTCTTGCCCATCGAATCGTCGACCCAGACAATCTTGGAGCTTCCGGTCCGAGGATCGGTCTGGTTGCCGGGACCTGTGAATATCTCCATCTCCTTCCCGGTGGAGAGGTCCATAGCCCGGATGTCCCAGTCGCCGTTCCTGTCGTCCTGCCAGACAAGGACGCCGTCCCGGAGGTGGGGGTTCGTCTGGTTCGACGGATGGTTTGTGACCGCTTCGACCTTCCGGGTGGCCAGGTCGTAGGAGTAGAGGTCCCAGTTCCCGGACCTGTCGTCCTGCCATACCACCAGACTTCCGTCGGTCGTCGGGTTTTTCTGGTTTCCGGGTCCCGCGTTTATCGGAGTGCGGCTCGAACCCGACCAGATGGATACGTCCCAGTTATCGTTCCTGTACTCCTGATATACGACGATCGACCCGCCGGCGTCAGGCTGCTCTCCCCTCGGCGGGATCGCCTCCATCGTCTCTGTGGAGTAGAGGGGCTTCTTCTGGACGCGCCATCCGAAGGCGGCTATGGGGAGATCTCCCCAGGCGAGCATCTCCTCGCTGATGGAGGGTCTCGACGGGACCGTGATCCCCCGTTGGAGCTGGGTCCTGTTGACCGCCACTATGTCCAGGGCCCTGATCGCCCAGGATTCGAACTGCTCTTCATAGTACATCCACACCACGACGTCGTCGAATATGTCGGGGTACATGTCCAGCTCAGGGCCTGCCGCAAGAGGCCACTCCACGTTCTCGACGAGGTTGTAGAGGTATATGTCGGGGTTTCCCGTCCTGTTGTCCATCCAGACCACCCAGTCCCCGCTGACGGCCGGGTACGTCTGATCCCCAGGAGCCTGACAGATGACGCTGATCTGATCGGACCCCAGGTTCTGTAGACCGAACTTTCCGCTGGGAGAGATCAGCCAGGCGAGCCTCTGGTCCAGGTAGAACTGGACGTCCCCTGCGCCGCTGGCCACCTCCCGGTCCCTCCAGGTGTTGGGATCGAAGGTGCGGAGCGACCATCCATCCGCAGTCCTCTCCTGATAGACGACCCGGTTTCCGTAGACCTTCGGCTCGGACTGGTGGCCCGGCCTAGCGTAGGCGCGGCCCCACTTCCTATCCCAGAAGTAGTAGCTCACATCTCCTGTCGTCGAATCCTCCCAGACGATGACGTTGCCGCTGACGTAGGGGTTTATCTGGTCCCCTTCACCGGTGAGCTTCGTCTCCGCCCCGGAGGATAGGTCCCAGGCGTAAACATCCCAGCCGCCGTCCCTGCTGTCCTGCCAGATGAGGAGGTCGCCGCTGAGGACGGGGTTGATCTGATCGCCAGCCCTTCGCGAAGGAGGGTTGATCGATCTTCCGTCGAGGTCTCTCACCATAACGTCCCAGTTGCCGGAGGAGTCATCCATCCAGGCGATCCGCCTGTTGCTGACCGAAGGGCGGACCTGATCGCCCCTCCCTTCGGCGACGACGATCTCATCGCCAGAGGAGAAGTCCAGAGCCCTGATATCCCAGTCGCCTTTCCTGTCGTCCTGCCAGACGAGGAGGCCGCTTTCCACGGCCGGGCTCCTCTGGTCGCCGGGGGCCCGGACCAGGGGTCGCTCGCGCCTGTTATAGAAGTCAAAGCCGAAGATATCCCAGTCGCCTCCCCGGTTGTCGGACCAGACAACAAAGCTTCCGCTGGTGGCTATCTCCGCCTTCTCCAACAGCAGAATCGGATCGTCTCCGATGGACCTAGTCATGATCTGGGGCGTCTCGCCGCGGTAGTCCATCCAGACGATCCTGTCGCCGCTCAAAACCTGAGACCCGCCGGCGACGTTCACGTAGAAGGGAAAGCCGACCCCGTCGTTCGGTTTTTGGTGGAGCGGCCCCGTGACTGCGGGGATCTCCCTCTCCAGCTCCAGGTCGTAGAGGTAGATATCAAAGTCCCCATTCCGGTTGTCCAGCCAGGCGACCCGATCACCGGAGATGACCGGTTGTACCTGGTCTCCATTGCCTGAGGTGATCACCGTCTCGATGCCCGTCAACAGGTTTTTGGCTCTTATATCCCAGACGTCGTTCCGATCGTCCATCCAGACGATGGCATTCCCGTAAATCCATGGGGCCTGCTGCTTTCCTGAGTCCGTCGTCACCTGAGTCTCTGCCCTGGTGGTCAGGTTGTAGACGAATATGTCCCAGTTTCCGGCCCGATTGTCCGTCCAGGCCACCAGATCTCCGCTGACCATCGGTTGCGCCTTCTTCGAGCCGCCGGTGGTTATCTGAATTTCGGATCCGTCGGAAGGATCATATATGTAAACCTGGTCGTCTCCGGTCCTATTGTCTATCCAGACCACCTTTCCGTCGCCTATCTTTCCGTAATACTTGTCGTGTACGTCGTCGGGTACGGAGGTCTCCGCCCCCGTCGACAGGTCGTAGACGAAGAGGTCGATATTCCCACGTCTTCTGTCAGAATAGACGACCAGGTCGCCGCTGATGCTGGGACTGCTCTTCTCGCCCGCAGAGTCAGTGATCTTGCGCTCCTCGTACCTTATAAAGTCGTACATGTAGACTTCGAAGACGCCGGTCCGGTCGTCGGTCCAGACCACCCTATCTGCGTCGATCCAGGGGTTTGTATGGTTGTAAGGGGCCGAGGTGACATCTTCGTCTGCCACCAGGTTGAAGTCGTAGATGTAAATGTCCGGGTCCCCCGCCCGATAGTCGGTCCAGACGACGCCCCACTCGCCGAGGGCCGGCGCCATCTTCATCGACCCCGGACTTACGGCCATCTCGCCGCCGGTCCTGACGTCGTAGAGGTAAACATCGGCGATGCCGCTCCGGTGGTCCTGCCAGGCTACGAGGTGCCCCTTGACCGATGGTGCGGTCTGCAGCCCCTCCCTCTCGATCACCGTCTCCTTCTTCGTCGATAGGTCGTAGATGACTATATCGTAGTCCCCGTCTCTCTCCTCTGACCAGACCACCAGGTTCCCGTCGATGGCCGGAAAGGCCTGCTCCCCCGGACTCGGTGAGACGGAGCTCTCTCGGCCCGTCTTCAGGTCGTAGATGTATATGTTGGAGTTGCCCTTCCGGTTGTCCGCCCAGACGATCCGGTCGCCGCTGATCTTCGGCTGGATCTGGTCGTTAGGGTCGGCGGTGATCCGCTGCTCCAGCCCTTCGCCTAGATCGTATAGGTAGATGTTCCAGCCGCCGTCCCGCTCGTCCATCCAGACGACCCGATCTGCGTCTATGTCCGGGAGGAACTGGTTGCCGGGGGCGGTGGTGATAGGCATCTCCTCTCGCGTCGCGTAGTCGTAGAGGTATATGTCCGACTCTCCGGTCCGCAGGTCCTGCCAGACGATCCTCGTTCCGCTGACTGCGGGGCGGTCCTGATGGCCGGGGAAGAAGGAGACGCCCCTCTCGGTCCCGGTCTCGAGGTCGTACATGAATATGTCGAAGTTGCCGCTTCTGTTGTCCGCCCAGGCGACTATGGAACCGTCTATGGCGGGCTGCTCCTGAAGGCCGCCCCAAGTGCTGATGGGCCGCTCTTTTCCCCCACTCAATCCCGAGGCGACGCCCGCCAAAAGGAGCGCCACCGTCAATAAAACTATCGTTCGCCTCGACATCTTAGCACTCATCCTGTCGAAGTTAAGCTGAAGATCTCAACCCCCGCCATCTCGCCGGAGAATATATAAGCTCTCACCCTCGGGCCGGAGCATATTCCAGATGAGGAATATCTGCGGTGGATAAAGGACAAAAGGGAAGAAGAAGAAGAGAGAAGGGGGTCTCGCTGGCCCGCTACCTGCCCCGAACGACGATGGAGAGGACGTCCTCGTCTGCGATGGGATGGTCGAGCCCCACCGACTGGCCCGGGAACTTGGCGCTCTTTCCCCAGACCTTGGCGTACCGAAAGTGCCTGACAAAGTCCCTGTGGAGGTGCTCACAGACCGTCCGGACGGTGGAGTCCTCCAGGATCACCAGGGGATCTTTCATGTCGGCCTTCCCCCGCTGGGGCTTTAGGTATACCCTGATGAAACCCAGGGTATCGTATATCAGCTCCTTGAGCTCCTCGACGCCGAGATCCTTCTCCACAGATAGGGGTATGAAGTCGCGGCCGATCGTCTTCTTTATCTCCTCTCTGACGTCGTCGTACTCGAGATCGATCTTGTTTATGACGGCGACCTGGGGGACGTATATCCTATTTCCTGCGAGAAAGTCGACGAGGGTCTCGGTATCTATATCCTCCCTGACGGTCACGATCCCGTTTACGATCCCGTAGGCCCGGAGGATCTCGGCGATCTCGACCTCCGTCATCCTGGTGAGGGGGACGGTATTTCGAAGGATTATCCCCCCCTTATCTGAGGGGCTGAGGGTGATGTCGGGGGGTACCTGGTCCAGCCTGATCCCGGCATCGTAGAGCTCCCGCTCCAGGACGTCGAGGCGGTAGTTGTAGACGTCCCCCATAAGAAGGATTATGTCCGCGGCCCTCGCAGCGGTGATGACCTCGCGACCCCTGCCCTTCCCCCTGGAGGCGCCCTTTATGATCCCGGGCATGTCCAGGATCTGGATCTTGGCCCCCTTGTAGTCCATCACCCCGGGGATCACCTCCAGGGTCGTGAAATGGTAGGCACCCACCTCGGCGTCGGAGCCCGTCAGCCGGTTGAGGAGGCTCGACTTTCCGACGGAGGGGTAGCCGACGAGGGCGACGGTGGCGTCCCCCGACTTCTTGACGTAGTAGCCCTTGCCGCCTCCGGCGCCCTTGATCCTCTGAAGCTCCTGCTGAGCTTTCAGCTTCGCTATCTTGGCCTTCAGCTTTCCTATGTGGTGCTCTGTCGCCTTGTTCTTCTGGGTGTTGAAGATCTCCTCTTCTATCGCCTGGATCTGCTCGTCGACTGTAGCCATCTATAACCTGCCTTCGAACGACCCCAACAGACCGCACCTCTGCAGTCTCCCGGGAGAACGTCTTTCCCAGCCCCCTGGTCCGCGATACCATATTAATGGTTTGGGTTCCCTGAGGATGGATCGATGGGCTCTGGGACGGGAGATGGCCGGGCGGGACCGGCGGATCGGAAGCTTCCGGTCGCGATACCAAAAGTATAAATATCGCCCCCCCAAGGCTATCCCCGATCTGGGGTATAGTATGAAGTGGCAAGGAAATTCCAAGAGGAAGTTCACCGGCGGAAGGCTCATCTCAAACCGCGGAAAGCGGAAGTACGAGCTGGGAAGAGACGCCGGTGAGCCGCACGTCGACGTCACGCGAAAGAAGCTGATAAGGACCAGGGGCGGCAACACCAAGGTGAGGCTCCTCAGGTGCAACGTTGCCTGTGTTGCAGATCCCAAGACGGGAAAGTCCAAGATCGCGAAGATCGTGAGCGTCGACGACAACGCCGCGAACCTGAACTACATCAGGAGAAACATAATTACGAAAGGCGCCATCATCAAGACAGATCTCGGAGCAGCCAGGGTCACCAGCAGGCCTGGCCAGGACGGGGTCGTCAACGCGACCCTCATAGCCGAGTGATCCCGGTCGTCGGCTCAAACTCTTTTGATGTACCTGATATTCAGATGTTCCGGGTGCGGACGCCACCTCTACGCCGAGGAGAGGGCCGCATCCAGGACCTGTCCCTGCGGAAGGCGGATCAGCCTGAAGAAGGTCAAAGTCCTCTCTAAAGCGGCGGATGAGCGGGATGCCGGTGAGATGGTGAGGGCTCTGCAGATGGAGGGGCACGACTTCATCGGCTTCTCTCCGGCGGGCTGATCGCCGTTTTAATCCCTTTTTTAAGGCGCCTCTCCCGGACCATAGTGGAGGGTGCACATCGGTCCAACGTAAGGTCTACGTGAAAAATAACGATTTAAACCGCAGGGGATGATGGGAGTTTGGAGGCGGGATCAAATGGAGCGGCTGCGGCCGACTCCACCTCCATAAAGGAGGGAGGGGACGATCCCCTCCCCTTGGCGCATTGCGACCAAGATATACGGGGGTTAGTGAGATGAATTTGTCAAAGATATCGAGGTGGACTATAGCCTCGCTGATGGTCCTGCTGGTGGCAACGTCCACAGCTCTCGGCTACGCAAATACCGTAAGCCAGAGCATCAGCATGAACGGCCAGGGCGGTTACGTCAGCCAGAGCTCATCAAACTCTGCGATCGTCTTCGGCTCCAACAACCATGTGAGCCAGAGCGTCACCCAGAACGCCCAGGGGAACTACATAACCCAGAGCGCCGCCAACGCCGCCGTCGTGGTGGGGGACGGAAACAGCGTCCACCAGGGCGTCCATCAGAACGCCGATGGAGGCTACATAATGCAGGCTGGGGCCAACGCCGTAGCCGTCGTCGGAGATTACAACGACGTCTTCCAGGGGGTCTCCCAGACGGCCGTTGGGGACGAGATCTACCAGACCGGGCAGAACTCGGGAACGATCATAGGGGATGGAAACTCCCTCACCCAGACGACCTTCGCCTCCGCCAGGACGAGGCCGGCCCCCCACGCTGACCCGGTCCAGGATATGAGCAACTTCGCCTACATCGCCGGGTCCTTCAACGATGTCGGCCAGTCGATCTTCGGGTACGCCTTCGTCGGCTCAGGAGACGGCCCCATAACCCAGGGAGGAAGGAACGTCATCGAGACACCAGACCCCCGATGGAACTCCTTCCGTCAGGGCATCGGCTTTTCGGGGCACTCCGGCCCGGGATCTGAGTTGAGACAGTCCGCCAAAAACGAGGTCCGTATCGGCGGATAATACTGCTGACGGATGAAAGGCCGATGATCCTGACGATGGATGAAAAGGCCGATGACTCCGGTGGCGGATCTTCGATCCGCCACCGTCCATCTTTTTTTCTACAAGATCCGCGATCATTCTCCACCAGAGGGGAGGATCGTCTTCAATAAGTATATAAGCCGCCGGAGCTACGCCCCGTCTGGGGTGAAAGAATTGTTCAAAGGGCACTTTAAAGCGTCAACCATGACGGCGATGGCCTTATCCATCATCGTCCTGGGGACGGTGGCAGGAGCGACCTCCTGGAGCCCGGGGATGTACGGCCTCGGGATCGGCACCTTCTCCTGGGCATCCCAGGACGGGGATAAGGAGGCGGTACAGCTCAGCGGCACCGGCATCATGGGTATCCCACAGGTCCCCACCTTCGCAGCGATCAGGCTCGGAGCCGGCGGCCAGGAGGCGTCCCAGGACGGAGGCGTGGCGGCGGTACAGCTGGGAAGCGCGGGCGTCCAGACGGCCTCGCAAAACGCGGCCGGCGGGAGGCTGCAGCTCAGCGGCTACCACGACAATATGGGAAGCTATACGAACGTACTTTACCCGTCCTTCATGCTCGGCGGCACCTTCGGTGGCGGCGGTGGCGGCTGCGGCTGCTGATCCCTCGCTACGGTGAGGGGCCATACCCCCTTTTTTTTGGAGATCAGATCCACCGGTAGTGGGCCAATACCTCGGGGCGAAAGTCGAAGAGGAGGCTGTTTTCGACGTAGCCGAAGAAGAGGCAGCCCTCACAATTCCGGACGATCTCCTCCCGTCTCTTCTTCGATGACTCCCAGACCCTGGCCAGGCCCTGAGAAACGTGGCCGAGGGGCTCTTTATGGACCCGGCAGGTCTGGACCGTCCCGTCTGAGGAGACGGAGAGGACGATCTCTGGAGCATGGCAGCTGTTGTTGGGCTTTCTCTCCCGGACCATCCGCAGGTAGGTGAGGGAGTTGATGATGGGGCCGCCCCCCTTCTTCAGCTCCATGAGCCGGTCCACCGACCGCCGATAGGCGGGAAGGTCCTCCTCCCCGATCCCGTAATCGTCCCAGACCCGCCCCTCGACCCCCGGGGCCTCGTGGAGCGGCTCGAAGGAGATCTGGGCCCCAAGATCCCCGGCGAGACCGACGAGGTCCGCAAGCTCCGAGAGGTTCTTTCTGCTGATGACGCAGTTCATCAGGACCGCATGGCCCGCATCACGGGCTGCCCTGATCCCCGCCAGGACAGGCTCGACTGAGACGCCCCGGATATCTCGATAGGAGTCGATCCCGTCGACGGAGACGGAGAGGAGATCGAGGTCGGATAGGTCGCCGACCCTCTCGGAGAGGAGGAGACCGTTGGTGATGAGGGATGTGACCATCCCCAGGGACCTGGCGTGGCGGAGAATAGCGGGGAGGTCGGGGCGGAGGAGCGGCTCCGCCGTCCAGGCGTTGTAGACGCCGATCCCGAAGGATTTTGCGTCATCCAGCATGGCGAAGATGGCATCGGTGGTCATCTCCGGGCCGGGCTTCCGCCAGTACTCACAGAAGGGGCACCGGAGGTTGCACCGGGAGTTGATCCCGTGGGAGAGGACAAACGGCCTCTTCCTCACCCTCATCTGGAGGAGGGCTCTTGCTGCGATCCAGGGGTTGAAGGCGGCCATATCTGCCGAAGCCTCTGGAGACTCTACCTCAATAGCCTCGCCGGAACGATCTGACCCGCCAGAAGGGCGCTCTCATCCTCCCCCCGACGGATCAGCTCCGCGCCGCCCCCGCTCACCAGCACCTCAGGGCAGCGGGGCTGGCCGTTGTAGACGGAGGCCATGGAGAAGCCGTATGCTCCGGCGTCGAGGATCGCGACGACGTCCCCCCTCTCCACCTTCGGAAGGGCTCTGTCCCTGGCGAGGACGTCGCCGCTCTCGCAGATGGGGCCGACGACGGTATACTTCTCTTCATCCTCCCGGTCCACCTTGTTGGCTACGACGGCATGGTGGTAGGCGTCGTAGAGCATCGGCCTTGCCAGGAGGTTGAATCCGGCGTCAACGCCGACGAAGTTGACGTGGGCCCTCTTGACTACGTTCACGCTGGTGACCAAGAGGGTGGAGTCGGCGACGATGCTTCGGCCAGGCTCCAGGATCATCCGCGGGCTTATGCCCAGCCTCCGGCACCCCTCCTGGAAAATCGGAGTGATGCCGGCGGCCAGCTCGGACGGCGTCGGGGCCAGGGTATCAGGGGCGTAGGCGATGCCCAGGCCACCTCCGAAGTCCATCATCTCGATCTCGCCCCCAGCGTCGACTATCTGCGCCGCCAGGTCCATCATCTTCGCCGCGGCGTCGACGAAGGGGGAGACGTCTAGGATCTGGGAGCCGATGTGGCAGTGGAGGCCGACGGGCTTCACCCCTTCAAGGCCCATGGCGATCCTGTAGACCTCGACGATCTCCTGCCAGGGTATCCCGAACTTGGAGGTCTTCAGGCCGGTGGCGATCTTGGGATGGGTCTTGGCCGATACGTCGGGGTTCACCCGGAAGGCCACCTCCGCCACCTCCCCCATCTCCGAGGCGACCTCGGATAGGGCGCTGACCTCATCGAGGGAGTCTGCGGATACCCTGACTTTGGCCTCGACTGCCATCTCCAGCTCCTCGGTCCGCTTCGAGTTGCCGTTGAAGAGGATCTTCTCTCCAGGGATCCCCGCCATCCTCACCAGGGATAGCTCCCCGGCGGAGAAGACGTCCGCCCCCAGCCCCTCCTCCGCCAGAATCCTCAGGATGGCGAGGTTCCCGTTGGCCTTGACGGCGAAATAGACGTCCGCCTCAGCAAAGGCCTCCCGATAAGCTCTGGCGTTCTCCCTCAGCCGCCTCTCGCTCGTAACATAGAGGGGGGTCCCGAAGACCTCGGCGAGGTCCACGACGTCGACCCCGTCGATGGTGAGGTGGCCCCCTTCCGCCCTCAGATGATCCTTCGTCCCGAACATAGGACTTGGTGTAGGGGCCGGGACCGTAAAATCTTTTTCGTGGCTTTCGATCTATAGAGTCGTACCTAATTGGAGAGTCATACCTCACTGGAAGGGGGGTCGCAAGGAGGCATCATCGTCACCTCCACCCCCGCCTCCTCCAGGAACCGGAGCGCCTCGTCGTCGGGGTAGGGGTTGCCGTAGACGACCCGTTTTATCATGGAGTTTATGATGATCTTGGCGCATAGGATGCAGGGCTGGTGGGTGCAGTAGAGGGTGGCGCCGCTGGTGCTGACGCCGTGGATCGCCGCCTGGATGATGGCGTTCTGCTCGGCGTGTACGGCGCGGCAGAGCTCGTGGCGGTATCCGCTCTCGACGTTCTCGCGGCGGCACCCGACCTCGAGGCAGTGGGAGAGGCCCGTCGGCGCGCCATTGTACCCGGTGGAGAGGATCCTCTTATCCCTCACCAGGACGGCGCCGACGTTGTGCCGAAGACACGTAGACCTGGTCGCCACCACCGATGATATCTCCATGAAGTACTCGTCGAGGGAAGGCCGTTGCATGAGGGGGGATCGGCCCGCAGCTATATCTCTCTTATCTTATCTTCACTTCACGTCTCATCACTTCACGTCTCATCACTTCACGTCTCATCACTTCACGTCTCATCACTTCACGTCTCATCACTTCACGTCTCATCACTTCACGTCTCATCACTTCACGTCTCATCACTTCACGTCTCATCACTTC
>Ga0334883_1005396_pt1 | contig 11303 bp, 10 predicted proteins | sample GraSluR1_MG_6_FD_207230 | JGI IMG/M metagenome (GOLD analysis project Ga0334883, IMG submission 207230) | Sludge microbial communities from methane-producing bioreactor in Wageningen University, Netherlands - Granular Sludge_09_05-R1 | ecosystem: Engineered > Bioreactor > Anaerobic >... | reverse complement strand
AGTGAAAATGATATTTGAAAGTCAATGTAACAAAGGCAAGATAATTGAATTAATCTTTGAACACACTGAAAGATTGAATCTTGTTTCTACATCATTAAATTATGATTCATCGTTTGAAAATCCTTCAATTTTCTTTTATGAGAATTCTATATATTTTTCTAGATATGAAAATGATGTATTGAAACTAGATGAATCTTCTTGTGAAAATACTTGGTTAAAGGCAAAGAATGCAAAATATATCATTATATAAAATTTAGTGATATGGTTTTTGAACAGCGATTTACTGTATTAGATGCATCGAAATGAAGGGGTAAACAACTTTTTCTAGGGTGCTAATTTGTATCAAAATAGGTCATGCAACACACGATGATTATAGCAAGATTATCATATAGAGAAAACGGCTTAAAATAGCCTTTTTTTTCATGAATGAAACTCACAATAACATACATCGAGAAAGCTATGAGATTTGAAATTCACTGGATTTATAAGTTACTCTTATCTAGGAACTCACTTACTTATATTGATTTGTAAGCGTCAAACCCGCTTTCGTTTCTTCTATGTTTTTTATGTGTTGAATGATAAATTTTCGTTAAATAAAAAATAACACTTGACAAAAATGCAATATATAGTTTACAATATAAATGTAATATATATGTTGCATTATAACTTGGAGGTAATCAGTCATGCTAAGAAATTTCATCAAAGAGGCAAGACAGGAAATTGAAATGACGCAAGAGTCGTTGGCAGAAAAAGTTGGTGTTACACGACAAACCATTGGGTTAATTGAAAAACAAAAATTTAATCCAACCATCACTTTATGTCTGCATATATCGCGCGCTTTAAACAAAACACTTAATGAATTATTTATTTGGGAGGAAAGAAAAAATGAGAAATGATGAACGATTAATTCAAACATTACAAGCAATTAAAACGATAGGATATCATATTCTTTGGTTTGGGCTATTTGCCATATTACTTTTTCGGTGGTTTTATTTGGAACAATCATTGATGGATACAATTGATATTTTTATCTTGTGGATAGGAGCATCTATGATAATTTTCATATTAAGTGCAGCAAGAGGCATACCTATGTCTTATCCTATGAGCATTACAAAAAAAGAAAGGAAACTGATGATTTTGACAGTTTCATTATCTTCAGCAGTACTTTCAGCGATATTGGTTGCTATCGTAAACGGAGAGATAAGAAGAATCATCTTAGCATTTGGTTTTACACTTATTATTACAACATCTATCTTTTTGATATATGATGGTATACATCGTTTATGGGAAAAAAAGATTGATGAGTCTAAGTAGCAAGTGATCAATTAATTATCAAAGAATAAATAGATAAAGGAGGGTATTTTATGTATACATACAAAGTTGAAATCTATAAGGTTAAAGATGCAGAAACTTCAATGAATAAGCTAGCTAAAGACGGTTGGAGAGTTATTGCTGTCTCACCAAATATGGTAATGGGTTATGGAATAGTAGTAACTTATGAAAGAAAAATAGATTAAGTAGCTTTCACATTTTTGATAATGCTACGTAATTGCATTAAAATAGGTGATAAAACTCAACTTTATGTTTGATTGCTAATGGCCGTCAGTGACCTCTGTTATCCCGAAGAAGATGTATTGCTGTTGGCGTTCACTAATGGCTATTGGCACAAAGTTAAAAGATATGAGACCAGTTTTCTAAAGAGAACTGGTCTTTTTTTAAAGGGTAAGCTTTCGTATATCATTCAAAGGAAATAATTATCAGACGTTTGATTTTACTTTGTATTCATAATTTACAAATAACTTATTGACGCTTTTTTACTCAAGAGTTTTTGTATTAAACTGCTATAGATATTTGTTAAGAATAAAAAGCGTATTTTTTCTTATAACCTCTTGTATTTTTAAACAACTTATTCTATAATTAGTCTAGTGGTATTACCACCAGTAAATAGGAGGTTATTATGAACAATGTAAGTAATGTAAAAGAACCAAAAAATTTATCTAAAAGAGTTCAATGGTTAAGAGATTACTATTTTGAGGGGGTAAAAAGAGAATGGAATAATGAATATCGGTGTTACACCACTGGAAAGCATCATGATTTTCTATTTGATGAAATATCATATTATATAGTTCCTGAAACGATTTCATTTTACCAAACATTTACTTCATCAAGTCTACAAAGTGGAGAGGTTATTGATTTGCCAAAAGATTTTTGGGAATTTTCTCTTAAAGAAAGAAGAGCTATCTTTTTAAGAGAGGTAATGGTTAATTACATGCCAAAACATATTTTACCTGGAGATTTATTATGTGGTAGCAATTTTAATACATTCACTTCGCATTGTTTGACAAAAAAACAAGCTAAGGAAAGAAATAAACTTGTCTACGGCAAATATGGTTCAAGAGAAACATTCTTGGACTATTATTACCGTGGTTTTGGTAATGTTGGTTCAACGTGTGGACATTTGATACCTAACTACCCAAAAATATTGAATGAAGGCTTTGAGACTGTTTATGAAGAGATTAAAACCGAGTATAATACTTTAAGTTTAAAAGAACAAAACTCCAAACCAGGTGAGCAACTTAAAGCAATGATGATTGCTAGTCAAATGCCAAGGGATATAGCAATTAAATATAAAGAATTATGTCTTGAGCTTTCACTGGTTGAACAAGATATCGAAAGAAAAAAAGAACTTATCATGATGGCAAACAACCTTGAAGTTGTACCATGGAAGAAAGCAGAAAACTTTTTTCAAGCAGTTCAATCGTTATGGCTAACACATATGTTGGTGATGAGCGATGAAAACTATCCTGGTCCTGGTGTATCATTTGGACGACTAGATCAGTTCTTGTATCCGTTTTATAAGAAATCAATTGAAGATGGCATGACTCATGAATTTATGAAAGAAATTCTTGGATGTTTCTGGTTTCACTGTAACACAGCATATGATGCTCAGATTAGAGTTGGAAATAATGGGATAACTGCAGGGTTCGGACAATTATTTAATCTATCTGGGATGGACAAATATGGAAATGACACATCAAATGAGCTAACATATTTATTATTAGATGTGATTGATGATATGTCACCAATTTTAGAACCAAAACCAAATGTAAGACTACATAAAAATTCCCCTGAAAAACTTTTAGATCGTGTAGTTGAAATGATTTCTGAAAGTCAAGGCGCGCCATTTTTGCTCAATTTTGACGAAAGATCAATGGCAGGTATGTTAAAAGAAGCTGAAATGGCTAATGTAAAAGAATACATCAATCTTTCTAATGTTCATGAATATGCTTCAGTTGGCTGTTTAGAAAACACTATGTGTGGAAATGATCGTTCTGGTACTGTTGATAATAACTTAAATTTATATAAAGCTGTTGAACTAGCCTTTAATCAAGGGAAAGCAATTACTGAAAAATACAATGATGCCTTAATGAAACCATTAAAAATCAAGCAGATAGGTCCTAAAACAAAAGCTTTATCAGATATGAAATCATTTGATGATTTCTATGATGCTGTTAAGCAGCAAACTGCTTATATTGTCAAAAAAAGTGTAGATCAATTTGAAAAATCAGAGTATAACCGATCAAAATTTGGTAATACACCATACCTTTCAACTTTAGTTAAGGGAACTGTTAAGTCACATAAAGATGTTACTGAAGGTGGTGCGGAACTGGCTTTTGTAACCATTGAGGGAGTTACATTTGCAACAACTGTTGACTCACTTTTAGCTGTTAAGTATCTTGTTTATGATGAGAAGTTTTGTGATTTAGAAACACTTAAACAAGCTTTGATTAGTAATTGGGAAGGATATGAAAAACTAAGACAAATAGTAAAAAATAGAGCACCAAAGTACGGAAGAGATGATGACGCTGCAGATCTTTTAGCTCAAAATTATATGGAGTTTTTTGCAAATGAAACATGGAAATATAAGACTAAATCTACAAACCGTCAATTTAGACCAGGAATGCTTTCTTGGAATTATTGGGTCGGGGCTGGGTATATTCTACCTGCATCACCAGATGGAAGAAAAAATGGTGAATTCTTCTCTAATGCAATCTGCCCAGCAAATGGTGCGGATACAGAAGGACCAACAGCAAATTCGAATTCTGTAGGAAAAGCATTGGGTGGAAAATCTGAACAAGGTGATTTTGAAAACTATCTGAATTGTTTACCAAATGGCGCGAGTCATACGATTTCGTTCAATTCTTCTATGTTGAAGAACAAAAACCATAAAGAAAAATTTAAAGCATTTCTGAAAGGATATATCGAAAATGGGGGAACAGCGCTTCAAATCAATGTTCTTGATCCCAAAATGCTTTTAGATGCACAAGTTCATCCTGAAAATTATAAAAATCTACTAGTTCGAGTTACTGGTTATAATGCTTATTTCGTAACTGTAGGTAGAGAACTTCAAAATGAAATTATCGCTCGAGAAGTTCATAAGGAGTGTTAAAATGAGGATACTTAACATTCAAAGAATGTCGACAGAAGATGGACCAGGTCTAAGAACAAGCGTATTTTTCAAGGGATGCCCTTTAAAATGCGCTTGGTGTCATAATCCAGAATCAATTTCATATCAACTTGATAAAGAATGGATAGAATCTAGTTGTATTTTATGTTTAGACTGTGAAAGTATCTGTCCTAATGGTGCAATTAAATTTATTGATAATCAAATTTTTATAGACAGAGATCTTTGCACTATGTGTAAAAAATGTCTTGATATATGTCCTACAAAAGCTTTGAAATTAGTAGGTAGGGATATAACAGTATATCAGTTATATAAAGAATTGATTAAAGATAAAGCGTATTTTAGTCATGGGGGTGGAATAACATTATCTGGTGGAGAAGTGTTAATCCAGACCAAAGAAGTACTAGAACTCGTAAAACTTCTCAAAAATGATGGTATCCATATTGCTATCGATACTTCAGGGTACATAGATTTTTCAAGTATTCAAGAATTATCGCCTTATATTGATTTATTCCTTTACGATCTGAAACTAGATTCTAATGAAAAACATATAGAATTTTGTGGAACGGGTAATCAGTTGATAAAAGATAATTTGATAAAATTGAATAAATTAGCAAAAAGAATTTGGATTCGAACACCAATAATACCTGACTCAACTGATTCAAAAGATAATATTGAAAGCATTGCAAGATTTTTAAAAGATGAGTCTATAGTTTTTGAAAAATGGGAATTATGTGCATTCAATAATCTTTGTAAAGATAAGTATAAAAGATTGTATATCAACTGGCAATATGAGAACTCTTCACTTATAGAAAAGAATAAACTAGAAGAATTGCAAGATATAGCTAGAGCTATTATTCCTCATAAAGAAATATATTCAGTTGGAATAACTAAATTGGAGGTCACTAATGAATAAAGTATTATCAGAAGAAATGAGAAAAGAATTTGAGAAGACGATAAAAATCGGCTTGGTAGCAACCATAGATGAACAGGAAAAACCACACATCACAGTTTTATCAACACTTATGGGAAAAGATGATAAAGAAATGATGATAGGCAAGTTTGTAGAAGGACTTAGTAAAGAATTTATGCTCAATAGATCAAAATGTGGTTTTTTGATTATGAACACTGATAAAAAGTTTTGGTATGGACTTATGGATTACACATATCAAAAAAAGGAAGGTGAGGATTATATAAACTATAATAATCAACCACTATATCGCTACAACTCATATTTTGGGATAAATACAGTTTATTATTTCAATCTAAAAGAAATCAGTGATGAGTTAGCATTGCCGATGACAAGAGTAATTTTCAATTCTTTACTAACATTGTTTTTTAAGAAAAAGCATCAAGGCGATGCAAAAAAAAGGGTAATGAATTATTGGACGAAGAAATTTACTAGCAAACTTGATACATTGACATTTTTATCATATGTAAATGATGAAGGATATCCTGAAATAATACCAATTATTCAAGCACAATCAGCATCTAGTTCCAGAATAGTATTTAGAAACCAACCGTATAAGGATCAACTAATGAAAATTAGAATAGATCAAGATATCGCTATTTTAGCTTTTAGTATGACCATGGAGACAGTTTTATTAAAAGGTAGGTTTTCAGGTTTTGATAAACTTGGATTAGGTTATTTAGACATTAAACGTGTCTATAATTCAATGCCGCCAACGCACAAATATATCTATGAGGAGCCTGTCATTCATGCCTAAAGAAAAGAACAAAACAGTCGAAGTTGTTAAAGATATTCAAAAATCAATTATCAATGGGCAGTTAAATCCAGGAGACAAATTAGAACCATTAAGGGAGTTGGCAGATAAATATCATACGAGTCGATCAGTTATAAATTCAGCAATCCATATTTTAACTACAAAAGGTTATCTTAAAATTGTACCAAGACATTATGTTCAAATTAATGACTTTTTATATTCTGGTAGTTTAGAGATAATGCAAGATATTTATTTTGAATCAAATCAAGAACTCAAAATAAAAATAATTAAGGAAACTCTCAATATCAGATTACTAGCTGAAATAGAAGCAATTAGTCAAATTATTAACAATAATTATTCTTTAGATAATTTAAAGGACATACTACTAAAAGAGAAAAATGTTTTAAGGAATGAATTAGTTGATATTGAGGAAATGGTTTTGCTTGACTGTGATTTTCATGAAACTTTAGTAAAATCTTCTGGGAATACAGTTCTGTTTTTACTTTTTATGGCATTCAAAGAAATTGAACTAGACCTAGTTAGAAAGTTTTATAATTCAAGATCAAGATTTCAAGAAGTAGTTCAAATTCATGATGAACTAGTGTTATTGTTAGAAGATAAGAATAAAGGTAAAGCTGTTGAAATTTGGGAGAAATTACTGAAACAAGGTGCAGAAGTAGTTCTTAGTGAACAATAATTAATAGGGATTTATAGTTATGTGGGAATGAATTAATAGCATTTTTTTCTAATTAAAATTCTTGATTCTATAAATCTATCTAAATCTAATTTAACAAGTTATGTTTTTAAATCTTACTGTTTAATTCTTTGATAATCTTTTTCATTAACTTCTTTATTAAAAATAGTTAAGTTATTGTGACCATTTTAAAAGCTTCGTTAAGATATTACTTGTTAATCAAAACATTCTTTGTTATAATTAATCAAAATAGCGTATAAAGCTTGAATATGGCAAGCAGTTTCTACCTTAAACCGTAAAATTAAGACTACGCAATAAAACCAAGTATGGTTTTTTTGCGTAAGCAAAAGAACCATATTTTTTTGGAGGGTAATGAATGAAAAAAGGATTGACATTTGATGATGTATTGATTTTACCAGGAGAGTCAAACGTTTTGCCTAGCGAAGTAGATATTAGCTCAAAGATTGTAAAAGGATTGAAACTTAATATACCGATTGTTTCTGCAGCTATGGACACTGTGACAGAAGCTAAACTTGCTATTGCTTTAGCAAGAGAAGGAGGTATAGGTTTTATTCATAAGAATATGAGTATAACTGAACAAGCCAAACAGGTCGATTATGTTAAAAGAAGTGAATCAGGAATGATTAAAAATCCAATTACTTTAAGAGCAGATAATACTCTTGCTGAAGCAGAGAAGATTATGTCTACTTATAAGATATCAGGTATTCCAATTATCGATGAAGTTGGAAAGCTTAAGGGTATTGTCACTAATCGTGATTTAAGATATCGAAAACTTGATAATACTTTGATTGAAAAAGTAATGACAAAAGAGAATTTGATCACAGCTTCAATTAACACAACACTTGACCAAGCAAAAGAGATTTTGATGGAACATCGCTTGGAAAAACTCTTGATTGTGGATGATGAGATGTACTTAAGAGGATTGATTACATCAAAAGACATCGATAATATATTAGCATATCCCAAAGCTGCAAAAGATAATCAGGGAAGATTGCTTTGTGGAGGTGCAGTAGGTGTTTCTGATGATGTTTTAGAAAGAGTTAAAGCTTTAGTTGAGGCATCGGTTGATGTCGTTACTGTAGATAGTGCTCATGGACATTCACAAGGAGTGATTGATACTGTAAAAATGATAAGAAAACACTTTCCTGACCTAAAACTAATTGCTGGAAATATAGTAACAAAAGAAGCTGCATTAGCGTTAAAAGAGGCTGGAGTTGATGGTGTTAAGGTTGGAGTTGGACCGGGTTCTATCTGTACAACAAGAGTTGTTGCTGGGGTTGGATGTCCCCAAATTAGTGCTATTCTTGATGTTTTAGAAGCTTTAAAGGGGACTGAAGTCACTATTATAGCTGATGGTGGTATAAAATATAGCGGTGACATAACAAAAGCCTTGGCTGCAGGAGCAGATACGGTTATGTTAGGCTCTTTGCTAGCGGGAACGAAAGAAAGTCCTGGAGAAGAAATAATTTATCAAGGTAGAGCTTATAAAACCTATGTTGGAATGGGTTCTTTAGCGGCAATGAATCGTGGTTCAAGTGATCGTTATTTTCAAAAGGGTAGTGGCGAAGTAAAAAAACTTGTTCCTGAAGGAATTGAAGGAAGAGTACCTTATCGTGGTGAGGTTGGAGATGTCTTGTATCAATTAGCTGGAGGTTTAAGATCAGGAATGGGATATATAGGTGCTAAAAATATAGAGGAGTTAAAGAAAAAATCTGTTTTTGTGGAAATCTCTTCGCAAGGATTAAAAGAGAGTCATCCACATGATGTGACAATAACAAGAGCTGCACCTAATTATTCGGGAGATAATCCATGGACACAATCTTAATAGTTGATTATGGCTCACAATACAATATGTTGATATCAAGAAGAATAAGAGAGATGAAAGTCTATTCTTTGGTAGTACCTTTTGATGCGGATATTGTGATAAGCGAAGATATTAAAGGAATAATTTTATCTGGAGGACCTAATTCTGTTTATGATGATTTTTCTCCTCAAATGAATAGAGTGATTATCGATTCTGGGTTACCAATTTTAGGTATATGTTATGGAATGCAATTATTGGTAAAAGAGTTCAATGGTAAAGTATCTCCTGGTGATAAAAGGGAGTACGGGAAGAATCAACTAGAAAATATTGTTTTTGGTCAACTTAATTATAATATGGCAAAGGCATCAACAGTTTGGATGTCTCATTCAGATCAAACAGAGCAAATGCCTGAAGGGTTTACTATCTTAGCAAAATCTCAGAATGCTATAGCAATGATAGAGAATAAGGATAAGCAAGTATATGGAGTTCAATTTCATCCTGAAGTAACTCACACAAGTGAGGGGAAATTATTGCTTGAAAATTTTGTTTTTGATATTTGTAAAGTAAATGCGAATTGGAATATTGATGATTTTGTTACTTCTAGGATTGAAAAGATCCAAGAAATTGTTAAAGAGGAATCAGTAATCTTAGGTTTATCTGGAGGAGTAGATTCTACAGTTTGTGCAGCTTTAATCTCTAGAGCTATTGGCAAAAGGTTAACTTGTATATTTGTCGATACTGGTTTGCTTAGAAAAAATGAAGCTATTGAGGTTATGGATGGTTATGGAGTACTTAAAGATATTTCGATAGTTAAAGTTGATGCAAGCAAAAGATTTTTTGATGCTTTAAAAGGTATAGAAGATCCCGAAACAAAAAGAAAAATCATTGGAAGATTGTTTTTTGAAGTTTTTGAGGAGGAAAAAGCAAAATATAAAGATGCAGCCTTCTTAGCTCAAGGAACAATTTATCCAGACGTAATTGAATCAATATCTGTAAAAGGACCTTCAGAAACAATAAAAAGTCATCATAATGTTGGGGGTCTCCCCGAACAGATGACTTTTAAGGTTTTAGAACCCTTGCGAGAGTTGTTTAAAGATGAAGTTAGAAAAGTTGGGTTAAGCCTTGGGTTAAACCGTGAGATTGTTTATAGACATCCTTTTCCAGGACCTGGACTTGGTATTAGGATTATTGGAGAGGTTACAGAAGAAAAAGTTAAGATTCTTCAAAGTGCTGATGCGATATTTATAGAAGAGTTAAGAAGCAATCAATTATATGATAAGGTTTCACAAGCTTTTGTAGTTTTACTACCTGTAAAAACTGTAGGTGTTATGGGAGATAAGCGTACCTTTGAACAAGTTGCTTGTATTAGATCTGTAAACAGTCATGATTTTATGACGGCTGATGTTTCAAGACTATCATATGATTTTTTAGAAAATACTGCTACTAGAATAGTTAATGAAGTTAAAGGTATTAATCGAGTTGTTTATGATATAACTTCAAAACCACCAGGTACGATTGAGTGGGAGTAACTGGCTTTTAAGTCTGAAACAATTGTTTCAGGCTTTTTTTTAAAATTATCTTGGTGGGATTTAATTGTTGTGATAGAATTATAGAGGTTTAATAAGTTATTTAATGTGTGGTGATATGATGATTAGGATTATTGACTCAATTGAAAAGATTAGAAAATTGTTTGAGATTTCTAAGATTTCAAAGCAAAATTGGGAAGAATATTTTCTTAATACTTGTCCAAAGCTAATTTCAACCATTTATGAGGATGCTGATAAATACAACTACGATGAACAGATAATACCTTTATTTGAAAATATTAGAAGTAATCCTTCAAGACTTGATAACTTACATATGAATTTCATGTTAGCTGTTAAGGATTTAGAAATTAGAATGGTTGATATATTGGGTGAGACTATCGACTTTACAATCATATTCTATCTAGGCTTAGGAAATGCAGCAGGTTGGGCTTTTAGACAAGGTGATGATGGTTACTTATTATTAGGTGTTGAAAAGATTATAGAGTTAAATTGGGATGAGTTATTAGATTTGCAGGCTTTGTTGTATCATGAAGCTGGGCATTTGATACATCAAAAGTATCAAGTTGATGATTTAGATAAAGACTATGATGGAGTTTGGAGATTATATATTGAAGGATTGGCAATGGTAATAGAACAAGAACTGCTGATGAATGAATCATATTTCCATCAGAATAAAGCAGGTTGGTTAGAAAGTATTAGAAGATTAGAAAATATATATATTAATGATTTTAGAAGAAGAGTAAATTTAAGATTATCAACAGATGATTACTTTGGTGATTGGTGTAATGTTTTTGATATATCTGATGTTGGGTATTATCTTGGACATAAATTTGTAAGAAGATTGTTAGAAAAGTATAGTTTAAATGAGTTGTTAAAAATGGATAAATTGAAGGTTGAAGAAGAGTTTGGTTTGCTTTTTTGAGGTGTTTTATGAGAGGATTAATCGGTGATAAAGCTTTTTATAAGCGTTTATTTGCGGTATCATTACCGATTGTTTTACAACAACTATTGACTTCAAGTTTACAGTTGATAGATAATTTAATGGTTG
>Ga0334883_1005395_pt1 | contig 11303 bp, 8 predicted proteins | sample GraSluR1_MG_6_FD_207230 | JGI IMG/M metagenome (GOLD analysis project Ga0334883, IMG submission 207230) | Sludge microbial communities from methane-producing bioreactor in Wageningen University, Netherlands - Granular Sludge_09_05-R1 | ecosystem: Engineered > Bioreactor > Anaerobic > Unclassified... | reverse complement strand
CTCCTGCAGATCGTGCGTACCGCCCTCAGCACCAACGCTGGACTCGCCAACGAAGATCCAAACCCATCCTTGGACAACCTCTTCCTCGCCGACGATGATGACGAGGAGGAAGAGAAGACCATCACCCGGATGGCCACGCGCCTCCTTGAACCTCTCGATCCTCCTCCGCCACCGCCCCCTATTCAGCGCGTCAACAGTAGGCGCAGCCGCATCGTCACGCCCCTCCCAGACGATGAAGTCACCCCACCCCCACAGCCGCCGCCATCGGCACCGGCCCTCCAGCCTGTCGCCGTCAACACCAACCAGGCCATGCCGACGTCTGCGAGCGAGAGCCTGTCAGCCCCGCCTCTGGCGGAAGTGGCCATAACGGCGTCACCACTACCCGACCTCGATCTGGATCTCGATGATTCAAGCGAGAGCCCGGCCTATGATGCCCACACGGCCCTCGAGCTCCCTCGACCCGCGCCACCTCCTCCAGTGGCTCCGGTCATCGCCCTCGCCGAGAGCCCTCGCCTCACTAAAGCCCCCGACGCCACCAAGCGTCCCATCGCGGCGGGCAACCTCGTCGGGATCGAGTCCGTCGATGATTTCAGCATGGGCGATGACCTCGAGGTCATCAACCTCGAATCCGGTGACTTCGACCTGCGGTCCATGGATCTGCGCGCCATCGCGGCCAGCGCAGAGGATGCCATGGAGGTCGACGCGGAGCCTTTGGACGCGGAGCCAATGGACGCGGCGCCCGAGGGGCCCAGCCACTTGGACCTGGCGCACTCACCCGAGTCGCCCACTGTCGCTCCAGGGTCGGGGCCCACCCCCCGCCCCACCCCGGATCAAGTGCTGAGCGACGAATGGCTGGATTCGCGCCCGCGCTGGTCACCCCTGGTCTTTGACGATGAAACCCGCACCTCACCCTTGAGCGAGGAGGAGCAGCGCCTGGCCATGCTCGCCGTCGCTGACGCCAACGCCCCAGAGGCGGTGCTCGCCGAGGACTACATCGACCCTGCTGACGATGAAGAGGAGGAGGACCAAGAGCACACCCGCGCCTTTGTCGACGAGCCACCTTTCGCCATCGGCGAAGCCCAACAGCAAGCCAACGACGACGTTGAGGTGCTGGCGCCCGAACTGGTGAGCCCCGTCTCGGAAGGACAAGCAGACCTGCCCCCCCAGCTTGACGACCACGAAGGCCCTAGCTTTGACGTCGCCGCCGTACCACCCCAAGCCCCGCAGCTTCCAGCAAATCTCTGGAGTGAGCTCCACCTCGAAGGATCACTGCGCCTGTGGTCACTCGGGGACATTTTGCGCCACTTCTCACAGCGGCCATTTCCGGCCACCATCGAAGTGCACGACGGTGAACAAAGCTACTCCCTCTTTATGGAAGAGGGCCTGCTGTTATGGGCCGAAGCAGCGAGCCCCGATGATTGGCCAGACGCCTTTGAGTTTCTCCGCTCTCTCTCTCTGCTGAGCGAAGCCCAGATCACCCGCTTGCAACACGCTTGGGACCCTGCCGACAAGAGTCTCGTCGAAATCATCCAAGACCTCGGCCTGGCGTCAGGCCTCATGGAGACCATCCCCTGGCTCATCTCGCAGACCGTCTGGCAGGCTGCGCTGGCCTTGGACGCCAAGTTCAACATCACCTGTCGCGTCTTTCCCAGCAATTCCGTTTTATTGCATGAACGTCCCTACTGTAGCCTCCCCGTCGAACCCATTGTCTTTGAGTTCATGCGCCGCTATCCCGACGCCAGTCCCCAGCGCCGATCGCCTTTACAAGCGCGCTTTCAACGGGCCGCCGCGCCACCGGTGCGCGTCGCTTCGCTCTCTCTCGACGCCGAAGAGCAGTGGCTCATGGAAAGCCTCGCTACGCCCATGAGCGCTGACGGCGTCCTCGAGATCGCCGCTGACGCCGGCTGGGACATGGACCGCATGGCAGCAGTCCTCGGGCGCCTGTGCGACTTCGGCCTCCTGCTCGAGATCGCTCCCCCGCGCGGCCTAAGCCGGCCTTAGTCTTCAACTCCCGATAGACGCTTCAAAAAAAGTCGCGCCGAACGGTTATCTGGATTGAGCTCGGCCGCTTTGCGGTAGTAGATGACCGCCTTCTCGAGGTCGCCTTCCTCGCGAAAAATGTGCGCCAAAAAGTGAAAGGCCGTGTCCTCACTCGGATAGCGCTCAACCAGCCGGTTGAGCGTATCTTGAGCAGATTGCCCCGCTTCACGACTGCGCCCGGCCTTCAGATAGGTCGTCCAGATCACATAAGCTTGGTACATGCTATTGGCAGGCTCAGCCTCGACAGCGCGCCTGAAGTGATGCTCACCTTCATCCAAATCGCCCAGCCTCAGGTAGGTCAGGGCATCGTTGAAAAAAATGTGCGCCAAGGGATCTTTGGTCTCCGCCGGCTCAAACCACGATGCACCGCGGCCAAAAGCCTCGCTGGTTCCCCCACCCATCGAGGTGCCCAGCATGGAAGACGAAGCGTTGTTGAAGGCCTCGATCTCAGCCATGGAGCGCGCCAAGGCTTGGCGAATCTCGACGGCCAACTGAAATAGCTTGGAATCGCCAAGACGCTGAAAATTCTCGGGACGATAAAAACGCTCAAAACGCTCATAGCGCCGACGGATCACATCCAATGAATCCGAGCGCGCAACGCGCAGCGCCTCATAAGGATTGTCACACTCCGAAACGCGACGGTAGTCCCGCAACACGACGTCATAAATCCGTCGTATCTGCTGATGATCACGCTGGTCTTTCTCGATATCGACGACCATCATCCCGGGAGAACTCAGCGGGCGCAGCTTCAAATCTGAGCTCGGGCGCAACATCATGCCCGAAACCTGCGCCGACGCTGGAGCCCCTGCCGCAAAGGTCGCCGGTGCACCCGACTGCGGGTTCTCCGCCTCCGTGCGCATCAGCGCCCGCAACAGCCTCTCGGGCTGCAAGGAGGGCTGCGCAAAGCGCAAATCCATGGCACCCATCAACAAAAAGGTCTGCAGAAGCCGAGCACGCAGAGGGCGCTGCTCCGTGGGAATATCCAAGGCATCGAAGCACAGACCTTCGCGGCTCACCACCTGCTCTAATCCGCTGTCGAGTTGAAAGGCCCAAACCAAGAGGTGGTACCAACTCTCCAAATGTGAGGACGGCGCTATCGTCGCATCCACCAACCCCTGCACACGATCCAACAATTGCGTCGCAGAAAAGGAATGCTCCAACCAACGGTCGACCATCCTAAAGGGGTTGATGTCGTAGACCACCGCCTGTTCCAAAGGACGCGTGGTCGAAGTGAAAGAGAACTGTGCCGCTTGCCAATCGAAGGACAACTGGATGATCTCTTCCACCAACGCCCGATGCGACCGATTGAGCTTGGTCAGCGAAATGGCCCCCTCGCGCACCAGGGTCGCCCCCGGGCGCCAACGCTCCTGCTGCATCCGCGACAGATGACGCCTGTAGGTCTCTGCGTCGATCTCGCCCATTCGCAACAAGTAGCGCAGCAAACTCTCCGTTATGAGATTGCTGCGCGCGAAAGCGGGAAATCCATTGGCAAAATAGAGGCGACGTATCCGGTTGTCTTCTTTTAACGTCAAAATGCCCGTCGCCTGATGCGCCAAAGCGCGCGCCATCAGCTCCACCACCGGCATCTGGGCACAGCTCCCCTCCAAAGGCAGGCCAGGTCCGGGCTCGCCCGTTTCCACGGCGCTCGCTCCCCCATCACTCCTTTTGGGCCGAGCAAAACCAGTGGCAGTTCGCATCCGCTCCAGGGTTTTCCACAACTGCTCCAACTGAAAAGGCTTGCGCAAAAAGGCGTCGACCAGCTCCTCCTCTTCTTCGCGCTCCCCCTCGACACCCAACACCTTCATAAAGGCCGACACCATGATGATCGGGGTCTGGCCGCCGCCATGCTGCCTCACCTCACGACAAATCTCATAGCCCATCTTGTTAGGCAGAGAATTGTCCAGGACCAGCGCTGCCGGCCTCTCGCGATGGTAAGCCGCCAAGCCGGACTCACCGTCGGTCGCCTCCACGACTTCCAAGCCACGCCGTTGCAGGTAGTACGAGAGTGCGCGCAGCAACTGGAGGTCATCCTCGATGACCAAGACCTTCGGTGATCCCTTTGCACTTGCCGCCAAGCTCAGCCTCCTTCCCCTACCCACCGCGAGAGCGTGCCCTTCGCCGCTGCAAACGACTTGCCAACGAACCCTACGGAAAGAGGACACCTCCGCGGAAAGCTTTCACTGGCTGTTGCATTCGAGCATCCCACGCTGCTGCTGACGAACATTAGCAAGTACAGCGTATTTCGTCGAGGGCAGCGCAACCCCACCTCTCTAACCTCGATGCGCTACTTCACCGGCACCAGGGCTCGAAGCTCCTCCACAATCACCCGCGCCAAATCGTCGCGCCCCACCCCGATCTCTGCCTTGACCTCGGTATGAGACGCACACCGCTCGGCCCCAGACTCACCCCCAGCAGCCACCCGCCGCAAACCTGGCGGGCTCGACAGGCCCCGCGCCTCAGGCCCCAAACCGGCCTTGCGCCGGGCCGCCAACAGAGGCCCCAGAACCTCATTCGACAACGCCTTGACGCCGCCCCAAGCCTGCGCGTGGGTCGCCATCTGCGCCAAGTGTTCCACCAACTCCAAACGCAAAAAAGCTTCCTCCAAATCGCGACCCCACGCCAGCACCCCATGGCTCTCCAGCATGACCGCGTCAAAGTACGGCGTATAGTCATTCAGGCGCGCTGCCGCCGCTCCACCCGGCGCCGCAAAGGGAACAAGCGGGACGACTGGGCCCAATGACACCACCGCTTCAGGCATGAACGGGGTCTCCAGACCCACGCCGGCACAGGCCATCCCCGTCGCGTACGGCGGGTGAGCATGGACCACCGCCCCCACATCGGCACGCACCCGAAAAACCGCCAAGTGCAGACCAATCTCACTAAAAATTCGGGTCTGGCCTGCCACGCGCTGCCCTTCGCCATCCACCACCAACAAATGGTCCCGGTCAACCACACCCTTGGAAAATGCCGTCGGCGTCGCCAAAAAACGATTCGCGCTCACCCGAACCGACAAATTGCCGTCGTGATTGGCCACCCAACCCTTGCGGTACACCAAATGCGCGTAACGCACCATCTCAGAACGCTGCCCATGTTCGTGCATCGATCGCCTCAACTAAGCTTCAGCCACAGTACACCTGATCCACATGGCCAACGATGACGCTACGTACGGGAAATGCCTCGCCCGCTTTGAAAAGCTGACGAACGCCATTGCCCTCCTGCATCACCAAAACCATGTCCCCCGCGCCTGACTGCACCCGATCCACCGCCAAAAAGGACGAACCCTCGGGCGCACCCGTCACATTCAACGGCTGGACGATCAACAACGGCAAGCCCACATAGCTCTCATGCTTCACCGTTGACACCACCGGACCCAATACCTGACACAATCTCATGGCTCAAACCGCTCTGGATAAACGCCATCCACAATGCCGACGATGCTGTGATCCACCGGCACGAAGGTCGGCTCCACGGCCAATGCTGCCTCGCGACTCGTCACGAAATAGACCAGGTCACCTTCACCCGCTTGGGCGGTGTCCACAGCAACCACTGGCGATGACTTCGCCACCAGGTCGTGATCGAGAGGCTGAACCAACAACAACTTGTAAGCGCGCAAACCTGGAAAAATCTGCGTCGCCACGACCGTTCCAATTACCCGTCCCAAGTGCATCGAGGTCCCTCCACGTCAGCACAACTACGGGCCAACTTAGAAGTCCCCCAGATCCTTGTCAATCCTAACGTCGATGTGCGGCGAGCCCGGCCACCTCCCCCCCATCGGGGGCAACACAACGACAAAGGCAAAACTAAAACTTACCAAATAAATGCGTAAGCTTACAGTCCAAAGCCGTGGCGATTTTGTACAGCGAAGACACCGACGCCGAAGACTCCGCACGCTCAATCTGCGACAGCAGACTCACGGATAAACCCGTGCGCCGACTCATCTGCTTCAGTGTCAGGCTCTGCGCCTTCCGCATCCGACGAATCGTATCGCCAATGGTCGCATGCAGCTCCTCTTCCGGGTTGCACAGCAAATTCTTCTGGCGAAGGATGGTCTCTATCGCCAAAAACAACTGCTCCGTATCAAAGGGCTTCTGGATATAGTCCGAGACGGACTGCTTCAGAGACTGAACCGCCGTCTCCACCGTCGGATAGCCTGTCACCACGACCACCGCAATGTCGTCGTCGTAACGGCGTATCTGATCCAGAAGGTCCATCCCATTGAGACCTGGCATCACCAAGTCAAGAATGACAATGTGATAGGTCCCCTCGCGCAGCACCGCCAAGGTCTCGCAGGGGTCGGTCATCGATTTGACGGTGATACCAAAACGGGCACCCAACAGATGCTCCAAGTTGGTACACACATCCCGGTCGTCATCGACGACCAACACCCCGATGGGAAGACGCGAAGAGGCTGACGCCATTGTCACTGTTGAGTCGTCCATCCACCTGCCTGTCTCACCTTAGTCGGTTCAAACCCTGCAGACCCCAAACCACGAAGTGGACACTAGCGTCACCCATCACCCATCCACTGCATCACTTTAACACAAGCGCCAAAACCTGTCGAGGCGACGCTACATAACTACCTACACCTACCTTCGCACCGCATGCCCAATCCACTCGACTTGGCCACGATGGCACAAAACGCCGCGATCGACCTCATCGCCTACCTGCCCGCCACCAAAGCCAAAACATACCACCATTTCAATCACTTCATCACCGAGGGGCGCCACGCCGGCATGCGCTATCTGGCCCACCAACCACAACGACGCATCCACCCTCGTGGCGCCTGGCCACCCGCCCAGGCCATGCTCCTCTGCGCCGTCATCTTGCCCCCCCCCACTGACGCCCTCGCAGCAACCACAGGCCCGCTCCTGGCGCGCTACGCTCACTTCATGGACTACCACCGTTGGCTCCCCCGGCGCCTCGAATCCCTCGGCCAAATGCTGGCGGCGCGTTTCCCTGATCTGAATTGCAAAGTCCTCGTCGACACGGGGCCCCTCCTCGAGAGAGATTTCGCCGCCCAAGCCGGCATCGGCTGGGTCGGCAAAAACAACCTCATCGTCCACCCCGACGCGGGTTCGCACCTCCTCCTCGGCGTCCTCCTCCTCGACCGCGCCCTGCCCTGCCCAACCCACCCACCCGTGGACGATCGCTGCGGCCACTGCCGACGTTGTCTCGACGCCTGTCCCACAGGCGCCCTCATCAAGCCCTACACCCTCGACGCCAGCCGTTGCATCGCCTACCTCACCAGCCAGCATCGCGGCCCCATACCAGAAGCACTGCGCCCCCTCATGGGCACCCACCTCTGGGGCTGCGATCGCTGCCAAGAAGTCTGCCCGCACAACCGCCACCCCCAACCGCCCCGTCAAGACCCGCCACAAGGCAAGCTGAACGAAATCCCCCTGCGCGACTTCCTCCTCAGCCCACCAGGGATGCGCCGTCGCCTCAGCGACACCGTCATGGCCCGCGCCAACCTCACCCAGCTTGCCCACCTGGCCACCGTCGTCATGGCTAACCTAAAAGACCCGAGCGCTGTGCCGCACCTGGAGGTTGTCGCGCACAACCACCCAACGGCAACCCTCCGCGAGCACGCCGCCTGGGCCCTCGACCACCTCACTATACCTCCGGCCAAGCCTAGCTCTTGAACGGCGCGCGTGTGGGCGCTACCCCCTGCGGACTCCCACCCCAGCGACGCGTCAGGCGGACAACCTCACCACCATTGACCTACTCCTACGGGTGTGCGAAAGGCTGCCTGCGCGGCCTGAACCGCACGCCCAACATCGCCGCTCCCACGCGGCCGTTCGCAGAGAGGCCCCCCATGCACCATGAAGGCTTGCTATTGAATGGAATCGACGCCTTGGAAGGGCACCTGCGCCAAAGCTTGCTCGCCCTCCTGAACCAGCTCGAACCCGAACCCGCCATCACGGCTGCTGATCTCGCGTTTGCGGCCGTCCCCGAAGGCAACCCCGGCGACGTCGCCCTCCCCTGCTTCGCGCTCCGCGGCCGCCTCTCCGCGTTGCCGCCGGCCCAACGCAACAACCCCATGGGCATCGCCCAGCGCATCGCCGACGTCTGGAACAGCGACCCCGTCGTGAGCACCGCCGTCGCCGCTGGCCCCTACGTCAACTTCACCTACGCCACTCCTACCCTGGCCCGAACCGTCGTCACTGACGTCCTCAGCCAAAATCGGCGCGTTGGGGGAGGCCGCTGCCCCAAGCCACAACACATCGTCATCGAGTTCTCCGCACCCAACACCAACAAGCCCCAGCACTTGGGCCATGTTCGCAACAACGTCTTGGGCAACGCCGTCGCCAAAATCCTCGCCCACCACGGCCACCAAGTCACCAAGGTCAATCTCGTCAACGACCGCGGTATTCACATCTGCAAGTCCATGCTCGCCTACCTCCGCTGGGGTAACGACACCACTCCCGCCAACAGCGGCATCAAAGGCGACCACCTCATCGGTTCGTTTTACGTGCGCTTCGAGCAAGCCTTCGCAGAAGAGTTCCAAACCTGGCTCGACGGCCCCGAGGGCCAGGCAGCCTTCGCCACCTGGAACGCCTCCGACGCCGGCCGGCGCGCCGCCGCCGCCCTCGCCAAGTGGCACGACGACGCACTGGCCCCCACAAAAAAGAAGGGCAAACGCAAAGCCCCCCCTGAACCAAACAAAGTCTTCAAGGACCAAATCAAGGATACCTACTTCAACACCATCAGCCCCCTCGGCAAGGCCGCGCGCGATCTGCTGCTCCGCTGGGAACAGAGCGACCCTGAGGTCCTGACCCTCTGGCGACGACTCAACCATTGGGTCCTCGAAGGCTTCGACGCCACCTACCAACGCATGGGGATCCACTTCGATCGTACCTACTTCGAAAGCCAAACCTATCAGCTCGGCAAAGCCTACGTCGACGAAGGTCTTGAACGCGCCATCTTCATCCGCCAACAAGACGGCGCCGTCGTTTTTCCCCTCGAGGGCATCGGCCTCACGGGAGAAAAAATCGTCCTCCGCTCCGATGGCACCAGCGTCTACATCACCCAAGACCTCGGCACGGCCATCGCCCGCTACGAAGAGCTGGCCTTTGAACGCATGATCTACGTCGTCGCCGACGAGCAAAACCACCACTTCAACGTCCTCTTCGGCATCCTCGGCGCCCTGCGCCCCCAACTCGCGGGCGCCTGCGAACACCTCGCCTATGGCCTCGTCCTCCTGCCACATGGCCGCATGAAGAGCCGCGAGGGCGCTGTGGTCGACGCCGACGACCTCATGCAAGAGATGCACGCCCTGGCCCGCAAAACCATTGACGAGCGCAGCGCGGGCGATCACTACAGCGACACCCCCGAAGAAGAGCTCGTCCGCCGCGCCGAGCACATCGGCCTGGCCGGCCTCAAATACTACCTCCTCGACGTCAGCCCCGTCAGCACCATGGAGTTCAATCCCGAACAGTCCATCGACATGCAGGGACGCACCGGCGCCTACTGCCTCATGAACTACGCCCGGACGCGCTCCCTGCTCCGCAAGGCGGACGAAAACATCGACACCAAGAACCTGAAAGAGGCCCCCCTGCACCGCCTCCAAAGCCCCGAAGAACGCAAGCTGCTCCTCACCCTGGCCAAATGGCCCGAGACCGTTGCCTGGGCCGCTGATGGCCGTGACCCCTCTCGCATCGCCGAGTACCTCTTCAACCTCAGCAAGGCCTTCGCCTTCATCTTCACCGACCGCACCAACCACCCCATCGCCACCTGCACCGATCCAGAGCTGCGCCAAGCCCGCTTGCACCTCGTCGCCGCCATTGGCATGGTATTGGGTGTTGGCCTCGACTTGCTCGGCATCCAGACCCTGGAAGAAATGTGAAGACCTCCTCCAACAGCTTATTCCTTTGCGCGCTCTTGCTCCTACACCCGAGCCTCTCCCCAAGCGCCAACGGCGAGCCACCTCCCTGCGATCGCTACGCCGAACCCGTCGAGCTCGGTCGCTTCCTCAACCCCAGCATCAACGAATCCAGTGGCCTGGTGCTCAGCCGCAACCAACCCGGGGTCATCTGGACCCACAACGACTCCGGTGACGGCCCCTACATCTACGCCGCCACCTACACTGGCGCCGACCTCGGCCGCTGGCACATCCAAGGCATCCAAGCGCGCGACTGGGAAGACATCGCCATCGCCCCATGCGCCCCCAACGCCGACCGACACTGCCTCTACATCGGTGACATCGGCAACAACGACAACAATCGCGACGACCTCCAGATCATCCTCGTGGAGGAGCCCACGGTCGACCTCGGCGCGCCACCTGGCCAACAACACACTTCACCCTACCTCGCCCTACTCCCCTTCCAATGGCCCGAGGAGAACTATGACGCCGAGTCCCTCCTGGTTCACCCAGAGAGCGCCGAAATCTACCTCGTCGCTAAGGTCATGATGGGTGCCAGCGGCCTCTATCGCTACCCACGCGAGAGCCAAGACCCGCGCCCTACCCTCGAACGCCTGGCCGAAGCCACCTTCGGCATCCTCCCACTCATCGAACAAGCCACCACCGGCGCCGACTTCGCCCGCGATGGCACCCGCTTCACCGTCCGCACCTACAGCCAACTCTACACCTTCCGCATCCCCCCAGAAGGCACCATCGCCGACGCCTTCACCCAGCCTAATCTTGCAGCCAGGGTCGCCAACGAACGCCAAGGTGAAGCCATCACCTATGGGCCAGACGATCGCTCCCTCTGGACCACGACCGAAGGACAACCCGCCCTCATCCAGAACTACGCCTGCCTCGAAGCGCAAAGCCCAGTCGACACCGACACCGACACCGACACCGACACCGACACCGACACCGACACCAGCACGGAGCTCACCCCGGCCCTCGACACCTCCGAGCTCGCCCTCGAGCCCGAAGACGACCCGCCACACCCCCACGACTTGGGCCCGGGCGACCCCAGCATCCCCAGCACACCCCACACGCCTTCGTGTTGCGCCATCCTCCACCCCGGGCGCGCCTCCGGCGGTGCTGCGCTGCTCATCCTCCTGGGTCTCCCCCTCCTCACTGGGCGCGCCAACGCCTCACGCGCCTGATGCCTGCCCCCCTCGCCATTCACTTCGACGCCGGCTCCCTTGTCGTCAGCGGTGCTCAAGCCAGCCCCACTGCCACTTGCCTCCCCGACGCCTTTGTCTGGGATCCACGGGTCCAAGCCTGGCGCGCTTTGGCGCTCCATTATCGGCCCCTCATCGCCAAGCTCACGCGCCTCTCCCTCCCCTTCGATGACCACGCCCGCACCTAC
>Ga0334883_1005392_pt1 | contig 11307 bp, 5 predicted proteins | sample GraSluR1_MG_6_FD_207230 | JGI IMG/M metagenome (GOLD analysis project Ga0334883, IMG submission 207230) | Sludge microbial communities from methane-producing bioreactor in Wageningen University, Netherlands - Granular Sludge_09_05-R1 | ecosystem: Engineered > Bioreactor > Anaerobic > Unclassified... | reverse complement strand
TAAAATACAAGGGGAAAATACGCCCTTTCGGGCTAAAAAACAGAACCTTTTTAATATAAAAAATTCGATTAAATTATAATGGTAAAATTTAGATAAGAAAAGTGCCAACGTAAACTTGACACAAACGATAATATAAATCTATTAGATTTTCAAAGCAAAATCTGATATACTATAAATAAAGTTACAATATATTGTAGTTATTATTTAATAAAAACCAATATATTGTGGATGAAAGTATATTATATGGATTCCTTGCTATAATTTATAGTAATTAAAATTTATTTAATATTAAAGATTTTATGCTATAATAATCATTAGTCTTAACAATTATCTGTTATATGTGTATTGATAATTAGTACTTGCTTTAGATGATTTAATTGTTAATAGGCCCAATAGAGGGGTAATACTATACTATGAAATGGGAAGGTAATTATGAAAGAAATATTGCATTTAGGTTTAGATGTAGGTTCTACTACAGTTAAATTAGTTGTTTTAAATAATAATGGTAAAATACTTTATAGTAAATATGAAAGGCATTTTTCAGATATAAAAAACACTATAGTAAAACTTTTGGATGAAGCCTATAGCATATATAAAGATGTTGAAATTACAATTATGGTAACAGGATCAGGTGGCTTGTCAGTATCAAAATGGCTTGATATAACATTTATACAGGAAGTAATTTCATGTACAAATGCCATAGAAAAGTTAATTCCTGAGACAGATGTAGCTATAGAGCTTGGAGGAGAAGATGCCAAGATAACATATTTTGTCGGAAGTATAGATCAAAGAATGAATGGAACCTGCGCAGGGGGAACAGGAGCTTTTATTGACCAAATGGCTACATTATTAAAAACTGATGCTAAAGGTTTAAATGAATTGGCTTCTAAATATAAAAATATATATCCTATAGCAGCACGATGCGGAGTGTTTGCAAAAACTGATGTGCAGCCATTGCTTAATGAAGGTGCTGCTAAAGAGGATATTGCAGCATCTATATTTCAGGCTGTGGTAAATCAGACTATAGGTGGTCTTGCTTGCGGAAAACCAATTAAAGGTAATATTGCTTTCCTGGGAGGGCCTTTGTACTTTCTTTCAGAGCTTAGAAAAAGATTTATTGAAACTTTAAAGCTTAGAGAAGATGAAATAATATTTCCTGAAAATTCACAGCTTTTTGTAGCTTTAGGTGCAGCTTTAGCTTCAGAAAAAGAAAAAACTTTAAAATTTAATATTCTTAAAGACAAACTGTCTGTATTAAAGGATGATTCAGTAAATGAAATTGACAGATTAAGACCTTTATTTTTAGATGATAGAGAACTTAATGAATTTAGGAAAAGACATGAGGGACACAATATAAAGAGAAGAGAGTTAAGTAACTATAGCGGAAATTGTTTCTTGGGAATTGATGCAGGATCAACTACTACAAAAGCAGCTCTTATTTCAGAAAAGGGTGAACTTTTATATTCTTTTTATGGAAGCAATGAAGGGAGCCCCCTTAAGCTTACTGTAAAAATATTAAAAGATATATATTCAAAGATGCCTGAATCTGCCAAAATAGTTAATTCCGCTGTTACAGGTTATGGTGAAGGATTAATAAAGGCAGCTTTACAGGTGGATATTGGTGAGGTTGAAACAGTTGCCCACTATAAAGCTTCTGAATTTTTCTTACCCGGGGTAGATTTTATACTGGATATAGGTGGACAGGATATGAAATGTCTTAGGGTAAAGGATGGGGTAATAAATAGTATATTACTTAATGAAGCTTGTTCATCTGGCTGTGGATCTTTTATTGAAACCTTTGCAAAATCTCTCAATATGGATGTTAAAGATTTTGCAGCAGCAGCCCTTAAGGCTGAAAATCCCGTAGACCTTGGATCAAGGTGTACAGTATTTATGAATTCTAAGGTTAAACAATCACAAAAAGAAGGGGCAAAAGTAGGAGATATTTCAGCAGGACTTTCCTATTCAGTGATAAAAAATGCTCTTTTAAAAGTTATTAAGATAAGAAATCCTAAAGATTTAGGAGAAAAGATAATTGTACAAGGTGGTACTTTTTATAATGATGCAGTGCTTAGAAGTTTTGAACTTATATCTGAGAGAGAGGCTGTAAGACCAGATATTGCTGGACTTATGGGGGCTTTTGGATGTGCCATCATTGCAAAAGAAAGATATGAAGAAGATTATATTTCTACTTTGCTAAGCTTAGACAAAATCGATAATTTTAATAGTGATGTAGACATGAGAAGATGCGGACTTTGTGGAAATAACTGCATGTTAACTATAAATAAATTTTCAGATGGAAGACAGTATATAACTGGTAACAGATGTGAAAGAGGTGCCGGCCACGCTGAAAAGAGGACAGATATACCTGATTTATATGATTATAAATATAGGAAAACCTTTGGTTATAAATCTCTGACTAAAGAAGAAGCTAAAAGAGGAGTAGTTGGTATTCCAAGGGTATTAAATATCTATGAGAATTATCCGTTTTGGCATACTTTTTTCACTAATTTGGGATTTAGAGTAGAATTATCACCACGATCATCAAAGAATATCTACGAAATGGGTATAGATACTATACCATCAGAATCAGTTTGCTATCCAGCTAAGCTTACACATGGACATATAATCAGCCTTATAAATAAGGGAATAAAATTTATATTTTATCCATGTCTTCCTTATGAGCAGAAGGAGCAGCCAGAAGCTGATAATCATTATAATTGCCCTATAGTTACTTCTTATGCAGAAGTACTTAAAAACAATATAGATATACTTAGAGGTGGAGATATATTATTTAAAAATCCATTTTTACCTTTTGATAATATGAATAGATTAAAAAAGAGACTTTATGAAGAATTGATAGAATTTAATATATCAAAAATTGAAATAAATAAAGCTGTGGATGCAGCTAATAGTGAATTCTTAAAATATAAAGAGGACATAAAAAATAAGGGTAATGAAGTGCTTCAATATTTACAGGACACAGGGATAAAGGGTGTAGTTCTAGGGGGAAGACCTTATCATATAGATCCTGAAATTAACCATGGTATTCCAAATCTTATAACAAGTTATGGTATGGCAGTACTTACAGAGGATGCTATAGCACATCTTGGAAAAGTGGAGAGACCTTTAAGAGTAGTTGATCAATGGGTATATCATTCTAGACTATATGCTTCTGCAAGTTTTGTGGCAAAGCAGAGCAATCTTGAATTAATTCAGCTTAATTCCTTTGGATGCGGTCTTGATGCAGTAACTACAGATCAAGTGGAAGAAATATTGGAAGAATACAAAAAAATATATACAACTATAAAAATAGATGAGGGAAATAATTTAGGTGCAGTGAGGATAAGAATTCGTTCTTTAAAAGCTGCAATGGAGGAAAGAAGTAAAAATGGAATAAATCCAGAATGTATTGGAGAGGTTCAGAAAAAAGTCTTATTTACAGAAGAAATGAAGGATACTCATACAATACTTTGTCCTCAAATGTCACCTATCCATTTTCAATTTTTAGAAGCTGCAATGAATGCATCAGGATATAATATGGTTATGTTGTCTGATGGAGATAAAAAAGTAGTAGATGAAGGATTAAAATATGTTAATAATGATGCCTGCTATCCATCTATAATTGTGGTTGGACAGATAATAGCAGCATTGAAATCTGGAAAATATGATTTAAGTAAAACTTCTGCACTAATTTCACAAACAGGTGGAGGCTGCAGAGCTACAAATTATATTGGATTTATTAGAAAGGCACTTAAAGATGCAGGATATGCAAACATACCAGTTATAGCTGTAAGTGCACAGGGACTTGAATCTAATCCTGGATTTAAGTATTCTCTATCCATGTTAAATAAATGTGCCATAGCTCTTGTATATGGAGATTTACTCATGAGGGTATTATATAGAGTAAGACCTTATGAAAAAATCAAAGGTTCTGCAAATGAGCTATATAATAAATGGGTGAAAAAATGCAAGGAATCAACTAGATCTGGAAATCATAGAATATTTAAAAACAATATAAGAAATATAGTTAAAGATTTTGATAACTTAGAAATAGAGGATGTTAGAAAGCCTAAGGTTGGACTTGTAGGAGAAATACTTGTTAAATTTTTACCTGGTGCAAATAATAATATAGTTGATATTGTTGAGAGTGAAGGTGGAGAAGCTGTAATGCCGGATTTGATAGATTTTTTATTATATTGTGCTTATGATGAGAACTATAAATACAGGTATTTATCAGGTACAAGAAAAGCCAAGCTTATAGGAAATGTAGTAATAAATGCTATTGAATTTTATAGAAAAGAGATGAAAAAAGTCTTAAGAAATAGTAAAAGATTTGAGCCGCCAAAGTCTATAAGTGAACTTGCCGCAGGTGTTAATGGTATTGTATCTATTGGTAACCAAACTGGAGAAGGTTGGTTTTTAACAGCTGAAATGGTAGAGCTTATAGAAAGTGGCACAGAAAATATTGTGTGTATGCAGCCTTTTGCCTGCCTTCCAAATCATGTAACAGGAAAGGGCATGATTAAAGAACTTAAAAAGAGATATGCTTATGCCAATATAGCGGCTATTGATTATGATCCTGGTGCCAGTGAAGTAAATCAGTTAAATAGAATTAAATTGATGTTGTCTACAGCTTTTAAAAATATGGAGAAAAAGTATGAGTTTGATAAGATGACAGAAATAGTAGAGATAAAAAAACATCATTCTGAGAATAGACCTATTAAGGCTTAATAAATATGGACCATAAGAGAATATATTCTCTTATGGTCCATATTTATTCACAATTATACTAACTTTGTCCATTTATTATATAAAACTTTGTTGTATTTTTTTAATTCATCTAGAAATAATTCTAAAGTATTGAGATCTTTTAAAGATTTTAATATTCTAATTAAACTATTTTCTTTGAAATCACTATTAACTATGTCAATTAGTATAACATCATTATTCTTTTTTATAAAAATATCTTTAAGTTTTATATTTAAATGTAAAAGATTGTTTATAGACAATTTTTCTAAAAATTTTATCAAATGTAAAGCAATTTGATGATTAAATCTATTTTCATTTATATATTTTACTATGCTTATTCCTTCAATATATTCTCTTATTGTATAATGACCACAGAAATTATATATTTTGGGAAAAAAATTACATGCAGGAGACCCTTTTACTAGATTATATTCTTTTCTGCATTCTGAAGGATCTTTATAAATTTTTGCTACTCTATTATTTTTCATAAGATATATTGAGGCATTATAGTTTCCTCCAATATATTTACACTCATCTAATCTTAGTATTATTGATTTATTATCTTTTTGTAAACCTCTTTTTTTTCTCATTATGACACCTTCTTCTAAACAATTAAAGTGAGTAGTGTAAGTTTTAAATAGCTGCTGTTTTATATATTGCGTCTATACATTATATTAAATATACAATAAATTGTTGAATTTTCTTGACATATTACAGGTTTTATTTATAATATAGTATTAGTTAATAATATATTTAGATGTTGATGAAGAGGAGTAAAAGATAAAGAGTTATTAGAGAGGAAAATTCACAGGCTGAAAGATTTTCTTTACTTTTTACTTTGAAAGTAGCTTCGGAGTTTCTTTACTGAAATGTGTTCATATAGAGACAGAAGGGAGTCAGGTATATACGGATGTATCTTTTTTGTTAAAATGCATAAGTAAGTAAAGACGGTAATCTTAACCGATATTCATTAAGAGCCTGTATAGGTCTGTAGCAGACTGATGTTATAGATTGTATTGTGAGATTTTAGTAGTTTTTGCTAAAATTTTATTGTCAGGAAAAAAGGTGGTAACGCGCACAGTCGTCCTTTATGGATTTCTGTGCTTTTTTGATTTTATAAAATATAATACAAGATTAGTAAGGAGATTAGAAAATGGATAATTCAAAAAATATAGCAAAAACTTATGATCCAAAAGAATTTGAAGATAGATTATATAAATGGTGGGAAGAAGAGGGCTTTTTTACACCAAAGATTGATAAGAACAAAAAGCCATATACAATAATAATGCCTCCTCCTAATATTACAGGACAGCTTCATTTAGGTCATGCTTTAGATAATGCACTGCAGGACTTTTTAATAAGGGCAAAGAGAATGCAGGGTTATTGTACTCTATGGCTTCCAGGGCAGGATCATGCAAGTATTGCTACGGAAGTAAAGGTTGAAAAAGAGCTTTTAAAGGAAGATATAAAGAAAAAAGAAATAGGTAGAGATGCTTTTCTTGAGAAGGTGTGGGAATGGACTGACACCTATAGATCTAAAATAAGAGGTCAGTTAAAGAAAATGGGAGTATCTGCTGATTTTACAAGAGAGAGTTTTACTATGGATGAAAATTTAAGTAAAGCCGTAAGAGAAGTATTTGTAAGATTGTATAATGAAGGACTCATATATCAAGGCAATAGAATTACCAATTGGTGCCCTAATTGTCAGACTGCTCTTTCTGACGCTGAAATAGAATATGTAGAGCAGAATGGTCACTTTTGGCATATAAAATATCCTGTAGTTAACAGTGAAGAATTTTTAGAAATAGCTACTACAAGACCTGAAACTCTTTTAGGCGATACAGCTGTGGCTGTAAATCCAAAAGACCAAAGATATGCTCATCTTGTGGGAAAAACTCTTATGCTTCCCTTAGTGAATAGGGAAATTCCAATAGTTGCAGATGAATATGTAGATATGGAATTTGGTACAGGGGCAGTTAAGATTACCCCAGCTCATGATCCAAATGATTATCAGGTTGGAAAGAGACACAACTTACCTGAGATAATTATCTTAAATAACGATGGAACTATTGCTAAGGGGTATGGAAAATATTCGGGACTAGACAGATATGAAGCAAGAAAAGAGATAGTTAAGGACTTAAAGGAACAGGAATTTCTTGTAAAGATAAAAGAACATACTCATAATGTAAGTACCCATGACAGATGTGGAAATACTATTGAACCAATGATATCAAAGCAATGGTATGTAAAGATGGAATCTCTTGCAAAACCAGCAATTGAGGCTGTTAAAAATGGAGATACGAAATTCGTTCCTGAACGTTTTGATAAAACTTATTTTAATTGGATGGAAAATATCCAGGATTGGTGTATATCAAGACAGCTTTGGTGGGGACACAGAATTCCTGTTTGGTATTGTGAAGATTGTGGTGAGGTAATTGTAGCTTCAAAAGATCCAGATAAATGTACAAAATGCGGCAGCAGTAATTTAAAGCAGGACGAAGATGTACTTGATACATGGTTTAGTTCAGCTCTTTGGCCTTTTTCTACTCTTGGGTGGCCTGATAAAACTGAAGATCTTGAATATTTTTATCCAACAAATACCTTGGTAACAGGTTACGATATAATATTCTTTTGGGTTGCACGAATGGTTTTTTCTGGTATTCATAATATGGGAGAAACACCTTTTGAACATGTATTAATACATGGATTGGTAAGGGACGCAGAAGGACGAAAGATGTCTAAGTCTTTGGGAAATGGAGTAGATCCTTTAGAAGTAATTGATAGTTTTGGAGCAGATGCCTTAAGATTTACTCTTATAACTGGTAATGCACCGGGAAATGATTTGAGATATAAAACAGAAAAGGTAGAAGCTGCAAGAAATTTTGCCAATAAAATATGGAATGCTTCACGATTTGTACTTATGAATTTGGATAAAGATGTAATGAAAAAATATCAGGATTGTGAAGAGTATACTTTGGGAGATAAATGGATACTATCTAGAGCTAATACTGTAGCAAAAGAAATTACAGAGAATATAGAAAAGTTTGAACTGGGAATTGCATCACAAAAAGTTTATGATTTTATGTGGACTGAATTCTGTGATTGGTATATTGAAATTGTGAAGCCTGTTATGTATGGAGAAGATGAAAAAGCTAAGGGAGTAGCTTTTAACGTGCTTAATAGAGTATTAACTATTGGGCTCCAACTTCTTCATCCTATAATGCCTTATATAACTGAAGAAATATATCAACATTTAGATGGTAAATATAAATCAATATCTATATCTAAATGGCCGGAATATAGTGAAAAGGCTTATGATGTAAAAGCAGAGGAGGATATGAGCTATATAATAGAAGCTATAAAATCCCTTAGAAATGTAAGGGCAGAGATGAATGTACCACCTTCACGAAAGGCAAAACTAATCATATTAGCTAATGATGAAAGCAAAGATGCCTTTGAAGCAGGAAGAGTATATTTTGAAAAATTGGCTTCTGCCAGCAGTATAGAATTTATCTCTTCCAAAGATAAGGTAGATAGTAATGCTGTTTCAGTTATAACAAAAGGTGGAGAAATATTTATGCCGCTGCTTGATCTTATAGATTTAGATAAAGAACTTGAAAGATTAAATAAGGAAAACAACAGACTTAAAAAGGAAATAGAAAGGGTAGATAAAAAACTTTCTAATAAAGGTTTTGTTTCCAAGGCACCTTCTGCTGTAATAGAAGAAGAAAGGGACAAAGGAGAAAAATATAGAGAAATGTTAGAAGCCGTAGTTGAAAGAATTAATAATTTAAAAAATAATTAAAATTAATATCAGTAAAAGAGATATGGCCTGGGTAATCCTAAAGCATATCTTTTTTACTGTAAAATATATTTTGCACTTTTAATACAATTGACGCTAATAGGCGATATTGGTAAACTATAATGAGACATAAGTAGAACTATTTTTTAAAACAAAGGAGCTCCTAGGAATGAACTATAGAGAAACTATGCATTATATAAAGGATACTGCTAAATTTGGAAGTAATTATGGATTATCCAGAACAAAAAAGATATTAGAATTTTTGGGAAATCCTGAAAAAAAACTAAAGTGTATTCATATTGCAGGTACTAATGGTAAAGGTTCTGTTACAGCCATGATATCTAAAATTCTTGTAGAAACGGGATATAGCGTTGGTATGTACACCTCGCCCTTTATAGAAGAGTTTGAAGAAAGAATCCAGATAAGTGGTAAAAATATACCTAAGAATGATTTGTGTAAAGTAGTTACCGAATTATCTACGGCTGTAGATAAAGTTATAGAAATGGGGTATGAACATCCTACAGAATTTGAAATAATAACCTGTGCAGCTCTCTTATATTTTTATAAAAAAGAAGTAGATTACGCAGTTATAGAGGTTGGACTTGGTGGAAGATTGGATTCCACTAATGTGATTACGCCTTTAATAAGTGTTATAACTTCAATAAGTTATGATCATATGAATATATTAGGAAATACACTAACTGAAATAGCTCATGAAAAAGTTGGAATAATTAAAGATAATATTCCCGTAATATTGTATCCTCAGAAGGAAGAGTCCGAAATTGTTATAGAGGAAACCTGTGAGAAGCACAATTCTAAGCTCATAAAGGTATCAAGAGAATCTGTAGAATTTATAGATACCTTCAAGTCACAGGAAGATTTAAAATATTATCAGCATATTAAAGTAACAACTAAAGATAAAATTTATAATATAAAATTATCACTTCTAGGAAAATATCAGCTTTTAAATTGCAGTACTGCTATCCATTGTATAGAAGAATTGAGAACTATGGGTATCAATATAAAAGATGAACATATTGAGAGAGCTTTGGAAAAGGTTGTTTGGAGGGGCAGGCTAGAAGTGCTGTCAGATTATCCTCTTATAGTGCTTGATGGAGCTCATAATATAGATGGAATAAAAAATCTAAGCGAAAGTATTGATAGTTATTTTACATATGATAATATTGTGCTTATTTTGGGAATACTTGCGGATAAAGAAGTAGAATCTATGGTAAAGATTATTACTCCTAAGGCTAAAAATATTATAACGGTAACTCCTCATAGTGATAGAGCAGAAATAGCTAAAGATCTATGTGATATTGTAAAAAAATTCAATAGTAATTGTGAAAGTTTTGATGATTACAGGAAGGCATTTATTAAGGCTAAAAAGTATTGCAATAATAATGATTTACTTTTAATCTCTGGATCTCTTTACATGATAGGAGATATGAGAAAAATAATTAATAGCTCAATAGAATTTGTACAATAAATTAATTTCAAACAATTAACATATATAACATTCTATAGAGTTTAAAATATAATTTCAACTAGATAAAATTCTTTGATAAACGGGAGATGAAGCTTATGAGAGAAGTAGGTATAATTAAATGGTTTGGTGGATTCAATCCTAAAATTCATAAATTGAATGATTTTGGATACATACTAAGGGAAAATCAACCAGACTTATATGTGAATAGAAATCATTTGCATTGCAAGGCTAAATTACTTACTCCTGGTACAGCAGTATCTTTTGAAGTTGGAGTTAATTATAAAAATAATATGGAGCAAGCTTTTAAAGTAAAATTATTAAAAAGTGAAAATGATATTCTACTTATTAAAAAATGTGTATTTAGCAATAAAGAGGAGTACTATGTGCCACTTATGGCAAAATTTTTTCAAATAGGATATTCCTCGGATATAGAGTTGGTATTTCCTAAAGTTATGAACCTGAATAAAGAGGAACAGAAAAAAATCATCGATTCAATGGATCTAAATTTAAAAATGAGAAAAGACATATTTAAATTTTTAGACATAGAGGAGCAGATAGATATGCTCCTTCAATTAACGCTTAATGATTTTATAGACAAATGGGAGAATTTGAGTCTCACTACCAAAATATTTTTAATATATAGGCTTTGTCATGATAAATATGATCTTACCATACTTGAAAAAACCCGTGAAAAAAATTTGTTTATAAGGGCTTTGATTATAATTGCCTGGGTAAGTAATAATCAAGATAAAAAAAGTATAACATATAAAAAAGCTTGTGAGTATATGTATAAATACAGTTCTGAGCTCAGTCATACAGATAGCGATTATGAAGAATTAAAAATTATTTTTCCCATAGGTAAGTATAATTTTAAAGTTGACATAAATAAACCCTGGTATCAGTGGAGTATTTTGGAATTCATTCAGTATTGTAATTGTACAAGCGTTTTAGAAGATATGGATAGGGGAGATAAAGCAGTAATTATGCTTATTACTGCTTTAAATAGTTTTATGAAAAGACTTAGTTTATAATAGTGGGAAAGGACGAAACAAACGTCAAAGTGCAAAGTTCAAAGAACAAATATCAGATTTAGAAAAGTGATAGGAGTAAAGTTACCTATTAAGTTAAGAGTTAAGAGTTGAAAGTTGAGAGTTAAGAGTTGAAAGTTGAGAGTGATGGATATTTTTCTTCCGTTACACTACAGAAAAATTTAGAATTAATAAATACAAACTTAAAAAAGGAGATTGGTTTATAAAAGGTTTTT
>Ga0334883_1005387_pt1 | contig 11320 bp, 12 predicted proteins | sample GraSluR1_MG_6_FD_207230 | JGI IMG/M metagenome (GOLD analysis project Ga0334883, IMG submission 207230) | Sludge microbial communities from methane-producing bioreactor in Wageningen University, Netherlands - Granular Sludge_09_05-R1 | ecosystem: Engineered > Bioreactor > Anaerobic >... | reverse complement strand
ATTTAAATTATGGACAGGTATATAATGACCTTAACTCATACAGGATGCGTGCTTATCACAAGCTCGATATAGGAGTCAATTTTTACAAGAAAGTAAAACGAGGCGAGAGAACCTGGAACATAAGTATTTATAACCTCTATAACCGCCAGAACCCGTATTACTATTTTCTTGATACATCTTATCAATTTGACGAGCAAGGAAGGATAATACCAGAAGCAACCAAAACAGTATTAAAACAGCAAAGCTATTTCCCGATTATTCCTTCATTTAGTTATAGCCTAAAGTTTTGATGGCCTGACACCTCTGGCAGGCACATCCCGCAAATCAAAACAATCGAATTGAATTAATAACTTATGATTGCGTGAAGAGCCTGCCAGCACAACCCGACTTATAATGAGACAAGGTTTTAACGAGACAGTTATCTGGCACCGTGACAGTTACAAAATTTCCCCTAAACCTAACACGGACTGGGTAAGTTGTTTGTCACGGTTTTTGCTTTTGCTACTGTACCTATGACAGATTTGTAACAGCTTATATCACAGGTCCGTCGGACAGTTTAATAACCTTTCTTAAGTCGTTGATATTTTAAATTTGAGATTACTTCAATACGTACATACAAATAAAACATAGATAAGAGGAAGACAAACTCCAGTTATGTGCAATATGACTCACATTCAAACATATATCTAAAATGAAAAGATCGGGTTGGATTATTACTGCAATCATTATTGGTTCAATCGGATTATTAATTTTGATTATCTCGCTAATCTGGATAATCAAAGACAATTCATACTTCCGACCATTTTCTGCACTCGACTCCAGGACAGCATCAGAGTTAGGGGGCTATTTAGCTGGTTTTGTGGGAGTCTTTTGGACTGGGGCAGCCGCAATACTTATATATGCAACATTTCGTGCTCAACAAACACAAAATTTTGATACAACATTCTTTAATTTAATCAAAATCTATCATAACCTGGTCAACTCGACTGAAGGTAAAGTGCTTAATGCCGAAGATCAAAAAGTCGAAATTCTTAAAGGAAGACTTTTCTTTTCAGCAGTTCTCAAAAAGCTTAAGGAATGCAAAAACACAGAATCATTTCCAAAATTTATTAGTAAGGATCGAAATATTCCTGAAATAGATCAAATTCATAAATCATGGGAATTAAAGAAGAAAACTTCACCATTTGATATCAACCCAGAGTTAGAAATTATGGGCGAATTACAATTTCTAGTGTCCGCAAAATCTAAAGAATTTGTGGCATCACAATATGAATTCATTTATCCAAAATACCAATCACAACTCGGGCATTATTTTAGATTTCTTTACAATATCTTCAAGTTTGTGTTAGATGAGAGAAATAAGAGAAATGATGCTGCAAAGTATATTAATCTAATTCAAGCTCAAATGTCTAATGATGAACTTGGCCTCCTCTTTTATAATGCTATTAGTAAATATGGTAAATCTATTTCTGGTGAACAGAGATTCTATAGATGGTTAAAAGATTTTGGCTTTTTCGAAAACATTGATCCAAATTCCTTAATACAAAGAGATCATCACGTTCTCTATGGATCAAACTTTAAATTTTTAACTCCTGATGAGAGAGAAAAGGAAATAACTCTGGTTAACACGAAGGGTATTATTAATAAGTTCATCACTGGTGTATCAATTCTCATCCCCAAATCCCCGCGTAATTCATAATCATGATAGTCAATCATATAGTATGCTTACGATATTCGATTTAAGACCATTTAAAGCCTGTTTTAGACAGTTTCTATATCCCTATAGTATTACCCTTTCCGAAACGCAACATTGCTTTAAATTGCTTAAAAACAGGCAAATAAGGCATATTGCATAATTGCATTATCTTACAACACACTATATATCAATTAATTAATAATGCAACATTTAAACCTGGGACTTTGGGACCGGGTTTTTCTGTTTCTATTATATCTGGTGGCTCAGTTTGCTCAGGAATCATGTGGTCAATTTGGTCAGGAATATTCACCAGACTACTAACCATTCCGACCATTTTGGGCTTTAGCATAATCAATATACAGGTCTAGCCGGCTACTATCTAGTTCAATACCATCTATCTTCAATATCTTTTTATTTAAGACGTATATCTCTGCAAAGAAGGACCCACAATCCCGGAGACTTATAGTGCAATCTCCCTCTTTCCTGTACGTAACAAATTTACAGTAGTCGTTCCCTTCAAGCCCATAGATATGCTTCCACTTATCTTCCAGGTCCAGATTATTGAATTCGAACAGATACATTGATACTTCAGATAGGTTATATTTCCTTATCAGTTCTCTTCTTTTTAAGTCTTGACATGAAATAACTTACATAAGAAGAACTGTCTTCTCCGTATTTTTCTACAATATCTTCATCATGAATAAGAAATGTTGAGTGTTCACCGCATATCTTTGAGAAATAAACGTCAAACTCTTTCTTATTTTCATCAACCATTATTATCCTGACAAGATTCTTATTTATTTCAGCCGCGGTAAGATCAGTCCTGCAGACCGGACAAATGAAATCCAGTTTTTCCCCTTCTACAAATTCTATCGATGAATGATGAATCAGATCATAATTGCCCAGTTCAGGATTCAATAATAAAATAGCAAACAAATCTCTTGAGTCTGACTTTACAATAAATATTATGTTATTCCAGACTCTCAAATAAGCCCGGCATGCCGGACATAAGTAATTAACTTTCAATGAGTATTTCATCTCCGTATAATTTAACGTAAAATTACACAAAAACAAACCTGAAGTCAATAGTCGGGATTGTTAATAATTAACGGTTAACTTCCCTCTTCATATATGAAAGGGAATAATTTTGTATCAAAGAATTCTGAGACTGTCATCTAATACACCTGAATAGCCTGAATAAATTAGGAGCGACACAAAAAGATGTTAATTATTCCAATTATAAACGCTGATCCCTACCATCTATAATACAATTACTGGCTGAAGATATGAGGTTTAGCTGTTTGTCAAGCTCACGAAGGAGTAACAAACCACCATCACTGCTAATGCGTTCACCGTTAAAACAAAGTCCGATTTCTCTGCCTTTTATTGGAAAAAGGTTAAGTTCTTGTGCGGAATTTTCAGTATTTTTGTTTATCATCATAAAAGGGGGTGTATTTGTTGTAAGCACTTCAAATATAACAAATTAGATTGTATTTGAAGAACAAATACCCCTTTTTTATGAGTATTTATGAATAATTCAGGTTAGAACCAAACAAAAGATCAATCACTGGTAATGACAGAAATATTATACTTTCTGCCCGGATATTTTTAATAGTCCTAACTATAAAACAACTAAGATGAAACCAAGATCTAACTTCCGGAACTTATTAGCTTCTATCACTGAAAATTCTTTATCTCAGAATAGGAAGGATCTAGACATACTATTAAAGAATAAATTTAGTACTGTTACAAAGGCTGATTCATTTATTAAAATGGACTTAGTAAATCCTAATAATAAAATACATAAATTATTTCATATTGAAAATCAGGAAGGTATATTAAACTATTTACTTTTATTAATTGAATTACCAAAAGATGAATATTTGGATGATAACTTTAAAGTTAAATTTATTATTCCTTTACATGAAGTATCTAATAAGAATAGAAGTTTCAATAATTTAATTGATGCTAAGGTATTTTATCATAAACTATTCACTCAACTTAAATCAGAAACAAGATAACTTTTTCCTCTGCCCTTATAATGGATAACCTGATGGCGTTTTTTATACAATCTAAATACCATTTATTTAATAAAGGAAGAAACAAAATTTTATAATACTATCTGCTTAGTGTCAAATAATCTTAATGTTAAACTACCCTAATCTTAGCAGCTTGTCCCATTAGTATGGTGAGTTATTAGTTCCATCTTAAATTTCTTGTAGTAAGATTGTTATGAGATTATTCTAAGAAATCTCATAAACCTTGATTTTATCATCAAATCCGTCTACAATCTTAAACATTAGATGTCTAGATGATTAATTATTAATGGTTTGCGTTTAAAGGTTCAGGTGCTAACTCCACCAATCAATTTACTCCGTTAGTATTTTATTCTTACCTTTAATGGGTAAACTGTTATAAGACTGTGTATAATACGCTATTTAGTTGGTGGCAAGCTAAGCACCGACAACATTCAAATCAAAATATTTAACTAATTGACTCACATTAAAATAATTAAATATGACAAAATTCTTAGGTATCGATGGAAATTATCATGAGGAGGGAAGCTTCCTCGGTGTAGATGGGAAATACCATTCCAGAGGTTCATTCTTAGGTGTTGATAGGCAGTATCACCCTAAAGGTTACAAACTAGGCGTTGATGGAAAATATCATCCAGGAAAATCAAGATTAGGAACCGATGGAAATTACCACGGCGAAGGAGCTTTTCTTGGCACCGATCGACAATATCATCCAAATGGAAGTTTTCTTGGCACTGATGGTCAATATCATCCAGAAGGATCATTCCTAGGAACTGATGGTTTATATCATCCTGAAGGATGTTTTTTAGGTACTGATAGAAAATATCATTACAAAGGATCATTTCTAGGAACTGATAGGAAATACCATATTGAAGGTAGTTTTCTAGGGACTGATCGTAAATATCATCCTAAAGGCTCTTTTCTTGGTATCAATGGCAAATATGAAGAACCTGTTTCACTTGCTGAGAAAGAGAAATGAAATCAAGATAATGTAACTTGTTAACTTGACTTTAAAAAAATATTACCTCTCATCAGAATGGGGAATATATGAAAGAATAAATGCCTGTCGCCAACACGGATTCTCTAAGTTTGTCATAATATTTGCTATGCAAATCTTTGATTTAATGCCACTTTTAGGCCCCTAGAAACACTTATTTCTTATTATTGGACCAACAGCCCTCTGTTGGTCTTTTTTACCCAAATGCAAGCTTAGAGGGGAAAAATGAATATTCCAATTCGAACTCTTGTAAAGTACTCTACTACATGAGTAATAAGGAAATCCTATCCCATCCCAAAATTTACCGGTAAAACTTGGGATGGGATATTAAAATGGTCTCAAAACATACATTATTTTCAGCAAATCCGTCAACAACCTTTAGGATTGATTATTTGGATCATTGACTTTTAATGTATTACAATCAAAGGTTCAGGTGTTAGTTGAACTAAAACTATATTTTTTATTATTACTTAAGTTTCGCACTTGTTTATAATATCCACATAATTAATCGTTTATGTATCTCTTTTGTTTTGTTATATAATTGATATTCAATTTACTAAAGTTTCCATTTTCTGATTTTCTGCTATGCGGCCAGTTTTTTGTTTGCGGGATCAAGGATGATTGCCAGTTTTTCATAAGTCTTCTCGTCATTTATTATTCTTTCCAGGAGTTGCTCTTCATCTATTTCAATAAATACAGTCTCTATCAATTTCAACAATTCTACGAAAAGGCCCCATATTCTTTCATTAAGCCTGTGACTTATGATATTCTCTTTTATTCCGGCAAATAATGCCCCCATTGATTCATAATGGTCAAAACGATATCTTAATGTCAACAGTATATGCTGTATCATGGTTATCGTGGTATCTGCTATCTGTGCATCAAAATCATTTGATTGACAATTGCCCATCCCCAACAGCTGACGTGCCTCTTTAAATAAGTTATGTAAAGCTTTACATAATTTCTTTTATGGAAAGCAAATCGTTATGCAAAGTTGAAGCGAAAGTAGTACAGTATATCAACCTGTTACGCACTTACTTTACACTACAACTTTGCATAATAATATCACTTATTAAGGCTTTTCAACCAGTAAAGCAAATTCTGATTCTGCTCCCATTCACATTCATTCGCCTTTTCAGGAATAAGGTTTGTATAAGCCTTTTCAAGCGCTTCTCGCTTCTGCTTATGGTCAGCTCTTGCATAAATCTCTGTTGTTTGTATTGATACATGTCCTAAGAGATCTCTTATGTACACGAGATTTACACCGGCCTGCAACAAGTGCATCGCTTTGGAGTGCCTCAAAGTATGGCAGCTGATAATACAAGGTACCAATTCCGGGGTTACTTGATTTGCCATTCCAACATAAGTCTTAAGTATGTATGTTACGCCAGCTCTGGTAAGCTTCTCATTTCGGCTATTGAAGAAAAGCGGATGTTTCAGCTTGTAGTTTTCAAACAGATGGTTTTCTTCCATGTACCGTTTCAGTATAACAATCTGTTCCTCCATGAGAGGAACGACGCGGGATTTTCTACCTTTTCCAAAGAGCCTGATTGTGTACGGTTTACTTTCTATTTTCAGCGACTCTGGTGTCAGGTCTATTATTTCCTGCACTCGTGCACCGGTATCGTACATGAGAGCCAAAAGAGCAAGATTCCTGCGACCGTTCCTGGTTGTAATATCAGGTTGCTTCAGAAGCAGTTTTATCCCGTCTGCCGAAAGATAGCTGATGCTTTTCTTCTCATCCCTCATGGCTTTTATAGAAAGTATCCTTTGCCATTCATCCAGATGTTGGATCTCTTCATATTGGAGGTAAGACATAAAGGAGTGTATGGCAGCCAACCTGTGGTTTCGTGTGGCTATTCCGCAGTTCCGTTCTTTCTGAACCCAGGAAAGAAAATAAAGTACCCGCTGGCGGGTAACGGTATCCAAAGTGAGTTGTTCTAATCTAATCTTCTGTACGTCCTTCATATAGCCAATGAACTGTACGAAGGTATCACGGTAAGAATTTACTGTATTTGGACTCATGTTTCTTTCGTATGGAAGATATTCAGACAGGAACTTGCTGAGGTGTTTCGCAAAGTCAGTACCTGTGTTCATATCCTTACCATTTATATTTTTGGGTACACGAACGCGTTAATGGGTGAACACTGCTCGATTAATTCCGGATACATTTCACTGGTAAGTCTTACATATTGCTCTGTTGCAGAGAGGGATCTGTGCCCTAAACAGGCAGATATTATCGGAAGACTGCTGTAAAAATCCATTCCATTATGTGCCATCTGTACAAAGGCATGAACGGCAAACGTGTGCCGAAGGTCGTGAACACGAGGGCCATGATGATTGCCGACATAAGGTATACTGCATTCAGCAAGAAGACGACGGAACCATTTATAGATGGATTGCGCATTGCAGTAACTGCCATCGCTTTTGATAAAGAAAAAGCTGTTCGGTGAACTGACATGCCTGACCGGTATTTTGTCCCGATAATTTGCATATTGTTGTAAAACTTCGCGTAAATCATCATTGATGGGGACTATCCTTTCACAGCCGTTTTTTGTTTTTCGGATAAGAATATGTCTCTGGTCGAACTTAATATCAGCATTTTTGATGGAAAGTGCTTCTGATATTCTTAGCCCGGTACTGTATATCAGCCGCAGTACCGCAGGGACACTGAACATCGTATTGCTCATGTGGCGGTCATACATCCTCAACAAGTTACTCCTGCAAAATAACTGGCCTATCTGTTTGTGGGTAAATATGTATGGAGTGAAGTTCCATTTGGAACTGCCAAATCCAGGTAACCTCGGGATGAAGCACTCACGTCCTTGACGGGACATGTATCGGGCAAGCTGAGATATGATCGAGTATTTGCTGTAGATGGTTACCGGACTGTCATTGACCCTGGTCTTACGCCATTTCCGCACAAGTTCCCGGGTGAAAACCGGTTCAAGAATATTATTCTCCTGAAAGAAACGATCTATTTCAAAAAGAATCCATTTTCCACGAAGAAAATTGCAGCCGGAAGCTTCTTTAATATGAATGAAGCCTTTGATATAGGCAGCAATTACGCTCTTATACTCAAAGTGTTTGCTCATAAAACGCTCCTCCTTTCTGGGTATAAAATTCATCCGATACGGGTGGAACAGTAATAGCACACTTTAGCAGAGAAGTCAGGTCAATGCGAAGGTATGTCAGCGTAGTATCTGTTTTTGTATGGCCCAATGCCTCTGATATGACATGTATCGGCGTTTCGTTTTTCAGAAGACAGCTGGCAAGGCTGTGACGTAAAGAGTGCGGCCCGTGATGACGTCCATCTATATTAATCTTGGATTGGGATATAACTTCCCGTATTGCAGAGCAAACTATGCTTTTATTGGCTGGGACATATGGAGCGCGGCTGGAAATAAAAACATTCTGAGATTCAGACTTGAAGCGACCATATTTGAGATAATCAATAATAGCATTGCCAACATCATTAAGAAGAGGCAGATTGATAGGATGACCGGTCTTATACTGGGTAAGTTTGATCTCGTTCTTGTCCCAGTCAATATTAGAGAACTTAAGATTTGCAATGTCAGAAGCACGGAGCCCTAATCGGCTTGCCAGCAACAGCATGGCATAATTGCGTTTACCCACACCGCTGCTCTTGTCTATTGATTCTTCTATGTCACGGACCTCATCGGTGGTAAAGAATGATGGTATTTTTTCTCGCTTAACCCATTTATAGCTTCTTATTATGTCCTCGAAGTTTCCGTCAGTTATATGACTTTCAAACCAGAAGCGGAACAATACTCTTAAGCTGCTGACTACATTAATCTTGTTGTTTTCTGTCGTTGATAGGAACTCCAATATATGCCGTTCGCTGATTCCATTCATCGAGTAAACCCCAGATTGGTTTAGAAAAACAAGAAACCTGTTCAGATAAAGCTCATAATCTTTAATGGTCACTGAGCTTCTACGCAAAGATTGTAAATGGGTGATAAGTTTTTGCATCTGCAATCCGATCTCGCCTTCCAATGTGTGCTTCACAGGTACTATTGTGCGCTTTCTTATATAGCCGAGATTAAGGTAATCATCCAGAACCTGAATGCTTCTTATCTTCTCACGGTCATCATGCCTCAAATTGTCACAGGGAATACAATCGGTAATATACTCCTGCCCCAAAGATTGGGTGTATAATGACAGGCTCTTTTCCTTCATATACCGAAGGATCCCGTATTTCCACAATGACCTGTATTTGTCAATGCGATTTTGGGTGTAACAATTGCTGCTGAAAAATAGCAGGCAATCTTGAATCAGTTTGGTAATCTCTTGTTGCATAATAGACACAATTTTGATTTGGCAATATCGCCAAGTCAAAATTATTATGTAAAGAGATTATGTAAAGTAATATACTGAAAATGTTGACTGTCAAGCTACTTTCAGTAAATGATGCTGGTTACTTTGCATAACGATTTGCTTTCCATAAAAGAACTTATGTAAAGCTTTACATAAGCTGTTTAAGGTCCTGAAAACAAGTGGTTTTAATATTGAGGACACTCATCTGACGGATATTGAACGAGTAAGTAAATTGCTATCGTTGGTTTTGATTGCTTTTGCATGGGTGTATAGGATAGGAATATATCTCGATACTCTTAAACCTATCAAAATCTAGAAACATGGAAGGAGGGCTAAGAGCTTTTTCAAATATGGCCTCACTCACATAGCCAACTTGCTTTTTAACAACGATATAGATAAATTAACCAATGTTGTAAATTTTTGTCATGTACTTAGAAAAAATTTATATTTTTAAAAAAGAAAATAAACGAAAAAATAAAAATATTTTTATTTATAAATCGATCTATCTAACTCAAGTTGCTACTTATAAAAATTTCTCATTAATAGTAAAAACAAAAATAAATAGGATATCCTTTAACAGCAATCCATCAACTGTAACAGCATGAATTCTTTTTGGGGTGCTATTTTCAGAAAGATTAAAAAACATGTTTTTCATCCCATCAATATCATGATAACACCCGGGGAGCAATGCAAATTCAGCTAGAATACCATCCACAGTGGCAATTACTTGTACTGAAAACCCATAGAATTACTTTCTCATGTATTCCGATTAACAGGTTCTTTACGTCCAATTTCTATCAAGATATCGTCAATAAATACGTAAATTGCAATAAATTTTTCTATCATATCCTTCAGGTTCTTTTGTTTGGTGACTTAAACCTGAAAGATTTTTTTAATAATACAAATTTACATATAATTGAATATCAATATATTATAACTATTTATAAACATATTTAATTGATTTACAATATTTTAACAATTTCACCACAAATAAAAACTAGCAACTTGAGTTATTTAATTAAAAAAAACAATGATGAAAAAAAAGTTAATTAATTCAGCTTTATGGGTTTTGATATTAATGTTATGCGTTAGTATTCAGTCAAATGCGGAAAATAATAAGTCTGGTTTGGAAAATTCCAGTTCAGTAACAGGATTAGGTTTACAGGGTAATGATAATGCTATCCAACCCTATCACGAAAATCCCTGGTATTGGCAATACAAAGGCAAGCCCATTATGTTGATTGGGGGGAGTGATAATGATAATCTTTTTCAGTGGACGGGTGATAGATTAACTGATCATCTTGATTTATTACGATCTGTAGGTGGCAACTATGTCAGAAATACGATGTCGGACAGAGATAAAAAAGGTAGTGCGTTTGCCGTGGATGAAGGTGATGCGTTTGCCGCGAGAGAAGTTAAAGACGGCATGTATGACCTGGAACAGTGGAATGAGGAGTACTGGAACAGGCTGGAATTTTTCCTGGATGAAACGGCGCAGAGAGATATCATTGTTCAATTGACGCTGTGGGATAGGTTTGATTTCAACAGTAATCACCCTTACCACCCGGACAATAATGTCAACTGGGAATCCGGGACCATTGAAAATGCGAACGATTTTTATCGTCTTTCAGTAATTGAAAATAATGAACCGGTTTTGGATTATCAGCACCGATACATTGATAAATTAATGTCGATTACTCTGAACTATGACCATATTCTTTACAACATCAAAAACGAGAGCAGCGCAGAGACGGCACAGTTAAACTATTGGGCACATTATATACAGAAAGCTGCCGCATCACAGAACAAAAAAATATATATAACCAGTATGCGATTGATTCCTGGCAATTCACTACGCCATGTGATGACAAACAGGGATATATATTCATTTGCAGATGTGTCTCAAAATAATCAAAATGCCGCCGGTGCTGTCGGGTACGGCCATTACGAGAATCTGCTTTATTGGCGGAACATGATTGAGGCTCAGCGGCAAGGCCCCATGCCTATAAATAATGAAAAATTATATGGGGCCGGTGAAGCTGAAAACCGTGCGGCGGGAACAGGGTTAGAGGCGGTCGAGCGATTCTGGAGGAATATATTTGGCGGTGCGGCCTCAACGAGATTTCACAGACCGGACAATAATTGGGGTATCGGGCTCTCTGAACAAGCGCAAAGTACTATAAAAGCCGCATCGATGTTTTTGGAAGAATTCGACCTGTTTAATTCCAAACCATATGCGGGCTGTGAAACGAT
>Ga0334883_1005380_pt1 | contig 11330 bp, 17 predicted proteins | sample GraSluR1_MG_6_FD_207230 | JGI IMG/M metagenome (GOLD analysis project Ga0334883, IMG submission 207230) | Sludge microbial communities from methane-producing bioreactor in Wageningen University, Netherlands - Granular Sludge_09_05-R1 | ecosystem: Engineered > Bioreactor > Anaerobic >... | reverse complement strand
CAAACCGCCACCCCCGAGATCGAAGGAGAGGTCACTCATGCTGTTGCCATTCCCGTCCACTGAAAGCTAAGCTGTGAAGACCCTGCGAGAACATCGCGGCTTTTACACCACGTCCCGGGGCACTACCTTGCCTTGGTTCATCGCAACACTCCTTCTGTCATTCCTATTGGTCTGTCTCTTGTTGCCGGTGCGTGACGTCGACATCCTTAGAAGCTCCAGATCTGTCGGCTTCCGGATTGAGCCCCGGCATCCGGCTCATGCCTCTGGCGTTCGCCCTGCATCGTTCGCCGACGCAAGCTTAGGAGCCGTTGAGTGGACGGCCAATGTCCCAAGGGACAGTCAAGGGACAGTCAAGGGACAGTCGCGGGAGTCATCGACTGTCCCGAGGGGCGGCAAGGCCGGGCGCTCCCTCAATCCTGGTTCGTGATGGTGCTTCGGCGGGTCGAGGATCGGCTTGATCCCCGAGTTATGCAGACACTCCCGGACGCGAATCTCTCTCGTTTCTGCTGACGGGAAAGGAGGATGGAGTTGTGGTTTGGGTCTTGATGGGGTTCGTCCGGATACCGACGGTTCGCTCTCGGATCCCTTCGGGAGTAACATAGTTGACGGAACGAGCAGCCGGAAACCGACTCAGGGGGGGCGTTGAGCCGGACGAACACGGAGCGGCCGACCGAATGAGGGCAGCGACAGCCTCCGACGCCTGTGCCTGGAACGGCCTGGTTTCAGTCTTCCTCGAAACCACCGCCGCAACCCGCGGCGAGTCCGATCTCCTGACAGCTCTCACAGCCCACCACTACCGCTGCATGAACATGGGCCCCGATGCCGGCCAGGTGTCCGCGTGGCGCCACGAGATCGCCGCGCTCCGCGAGAGCCTCGGCGATGTCGCCACCCGGATGCCTCGCGCCTGTCACTGGGAGATCATATTCGAGTACGAACTCCCCCGCGAACGAGGCCGTCGCCCAGACGTCCTCATCCTCACCGGCTCACAGGTGATGGTGCTCGAGTTCAAGGATGCCGCCTCTCCTCGGCACGCGCACATCGACCAAGTGGCGGCCTACGCCCGCGATCTCAGCGAGTACCACGGCGCTTCCCACGACAAGCTGATCGATCCCGTGCTGGTACTGACGCTCTCGAATGAGCCGGTGAGTGTGGCGGGAGAGGAAGGGCGAGGTGTGAGTTTTGCCGCCGAGCCGGGGGAGGGGACCCGTGCCGCCTTGGCCGCCGCGGGCCGCGGCCGCGACCCTGTCACCATCACCGGTCCCGGAGATCTCGCGCGGGTGCTCATCGAACTGGAGCGCCGCTCTCCGGCCGAGCCCATTGACGCCGCCGCCTGGCTCGACGCCGACTACTCCCCGCTACCCTCGCTCGTCACCGCGGCCCGGCGCATCTTCGACCACGAGCCACTCCCGCACATCCGCCGCGCCCACAGCGCCGGCATCCCGCAGACCCTCGCCTACCTCGCCGACATCGCCGAGGAGGCCCGCGCAAGCGGCGGCCTGCATCTGGCTCTCGTTACCGGAGTCCCCGGCTCGGGCAAGACACTCGTAGGTCTTCAGTTCGTCTACCAGACACACCTCAGCGGTACCTGCGACGACTGGGTCGGCCGCCAGCAGGCGGTCGGTCTTCCTCTCCGGCAACGGGCCGTTGGTCAAGGTGCTGCAGTACGCTCTTCAGAGTCGCGTCTTCGTGCAGGACGTGCATGGCTTTCTCAAACAGTACGGCGGCGGCCGTTCGCGCGTGCCCCAGGAGCACATCTGGGTCTACGACGAGGCCCAGCGCGCCTGGGATGCGGCCCAGGTCCAGGAGAAGCGCGGCCATCCGCTCTCCGAGCCAGAGGATTTCCTCCGCATCGGTGCCCGCAAGAACTGGGCGCTGATGGTGGGCCTGATCGGCGAGGGCCAGGAGATCCACGTGGGGGAGGAGGCCGGCCTTGCGCAGTGGAACGAGGCCGTCGCCCGCATGCCCGACCCCTGGGTGGTCCATTGCCCGGCCAAGATCGCCCACGTCTTCCGCCACGCGGCCGCCATCGACACCAGCGACCATCTCGACCTCACCGTCTCCCTCCGCACTCACCTGGCCGAGGACGTGCAGAACTGGGTAGCGGGTCTGCTGGAGGGTCGCTTGGAGCAGGCGGCCGACCTGGCCGGCCGCGTCCGCCGGCAGGGCTTCGACCTCTACCTCACCTCCAGCCGGGACGAGGCCGAGGCCTACGTGCGCGAGCGCTACCGCGGGCAGGAGGATGCGCGCTACGGGTTGCTGGCCTCGTCCAAGGCGCGACTCAGCGAGTACGGCATCTACGCAGACTTCCAGTCGACCAAGCGCCTGCGTGTCGGGCCCTGGTTCTACGATCCCCCCGACAAGCCGCTCTCCTGCTGCCGTCTCCGCGACACCGTCACGGAGTTCCAGTGCCAGGGCCTGGAACTCGACTATCCTATCGTATGCTGGGGCCAGGACCTGGTCTGGGACGGCAAGGCGTGGCGGTCGCAGATGTCGAGGCGAACCAAGGCCCGCGACCCGCATCAGCTGCGTCTCAACAGCTACCGTGTGCTCTTGACGCGCGGGAGGGACGGCGTGTGCGTGTTCGTCCCGCCCGAAGCGCGAGGGGTGGGCGAGGTCCTGGCCGCGGCCGGGGGAGTGGGGCTGGGGTGAGACAGGATTCGGCGGCCAGCACAGCGGGGGAGTGGCGCGCGGGGCTGATCAGTGGGCGGCAATCACCGAGGCGAGCTGGCTGATGACATCGAGTTGATCATCGCGCGCCGCATGAGGTGATGGAGGGTTGGTTCAAGGAGGAAGGCAACGAAGGAGGGTTGGATGCGTGTTGACCTCGCTCTACTTGCTGACTACGCGGCAATCACGAACGATCGAAAGCTCATAGTCTCGGGCGTTTTCGACGCTGTTCTCATAGGCAAAGTCCCCGGCAAGCTCTCACGAATGATGCTCGCCCTCAAGCTACGCGTCTACGGCGACGAGCCAGAGGAACACAAAGTGCTGGTCCGCCTTGTCGAGCCCGACGGTAAGGACGTGATTCCGGCCACCGATCTAGGCATGAGCGTTCGACGAGAGGACCCTTCGCTGGACGTGGTCAGTCCCCTTGTTGTCAGTTTCGACAATGTGATGTTCCAGCGAGTCGGACCGTACTCTATCGATGTGTTTCTCGACGGGGCATTTGCAGACCGTGTGACGTTCGATGTCGTGCTTAGGAGCGCGGAGAATAAGCCAGACCAGCCTCTTGAGGATGAGTAGGCAAGGCAAAGCCTCGAATCAGCCGTTTCCCCATAACGCGGTCAAACTTCTGGAGAGGATGAGGAGAAGCAAGGCCGGGTGGCGACCGCGTCACTACGAGCGGCTTTTCATGGGGTTTGGATTCGAAGCGAGGCAGGGCGGGGAGCACACGATATACTACGATCTAGACGATCCAGACAATTCGGTGTCAGTTCCCCGCCATCGAGAACTCAAACCCTATCTGGCGGGCCTCGCCGTAGCCGCCGTGGTGAGGAAGCTGGATCGACTGAAGGAGACAGAATGAAGGATCGCTCACACTATCTTCGATTGCCCTATGAGCGTGTGGGAGCCAAGGGATGACGACGGCGATCGCTACTTGACCGTCCACCTCAAGGAGATTCCCCAAGTGTGTGGTTGGGGCCGAACCAAGTCCGAAGCGCTCGAGCATCTCATGAGTGCCCTGCGGGACTACGTCGACTGGCGTCTGGATGAGGGTCTGCCGATTCCTGGATCAGAGCAGCCGTATGTCGAACCTCGGTCCGTCCTTCAAGTCAGCCTCAAGCGGCCGGCGATTTACGAAGTGCCCGAAGAAAGGGATGAGTTCGCAGATGCGGTGACCGGGTCCACACCGGCCACGGACGCTTTCGAGGGAGAGGTCGATCTGCTTGAAGAGGCGCTCGCTTGAGCCATTAAGGTACGCGCCGCGGCACCTGAAGAACGACCAGCGTCAGCCTGATCCACTCTGACAGCTTGCGGCAGAACGGGCAGAGCGGATCACCCGCCGGCACTTCCCAAGCATATCGAGCTAGACGATCTTGGAGTAACTGAGACAGCCCCGAAGAAGACGACTTCCCAGAATTGCGAAGTCAAACAAGGCGGACCCTGCACTTCTACGACGAACCTGACGGTCACGTGCAGTCACTTCTCGCACGAGGTGTCTTGGCGGTTCGAATCGATCTCTCTGCTTCAGAGCTTGCGACCGCACCGCATGCAGAAATCGGAACCAGGCGTGACGGCAGAGCCGCAATGGCGGCAGAAGGCCGCAGAGGCAGCGGGGGCATCGGCGGGCGCGGGCGTTCTTCCTCCCGACCTTCCGCGCGATCTCACGAGGAGGTAGATACCTGCACCCACAGCCGCGCCGGCTATGAGTGCGGCTACGACGATCAGAGCCAACATGCCGGATCCGACACCGGTCTGCTCCACCTGTGCGGGGGCGAGAGGTTGCGCACTCGTCTGCAGCACGCGGTCTCTGTCCTTCGCGCTCAGGGGCTGCATGTCCTCCAGGCCGTGAAAGGCCACCATCTCGTCCCAGTCCTCCTGGGTCATGGGAAGGACCGATACCACGTTCCCACCGGCGACCACCATGCTCTGACCATCGGTGAGACTCACGCCCTCTGCGGTGACGGTACTGGTGACGTCCATGAGCCCCTCATGCACCGAGGCCAGCACCATGTCAACTGCTGGGTCGTGGAGGATGAGCACGTCCGAACCGCGGATGCCGCAGATGACGACCCCAGTTCTGATCGAAAGTGCGGCTTCTCCACGCCACCCCTGGAAGATGGCTCTGACGCTGCCCTTGATGAGAGTGATCATCGAAGAGGTGTCTATCCCGTCGGAGGCGAACGGGTCTCTGAAGCTCGTGAACGACAACTCGGTGTCGACGGAGCAGTTGATAACGCTGGGGCCCACGTCGCGGGAGTCGTCGCGATCGGCCATCTCCACCCGGACCCGCCCTCTGCCGCTGGTCCGGATGGTATCTCCGATACGGACGAGGTGGCCGACCGACCCGGCCGGTCCCAGTTGGCGTTCTGCACGCACCGGCCGCCCCCGATAGTCGAAGATCTCCCAGTCGCCCATGGCTGCGATGACCACCCCGATGTAGCCGGTGCTCCCCGTGGGGTCCAACGTGCTGCGCACCTCAGCCTTTGCCTTCTCGAACTCCCCGTCCGTGAAGGTACGAGGTCCGACAGCTGTCTCACCTGTCTGCGGCGTGCTTGCGCTCGTCGAAGGTCTATCGGCCGCTGATGTGCTCGTGCTCGTCTGGGCCTGGGTGGTCGGGGACACACTGGTCTTGGTGGTTGTGGGGGCACCGATCTCCGACCGGTACACCCACTTGACCACGCAGGCGGGAGCGTTCCACCACTGGGCGTAGATCTCGAGAGTCGACCCGGCTTGACTGGTGGGGGGCGGCCTGAGTAGCCAGGTCATAGAAGAGACGGTGCTCGGGACCTCAGCCCAGGGGGAGTGCCAGAGGGTGTTGTCCGCGAGCGGTGTCTCAGTTCCGATGGCCACATTGGGGGAGATGTAGCGGAAGCCCATGTAAGGATTGCCCCTCTTCACGCTGCCCGAATGGGAGAAGCCCATGCGCAACGGGTAGGTCTCCCCGGGGATGAGCACCTTCGGGGGAGCCTCGAAGCTGGAGTGGAAGGTGACGTGATACCACTCCTCGCCAGAGTCCACCCAGCGGTCTTCCAGAGCGAAGCTCGTCTCCGTGACCGCATAGAGGTGGTACTTGCCCTCGTAGCGGGGCTCAGAGTAGTAGCCGGGGGTTGACCCCCCTCCCCGGAACTCGAGCTTCTCGTTGTTGGGATTGATGACGGTCTCGGTGAGCACCCACCTGGCATCTTGGGCCAAGGCCGGCTGGGCGGGCGGCAGCAGAAAGAAGACGAGCAGGATGAAGAGGAGACACACGACGGCGAGGACGAGCGGGGCCCGGGGCCCGAAGCCGGCAGAGGTGGCCCGATGGGCCGACAGGGCGAGCCGGTGCTTTCCCGCCATCCTGGGGGCGTCTCCTTGCTCGGGTGCGCCCCAGTGTACCACGTGATCATGCCTTCGGGTCACGGGAGGGGGAGCTGTCGCCGGGCGCCCGCCCGCTCCCCTTCCCTCTCGGCCTCAAGCGGGCGCAAGATCCACGCTCAGGCCGAGAGGGTAAACCGCGAGGCAACGAGGAGGAAGGACATGAACAGCGTGCATGTGATGGGCCGTCCGGCCACCGACGTGGAACTGAAGGAGGTGAACGACACTCCAAGGTGTCGAGCTTCATCCTGGCAGTGGATCGCAACGCCGAAGAGGCGGACTTCGCAATTCTGCGTCATGTCGCCGACTGTTCTCACTCGAACTCCAGAGCCTGCGACCTTCGGGTTATGAGCCCGTTCCGGGCCGTCTCCGCTAGGCACAGCGTCTAGGCGATTACGCTCTTTTGCAGGGGTTTCATGTTGTCAAGCTCGGCCGGAAAGCCCTCGAAAGAGCCGGCTTCTGGGAATCGTGGTAGCAGGTGGGTAGCAGGGAGAAAGGCTTGTGCTCGCCGGAGTCTGACCGCCGTGAGTCCTTCTGCTCCTTGATGTTGGCTTCCCTCGGAGTGCTCACCAAGCGACGAGCCAGGCACCCAACGATCGAGTTCTAGGTTCCCACTCGTCACGTGCTGGTCAGTCAGGCTCAGCGGCCACACCATCTGCCCCCAGTTCGAGTGTCCTCTTGCTGTCATCGGCCTGTCTCCGCGCCACCAACTCCGGTGCCTGAAGCATGGTTTCAATCTCCTCCGCGGGAGTCACTACCGACAGAGAAGTATTAACTTCGACACGCACTTGAAGTTGACGCGCAAGCTGCAGATCATCGATGATGCCCTGCACCATATCCTGGGTGTGTCCGCAATCAACACCTAGCAGCAATGCCCTACGCGTCAAATGGTGCCCTTGAATGGGTTCCCCATTCATTTCAAACCTCATCCGTTCGCGGAGTGTCCCCCGCAGCCCGTCCGTGTCGGGAACAAAGGTATATACCGGCGAGCCACTGAATTGGTTGATCGAACGCATCTCGACCAAGAAGCTACTCTGGCGATATATCCCATTACCGTGCGTCATTTCAATGGGTGGGGAGGCGATGTTTCCAAACCGCGCAATGGGTTGATTGACTGGGCCATCCCCGACTCCCGAGAACCGTCCCAACATGAACACATCATCCCCAACCGCGGCTGTTTGGATCGTCTTGATGATGGGGTTATAACGGCTTATGAACATCTCGTCTATCCATACTGGCAGAGTGGCCCTGTAGGGCGATTTGCGAGAGTCGAAGGTCTGTGGACGCAATCCTAGTGGCGCTAGAGCCAAGTCGATTCCGTCGGGATGCGAATACCACTGCGTTGGCTCATGAACCTCTTTCGAACTATCACGTATTGACGTGAATCCACTCCGTATCACATGGTCGGCAGTGACCGCATACAGATGCCAGTATTGAAGGGGTGCGCGGTGAGCTTGGGACCGAACACCTAACAGGAATCCCGAAGCCCCATTAGCGCAGCCTGAATAGGCATCCATCTTCGATGCGTACAGGTAGATCGTAGAGTGAACCAAGAACCACGGCAGAGCGGGCATTCCAATCACCCAGTAAGCCTAAGGTCTCTCCTCGAGACGCTGTGCGTGTCTAACGCGTCATCATACTACGTCACAACGCGCCGTATTGACCCTGATCGACCCCTCGGTCGAGCGGTGTGTCAAGTGCGTGGCCGCACCGTTCCTGGCAGGAGAATCCGGGTACCTTGGCAATAACGCCGGAGTCACTCCTGCCCCTGCCGCGGTTGCCACACCGCGTAGAAGAACGCCGTCGCTCCAGTCCACACCACCGTCCCGGCCGCGATCACCTCAACGGCAGTAAGCTGCCCCCACGATGAGACAAGCCCCAGTATATCCCCGGCGAGCCACGCTCCTGCCAAACCCACGGCAAAGCTAGCCACGTAGGCGAGGAGCGCCTTGATGCCGTCCGGCCAGCCAGCGCGCTTGAGTAGCTGGATCAGCCACGATGCAAGCGGCCCGCCCACGAGGAGCAGGGCCACCAAAGTCACGATCTCTTGCCAAGCCATGTCTTACCTCCTGCGCCGCCTGCGGAGTCGCCGAAAGCGGCGGACGTAGAAACTGCGGGGGTAGATAGATCACCTCCTGGGTCGCGGGTGGGCACGAGAGCAGAGACAGAGGTCTCGCGATGTGCGATGCACCGGAACGGAGTCCTGAGTGTCTGATGGTGGGTTACTCGGAGATGACATGCGTGACTTTTCTGGGATTCGGGCAATATATGAAATGACAGCGCGTGCCGCTGCATACACGAAAGGAAGCCGCTCGGTGCATAAGAACGAAGCGACCATCTGCTACATTCTCGGGAAGGAGGCACCCCAGAAGCTCGCCAAGAGCGCCCTCCTGAAGATCTGCTACTTCGCAGACCTCGAAAACGTGCGCCGGTTCGGCCGCCCCATCACGGATGCTAAGTGGCGAAGAGACCAATATGGTGCCGTCGCCTACGAGATTACGAACGCTGCCCGGAAGATCCCCAGCGTTCAGGTCAACGACTACACGACATATACGAGCCACCATGGCACAGACTTCTGGCTTGCTGTACCGATAGACTGCGGAGGCTCGCTGAGCATGAATGAAAGAGCCGTCCTCGACGACGTGTGGGAGCAGTATGGGAGACGGTCGGCTAAGGAGCTAGGTGCAGAAACCAAGAATACGGAGCCTTGGCGCTGCGCTGTCGCGGCTGGAGTCAATGATCTTGACCTCTCGGTTGTCGCCCCCAGGCCGGGGGATGAGTTGGCCTACTTCGCGCGGGTGCTCGAAAGGGTGGACCTCGGTACGCGAGGTGACCCGGAAGAGATCGCGGCTTTGCAGCGTGACACCTATGAGTACATGGTCCCCTACAGAACGGAAGCGTGTGGGTGGGAATAAACCCTGATCTTGCAGCCAAGCTAGGGCGTGTTGGCCTCAGTGATCGCGAGATACTCTGCGGTCAGGTGTACCAGATACCTGACCGCAGAGTCAGTTTCCCCGAAACCGAGGAACAGCGTAGCCAGGGTAAGGGCACGCATGACTCCAGGTACGCTGTCGTTGTGCAAGGCGACGAATCTCTTAGCGACCCGACCAATCTGTGCGTCCTGGTAGTCCCTACGACTACCAGGGGGGCTGGTGCAGCTGGTCCGAAGCCACGCTTTGCAATCCCCTTGTCTTGTGGAGACGGGAACCTGCCGCGTGACTGCCTTGCCCTTGCTGACATGGTGCAGCCCATTCTGAAGACCGATCTCACGCACTACTGCGGGAGCTTGACTCCGAAGAAGTTTGAGGAGATTCAGACGGTCCTGCTGGTCTTGCTGGGTCATCTATCACCGAGCACGTGATGCCCGACGATTGTTGGATCGTAATCTAGGCGCATGGGAGCGTTCCAACGTCACCCGCCCCAGCGGCTCACAATCCGACGCGCGTAATCTGGGTTCAGCGCCCACTTGCCGCTCAGGTCTCCCACCGTCCGCACGTTGCCCCGGTGCGGCCCCAGGTGGCGCGGGTCGTAGGTGATCGAGCACTCGGCCATGATGTGGTCGGGGTAGACGTACCAGGCCATGTGCATGACGTGGGCAATGACGCCGGCCACGACCGTCGCGAAGCTGGCAAAGCCCGTCGAATCGCTCGTCTTCAAGCCCGCGAAGTTGAGCTGATGCGCTTTGACCTGGCCGCCGAACCTGAGCGAGTCCGTCTCCAGCATCATCTGAGCCCAGAGCACGTCCACGCGCAGATCGGCGGCCCGGCACCACTCAAGGTACAAGTCGGCGATCTGCGCGAGCACCGAGGGCTCGAAGGCGGCGTCGGCCGGGATCCGGCGCAGCAGCTCGTCACGCGGCATCTGGACTGCGCCCCTGATCTCGGTATCAAGGGTCAGGGGCGCTACCGAGGGTCCGGCGTCTCCCCCACGGCCTTCTTCAACACCCGCGCCAGAAGCGAGTCCACGTAGGACACGGACGCTGCCTTGCCTTTCGCCCGGGGAGCGGAGATGATCTCTTGCTCTACGAGGTAGGCCTGATCGCGGTCCACCGTGTCTGACCAGACGATCTCCATCTCTTCGCGGATGATCTTGCGGACTTCATCGGGGGTCACGTCATCCTCCTTCTCGTACTCGCGCCAGGCCGACAGGAGATCATCGTGGTCGTTCTTCCACCCGGGGCAGGACTTGTTTGAGTCGCGGGCGTCGCGGTGGAACAACCAACCCTTCTTCCCTGAGGGCATGTTGGTGTTGGTCGGTCCGGTGACGGCCCGGGTGAGCGGGATTCCGGCCCAGGCCTCAAGCGCCTTGTGGATCCGCCAGAGGCCGTAGTGGATGGGATGCGTCCAGCGCTCGCGGTCGCCGTTCCACCAGGTCTCGATACCGAGGCCTTCCTTGTTGAAGTGCGTGCACTGGGGAGCGGCCCAGGAGGGGTGCGTGCCCACCGTCACGTAGGGCTCACCCTTGATGACGGCAAGCCAGAGCTGCGGCATGTACCCCCACGTCCAGCCACGGCCGCCGTCTGACTTCTTCTTCCAGTAGTAGTTGGTGCCGATGCCCTGCACCCGGTTGCAGAAGGACAGCGGCGACGAGGGCTCATCTGCCGGGCTCCAAGTGTGGTGATCGACTACGTAGAGGAGCCGACGGGTGAGCTTCTGTTCCGCCAACCACTTCTCGAAGCCGGCCACGGTAAAGACCTTGCCCACCCACACGCTACCGGACTCGTCGCAGAAGACGTCGGCCTCGGTGTAGAGGCGGCTCATGTCCCCGTCGCCTTCCAGAGAAGACTCGCCAGGCTGATGACCGTAGACAACCCGGCGAACCCGAGGATCCACTTGAGCATGCCTTCTGCTCCCCGCCGGGTAGCTTCGGCGATGGCTGCCTGTTCCACGCGGGCGGAGAGTGTGTCGAGCTTCGCCTCCAGCCTCCCCAAGGTGCCATTCTGGTTCTTCTGCCACCTTGTCAGCTCGTCGCAGACGGCTCGCACCTCACGGAGGCCAAGGCAGGCTTCAGGGTCGTGTCGGTACTCTGTCATGGGCTCTCCCTCCGAGGACTAGATAAGGCCGCCCGGAGGCGGCCCTGGAACTGTCTGGTGCTACCGGTCGTTCACCCTCTCTGTCCCACCCCACGGACTCCCTCTCTTGCCGAAGGTGGCCCCGGGATAAGGAGCACGGGCTGCCGGCCGCCGAGGCCCGCCCGCACGTACGATGCGCCCGGGGGGCTCCACTGAGTCTTGGGGTACTGCCATTCATAGAGCGTGGGGGCCACCTGGCTCCAGCGCCAGTGGGTCTCCTCCCCCATGACCTGGGGGGAAT
>Ga0334883_1005377_pt1 | contig 11335 bp, 3 predicted proteins | sample GraSluR1_MG_6_FD_207230 | JGI IMG/M metagenome (GOLD analysis project Ga0334883, IMG submission 207230) | Sludge microbial communities from methane-producing bioreactor in Wageningen University, Netherlands - Granular Sludge_09_05-R1 | ecosystem: Engineered > Bioreactor > Anaerobic > Unclassified... | reverse complement strand
AATTAGCATTCTGCGAGGGGTTATTGTTTTTATTTGATTCCTGATTTGGCATAACAATTTTCAGCTAAAAATTTAAATCTCATAACTCCCATCAATAGCGCTATTTCAAAAGTAGTAAATTATTTTTAAAGTCCCATCTTAATACAATCGTCATTATAATATTTACACTTCATGTTTTTATTATGTAAATACTTAAAAAGTGACATCTAGTACACTACGCCGGAAATTTCCGGTTTTTACAACACATATAGACTCTAAAGATAATTCTTTATCAAAAACCATCATGAATATTTTACCTTTTTTATTGAACATAAGTGATGATTATCATAGTGTTGCAAATTTATGTTTACAAAAAGTGTCATTTGGTACACTACCCACACTAACCCATCTTTTTCATTATTTTTTCAATAATGTTTTTTTGATCTTTAGGTGGAAGAGAAGAAATGTATGTAACCAAATCCATAATAAACATATTTATTTGTGAACCTGACAAACTATAATAATTTTGTCCTTCAACCAAAATATATTTATTTAATACTGCTTTAATCTCATCTACATCTTCTACTACTTCGCCAAATTCTATAAAATCATTACTGTCTAGTATATACATACTAAAAATAAAATTAAATACTTCGTAAACACAACACCAATTATCTATTCTATTTATTATTTTAATCCGTTCGGATTCTACCAAATTTTCAAGATATTCATTTAAATTAGAATAAATATGTTCATAGCTAGGTAATAATTCGTCAACATGATAGCCATTATTAATTAAGCTGGTTATATCTATAGTATCAGGTATTATAAAATTATATTCATTAAGAGCAATTAAACTATATAATATTACCTTCTTGCTATGATACCCAAAACTTGTTATCTCATTTGTGTTTATTTCAATTTCTGACTTATTTTGAAATGCCTTATCATCTACTTGTCGGTTACAAGACAACAAAATTGAAATAAATATTAAGATTATAATTCTTTTCATGATAATTATTTTTTAAATTCAATAATAATAGGACGTGCTATTTTAGTATTATCGCATTGAGAATTAAATAGTCCTTGATAGAGTTTCATAAATAATTCATCATATTCAGAGTTCGTTTGTTCTCCTGTTGTTGGAGGACCTTCATTAAAAAGATATTTATAAATACCTGTTGCAATCTCTTTCCCTATATCACTTGCTTGAGTATCTATTAATTTGCGTGTTGATTCACTTCCAATTGACCCCAATTCTATTAAAGCCCCTGCCTTTCCTTTAAACTCCCTTAATACTCCCACAGTTTTTACGTCTGTATATTCTGCTGAAGTTTTTACAGCATTATTAGAAGGTTGAAGAATTGTTGAATTTTCAACGATTGATTCTGCTAATTTTTTACTTTCAGATGAGTTGCTAATATTTCCTTCGTAAACAACGTTTAAATAATCACTTCCTTTAGACCAATCTAAATGAATACTAACAAGAACTTCGGAACCATTTTTATTTGCTAATCTCCAATTATAGTTCCCTGCATCACTTTCTACTCTTAAATCACTTTCCCTAGTTCTACTATTGTCAACGCCCCATTCTTTTAGCCAATAATCTATTTGCTTTTCTATTTTTAAAGCATAATCTTTTTCGTAATAAATTCCATCTATCGCACCAGGATCCATAAGACCGCCTTCTAATGCAATACCATGACCAGCATCAGTTGTTGTTTTCTTTTTTTCGGTTGCAACATCTTGGATAACTTCGTCTGTTTTGTATTCCTCCAATCCATCCAAATCAATAAATGTAACCGGTTTGTTCCCTGCATACTGGTAAGGCGTATAATACGGGTACTTGTGCTGTAGTGGGTCCACAGAAATAAATCGTGCAATCCACGCCGCATAATACCTCGCTCCATAGTAGTAAAGACCCGTTTCTTCGTCACGTTCTTTACCAACGTATTTATACCTTTTTAGCGATACATCAACTTCGTTTCTTCCACTGCGGTAACTTGTAGTTCCAAAGGGATGGTACTCTTCGTAAGAAATAATTGCAGCTGAATAATCCAGTTCGAGGCTTGCAGAACCAAGGTGATTAGAATATTGGTAACGAACTGTTTCAACCGGAGTTGTTAATGTTGTTCCATTTTCGACAGTTAGAGTGTCAATTATTGCAAAACGGTCACGGTCATCTGCAACATGAATGGTTTCCCGTTCTTTATCGAGGCTGTTGCTTATGTACTTGCGGTAAACTTCGTAACCGTTTATGTAGTAACGTTCTTCACGAATTCCGCCTTGTTTTAAAACTACTTTACGTGTTCGTACTCCCCCTGAATCGTAGTTGTAATAGCTAGTTACTATTCCACTTATGGTTTTGTTGAGTTTATCGCTAAAATCCCAGCCCATTTCGGAAATGCCGGGCATTGTGAGCATATTCCCGTGGGCATCGTAGGTGTAAACCGGCTGGCCCTGCTCGTTGTGCTTCAAAAGACGGTTGGTAGCGGTGTCGTAGAAATAATCTTTCCAGTTATCGCTTAGTATATTTCCCAGCTTATCGTAAACATTTTCATGAGAATAGGTTTGCATCGCGTTGGAGCCAGCATTTGGTAGGTAAAGATTGTTTGCAAAGTCTGAATATCCGGGTGCTGAAAGGCTAGTTAATTCTCGTCCTGTCGCCGCAATCAACCTGTACAATGCGTCATATTGGTAAGTAGAAATTGGATCAATTACAGAATTATTAAAATAAACGGTCTGCTGTGCATCATCCTCAACCTCAGTAATATTCCCGACGGCATCGTAAGTGTAATTCAAATCCTGCAAAACAACGGAACCGGTATTTTTGGTAGTAAGCAGCCTTGTCAAACGAAAATTCTCGGCATCATAAGAATATGTGGTTTTGCTGTTGTTCCCATAGTAAACTTCGGTCCGCTGGCCACGGGCATTGTAGTTGATATTGCTTATGTACTCATCCTCTCCGTTTAAAACCTGCTCCAACAAGCCTCCTTTGTTGTAAACATTCTTTATAAGCGTGCTGTCGGGGTTTGTTATGTTCACAGGCCGGTTCAAAGCGTCAAAGCTTGTTTGTGTTACAAATTCTTCGGTTTGCAGTGCTACCGTTCCGTTGTAATCCAACAGGTTCTGGTAATCAACTGCAAACTTTTTCTTCAAACTTAGGAGATTGTATTTGAAGTCGTAGAGGTAACAATTAGTCTGCCCATCCTGCGCGTTAATGGTTGTCACCTGCCCAATGTTGTTCAGGGTGTCGTTTGTGCCATACACGATTTCCTGCACCTTTACTTCGGTGGCAGTACCTAGCTTTAACAGGGTGTTTGTCGGACGGAGCAAAGCATCGTATTGCGTTGTGATGCGCTTGTCGCGGCTGTCCCATGTGCAGATGGGCAGTTTGGCTGCGTTGAAAACGAACCAACGCTTGCCCGAATCAATATTTTCAGTCATGATCAACTGGCCGGCCATGTCGTACACGTTCTCGGTCATAGTTCTTTCCAAAGCGTCTTCTACTGCTGTTATCTGACCCAAAATATCATGTGTTTGGATTGTTGTAACGGTATTGCCCGTGGTAATGGTTTCTGTACTGTTTGCGCGGTTATCATCTTCGGTTTTGAACGCTACGCCCAGCGGGCTGATATAAACCCGCTGCGGGGTGTTGTAATTGTCCGAGTTGCTGTCGCAATCGTTCTGGTCGTAGTTCTTTTGCTCCCAGGCATTGAACTCTACCTTGCTTGTAGTACCATCGGGGAAGTCGGTCTGTATAAGCCTACCTGCAGGGTCGTAGTGCATAACTGGTGTTACGCCAAACTCCATAAGTGAATCTTCAGGCTCGTAGCCTCCTCCATCGCTAAACCACGGCTCGTATTGTTTGATTACTTTTCCTTTGTTGTTGTACACAATACGTCCGGTAGCAACAAAACGATTTGTACAATTTGAAATTGTCTGATGATCTCCATTTTCGTCCAATTGCCATGCCGTGCCGTCTTCGGCGGTGGTTTTTATGAGTATGGCTTGTCCCAGTCCGCCGGTGTATTCGTAAGTATGCAGGAATGTTTCACAGGCTGCTCCATGCTCGGTTTTCGCGCATACATGCACAAATACCGGATCGTCGTTTGCAGTCCAGTTATCGAGGGTGTATTCATACTCAAGAGTGGGTGAACTGAGCGTGTCGCCCTCGTTGTTTGAGCCGAACACCCATTGTTTTAGGGGCATTCCCAGTCCATTCAGTTTCATTTCTATGCCATTGCCGTTAGGGTCTGTAATCTTTATCGGCTGCATGCTCACGTAGTCGTTTTCTATTAAGGTGTCATACGAAAGCGCATCGCTAACTTCAACCGGCAGGAGTTTGTATGTGTCGTAAGTAAGCTGCGTTTCGTTGCCCAAGGGGTCAAGCTTACTAATCGGGAGGTAGAAGTTTGCTGTGTCGAACTCTGCCGATTCCGAGGGCATCCAGAATTCGGTATCGTTGTTCGCAGATAGGTAACCGGCTGTTGTGAGCATGGTTTTAAGCTCTGAGGCTGTTGGTGCATTCGTTCTGCCTGCGGATGTAACGTGTTGGGTTATCAAGGCGTCGGTCATTGCAAGGGTTAAGCTCTTGCAGGGTAAACCATGTGATGCAACGCTTCCCAATGTAAGGCTTTCATCACAATCTGCGGTGTAATACAGCGTTTTCTGGTGCTGTATTTTGGTAATTTCAAGATTTTCAAAATCATCAAAATCAGAAATTACCAATTTTGTTGTGTTTGTTTCAAAATCTGTAACTTCATAATTTATCGTTTGATACGGCACACCAATTCGGTGAAAGCCCGTATTCTCATCAGAATTGAAAAAGCTGTTTTCTTTTACGCTGACAAGAGTTTTATCCTGTCCGTCCAAGGCATTGTTCAAGCGTTTATAAGCTACTGTTGCTTGCTTTAAAGGATTGCCAAATACATCATATTCTAGATTGAGTGTGTGTACAATTCTTGGATCAGCCTGTACTCTTTCGTAATTAAGATTAATGCTTTCGGATGGCAACACCATGAACACGGCATGTTTATTATTGTATTGCCTTTGTTTTACTGTGATTGTAAACGAGTTTTCCGTTATCGTGTAAGGAATATTCTCTACTTCTGAGCCATCCTGCGCATACATTTCCTGCCTTTGCGGACTGCCCCTGAGTACGCGTGCAGCTTCACGCTTTTCTTGTATGCTCAAGCCTTCGGGTAAAATGGTATCAGACAAAAGCCATGCATTGGTTGCTGCATCAAAATATTCCTGTTTATACAAATCTGAAATAGCATTGGCATTCTTATAAAACCCGGTGTGGAACCATGTTTTGGTGTACATAGGGTACGTATCGCCTTCCTGTAAATTTGGTTGGCTGAGCGGAGTCGAAGCCAACGTTCCATAGTCTTCCGTATCCCATTGCTCCACCATGCCAAAGCCGCGGAACTCGCGCTCGTGCCCGTCGAAATACCCGTGATGATACGCATAGCGGCTCACAAAACGGCTTTGCGTAGGCTCGTCGAAAACCTCGATGCGCTCCACCACGTGCACTGGGAAACCTAACTTCGTGATCCAGGGTTTACCTGCCCTTTTATCCTGCAGGTAAAACTTTGTAGAAGGCGCGTAGAACAGGCTGCGCGTGGCGCCTGTGTTGTTGATTACCTGTGTGAGCAGGAACGGCTTTTTGCCATTGGTAAGTTCTATGTATTTAATCCTGTCTGGCTTGCCGGGCAATGGCGTTGACCATACCAATGCAGAGGTTCCGTTGCCCTCGATGTCGAACACGCTCACGTTGGTCAGCGAACCCGTTTTCGGGAAAGCGCCTATAGCAACCGCTTCGCTCCACGAGTTGCCCGACAGGTTTTTCCAGTAATTTGTTTGGTTTACGCCAAGATAAATAATATCGGTGGTTCCACTACCGTCAACATCGGCCAAACGAATCCGCGATGGATCGAACATGTCGGAATGGTCGAAACGAGGGGCTTTACGCATGTGCACTTTTTTGCCAAACTTGCCGTATCCCAGATTGGGCCAGTAGCATACACTTCCGTTCGTAATGCGGACAATGTCGGTAAGCCCGTCGCCACTCATATCGGCAAGAAAAATTGTTTGCTGTTGTTCCGAAAAGATTACCCGAGGTACTTTCTCCTCGTCGATAGCCTTGCTTATGCGCAACAGGTCGCCGTAGCCCTCCTTATTTTTAGAATACGACACTAAAAAACAATTATCGTCGCTCATCAACAGGTCGGGATACCCGTCGCCGTTCAGGTCGAGCATCTTCAGGTTGGGGTCGTTAAAATCAATGTTGGGCATTTGCTTGAACGGCACAAAAGGCGAAAGTCTGCCCGATTCGTCGAAAGAATGAAAACCCTTGATACTACCGGCCATAACCTGTATCTCGTTCAGCCCGTCGCCGTCGATGTCGGTCAGTTGGGCGGCCTGCGGGTTTTCCATGGCAAGGCTGGGCAGCTCTTTCAAAACAAAAGCTTTGCCGAGGTCAATTTCGTCGTTGGCCCCGCTGTCGAACCATTGGCGGTTGCCGAGGTTGGGCTTATAATACCAGGCTTTTGTGCTTTTCACCAATACGCCGCTGATGCCTTCGCCCCAGAGGTCGGCAAACGACACCCCATCGCCCAGGCCGCCGGGCATGTTCTCCAAGTCTTTACTATCTAATGCTTTCGACTTTGCAGGGATTCCCGGCTGCGAATAACTGAATTCTATGGCCGGCAGGCTTACGGGCGTTTCGGCGGCATCGTAGCCGGTAAGCACGGCGCTTGTTAGAAGGTTTAAGCCGGTAGAATCGTTGAAGGTAAGCGTAAGTTCTTTTACTTTTTGCTGCAGTGTGCCTATGTTATGGTGCATTTCGATACGGCTGCAAAGGCGGGTGTTGCGCACTTCGAAGCCAGGGCGGAATACCGAAAAAGCGTCATTCCGGTTGGTGTCGAAAACAAACACCAGCGAGAAGTAAAAACCACCTGTGTAGGCCGCTTCAATGTCGGTTACGGGAGTATCGTTGCCGTATTCAACCGTGGAGAGGTAAGAGCTTGCAAAATCGGGGCTGCTGTCGTTGGCATAAGAATATTTGGCAAAATTGCCGAGGCTGTCCATGGTATATTCCAGCTTCCAGCTAAAAATACGCTTAGGATTTTCGGGGTCGGCAATGCGTGCCGAAGCGGAATACCCGTACAGGCTTACGGTGTTGTCTTTGCCGGTTACACGCCAATAAACATAGCCGTCGGGTTTTGTGATGCGTTCAATCTTTGCGTTCAGCCCTTCGGTGCGTGGCATGTATGTCCGGATTTTATTCCCGCCGACAAGGGTATCAATAATGTCGTCGTTCGAAGCGCAGACCGGCACTAAGTCTTCGGCGCCCGACAGGATGAAAGTGTCGGAGTTTACGAGGTCGTGATATTGTGGCAGTTCCTTGTCGGTTTTGCGGGTAATCTCGGGAAGCCCGACATTCCAGCCCAGCCCGAACTCGCTGTTGCCGGCGCCTGAGCTGTACGAAAGAACAAGTTGTGGAGTAAAGCCCGAACGTCCCGGTGTCAGCGGCAGGGGAATGCTTACCGAACCGGAACCGTTCGCAGGGTTTACTTCAGCTTTTTCGCCAATGCCCCGAATAGCTCCGCCACCCTTGGGCAGTTCTATGCCGCCGGGAGCGTGGAGGGAGTTCTTTAGGGCGGAGGAATAAGAAACCTTAGAACCGGCATGTGCTGGCTTATTCGTAGCATTGAAGTTAGCATTCTGCGAGGGGTTATTGTTTTTATTTGATTCCTGATTTGGCATAACAATTTTCAACTAAAATTTAAATCTCATAACTCCCATCGATAGCGTTATTTCAAAAGTAGTAAATTATTTTTAAAGTCCCATCTTAATACAATCGCCAGATTAAAGAATTATCTTTAATCCCAAATGCCCAAAATATTTTAAAGATTTCTGCTAACATAAGCGCTGAATATCAATGTAATACAATATTGAGTTTTTGAAAAGTGCCATATGGTACAGTATCGAATACTACCAAACATGTCTTGTGCAATCAAGTTTCAAACTGTCTGAAACTAAAGTCATTTTCATTAAATATCCTGTTCTATCATTACCAACTAATTTTAAATTTTGAATTTCAAATGTTCGATTGAATATCCAATTATTATTAGGTTTTATTTCAAGATATGAGACTTTGTCTTTTTTAAAAACTCTCCAGGTTCCGGTTCCTTCATCATCATTTCCTGTAATTAAAGGCAAGTTACATTTTTTATCTTTTCCTAATTCTAAACCATTACCATATAAATCCCAAATGATAGGTTCCCCATTGTAATAGGCTTGGTCAATAACCCAACCACCTTGAACTTTTTTCTCCAAGTCATTACAAGAGATCAATAATAAACATCCTATAATTAGACTTAACAGTTTTTTCGTGTAAGATGAAAAATGATTTTTCATAAATTTGATTTAAAAGGTATCTAAAAGTATCTAAAATCAACTCAAACTACATTATTGTCAAATAGTTATTCAATTTTCATGATTGAAAATGGTTTCGGTGCAGTTCTATCCTGTCCTTGTTGAGCAGGAGGATGCACTATTTGGTATTTAGGTCGATAATTCCCTGATATTTCTTTTACAATATTGATTCCAATATTAAATATTTCCTCATTATCAGTAGGATTTACTCCTGATAAAACCACATTAGCGATACTACCAAGATCAGTAGGGTTTCTATACATTTCAGGAATCATGTCTAACTTTATAGCTTTTTCCAAATCTTTCATAACAAAATCTTTAAGTGTCGAAAAGTGTTCTTCCACTAAATGTTTATCTTCCATAACTTTAAAATTTCCATAAGTTTCCAAAGCCCAGTTAATCATGTTTACAGCTAATATAAAACCTGCAGCACCTTGTGTCATTCCAGGTGCAGCTCCAGATATTGTTCTATTATTATATCTTCTATCTGGTATTCCGGTACTTTTTGCTTTCGGATTTTGTACATTATGCTGTGTGGGGTTAATAGCAGGGTCCACAGCACCATAAGTATTATCCATATTAGCAGGACCATCTTCTGGTTTGTTAGGAACCCCTACCATCTGCATTTGTCCTATTTGTGTAGGAAAACCTATATTTCCTCTTGGCCACTTTTCGTTCTCGTCTCTTTGCTGCCAAAGACTCCTTGTAACTTCATTAAAGTTTTCAAGATTTATATGTACTTTTCCACCTCTTATAATGATTCTTACATCTCTAGCATTTACATATTCCAACCCATCCAAATCAATCCCACTTATCGGCCTATTACTCGCATACTGGTATGCCGAAAGTTCTGGGTACTTCTCATTAAGAGGGTCAACAGATACAAATCGGCACAGCCACGCCGCATAATACCTCGCCCCGTAGTAATACAAGCCGGTTTCTTCGTCCCGTTCTTTGCCAACGTATTTGTAACGCTTTAACGAGACTTCCGCTTCCGAACTTCCCGCCCTGTAACTTGTAGTTCCAAACGGATGATATTCCTCATAAGAAATTATGTTTGCACTTGCGTCAAGCTCCAAAGAGGCACTTCCGAGATGATTAGAATATTGGTAACGCAAAGTTTCAACCGGAGTTGTTAAACTTGTGCCGTTTTCAACTGTTAGTGTATCAATCATTGCAAAGCGGTCGCGGTCGTCCATTATTTGAACAGTTTCACGTTTTTTGTCAAGTGTACTGCTTATGTATTTACGGTAAACTTCGTAACCACCGACATAGTACCTTTCCTCGCGTATCCCGCCGGGCTTTACTACTACCTTGCGGCTCCGGTTGCCCTGTGCATCGTAATTGTAAAAACTTGTAACCGTACCGTTACCGGCGCTTGCCAGTTCATCCTTGTAATCCCAAACCATGCTTGTAAGGTGTGGCATGGTGAGCATATTACCATGGGTATCGTAAGTGTAAATTGGTTGACCCTGCTCATCATGTTTTAAGAGGCGGTTGGTAGCGGTGTCGTAAAAATAATCTTTCCAGTTATCGCTTAGTATATTTCCCAGCGTATCGTAAACATATTCATGCGAATAGGTTTGCATCGCGTTTGTCCCGGTGTTTGGATTCGGGATATTGTTAACAAAGTCCGAATACCCGGGAGCCGACAAACTTGTTAACTCCCTGCCGGTAGCAGATATCAATCTATACAGCGCATCATATTGATATGTCGAAACCGGATCAATAACCGAATTGTTAAAGTAAACTGTTTGCTGCGCATCGTCCTCAACTTCAGTAATATTCCCGACGGCATCGTAAGTGTAATTCAAATCCTGCAAAATAACGGAACCGGTATTTTTGGTAGTAAGCAGCCTTGTCAAACGAAAATTCTCGGCATCATAAAAATATGCGGTTTTGCTGTTGTTCCCATAGTATATTTCGGTTCGTTGCCCACGTGCATTGTAGTTGATATTGCTGATGTACTCAAGCTCGCCGTTTAAAACCTGCTCCAACAGCCCACCCTTGTTATACACATTCGTTATAAGCGTGCTGTCGGGTTGCATTATGTTCACAGGCCGGTTCAAGGCGTCGTAGCTTGTTTCGGTTACAAATTCTTCGGTCTGCAGTGCTACCGTTCCGTTGTAATCCAACAGGTTCTGGTAATCAACTGCAAACTTTTTCTTCAAAGATAGTAGATTGTATTTGAAGTCGTATAGGTAAAAATTCGTTTGCCCATCCTGTGCATTAATGGTTTCCACCTGCCCGATGTTGTTAAGGGCAGCGTTTGTGCCATACACAATTTCCTGCACCTTTACTTCGGTGGTAGTACCTAGCTTTAACAGGGTGTTTGTCGGACGGAGCAATTCATCGTATTGTGTTGTGATGCGCTGGTCGCGGTTGTCCCACACGCACACCGGTTGTTTTGCAGCGTTGAAAACGAACCAACGCTTGCCCGAATCAATATTGTTGGTCATGATCAACTGCCCGGCCATGTCGTACACGTTCTCGGTCATGTTTCTTTCCAAAGCGTCTTCTACTACTGTTACCTGCCCCAGTATATCATGTGTTTGTATTGTTGTAACAGTATTGCCCGTGGCAATGGTTTCTGTACTGTTTGCGCGGTTATCGTCTTCGGTTTTGAACGCTACGCCCAGCGGACTGATATAAACCCGCTGCGGGGTGTTGTAATTGTCCGAGTTGCTGTCGCAATCGTTTTGGTCGTAGTTTTTCTGCTCCCAGGCATTGAATTCCACTTTTGATGTTGTGCCATCAGGAAAATCGGTTTGTATCAACCGCCCGGCAGGGTCGTAGTGCATAATTGGTGTAACGCCGTATTCCATTAGCTCGTCTTCGGCCTCGTAGCCGCTGTTGGTGCTGAACCACGGCTCGTATTGCCTGATCACCTTGCCTTTGTTGTTGTAAACAA
>Ga0334883_1005376_pt1 | contig 11338 bp, 5 predicted proteins | sample GraSluR1_MG_6_FD_207230 | JGI IMG/M metagenome (GOLD analysis project Ga0334883, IMG submission 207230) | Sludge microbial communities from methane-producing bioreactor in Wageningen University, Netherlands - Granular Sludge_09_05-R1 | ecosystem: Engineered > Bioreactor > Anaerobic > Unclassified... | reverse complement strand
CTCCTGCAGGATGGCCTGGTGCAACGCCACGGTGGGCGCCGCGGCGAGCGCTATTGCGACGATCTCCTCGTGCTCTACCTGTGCCCCAACGCCAGCGCCAACGACGCGCCGTGGCGTTTCGTTGGCCGGATCATCGAGGTCAAGTTCGGAACGGCCGCGTCCAATAGCGTCCCCAAAGGACTGGAGCAGGTCCGTAGCACCCAGCGCTTGCTCCAGACCCATCTCAGTGGCGACGCCACACAGGTGGATGCGCCCTTCCGCCATCGCCAGCTCTCCCTGCTCATCAAAGGACAGCTCGAACAGGCCCTCGCCTTGGGAGTCTACTCCTACGACCAGGTCGCGGCCCTCGATCCCGTGCGGATGAGCGCCGCCATCGCCAGTGGCCGCTACCGGGTCGACTATGCCTACGTCGCTGAGGGTGTGAGCCTTACGGGGGATGTCTTCATCCTCTCGACCGATCCCAACGCGGGCGGCGAAGTCGGGCAGCCACAGATCGCCGTGAAGGAGAAGGTCCGCGTCATCACTCTCGGACGCCAGAGCGTGGAATGGCTGGCCTTTGAGAACGACCTTGGCGGGCCGACGCTGCTGCGGCCGCCGCGCTCCACCTTGCCAGATCTGGCCGTAGTCGTCAGCGCCAAGCAGCCACGCCGCCGCCGAGCGAGGCAGACCCTGCAAGACCCACTCCCCGCGTCTCCCGCCACGGATGGCGTCGCTCCGCAGGCTGAAGCCATGCCCCCTCTGGCGCATCCCGTAGCGCAGAGCCCCGCTGCCATGGATGCCTTCATACAGCCGCCACCTGTCGTGGACTTCGCCCCAGTCGAGGTCGACATCGAGCTCGGAGATTGGGACGACGACGACGCGCCCGCCGTGCTGGATGTGTGGATGGGAGGACCCGAGGCCACAGACCCCAGCGGGGCTGATACGCCGAGCGACCCCGTCTTCACCCATGGGTTCATCCCGCCAGAAGCGCCCCCGAGTCCCGACGTGGCGCTGCCGAGCACTACAGAGGGCCTCGCTTGGACGTCGCTCGGCGCGCTGGCCCCTGCAGGTGGATCCCAAGAAGGGGGACCCGAGCTAGACCCTTGCGACCTCGAGGCGCTCGAAGACGATGCGGCGTCTGGCCCGGATGCGGCGTCCTTTGCGGCTCGGCAGAAGACCGACGTCGACCACGTCGTCTTGGCGCGTGAGAGCCAGCCCCTCCCCTTGGCTAAGGCCGTGGAGATTCCCTTTGCCTGGGCCCAGCCCGACCTCGAGCGGCTGCACGACGCCATGGCGCATCTGCGCAACGCTTTGCTGGCGCACCGTGTGCGCATGGCCGAAGAGTTGACCGCCGCCGACATCGAGGTGGGGCCCCGCTTGGTGCGGGTGCACCTGCGCTTGGAGTCGGGGGAGAGCATCGACAAGGTGCGGCGCGTGAGCGAAGACATCGCCCGCGAGGTGGGCATCGTCGGTGCGAGCGACATCCACATCTGTAATGTGCCGAGCCGCCGGGCCATTGCCATGGACTTGCCGCTGCCGGGCTTGGGTTACGCCGTCGATTTTGCCTCGGTGCAGGCCCACCCCTCGTTTGCGGCAGCGCAGCGCGAGCTGACCCTCCCCATCTGCGCCGGGGTCGAGGTGAGCGGGCGTTTGGTCTGGACCGACCTGGCCAAGATGCCCCACATGCTGGTGGCGGGTACCTCGGGTAGCGGCAAGACGGTCTTCCTCCGCACCATGATCCTCACCTTGATCCTCCACCACCGACCCGAGTGGTTGCGCCTGCGCTTGGCCTCGTCCAAACCCATGGACTTCAACCCCTTCACCCAGGTGCCGCATCTGGACGGGGAGCTGGTCGGCGATCCCGAGGCCATCTCGGTGCTGGTGGCCGAGTTGACGGAAGAGATGGACCAGCGCATCGCGGTCATCAGCGCGGCGGGATTCGACGATCTGGCCGCCTACAACCGCGCCATGCCCACCCCCATCCCCTTCAAGGTCATCGTCATCGATGAGTTCGCCGAGACGGTCCTGTCCTTTCCAGAGCGGGCCAAACGGACGGCCTTCGAAGCGGGCATCGCGCGCTTGGCCCAGAAGGCCCGCGCCGCGGGCATCCACCTGGTGCTGTCCATGCAGCGCCCCGACTCCAACGTGATCCAAGGTGCGATCAAGGCCAACATGTTGCACCGCTTCGCCCTGAAGCTGCCCCAAGCCCAAGACAGCCGGGTCATCTTGGACGAGCGCGGCGCTGAGACCCTTTTGGGGCAGGGCGATCTCCTCTACAAGAACGACATGGCGGAGCTCTTCCGCTTACAGGTGCCTTTCCTCAGCTCGGAACGGCTCCGCGAGTCGTTGAATTGATTCTCTGCCGCAACGTCGCCCCTGGCCTGAGCGCGCTCGGCTTCAACCCATGGCCGCCATCGAACCAAGGATCGTATGCCGTCTCTGTCTCTCCCCTTCCCGGCGACACGGGCGCTCTTGCCGCTGCTTGCCTTTGTTGCCCTCCTCGGCTGCAAATCCACCACGGACACCTCCAACCAAGAGGCCCAGGCCGCGGGCGCCGAGCCCGTCACGGCCCCAGCCCCGGCCCCAGATCCAAGCCCCGCGCCCCAGCCAACGCCCGTCGCCGCCCCTGATGACGGCCCCGCACAGACCCCGCCCGCGCCCGCAGTGACGCCCGAGCCCGCAGCCCCCGCAGCGGCGGCCCCGGCGACGCCGCTCTTCTACCACGACGGCGCCCGGGTCTTCGTCGTCGACCCCGACGCCGCGACGCCCCCCCGCGACACCACCCTGCCCGCGGGCCAGACCTGCGCCTCCACCCTGGGTTACGGCAGCGGCGGGCCCCTGCGCTCGCCTGACGGCCGCTGGATCGCCTGGCTCGACCCCGACCTGTGGCTCGGCGAGGTGGCCACGGGCGAACGCCGACGCATCACCCAACTGCAAGACGACCCGACCTTCGCCGACAGCTTCTGCCTCGAAATCTCGGCGTGGTCCCCCGACAGCCAGGTCCTCCTCTACCACGTCGGCCCGGCCCTGTGCGAGGAGTGCCCCGAGCCGCCGCCCTCACTGGTGCAAGGCTTCCACTGGCTCGCCGTGGACACTTTTGCGATCCACCCCCTGCCAGGCGTGCGCGACTTCCGCCTCTGGCTGCCCGACGGGCGCAGCTTCCTCTCGGTGCACACCGTCCAAGGCGACGACTTGAGCGAGGAGCTGCGCCAGCTCTCCCAGGGCCGCCCAGTGGAGGAGCTCCATCGGGTCGACTTCCCCACGGGCGAGGCCACGCTGCTACACCGCAGCCTCGACGCCTATGCCTTTGGCCAGATCGCCCTCTTGGGCGCCGACGCCGTGGTCTTCAGCCACGAAGGCCGGGCCATACACCGCGCTGCCCTCGACGACCTGGCGCACGCCACCCCGGTCATCAGCGGCGCCTTTGCCGAGCTGCAGTGGCCCACGCCCTCGCCCGACGGCACCACCTTGGCCCTCAACCGCGAGGGCGCCCTCTGGGTCCTGCCGCTGGCCGCGCCGGCCGAGGGGCGCAGCCTGGGTCCGGTGACCAGCAACGGCCTCCGCTGGTTGGACGCGCGGCGCTTGGCCGTGGAGCGCGACGACGGCGTTTATGTGGTGGATGTGGACAGCGGCGCCGCGGTGCAGGTGGCGGAAGGGGGGGCGCTGGTGTGGTGAATGAAGTGTTGTCTTTGGCCACTGCGAGGGCTACTTTGGGTGGGGACAGACACCCCACCGGCTTTGCACGCGCGAGGTTAAAGGCCTTGAGCAGCAGGTAGACACATGAAAGTACTCGTGACAGGGACGGCCGGCTTCATTGGCCACTTCGTGGCGCAGCGTTTGATTGCCCGTGGCGACGAGGTGCTGAGCGTCGATAGCATCAATGACTATTACGACCCCACGCTGAAGATGGGGCGTTTGGCGGTGGCTGGTTTTGGCGACGAGGTGGCGCAGTGGGGCCGAACCTGTACCAGCCGCGCTGATGCCAATCATCGCTTCGTGCGTTTGGATTTGGCTGATAGGGATGGGGTAGCTGCGGTCTTTCGCACCTTCAGGCCAGAGGGGGTCATCCACCTGGCGGCCCAGGCAGGGGTGCGCTACAGCTTGACCCACCCCCATGCCTATATCGACGCCAACATCCATGGAACCCTCAACATTTTGGAAGGGTGTCGGCACCAAGAGGCCCAGCACTTGGTCTTTGCGTCGAGCTCGTCGGTCTATGGCCTCAACACGGTGATGCCTTTCTCGACGGGGCAGAGCGTCGACCACCCGGTGAGCCTCTACGCGGCAACCAAGAAGAGCAACGAGCTGATGGCCCACAGCTATAGTCACCTCTATGCTTTGCCGACGACGGGGTTGCGCTTCTTTACGGTCTATGGTCCATGGGGACGCCCCGACATGGCGCTCTTTCTCTTCACCAAGGCCATTCTCGAAGGTCGTCCCATTGAGGTCTTCAACCACGGTGAGATGCGCCGCGACTTCACCTACGTCGATGACATCGTGGAAGGGGTGATCAGGGTCCTGGATAGTCCGCCTCAACCCAATTCAGAATGGGCGGGTGAGCCGAACCGCTCCTCTGCACCTTTTCGGATCTACAACATTGGCAATGCTTCGCCGGTGGCCCTGGGTGATTTCATTGCTGCCATCGAAACGAGCCTGGGGCGCGTCGCAGAGAAGGTCTACCTGCCTATACAACCTGGAGATGTGCCGGCGACTTGGGCCGACGTATCGGATCTCGAGGCGGATGTCGGCTATGCGCCGGCGACACCTGTCGCAGAGGGGGTGGCGCGTTTCGTGGCTTGGTATAAGGGCTTTTATTTGAGTTGAATGGCGGCCTGGCGTTGGTTGTGGTTCGGAAGTTGGCGGGGACTTGCTGGTCTTGCATCGGGAGATGGGTCTCCATACCTTGATGGGAGGGTGTGGAGGTGGTGGTGATGAAGCGAAGCCTGGCATTTCTGCTCTTTGCCCTCTTGGCTAGCGAGGGGGTGGCCGACGACCATAACTGGACGACCCAGGCGGGTGGGCCGTCGCGCAATCGAACCAGCGTGGCGCCCGGCGGCGCGGAATTGGTTCGTCTCTGGTCTGTCGAGCGCTGGGGGCCGCCTCAGTCGTTGTGGGTGGGTGAGGTCGATGGCGCCGCGGCTACCGAGGTCGTAGTGCAATGGGCTGGGCGCATGGCAGCGCATGGGGTTGATGGGACATTATGGTTATCGGTGCCGGGCGATTTGGGTCGGATCTGGGCGGCAGTGGATTTGGATGGAGATCGGCGACCTGAGCTGATTGTTCGCAACCAGAATGCTGGGTTTTCTCTTCTCCGGGGTGTGAGTGGTGAGATTCTTTATGCTTCAAGTGTTGCTGACCTTTCACTGACCAATCGATATGTAGCCCGAGGCTTGGACGCGCAGGGAACGCTCACTCACCTCTTCACCGAGGTTGACTGCGGGGGGCGTACGCGCGGTGTGGGTCGGGCCATTGCGTATCAGTTCAATGATCCTACGCAGCCGGTGGAGCTCTTCCGCCTAGCGGAACGAAGTCGCGATTACAATTGTGGCTATGGGGTGTTTTTTGCCGATGTTGAAGGTCTTGGTCGGGCAGATGTGGTAGCGGCAGGCTTGCAGTACCTATATCGCTACTCGTCGCATGACGGAAGTCTCTTGGCGCGCTCGGAGCCACTCGGTCAGATGCCCTATGGCCAAGTTGATCCAAGCGTTGCCGATGTTGACGGTGATGGCCGTGAAGAGATTTTGTTAGCGAACAACATCTACTACCCAGCCATGAACAATGCACGTCGGATGGTACTGATGGGCTTGGACGATAACAGTGTTTGGGGCCCACGATGGCAGATTGGGGTGAACAATCCCGCGACAGATTTGCACCTTTACCCCCCGCTACCGTTGGTCGATTTAGACGGTGATGGGACTTTTGAGGTGGTCCACGCTTTTTACGACGCTTCCCTTGGGATTTGGACGACTTTCGTTCGCAACGCCAACGATGGTTTGCCGGTGGCAAGTGTGGATGGCCGCTTCGGTGGCCTAAGCCAGCACCTGGATGGGAGCTTTCGCCTCTTTGTGGCTGACGCGGTTTTTGGGAGTCTTAGCGTTTTCCGCTTCGAGGGCGGGGCGCTCATCCCGGAACACGAGATACCGGGAGACGAGGTCCTCGTCAGAACCGCTGAAGGTTTCTTTGCTTCGGGTCTACCGCGCCAAGAATCAATGGCTGACTGGACGTCTGGGCTGGTGGTGACGGCAGATCGTTTCGACGCGCTAGGCGCGCCGAAGCAAAACGTTCGCTATCTTCTCGTGACGTTGGAAGGCTTGGAGGTGGCGGGGATTGAAGTCGCCGCTGGCGAGGCATTTGTTCCAGGCACGACGAGGTCGGGGGATTGGTTCTTTGCGCACGCGCGCTTGGATGGGTGGGTCGAGCTGTACGACCATCGCTTCCGTCGTCTCAATACGGTGTCGACTCCAGAAGAGAGCAGCTTACGCACGCCAGGCCAGGAGACCAATGCAGTCGTCGCCGCCAAGATGGGCGATCACACGGGTGTTTTGGTTGGCCAGGGGCGTGACATTTTCGATGCTACCGCTGCCAACTTGGCCACCCCCGCGGAGGTGCAGCGTATTGACCACGAGATCCTGGGGCTTGTTGGTGTTGACGATGCGTTCGCGTGGGTGGGCCTGGATACGCAGGTCCGCGCGGATGTTGTCGATTTGCTCATGTGGTCGGCTGCGGGGCAGCCGCTTTGGCAGCGTGACGACTTGGTCGATCATCACTCTGGGCAAGGTTATCAATACTTGCGGCCCAATTTGGCATGGGATCTCGATGGCGATGGTGTCGACGACCTGTTGATCCAGCGCGGAAGCCGTCAATTGGACCAGCTCATGTTGACTCCGCTTACGGGGGGGGCCGGTCTGGAGATGTGGACGGAGCCAGCAACAGGAACTTTTGTCGCCCTCTCTCCCCTGCATCCTCTTCACTTGCGAGGGCCTGGTGGGGGGCGCGTCGTCTACATGCGGGCTGGGCAGGCTCGGTTCTATTCCCCGGATGGGCTTCTACAAGCGACCCACGATGGGCCATTTCGCGAGGCTTTGGCTGCTGATGTCAATGGAGATGGTAGAGACGATCTTGTGGCGACCGCGGCGGTTGGTCCGCGATGGCTTGCCGTCGATCAGGATGGAATTGAGCTGTGGCGGCAAGATAGCCTCCCGAATGTGCGATATGGCGGGCAGGGTGCGGCGTTTGCAATTGGTGATGAGCGGCGCTACCTAGTGGAGGGGAGGGCAGCGACCCTACCAACAGACCATAACCTCATTATTCTTGATGCCGGGACGGGCGCCATCCTCCATCGCCTTGATTTGCTCGGTGGTACCGTGCGGGCGGCGGCCCCCGACTTGGTCTCGACCAACAGCTTGCGACCGGGGGTCGCCTTCAATGGCTCGCCGCCCATGTATATGGTTGGTGGGGCTGATGGTTACCTTTATCTCCTGGATCTGAGTGCAGACGTGACAGATCCGGCCTGTCCCGAGAGCATGCTCCTCGCCAGTTGGTCCATGGGAGCTACGGTTGGCGAACTCTCTGCTGCAGATCTTGATGGAGACGGGAGCGCCGAGGTGTTTGTTCCACACCAAGACGGTGAGGTGGTGGTCTTTGATACGCCTTCTCTGGCGGCCCAACTGCGTGTGGCCGATACGAACTGTTTGGACCCTGTCGATGTCGATATCATAGAGCGAGGCGATGTCTTTTGTGCGGCTTGGACGGTCAGAGGCATGCAACCCGATGGCTTTGTGGTAACGCTCTATGACCAGCGCACGGGTGCACGAATGGCTGCCCGTGTGAACACCGATGCGCACCATGTGACCTTTTCCAACCTGCGCCTAAGCGTTGGGCAGCGCTACGCCGTGGAGGTTCAAGCCTATGCCGGGTCGGGTTCGACAGCACAGGCGAGTCGCTCCTACCATAGTGACGGGGCCGAGCTGGTTGATCCGCAAGAACCTCCCAAGATCTCTCTGAGCGTCGTCCCTGATGCCTTTGTCCCGGGCATCGAGGCTACCGAGATTATTGTAGAGATGATGGATCCTTCGCCCCTAGCGAGCTATCGCCTATGGATCGAGGGAGAGATAGGCGTGGTCTATGAGGAGGAAGATCTGCTGAATACGGTTCACTTCCGTTCAAGTCGCATGTGGGATGGCCGTTTGGCGGGGGAGATTCTACCTGAGGGCGAGTTTAGGGTGGTTCTGGAGGTCGAAGACTTTTCGGGCTTGGTCAGCGCTACCAGTGAACGGCTCCTATTGTTGGCACCACAGGAGGTCGAATCTGCGGATGGCGAGATTCCTGACGCGATGGGAGATGTGGGCGAGTGGGAAGAGGAAGATGCTACGGGAGAGCTGGGAGAGCGCCTCGATGAGGCAGATGTCGTTGACGCTGGGGACGGGGACTTTGGGGAAGATACCGGCGAGGAGCTTGCGGTTCCTGAGCCGCTTCTAGGAGATCTGGTGGCGGAAGAATGGATCACCGGCTGTGCTTGTCGCGTCAGCGTCAAGCGCCCGAATGAGCAGGTTTGGGTGGCTTTACTGCTCTTGGTAAGCCTGGGCTTTGTTGGTTGGTGGCGTCGAAGTGGCAAGAAGTGAGAGTCGCATGCGCCGCAGCGCCAAGCACCTTTTAAGTTGGACTTGGCGCTGTTAGCATGAGCTGTTTCTTGAGCAGGGTCGCGAATCCCTGGGGGCTGACCTCAAAGCGTGAACATCATGCGGGTTGAACGTGAAAAGTAAGTCGATTGGCACGAAAGGGCTCTGTGTTGGGATTATCGGTCTGGGCTATGTTGGCCTCCCCCTCGCGGTGGCCTTTGGCAAGCATCGCGAGGTGGTTGGCTTTGACATCGACACGCAGCGTGTCGATGAATTGAGGCGCAACGTCGATCGCACGGGGGAGGCCAGCGCCGAAGAGCTCGCTGCGGCCGTGTACTTGAAGGTGACGGCAGCAGTGGAAGACCTTCGCCAGTGTAATTGCTTCATCGTCACGGTGCCAACACCGGTGGACAAGTACAAGCGTCCAGACTTGTCAGCCCTGGTGGCGGCGTCGGCAACGGTTGCCAGGGTTCTGAGTCCGGGGGGGCTCGTAATCTACGAGTCCACGGTTTACCCGGGAGCGACGGAAGAGGTATGCGTACCCGTCCTAGAGGAGGGCTCTGGCCTGCGTTACATCAGCTCAGGACACAATGAAGCGTTGGCCGAGAAGGGTTTCTTCGTCGGCTACAGCCCAGAGCGTATCAACCCTGGCGACAAGCAGCACCGCATCCACAATATCGTCAAAGTGACCTCAGGATCGACGCCCGATGCGGCTGAACTCGTGGATGCGCTTTACAAGGAAATCGTGGTGGTAGGCACCTACAAAGCGTCGAGTATCCGGGTTGCTGAAGCTGCCAAAGTCATTGAAAACACGCAGCGGGATCTCAATATCGCGCTGATCAACGAGCTGGCAATCATATTCAACCACATGGGCATCGACACGGAAGATGTGCTGCTCGCGGCGGGCACCAAGTGGAATTTCCTTCCCTTCCGGCCAGGACTGGTGGGGGGACACTGCATTGGCGTCGACCCCTACTACCTCACGCACAAAGCCCAAGAGATTGGCTACAACCCGGAGATTATTCTCGCTGGGCGACGCCTCAATGATCGTATGGGATGCCATGTTGCCAATCAACTCATCAAAGCGATGGGCAAGCGTGGCATTTCAGCCGCCCAAGCGAAGGTTTTGGTTTTGGGCCTCACCTTCAAAGAGAACTGCCCAGATCTTCGCAATACCCGAGTAGTCGATGTGATTCACGAGCTCGAAGACTATGGTTGTGCCGTGCATGTCTTCGATCCTTGGGTGGACCCTGCCGAGGCCAAAGAGGCCTACGCCATCGAGATGACCACTGCGCTTGAGCCGGGCACTTACGATGCGGTGATCATTGCCGTTGCCCACACCCACTTTCCCGCGATGGGAGTGGAGGCGATTCGCGCGTTGGGCAAACCTGTGCATGTTCTCTATGATCTCAAGTACGTCTTTTCTGCCGCCCAAACGGACTTGCGCCTCTAGTGTTGCGCTCCCCGCGCGCTATCCTTTGTCCTTTCGTCAGCGCTCGGACTTGAAGAGGTCCTATGCAATTTATTGATTTGAAGCGTCAATACGAAATCTACCGCGAAGCCATCCATCAGGGTATGCAGCGAGTTCTGGACCATGGCCGTTTCATTATGGGGCCCGAGATCGCTGAGTTGGAAGCGAAGCTTGCGGCTTATGTTGGGGTCAGGCATGCCCTCACTTGTGCCAGTGGGACAGACGCCCTCTTTATGGCCTTGCTCGCGTTGGGGGTGGGACCTGGCGATGAAGTGATAACCGTCCCCTTTACTTGGATTAGCAGCGCCGAGGTGATCTGCTTGGCTGGTGCGCGGCCCATTTTCGTCGACATCGATCCCGAAACCTTCAACCTTGATCCGGACAAGCTCGAAGCGGCCATCAGTGTGCGAACCAAGGCCATCATCGCGGTGGATCTCTTTGGCCAAATGGCGGACTACGAAGCGATTACGGCCGTCGCCAAGAGGCACGGTGTTGCTGTGATTGAGGACGCGGCGCAGTCATTGGGCGCGACCCAACATGGCGTTGCTGCAGGTGCTCAAGGAATCATTGCCTGCACAAGCTTTTTTCCATCCAAAACCTTGGGTTGTTATGGCGATGGTGGCGCCTGCTTCACCCGTGACGATGACTTGGCTGCTCGCATGCGCGCCATTAGGACCCACGGAGGCGAACAGAGGCATCACCATACGGTGGTCGGGATGAACGCGCGCTTTGACACGCTGCAGGCCGCTGTGCTCTTGGCCAAATGGCCCCATTTCCCTGAAGAAATCGCTCAGCGCCGCCGTTTGGGGGAGCGCTACAGCCAGCTCCTTGACGGGCTCTGCGTTGTGCCCCGGGTAGCGCCGGGCAACACGATGGTTTATGCCCAGTATACGATTCGCGTCCCGGCGCTTGCGCGGGAGGCTGTGCAAGAGGTCCTCGAGACGAAGGGCATCCCGAGCGCGATCTACTATCCCAAGTGCCTGCACGAGCAACCTGTCTTTGCGGCTCATGGTTACCACTTTGGGGATTTCCCCGCAGCGGAACAGGCCAGCCGAGAGGTCTTGAGCCTGCCGATGCACCCCTGGCTCAGCGAAGAGGAGCAGGATCAGGTCGTCGCGGCGCTTGCGTTGGCGCTTAAGTGAAGAGGGGCCAGCGCTGGCGTGACGAGGGTGGCAGCAAGGTGAAGAGGCGGTGCGAAGCAACCACAGGAAGTCCATGACTTATTTCGTGCATGAATCAGCCTATGTCGACGAGGATGTGGTCGTTGGAG
>Ga0334883_1005373_pt1 | contig 11339 bp, 8 predicted proteins | sample GraSluR1_MG_6_FD_207230 | JGI IMG/M metagenome (GOLD analysis project Ga0334883, IMG submission 207230) | Sludge microbial communities from methane-producing bioreactor in Wageningen University, Netherlands - Granular Sludge_09_05-R1 | ecosystem: Engineered > Bioreactor > Anaerobic > Unclassified... | reverse complement strand
CCCAGCATCAGCCCCAGGGCGACGCTGACCAGGGGGTCCATCGAGACGAACATGGCCGACAGCAGCACGGCCCCGGCCGCAGGACGGAGCACGGCACCGACGGCATCCAGGCAGTGATCCACCAGGGGGAACTTGTCACCCAGGACCTCCAGCACCGTGGCTGTGCCGAAGACCATCAGGGCATCCGGGCGTCCCAGGAAGGAAAAAGCCGGGTGCAGCTCCAGGTATCCCCGTTGGGCCAGCAGCCCGACCATCAACAGCGGCAACCAGGCCCGCAAGCCGGCACAGGAAGCCAGCGCCAGGCCCACCAACAACTCGACGGCGATGTCCATGCCCTGGAGTATAACCGAAGTCGGGGTGGCTTGAAGCAAACCGGGCAGGCGATGGCGGCATCGGACCAGAACCCCATGCCCGGGGGACCGACCTGACAGCCGCCGAGAGGTTCGAGCATTGCGCACTCCCTGGGCCGGCCAGATCCTGACCGACTGGTGCTCTGCGGAGGGGTTGGCCGGATGGCTCCCCCTCCTGGTCGCCATGACCTGGGCCGTGTTCCTCCTGCTGGGGTGGCCTCGACTCTCGACCCGCAGACGGTTGACCTGGGCCCTGCCGAGCGCCGTGGTGATCCTGCTCTCGCTGGAGATGGCATGCATCCCGGCCCTGGTCCCACACCGGACGGATTTCTCGGCTCAGACCGACCCGGTGAAGATCTGGCGCCTGCCGCCCAACTCCTCCGAGTTGGAGACCAACGCCCAGGGGCTCCGCAACGCCCACGACGTCGGACCCAAGAGTGGGCCAAGGATCCTTTGCCTGGGCGATTCCTGGGTCTTCGGGCACGGCGTCTCCCGGGAAGAGGCCTGGCCCGCGCAACTGGGCGCGAAGACCGGCCTGGAGGTCCTCAACGCCGGCGTCATGGGCTACTGCCTCTACCAGGCCTGGCTGACCTTGCAGGACCCCGGCCTCGCGCTGGAACCGGACCTGGTCATCCTGAACAACGTCCACAACCATGCCCAGAACAGCGCCTTCCTGCTTTCCGAAGGGCCTCTCCCGGAGGCACTCCGGCCGTGGCTCCACAAGAGCCACCTGTACCTCTGGCTGACCCGGGGAGTCCAGCGCTGGCGACTCCGCTGGCATCTCTTCTCGGGACAGGAGAACCTGGGCGTGCCGGACCACGCCGCCCTGGAGGCGATCTCCCGCCGAATCCTCCAGACCTGCCGGGCCCACGACATCGACGTGATCCTGCTGAGCGACCTCCGGACTCCACAAGAACTCCATGCCCCCCCGACTCACGAAGTCCTGGGCCGGGAGATGGGGATCCCGGTGGTCCGGGTGAATCTGACCGACCCGCGGCGACGCGCCCTGAAGGCCCCCCACCACCCCGACGCCGAGGGCCACCGCCAGGTGGCCGAAGCCCTGGCACCGGTCGTGCGCTCCCGCCTGGAAGCCAGGCGCCATCGCGCCTCCAGCAGGAAGGAACCGCATTGAACGGCGATTTTCCCCGGATCGGTTCGATCATGATAGAATCCAGTGATGTTCAGGCTTGAGGGACGGACCATCGGCCGCTACCGGATCCGCGAGCGTCTGGGCCAGGGAGGGATGGGCGCGGTCTTCTCGGCCATCCCCGAAGGCCAGGATCGAGAGGTGGCCATCAAGCTCCTCTTCGGCCCGTTCACCGCGGACCCCGAGTTCCTGGCCCGAATGCGTCAGGAGGCCCAGGTCATCGCCTCCCTGGAACACCCCCGAATCGTCCGACTTCTGGACTACTGGGAAGAGCCTGAGGTCGGCCCCTGTCTGGTCATGGAACGAGCTCCGGGAGAGGACCTGCGCCGCCTACTGGACCGGGAGGCTCCCCTGGCCATCCCCCTGGCCCTGAGCCTGGGAGCCCAGGTGGCCGAAGCCCTGGGCCACGCCCACCAGCGCGGGGTCGTCCATCGGGACATCAAGCCCGAGAACCTGGTGGTGGACGATTTCGGGCGGGTGGTGGTGACCGATTTCGGAATCGCCCGAGCCGCCGGAGGATCGCGGGTGACCCGGACGGGGTTCATGCCGGGGACTCCGGACTACATGGCCCCCGAGCAGCTCGGGCCGGGACAGGTCGGGCCCGCGACGGATCTGTACTCCCTGGGCCTGGTGCTCTTCGAAATGCTGACGGGGCGGACACCCTTCCGCTCCGAACATGTGGCCGAGGTGATCCACCGCCAGGTCTACCAGACCCCGCTCCCCCCCAGCATGCTCCGCCCGGAAATCCCGCGTGAAATCGACCAGGTCGTCCTGAGTTGCCTGGCCAAGTCCGCAGACATGCGCCCTGCGTCCGCCCAGATCCTGGCCGAGGAGCTGTCGCGCCTGGCCCGACTGCCCCTGGCGCCTCCGGCCAGTTCGCCCGCTCCGCCTCCCCCGGCGAATCCGATGCCCGCCTCCGCGCCCCGGCCTCCCGACTCTCCGGGCTTTCCGCCCCCCGAACCCAGGGACCGACCCGAGATTCCGAAGACGAGGAAGCCCCCGCCCCCGCCGGCTCGATCGCGAGTCTTGACCCTGCCTCCGGAAGGCCGTCCGACGCCGCCCCCCTCGAACCGGCTCCCGGCCCTCTACGTGTCGCCGACCCCGGACGCGGCCCCCCCCCCGGCGACCTCCCCCACCGTCCAGGTCGCCCTGCGCGAAGAGGTGTCACCCCGCGGTGGTCCGCTGCGTTACCTGCCCGCGTGCCTGCTGCTGCTGGCCCTGGTCTTCCTGGCCCTGTCGATTCCAGGCACGGGGCGCCTGCCGGCCTGGTATGTGGATGCCACCGGCTGCGCCCCCGCTCCCCTGGCGCGGATCCTCGCCGGCGCGGCCACGCTTCACGGGGCGGAGTTCGCCCTCTTCGCGCCAGGGCGCAACTCCAGCGGCCTGGATCGGGCCCGAGCCGCGTCCAACACCCTGGCCTTCCTCCTGCGCCCGGGTGCCCTGAAGGAGGTGCACGGTCTGCGGCACGACGGGGAGTGGACGCTCTCCAGCCAGGGAGGGACCGAGATCCTGCGCGTGGACCGCACCACGGCCGCTCACCTGGGGGCCGAGCCCGAACTGGTCGGTCGATGGTGGAAGGCGCTGCTGGAGGACCACCTGGCCCTGCGGGAAGGACGTGAGCCCGACCACGCCCTGGACTTCGAGCGCGCCCATCCCCTGCGCCCCTCGGGAAGCCGGCCGGTGGGTCCGCTCTTCGATCGGGTCTACCGCCGGGCCCGCCACCAGGTTCCGGAAGGCAGGCTCCCCACCGAGGCGTTGATCCAGGCCATCGAGTCCCTGGATCGCGACGAGCTCCAAGCCTTCCGCGAGGCGGCCCGGGAGATTCCCCGTGCGCTCCCGCCGCAGGCCGATCGATGATCGTCCAGGTCCTGGGGCGGAACCCCGATTGTGACCTGGTCCTGGATTCGCCCATGGTCTCCCGGCGCCACGCCGAGCTGAGCCGGGAGGGCGAGACCTTCCTCCTGCGCGATCTGGAGAGCGCCAACGGCACCTTTCTGGACGGCGTCCGAATCCAGGAAGCCCTCCTGACTTCCGGTCAGGAGGTCTACGTGGGGCCCTGCCGACTGGTCTTCGACGGCCGTCTCCTGCGCGAGACCGAGGAGGGTCGCCGGATCGGAGTGGACGCGGTGGACGTGGTTTGGACCCCTCCCGGTTCGGAGCGGGCCATCCTGGACCGCGTCAGCCTGTCGGTCCGGCCGGGTGAATTCGTGGCCCTGGTGGGCGCCAGCGGAGCGGGCAAGTCCACCCTTTTGAGCTGTCTTCTGGGCCTGCGCCGCCCCACGGCCGGGCGGGTCCTGTACAACGGCCTGGACTCCTCGCTGGCGACCGACCTCTTCCGTTCCCTGCTGGGGTACGTCCCCCAGGACGACATCGTGCATCGCGACCTGGAGGTCGAGGAGGCCCTCCACTTCTCGGCCCGCATGCGCCTGCCGGCGGACACCGACCAGCGCGAGATCCAACGCCGGGTCGATTTCGTCCTGGCCACGATGGGCCTGGGGCACCGCCGCCAGAATCGGATCGGGACCCTGAGCGGAGGCGAGCGCAAGCGGGTCAGTGTGGGCGTCGAGCTTCTGACCGAGCCCGGCGTGCTGTTCATGGACGAGCCGACCTCGGGGTTGGATCCGGGGATGGAGAAGAAGACCATGCAGCTCCTGGCCCGCCTGGCCCGGGGCGGTCGAACCGTCATCCTGATCACCCACGCCACCCAGAACATCCTGTTGTGCGACCAGGTGGCCTTCCTGGCCCCTGGCGGTCGCCTGGCCTTCTTCGGCCCCCCCCGCCAGGCGCTGGAGTTCTTCGGCGTGGAGGATTTCGCCGACATCTACCTGGCCCTGGATACGGCCGAGGCGGGAGTGCGTTGGCGCGAGCGCTTCCAGGCCACGGCCCGCTCCCAGGAACCCGAGCGACCGACGGCCCACTCCCGCCCGGTCGGAAATCCCGGATCCGGCCCCGGCGTGAGCCTCCTGGCCTCCTGCCGGCAACTGGGCGTCCTTCTCGAACGCTACGCCCGGCTGCTGAGGGCAGACCGACAGAACCTGACCCTCCTCCTGGGTCAGGCCCCCATCATCGGGGTCATCCTGGCGCTGCTCTTCGAGCCGGACCTCTTCGGCCTGCGTCAGGAGTTCAGCGGCCGGGGCCTGTTCCCGATCCAGGATGGTCAGACCCTGCTCTTCCTGCTGATGATGAGCTGCCTGATGTTCGGAGTCATCAACTCCTGCCGCGAGGTGGTCAAGGAGCTGCCCATCTTCCGCCGCGAGCGGCTGGTCAACCTGCAGCTCGTGCCCTACCTGCTCTCCAAGGTCCTGCTGCTGGGACTCCTGGGGCTGCTGCAGAGCGCGATCCTGCTGGCCACCATCCTTCTGCGGATCCCCCTGGCGCTGGACGGCCCCGGGCTTCTCCAGGCCTTCCTCTTCCTGTTCGCGGCCTGCCTGGGCGGCGTGCTGCTGGGGCTGATCATGTCCAGCCTGACGGCCAGCGCCGAGCAATCCATGAGCCTGGTCTCGGTGGTGCTGATCCTGCAACTGGTCTTCTCGGGCGCCTTCATCCGGGCCGAGAACATGCCCGAGCCTCTCAACACCTTGTCCCTGCTGGCGGTCAGCCGCTGGTGCTTCGGCGGACTGGCCAGCCTGGCCCGCCTCAACGAGCGCCTGCAGGAACTGGGCCTGCCCTTCGCCGGCGTGGACTTCGCGATCTCCCCCGGGTCGATCTTCGGAATCCTGCTGCCGGTGCTGGCCCTCCACTTCGTCCTGGCAGCGGTGGCCCTGAGATGGCGCGAGGCTCGAAGTTGATCCGGGCCGCGCTGCTGGCCCTGGTCCTGGCGCTGGCCTGGAGCCCCTCCGCCCTGGCGGCCCCGGACCGCCGCCTGGTCATCCTCCAGGAGGGCAGCGCCTGGATCCTGCCGGAGCTGGACCACACCGTCTACCAGCCGCAGCGCTACGTGCTTCGCGGCGACGTGGCGCACCTTCGCGGGCTGGAGGGTCTGCCGGTGCGCCTGGCCGGACGATGGACCCCGGGTGAAGTCACCCTCCGGAGGCGACTGGACGAGGGGCCTTCAGCCCTCCATGCCCCCGCAGGAGCCACTCGAGGACGCCTGCAGGGTGAAGTGCTCTCACGGGATCCGCCGCAGGTCCGCCTGGCCATGGGGGGCGGCCGGCACCAGGACGTCAACCTGCAATGGGAGGGCCCGCCCCCGGCGGCCTGGGCGGCTCTGGTTGCGGGCAGCCTGTGCACCGTGGAGGCCACCGTGGCAGGCTCAGAGGCCATGGACGTCCGCCTGGCGCCGCCGCGACAAGACCACGCCCGACGAGGACCCGTCCGGGTCCTGGCCCAACTGGGCGAGAGCTTCCTGCAGGAGGCCCTGACCCGCTTCCGCCAGAGCCAGCCCCAGGCCTTCCATTGGACGGATCCCGAAGGCCGGACCCGCCTGGCGGTCTCGGACCTGGGGGTGACGCTCCTGGACTGCACGCCAGGCCAGGTTCGCCTGTACGGCTCGCTGACGGGGGCCACCCGCCTTCTGGGGCACGAGATGCCCCGAATCGAAGGGCACTGGGAGGTCCTGAGCCGCCCGACCCTGGTGGGGGCTGAACTGGAGTTCGAGCTGGTGCCGGACAGCCTGCGCCTGCGCCTGACCCGGCCCCTGGCGCTGGCCCTGCCCGCCGAGGTGAGCGCCAACCTGCAGGCTCTGCTGGCTGCCGGGTTGGCCCGGGGATTCCGGGTCCCCGTCCCGGGGGCCTACTGGAAGGACCTGGTCTCCTCCGGCGCGGTGCGCGCCAGCGATCTGTCCCGGATGGAGGTGCTGACCCTGCCCACAGGGGACCGGCGCACCGGGCTGGTGGTGGTGGCGGGTCCGACGACACCGGGGGTGCGCGAGTCGGGCCCCGATCTCTTCCGCGACCGCCTCCGCGAGCCCGGCGGGTTTGCCGTTGCCTTGTCGGCGGAGGCCATGTCCGACGTCCTGGAGCGCCAGGTCCCCTCCCTGCTGCCGCTGCGCCAGGCTCTCCCCTCGCAGGCTCGGGTCCGCCAGCCGGTCCTCTTCATGCAACTGGAGATCGACGCGGTGGAGATCACCGAGCTCCAACTGGACTACCGGGCCGATCACGGCCGAGGCGTCCTGGGAATCCGGGATCTGGTCGCCCAGGTGCACTGGAAGCTGGGACCCTTCTCGGGCTGGGAACCGGGGGCCCGGCTGGGTGGAGTGGCGGGGCTGGAGAGCCGCCCGGGACCACCTCTGAGCCTGGTCTTCCGCCCGGAGTTGGAGAGGATCGAGTTCCTGTCCAGGCATGTGCGCAGCCGCGGAGCCGAAGAGCAGGAGCACCTGCGTCGGCAGATCGCCGAGGGCCTGCGCGCAGTCCCGTTGGACGTCCTGCTGCCCTCCCACATGCCCGTGACCGCCCTGGGCCCGGGGGCCGTCCTGGAGCTGCTGGACTTCCAACCCTGGCCCGAGGAACTGGTCCTGCAGGGGCGCTGGATGCCGACGCCTTGACCCGGATTCACCCCTCGAACCAGACAGGTCCCCACCTGATCCGCGGCGAATTTTCTCCAGATTGAGCTTGTCGGCGTCGCCATCCCCATGGGTCCCTGCGGGGTGGCCACCGGACTCCAAGGAGGAACCGAGATGATTGCTGGACTGAGCGGCATGGGCAACCTGGCCAACATGGGCAACCTGGCGACCATGGTCGGCTGGATGCAGCAGATCGACCCCAAGAACCTCTTCGTGAACATGGGCCCGGATCTGGACCCCAGCGTGGCCATGGGCAACACGGGCACGATGGCCGTCCCCGGGGTCAACTTCGACGAGCTGCGCCAGATCATGATGACCCTCCAGGAGACGACCGCCACCCTCGAAGAGCGGGACCGCCTGTTTGCCGAACGCGGCGAGAAGGACCTGGAAGAAGACAAGGCGGCCTATTTCCGAGAGAGGCACTACGAGTGGCCCAACGGCCCCGAGGGAGAGCCTGTGGCGGTCAATGGGGCAGAAACCCCCGAGCAGGCCGTCGTGCGCCAGCAGTACGAGCGACGCAGGCTGGAAGCCTTCCAGGACGCGCAGATCTCGGCCGACAAGACTCCCCCCACTGGCTCCGCCCGCGCACGACTGGCCGAGCTGACCGGCGACGCCACCAGGATGCAGGAGCTCCTCTCGCAGCCCGACGGGCAGAAGCGCTTCCAGGAGCTGTCCGAGCAGGCCCAGGTCGAAGAGGAGACCGCCAACATCCGGACCCGGGCCCAGGAGCTCAAGCAGACCATGCCCCGCGACCTGTACGGCCGGGTGGATGAGGTTCGCGACGACGTTCTCGCCCGCCGGACCTTGACCCGGGCGCAACTGGCCTCCACCCCTGAGGCCCTGGCCTTGAAGAACTACCAGGAGAGCCTGCAGGAATGGGCCGCGGCACAGAAGCGCCAGATCGCCGAGATCTCCGACAACTGGGCACCCTACAACCCTCAGACCTTCCAGATCTGAGCGGGCCCGGGGGGGGGCAGGATGCCCCTCCCCAGGTCGCCCTGGTGCGTCCTCCCCTCTTCCAGGTTCCCGGCAGCCTGAGCTGCACCGGTGCGGCTCCCCCCATCGGGCTGGCCTGCATCGCAGGGGCCCTGCGGGAGGCTGGGGTTTCTTTGCAGATCCTGGACGCCGCCGCCGAAGGGCTGGATCGGCGCCACCCGCTCTCCAGCCCCATCGGCCCCCTGCTCCTGATCGGCCTGAACGTCCAGGAGATCGTCGAGCGCCTCGACCCGGGCGTCCGCATCGTGGGCATCTCCCACATGTATCTGCACGAGTGGCCCATCCTCCGCACCCTGGTCGAGCTCCTCAAGGCCATCCGTCCGCAGGTCCAGATCGTCCTCGGAGGCGAAAACGCCACCTCCTTCTGGCCCTGGATCTTCCGCCAGTCCCAGGCGGTCGACTACTGCGTGAGAGGCGAAGGAGAACACACGATCGTGGCCCTGGTCCAGGCCTTGCTGGAGGGGCGCGATCCAGAGGCCATTCCGGGCGTCGTCTCGGCCAGGACAGGACCGGGGCCGGCGGTCGAGCGCTGCCGCAACCCGGAAGATCTTCCGGGGCCGGCCTGGGAGCTCTTTCCTCTGGAGAACTACCTGTCGGCTCCCGACGGATTCGGAGTGAACCGCGGCCGGGCCATGCCGGTCCTGGCCAGCCGGGGATGCCCCTACGACTGCAGCTTCTGCTCAGCCCCCGGGATGTGGTCCCGCCTGTACCGGACGCGCCCCCCCCGCCAGGTCGTCCAGGAGATGACGTCCTACGTCCAGCGCTATGCCGCCCAGAACTTCAACTTCTGCGATCTCACTGCCATCCTGCACCGGGACTGGATCCTGGATTTCTGCCACCACCTCCGGGCCGAAGGCCTGAACGTCACCTGGCAGTTGCCTTCTGGGACCCGCTCGGAGGCCTTGGACGAAGAGGTCCTGCGGGCCATCCATGCGGCCGGGTGTCGAAACCTCACCTACGCCCCCGAGAGCGGCTCGACCAGGATGCTCCGGGTGTTCCGCAAGCGGGTGAACCTGGACCGGATGCTGGAGTCCATCCGCACCGCCAGTCGCGTGGGCCTGGTGGCCCGGGTCAACGTGATCATCGGCCACCCCGACGAAGAGAGATCCGACCTGTGGGCTTCCTTGCGCCTCTTGCTGCGCTGTGCCTGGGCGGGGGCCCGAGACGCCGCGGTGATGGTCTTCACTCCCTATCCCGGCTCACGCGACTTCGACCGGATTGTGCAAGAGCAGGGGTTGGAGGTGGATGACCTCTACTGCTACACGGCCCTGGCCCGAGGCGGACGACTGCAGGCCACCTTCAACCCTTCCATGGGCCGACGCTTCCTCCTGACGGCCCAGAAAGCCATGCTGGCCGCCTTCTACGCCGTGGCCCTGGTACGCAACCCGCGAAGACTTTTCGGGGTGCTGTTCAGCCTGTTGACGGGTCGCGAAGAGACCCAGCTCGACCAGTTCCTGCGCACCCGCGGCGGGTTCACCTCGCCGCCCCGGCTCCATCCGGGGAATCCGCAGACCGGGCCACTCGGAAGCCGTTCCCGTTGATCCGCTCGGTGGAGACGAAGGGAAGGCGCGCCGAGGCTCGCGTCTCCTCCGGCCCGTGGCTGAACCACGAGCCCCCCCGCACCACCCGGTATTTCTTCCCGAAGTCCTCGTCCTGGTGGTCGCTGCCGGGGTAAGCGTCATACCAGTCCTGGCACCACTCATAGGCGCTGCCCGCCATGTCCAGGCATCCGAAGGGCGAGGCTCCGGCAGGCAAGGATCCGACCTCACGAACCCTGCCATCGGTGGAATCCAGGACCCAGGCCTTCTGAAGCTCGAACTTGGACCCCCAGGGGTATCTGCTGGCGTCGGTGCCGCGCGCCGCCTTCTCCCACTCGGCCTCGGTGGGAAGGCGAAGACCGGCCCATTTGCAGTAGGCCTGGGCATCGTCCCAGGACACCCCCAGGACCGGAGCCTTGGGCCCCCACTTCTCGGCTTCGGCCTCCCACACCTCACCGGCCTGGTAGCCGGTTTCGGAGACGAAGTGCTGGAACTGCTGGTTGGTCACCTCGGTCCGACCGATCCAGTAATCCGGAAGGCGGACCTGGCGCACGGGCCTCTCGTTGCGGGCCGCCTGGGCGTCCTCCGCCCCCATCGTGAAGACACCCGCAGGGACCCGGATCAGGACCGAGCCGTCCTTGGCGTGCACCACCTGCTCCCGCGTCCTGGCCAGGGCCTCGGCCGCCTCGGCGGAGTAGGGCGAAGGACTCGGACTGGGGGAAGGGTGGGCAGAGGGCGAGGCCAGCGAGCTCGTGTCGGCAGAGGGCGGTTCTCCGCCCTGGAAGGAGACCGGGCGTCCGCAACCGGCGAGCATCAAGACCAGACCGACCAAGAGCAGGTGGCGCAACATAGAGACTCCTCGGCCGGAGCCCCCGGCCCGGGAATGCCCTCCCCCTTCTGAAAGAGGTTCCCGGTCCCTGCCCGGGGTCCACCTCGAAGTGCGGGAACACGGAAACCGCCGCCGGGTTCGAGACCCGGGCGGGAAAGACCCTGTGGGGCCTGGGTCTAGAGAGTGTCCAGGGCCTGGCGGGCCACCCCGACCCCGGCCAGGCTCATCCCGAGGAGGGTGCCCGACATGGCCAGGGCGTTCCGAGGCACCCCGGAGGCCTCCAGCAGGGCCAGGCCCTGCTCGGGGTTCACGCCCTGGCGCAACGACGAGGCGAAGTGCATGAGCGCGGAAACCTGTCGATCCGTCAGCCCCAGGCCTCCGGCCAGTCGCCGGATCTCGGCCTCCTCCGCCTCCTGGAACTGCCCGTCCTGCCAGGCCATCGAACACAAATCCAGCGTCAGGGCGCAGCGCAAGTCGGTCGCAGCCATGCGCTTCAGGGTCGCTTCGAGGTCCTCGGTGCCCGGAGTGGTCGCCGCCATCACCCGCCCGCGGGCGTCGGGACCCAGCACGAAGTGCTTGCAGAGTTCCTGCAGCGCCAGAATCTCCTCCGAGCTGACCTGGCCGTCTGCTCCGGCCATCGAGGCCACCACCGCCAGGTAATCGGCCCGGTCGGATTCGTTGTAGTCCATCAGGTGCAGGTCCGCCATGGAAGCCCCCTGTCTCGATAGGATTTGGCAGGCAGGCCTTCGCCGGGGCGAGCAGGCGACCTGCCTGAAGAATTCATCGTTCCGGGGAGGGCTTCCCCGGACCCGCCGGTTCGGCAGTCGGGGCCTGCTCGTGAAGCCGGACCAGCATGCCCCCCAGCAGCTCCATCAGGTCTTCCTCTTCGCGCTTGCGCTTCTTCCATGCCTCCAGGGCCGCCTGCAGGTCCGCCGAGCGGAGCTGAAGGGTTCTGGCTTCGCGCGTCAGTTCGGCGACG
>Ga0334883_1005369_pt1 | contig 11344 bp, 13 predicted proteins | sample GraSluR1_MG_6_FD_207230 | JGI IMG/M metagenome (GOLD analysis project Ga0334883, IMG submission 207230) | Sludge microbial communities from methane-producing bioreactor in Wageningen University, Netherlands - Granular Sludge_09_05-R1 | ecosystem: Engineered > Bioreactor > Anaerobic >... | reverse complement strand
CGAACAGATTTGAACAGCTTTCCTTATTGCATGAACTTCTTGTAGAGGATGACATACAAGGAATCATCATGACAGGCAGCCAAGCAGCAAAGACAAAACGACAAGTCCAAGCATACTTTGATGCCGTAATAAACGAAGGTAAACCCGCACTCATCCTCTCAACAGGGAAGTATATCGGAGAAGGATTTGATTTTCCCCAGCTTGATACGCTGGTACTAGCTTCCCCGATTGCTTGGAAAGGGAATGTCATTCAGTATGCCGGAAGAGTGAGTAGGGTACATGAAGGAAAAACTGAGATCCAAGTCTTTGATTATGTAGACTTCAGAATTCCCGTTTTCGTTCGTATGTTTGGGAAGCGTGTGAATGCATACAAGAAGCTCGGATTACCAATTTCTCAATATGGAAGTCAAATGCGAGAGCAGTTGATATATACCCCTTCCACATATTGGGAAGTACTCAAGAAGGACTTGGAACAGGAGAAAAGCGAGATTGTATTCTCCATTCCCTACTTCGTTGATCGCACCCTTCGTGCTTTCCTTCCATTCCTTACAGCTTTAAAATCCAAAGTTACGATGATTATAAGAGAGCAGAATACATTCCGTACTATCCAATTGTTGAAACGGATTGGGATAACAGTCGAGACAACCGAAGAAGAAATTGCCAACTACATCACAATCGGGGAAAGGGTAGCATGGTATGGTAGCATTCACTTGTTTGGAAAGATACAGGATGATGATACGCTACTTCGTCTCGAGGATGCCACCTACGTTGCCGATTTCAGGAACATTCATGAGAAAGAGGAAGGCTTGCCATTGTTTGACTGAATTGCATATCAAAGGCTGACTATTTCTGATCAGCCTTGTGGGTTTGTAAGAGCTTCTGCCTGGTCTCGATGGGTGCTTCGTCTGTGATGCGCTTGTACAGGTCGCTGGGGAATACTGGGTTATCACGATATGAAGATCATACTTGCCGTGATGCATTTGTCGGCACTGAGACTTCGTCTCTTGCCGGTGAGCGGGGGAAACTTCGGAGGCAGAGTTTTCCAGAACTGCAGAGTTATTGGAACATGCAACCTATATTCACTCGGTATTGGATTGTCCAATGACATCGTCTTTAGCTTTGCACATAAGATGCAGCGCCTGGGCTTACTCTGTGGCTACTACCAAGAGACACAGATGCAGATGATCAGCGTATAGTGCGCATGGTTGTTTCACACTTAGGAGATACCAAGCAGATGGCGAAGATTGCCAAGATCATGAAGAGTCGCGGGGTGATAGTGCTTACCATCATCGGCAAAAAATTGAGTGAGGTTACAATACTCAGTGATTTGGTGCTGTTTGCTCCGCTTTCTGAGCTTCTCAAGCGTTAGGGGTCTAGTTCGTCGAGGATCAGCCAACTGGTGCTCATTGGCATGCAGTTCTCCCTAATTATCAAGAACAAGCGGATGAGTACATTCAGACCATCAGGAAGACCTATGAGGCGTATGAATGATTTAATTGTCAGTTGGAGATCTGACAATTCCTCGCTAGCCTCAATTTCTTATACTTGCATACAAACTTGCTTTCTTTTCCCAAGGTGCAATGGGCAGACCTGTTTCTCTTTAATTGTCATAGGGTAGTCCGATGCGGATGGCATACATCTTTTTAGCCTCATTGAGACTGATTGGGTTTTTTCCATCCTTTGCGTCAGGATGAGTATTCTGATACGGGTCATCTATCCAGCCGCAGACAGGGCATTTTTCATACTCGGTTTCTATGTGAATTGAGTACGTTTTACAACATTCACAAGCACAAAAAACAATACATTCCGATACTTGGGTTGTATTTCTTTCTGCTACTTGTGCCTTGATTATCTCTACCTTTTCTTTTAGTTCACTCGAAAAAACAAGTTGTTCTGGACCTACAAATCGAGATTCCGGCCCTCGTCCTCCCATCGTTTTTCCTCCTTATTTGGGAATCTGGTATGGTTGATGAAAATAGTATTTGTATCCATCTCAGGGAAGGGCGCATCAAAACACAAAACCAATTCGGGTTTGAGTCTTCTGAGCATCTCTCGATAACCGAGAAGAAAGGCCTTCTTGCAGCGTTGGCACCCTATCGTAGAAATTGCAATAATAGACTTTTGGGGTATTCCTAGAAAGCAGAAATCAAAACTATCTTTTGTACTCCATGAAATAGTTGGAAACACTGACAATCCTAGTTCCTGCCAGAATGCTCCGCACCATCTGTTTCTGAAAGTATTGAAAAGTTGAACCGACAACGACATATCAGCATACAGGCTAAAGTCGGGAGTAAGAACATGAGCGTACTGAGCAAGCTTTTCGATGCATTTTTCGGGCTTATAATACACGGACTCAAATTTGTCGTCAGTGATGAAGAAGTGGACGATTTTCCTAGTACCTCGAGTATCACAACGATGCGTCTGGTCAAAAGATATTGCTCCAAGGTTTGAGAAAGAAAGAGTTGTATTTCTTTCAAGCTTGGGAATTCCCCAAGGTTCTTCCATCGGATAGAAATTGCGCGTGAAATATGGCCTCTGCTGAATGCTGGATGGACGTCGAATCATCTACAAGTCAATGTTTATGACATTCAGGGCAGCAATAGAAGCATCCATCCGATGATGGGTAGGTCTGTTTTGCTTTCTGTACGGCCTCGCGGCAAGTATTCCAATATCCAAGATCTTCTCGATTTGAGAATTCAGGCAAATGATTGCACGTGTCTTTGTGGACTTCATGATACCCATTTGCATCCGTATTCTTATTCACACAATACCTTGTCACCGAACACCTCCATTGCCAGTGCTTGCTGGCGCGTATAACAACACTCCTAAATCTCTCAAGGATAAGCAAAAACATAGGTGTATTATTTTTCTGTGAGAAGTAGTATTTATCTAAAATTAAATCGTTAATCATTGTTTGTAAATATCTATTGATTAATAATATAATAGATTTACATATAAAATAAATTAATTATGACGTGGATTTGTCATAATCGAAAAAATGTGCTGGATTGCTGTCATTGATGATGATATCCGGCATTTTCACAAGAGCAAGAAAGTCGTCAGCGTATATGAGTGGGTGCCCTCGGAAGGGTCGGGCACTGTCTTACCGGATCAGGGCGGAAGCTGATCCGTAAGAAACAAACAAAAAAGTCATTGACATTAGCAAAACAAATGCCTCATTCCGGTCTGGAACCAACTACTTCTACAGGAATTCAAGTAAAAAACATTTGCTTCTGGCCTTCCTTTCCACCACTGCAGGCGGGGCACTCCCGCACCTGGGGCTCCAATGGCGGTTCTCGAAGGGTATCTCTTCCCATGGGACTGCACTGTACCTTCATGCTTAGACCGACCACACTTCATCACGGTATACCATGTCATTTCCCTTCCGATATAATCCACAGAATGTTCCCAAGCTGGGTGTTGTGGTAAAAGCAACAGTGAGAGGGTATACCCCTTGGGAATCATGATACTATCCCCAACCCCATGCAATCATGGGCATACCACTATAGGATTTCCGGAGGTTGCAGATTGCGGGCTGTTATGATTGCGTTGGATCAATTCCTCAAGCATCCGATGGGTACTACCAGCACACCATCATCACGGAGGTAGGCAGACTCAGTTCCTGTAAGAATCATCAGAAACGAGGGTTCCTTCATCTTCTTGGTATCAACCTTGGCCTTCAGCTCCTGCAGATGTTCGGCTGCTTCCTCGATCTCCCAGGTACCGAGTTTCACTTCGATCGGAACCCACCTGCCGTCGTTGAGACAGACAACGGTATCCGATTCCAGTCCGCTTGCATCACGATAGTGAAAAACCTGTCCGTCGATGGCTTCTGCATAGATTCGTAGGTCCCTGGTGCAAAGAGATTCAAAGAGAAAGCCAAAATATTGGAAATCCTCGAGCAGCCGGGAAGGGGTGATCCGCATCACTGCTGTTGCGATGGAAGGATCCACAAAATGTTGTTTCACTGAAGTCCTGATTGCCGTCTTGGAGCGCAGCTCAGGGTTCCAAGCGGGAAGATTCTCCGTGACGAAGATACGGTCCAGTGCCATCAGATGGGGGTGCGGACAAAAAGTTTGACTTCTTTATGATGCTAGACCAAGACTCCTGCGGTACGCAAGTGGGCTCTTTCCTCCCAAGGACAGTTTGATACGTTTCTCAAAAATATGCGGTTGCCTATCACCTTTGTGCTTGCGGTTGTAAGCATAAAGTAATTACCCCAATAGGTGCGGATGGATGAATCTTGAGAAGATTTATTTCCCGTGTTTCTCTATATCCTTCAATTGGTAATGGAATTTCCCTGTCATTCACATTACTGGATTATCAATAGTAATGTAGTTTGGGAAGCACTCTTGTCAAACTTTAGGTAAAGTTCAACGGCTTTCTTCCTCTTCATATGAATACATTCCCTTCTCCTTGATAAGTCCAATAAAATGTCTTCCCCCCCCCCGCGATACTAATGACAATTGGAATCTGAAACAAATTATTATTAAAGCAAGAAAAATTGGTGCAGTAGCAATAGTAGTTGTCGGTAGGGCTGGTTCTTACGGGATTGGATTACTAATCTATTCGGCTTCTCAAGGTTATGGGCTGAACGTAATAGCTAGCAGATATAAATAACTCAAGGATTTTTACAAAATTCTATCGGTATCAGGTACAACTTCCAGAATAGCATTCTAGCTTAATTAGGGAGAAAAGCGTACATGGGAGCTACTCCATTCCCCTCACTTTACCCTTTGGAGATTCTGTACCTTCTGCTATACTGCTGGCAGTATGGCTACAATCAAGGATATTGCAAAACTTGCAGGAGTATCACAAGGAACAGTCTCTAATGTACTGAACGGCAAAGGTATCGTAAGCAGCAAGAAAATTCTGCTCGTTGAAGAAGCCGCCAGAACCATGGGATACACCATAAATCACACAGCGTACGTAAAAATGATGATAGAAAAAGGTATAGGGATATAGTTTTCAAGTAACAGACTGTAGGAGGATGAATGGCTCTTGATAAAAGTCTTTTTCTAACGTTAGCAAGTTACACCCCACGTCCTGGACGATATGCCACAGAGGACTTTTTGACGGAGTTGTTTGCTTGGATTCTTAATAATGTTGAGGGTTATGCTTCCGATTTATTATCTTTATTTCATAAAGTGAATAATACAGTACCGGAATATAAAGCAATACAAGCCCATGCAGAAACCCAGAAAGAGATCAATGGTGGAAGGATTGATCTCTTTCTGGCCATTGATGAAGATGTTGCATTTATTTTTGAGCATAAGGTTAACAGTTGGTTAAGTGATGGACAAATAGAAAAGTACATGAAACATAGTGAATTCTTTGAAGAGTTTCTTTACTCCGTCTTAATTGTTAAACACAAGAAGCAATGGACACAACAGGCTGATGTTCAGCTTACATGGACAGATATTTATAAGCTGACAAGAAGTATAAGAGGGAGATGCAAAGATGACGAGAGATTCGTTCTTGATAGTTTCATGCATTTCCTGGAGGGTAATGATATGGGCGAAAAGCATGCGATTACACAAAGGGTTTTAGCTGCAGTTCCCGAAGTTCTAACTGGATATCAATCCTTGGAGTATATCTTTAAGGAGCTAGAGGCATTCCCTTGGAAAGAGAATTTTGAAGCTCTGGATAGATTGCCTTTGAAGATTAGAGATATGATCAAGAAATCAAGTCCAGAATTCCATAAGGAAAGATGGGGAAGGATTGGAATTGATTTTTTCAATACCTGGTATCCAGGTTTGTTTGTTGGGGTGATATGGAATCCCAAAGACCATAAGATATATCCAAGGGTAAATGAGAATGGCCCTGATTTTGTGGTTATGCTGGATTATGATTACAAAAACTTAACAACTTATAACTCCTTTAAAAAATCTCTTGAGTTTAGGATGCTTTGTGAAAAGCTGGTTTCAAACCATAAAGGATTTGATGATTTTTTATATACCAGTAGAGACTTGCCAAACCCTTGGCGAGTAGCTGTACTCAGGATTCCTTTATGGGAGGTGATTCAAGGGAGCAAGGACATTGATTCCCAGATAGATTTGATTTTCCAGCGTTCCATCGCTGGCATAAGGATGATTGTAGAATCATTGATTCCCGATTCCTCGTCAGAGAATATTAACTAAGTGATAATGGCAACCATCGATACAATGTACAACTCCCTAAATTTCCTGGAATTGCAGAACAGGGGTGCTGGAGCATAAAAGAAACCATAAGTCTATGTGAGTAGTGTACGGCTTTGAAATGTATAGGATAACTTTAAAAATTCGAAAGATGTATTGGCATGGTTCATACTAAGAAATACGAATAATTAATTATTAAGGCGGTGTTTAGGATGAGAGAAATTCTCGAACTCGATCATACAGAAGCTAAAGCTCATTTTCTTAAAAGCAGTTCATATTTCAACGCAGATCTACCTCCATATATTAACTTTGAACCCTTGTTAAGTGATGTAGATAAGGTCCTCAACGGAGCACACTATATAAGCTTTCAATCTCAGATTCCACCTAAAAATTTGGATGGAGTTAACTATGTATTACTAACTAATAAAGATGGAAAATTTGCATGGAGACCATTGGAATTAATCCATCCCGCAATCTACGTGTGCCTAGTAAGCGTAATCTGCAATCCTGATAATTGGAAAATGTTGAAGGATCGTTTTGAAGCCTTTAAAATGGGACCGGTCGAATGTGTAAGTATCCCAATGGTTGCAGACCCAGAAGATGGTACAGATAGAGCTGAACAGGTAACATCATGGTGGCAAAATATTGAACAACAATCACTCAAGCTCTCTTTGCAATATAGTCACTTGCTTCATACCGATGTTACTGATTGCTATGGATCTATTTATACCCATAGCATTGCTTGGGCAATTCATGACAAGACAGTTGCAAAAGCTAATAAGAACAATAATCATCTTTTAGGGAATCAGATTGATGCAATTATCCAAGACAGTCGATATGGCCAGACAAATGGAATTCCTCAAGGCTCGGTACTTATGGATTTCATTGCTGAGCTGGTGCTTGGGTATGTTGACTTTCTTATCAAAGACCAATTAGATGAGGAAGATATAATCTCAACTTTCAGATTTTTTGACACTCGAAATCAGGACTGGTCGAAAGTAGCATAATTGCAATCAAATAATTTCTTACAAAACAACAAGATTCCGCTTGACCAACCCTTGCCAAGCGGATTTTTTTATGCTACTTTGTTAGTGTCAAAACAACACTCGTTTAGGAGGTTGCATGTACCAGAAATTCTCAGTGCCGATACCTGCTTTCCCCGGCAAGATCACAAGGAAGAAAAGCGCAGACGGCAGCATCTACCTCTACCTTGAAATCGACAGGACCTACCACAAGGACAAGGGGTACACCATACCCAGGAGGGTGTGCATAGGCAAGCAGGATCCAATTGACGCCTCCAGGATGTTCCCTAATCAGAAGTACGTCGAGTACCTCCCATCCGAATCAGCTGCGAACACTCCCGAATATTCAGGCTCCAGGAGCAGTTGCCTGCATGCCGGCACGCATGTGGTCGTGAAGAGGTTCCTGCAGAAATACAGGATCCTTGACTGGCTGCAAGGCAGGTTCGGCCTCAAGAACGGAGGCCTGGTCATGGACCTTGCAATCTACCTCATCATCACCGAGGGGAATGCGGCCCAGCATTACCCCGACTATGCATACCGCCATCCGCTGTTCACGCCACAGATGAGGATCTACAGCGACAGCAAGGTCGGTGCCCTGCTCAAGGACACAATCAAAGTTGACGACACCATTGCATTCACCGAATGGTGGAACAGCCCAAAGGATCACAGGAACAAGGTCTACATGTCCTACGACTCCACCAACAAGCTCTGCCAGGCAGGGGATATCGACATGGTCGAGGGAGGGCACGCCAAGGACGGCCATGACGGAGATCATATCTTCAATGTTGCTATAGCGACCGATGTCAGAGAAAAGCTGCCCGCGTTCTATGAGGAGTACCTCGGGTCCATCGTCGACGTCTCCCAGCTGGACTTCATGGTCGACAAGGCCAGGGCCCTTGGCTACAGGAACCTCGGCTTCATCCTCGACCGGGGGTATTTCAGCAAGGGCAACATCACCTACATGGACAGCAACCGCTTCTCGTTCATCATCATGGTGAAGGGCAAGAAGAGCCTTGTCTCCTCGATTGTGCTTTCCGTCAAGGGCAGGTTTGAGAACAAGAGATCCGATTACATCTGGGAATACTCTGTAAGCGGGACCACTGTCGAGGAAAAGCTGTATGAGAGCGACAGCAAGGCTAGGTTCTTCCATGTCTTCTACTCGGCATACAACAATGCGAAGGAGCGCCAGGACCTGGAACTGACGCTGCGCAAGCTCTCATGCGAGCTTGACCGTCTTCTCGGAAAGGACTGCGCCGATCTCAATCTAGGCAAGTTCGAGGAGTTCTACAGTCTGGAATTCAGCAGTGAGAGCAAGAAGAAGAAAATCCTGGTGATGTACAGCGAGAAGGCTGGTAGGATCGAGGCCATGATCGACCTGTTCGGATACTTCTGCATCATCTCGTCCGACAGGATGACAGCCCGCGATGCCCTGCTGCTGTACAAGGGCCGGGACAGCTCAGAGAAGCTCTTCGCCGCTGACAAGACCTTCCTCGGAAGCAGGGCCGAGAGGGTCCAGAGTGAGGAATCGTTGCGCTCCAAGCTCTTCATCGAGTTCCTGGCACTGATAATCCGCAGCAGGTTCTACGCCTGCATCAGCGACCATGTCCATGCCACGAGGACCAGGCGCAACTACCTGAACGTGGTCTCCGTCATAAAGGAGCTGGAGAAGATTGAGCTCATCAGGATCGGCGATGGTGTATACCGCCTTGACCATGCCATAACAGCCAGGCAGAAGGAGATCCTTTCCATATTCGCCATGAGCGATGACGACATGAAAGCCGAGTGCCAAAGTATTTCGAGGGAACTTGTCACCATAGATGCCGGTGACATCAGGAGCTGCCCAAAGGATGATGACATCAGGGATGATTCCACAGTCGAGGATGAGGAGGAGAGGCAATGCCAAGAGTAAGCAGCAATGAGAGCATGAACAGCAAGATCGCGAAGGCTGAGGCCAAGGTAAGAAGTCTGAAGGATGGGTATGAGAATGCCTTGAGGGAACTGGGCGACCTAAGGAAGAAACAAAGGGAGCAGCAGGTCTCAAAGCTTCTGGATGCAATGGATAAAAACGGAAAGACCTTTGAGGAAGTCATTCGCCTGATCAAGCTGTAACATGGCAGGATTTGGTACATCCTAGACTTCGAGTGTCAAAAATACTGGAAGCTAAGGTATAACAACTGATGATTACCATATTTTAAGATACCGCGATGACTATCGAATCTTTACTAATAGTGACAGAATGGCTGAGCGGATTCTAAAAGTCATCAGCTCCTGTGTTATGAAAGTGGGAATGAAATTGGGTGCCTCCAAAACACTTGTTTCTAGGAATGTGGTTGAGGGATCAATAAAATCAGATAAGTTAGCGGCAATTACACTTCAAGATTTGGGAACGGAGCATGCTAAATCAATTCAAAAACAATTACTACGAATTCATGCATTTAGCCAACAATACCCAAATAGTGGAGCTCTCAAAAGGCTTTTAGGTGAATTTCACGATACTGCATTTGAAAAAACAAAAAACGAGTTTAATGACGATTTAACTGTTCAAATTGCAATTCTTACCGATATTGCTTTTACATCACCAGATTGCGATCAAGACGGGACTGAGGAAGGATCTTGAGACGGTGTTCGAAGGCAACAAGGATATGGTCGATGATGTCCTCACCCTGGCCATGTTCCCGTATGTGACGGGTTTCACCTACAACCGTGTCGCCCGATGGCAGAAAATTGCAAAGTGCCCTTCCAAGCAAGAGCTCACCCCTCCGGTGATCACGCTTCTGACGCAATCCATCACCGAAGCCCACCGGATGAAGCTGCTGAAATTGCGCTCGGGCAGGCTGCGCAAGGCTGAGCTGTGCGCGGTCGACTCGACCACACGCAGCGCCTACGGCAAGTCGCTGACCGACATCAGATGGGGAAAGAACAAGGAATGCCTGCCTCTTGAGCAGACCGCGGAGGTGGTGGTCTACACCCTGGACTCCCACATGCCGGTCTACTACCGGACCTTCCCCGGCAACATGCAGGATTCCAGAAGCCTCCAGACCATCCTCACCGATCTGCACCATGCAGGCTTCGAAGATGTCATCCTGGTCACCGACAGGGGTTATGAGAAGATCAGGAACCTGGAGACCTACATCCTGAAGAACCAGGCAATGATCATGTGCACGAAGGTGCAGCAAAGCCTTGTCATGGGAAGGATCCTCCAGTACGGCGACTTCTCCGTCCGGCCGGACGACATGGCCATAGACCTGCAGACGAAGCTGTATTACCAGCAGTTCGAGATTGACTACCCGGTACAGAGCATCGGAGCCAGTGTCAAACGGTCGGAGAAACTGAGGCTGAGCCTCTATTTCGATTCGGTGCGCCGCAGCGAGGAACTGGTGCAGCTGGACATCGACATCACAGGGCAGCGGCAGGAACTCCAACTGCTTGTTGAGGAACGACAGCCCCTTGATGACGACCAATCGTTGAAGCGGCATTTCGGGTATTTCAAACTGCAGTACGATCCCGGCGACCGAATACTCAAGTCCTTCGAGCTTGATCAGAAGAAAGTGGAGAAAGCCAGACGCACCAGCGGATTCTTCTCGATCATGACCCACAAGCTGAACATGGATGCGATGGAAACGTACTACGCCTACAAGCTTCGAGACGAGCAGGAGAAGGCGTTCCAGCAGATGAAAAGCCAGATGGTTTCCAACCGCCAGAGGAACTGGTCGGAGGAAGGCAAGACAGGAAGGCTGTTCATCCTGTTCGTATCGATGATCCTGGGATCGGTGGTGCTGCACACATGGAAGACCACGGAACTGCATGACCAGTTCTCATCGTCTCTGGAAGTCCTGGATGAGATGAGAAGCATCCGATGCATCGAGCACACTAGCCGAACCAAGTTCATCACGCCGTTCGTCGGCGCGCAGCTGGATATCTGTGAAGCCTTCGGATTTGATGTCCCTCAAGGATGCGCTCCTGATTATGTTTCACGTAGGAAGCATCCAAAGAAAAGAGGTCGCCCACGCAAGCCAGCGACCGAAACTGATTTATAGTATAAAAAAGCCTAAAACTCACGTTGATAACCAAGGTATAGCACGGTCATCAAGTCGTGTCAACAAAAACAAAGACGTATCAATAATACTTCTTCTAATATCGCTCATGCTCTGACAAGCGTACCAAGAAAAATACCTGAATTCTCAC
>Ga0334883_1005368_pt1 | contig 11344 bp, 9 predicted proteins | sample GraSluR1_MG_6_FD_207230 | JGI IMG/M metagenome (GOLD analysis project Ga0334883, IMG submission 207230) | Sludge microbial communities from methane-producing bioreactor in Wageningen University, Netherlands - Granular Sludge_09_05-R1 | ecosystem: Engineered > Bioreactor > Anaerobic > Unclassified... | reverse complement strand
CCGGGCCTCGGTTTCCATCGACAACGCCAGCAGCCGCTTGTAGCCGTCGTGCACCGCGGCGCGCACCTGCTGCGAGGCGGGTCCCTCACCGGTGACGAACTGCTCTTCCAGAAGCCGAATGGCCTCCTCCTCGTCGGGGGCAACGCGAAGTGTCAGGAAGCCTTCGTTCTCCCCGCGGCGGATGGCCAGGATCCGGTGGGACGGGGCCTCGGCGACGGGCTCAACCCAGTCGTAGTAGTCCCGGTACTTGATGCCGTCCTCTTCCTTGTCGGCCACGACGTGAGAGGACAACACGCCCCTGGTGAAGAACATCTCGCGCATCATGGCCCGGGCGTCGGCGTCCTCGTTGACCCACTCGGCGATGATGTCGCGAGCACCGGCGAGTGCCTCTTCCGGGTCGGCGACGCCCTTGTCGGCGTCCACGTACTGGAGCGCTTCGGCCACGGGGTCCAAGTCGTCCTGGTCGAATAGGCGCAGGGCCAGGGGCTCGAGCCCCTTCTCCTTGGCGATGGTTGCGCGAGTGCGGCGCTTGGGCCGGAAGGGCAGGTAGATGTCCTCCAACACCGCCATGGTCTCGGCGGCCAGCACGCTCTCCCGGAGGTCATCGCTCAACAGCTCGCGCTCCTCCAGAGATTTGAGGATCGCGTCCCTCCGCTTGTCCAGCTCGTCGAGCTGGGCGAGCCGGTCGCGAATTGCCGTGATCTGGACCTCGTCCAGGGAGCCGGTGGCTTCCTTGCGGTAGCGGGCGATGAAGGGGACGGTGGCCTCTTCTTCCAGCAGGCCGGCGGTGGCCCGCACCTGCGCAACCTTAAGGCCCAACTCGTCGGCAATCTTCAGCACGTGCTGCTCGTTCATACTCACACACACAGCCTATCTCTTTGAGGGTCATCCCGGCCTTGTCTGGGAACGGTGGGTACGGCACAGGGGGCTTGGGGCGTGGGGACGGCACCCGGTGTCGCAACAAAAGGTTACTATAGGGCACCCCCGGACTGACGTCAATAGATTCTGTGCGATGAAACGCGATTGTTCATCCCGGCGCCCCGCGGCCATGCCGATGGCGGCGAGATCCGACGCGGCCGTCGGGTGGCTGCGGGGTCTCGGGGGACGCGGCGACCGGGAAGAAGCCCCGCCGCATCGGTACTCACTCAGCTGCGTGGACATGTCTGCGGCCTGTCAGGAAGTGACCCGTACTCATGGTATCCGGGCGAAGTGTCTCGTGGTTCATGCTGCTTCTCATCGTCGGCGCTCCCCTGCGGGCACCGGCTCAGTTCTTCCCTGCGGCGGGCGGCAACCTCGCGGCGCCGGCCGCGCCCGGCGGAGGTGACGCGGAGTTCTCCGACCCCATCTTCGGCTTCGCGGTGCGGCTACCGCCGGACTGGGACATGGCCACAGGCCTATCGGGCGAGCGCATGATGGGGATCAACGTGCGCACCGTGGGCTCCCTGCGGGCGCCCCTGGTGGTCTTCTTCCGGATTCCGGGGACCATTGACGCCGCGGCGCAGGCGCTGGTGGGGTACGTCAGAGCGCAGGACGGTCGGGTGCAGCCGGAGCTTCGGCGCACCGGCCGGGGCAACGAGCAGGAGATCGTCACCACCATCGGCAGCGACGTCCTGGGCCCGGTGGGGGTCTACGGTGTGGCGCGGGAAGAGGCCGGGGTGGTCTACAACCTCATCGCCATGGCACCCATGAGCGTGGCGGCCCAGTTCAAGCAGGAGATCGACGGCGTGATGGGGAGCTTCCGCATCGTCGCCCGGCCGATCCTGAGGGCCTTCAAGGAGCCCGCTGAGAACGCCTTCCTCCTCAGCCTGCCCCGTGACTGGGGCTGGGAGGGCGGGATCTACCGGGACGCCATGTGCCCGGGAGCCTTCGTCTGGACGGCCCGGGCCGCCGACGGCTCAGCCGGCGCCTTTGAGATCGAGCCCGGCTACTGGCAGAGCCCCTGGCGCGACTCGGCGTCGCTGGCGGGCGATGTCATCCCCCAGAAGCTCGCCATCCGCATCAAGGGGCTCCAGGACCTGCAGTTGCTTCATGTCGAGAGCCTGCCGCGCGCTGCGGAGCACCTTTCCGCCTGGTTCCAGTCGATGCTGGCCGGCACCACGGCAATTCCGGCCGACCGCGCGCGTGTGCACTACCGCGCCCGTGTCGGCAACAGAGCCGTTCGCATCCGCGTAGACACCTATCTGAACTACTATCCGCTCCAGGTGGCCACCGGATGGGAGGCCTCCCAGATGTCGGGGGCCTGGGCGCCGGAGGAGCGCTTCGATGAGGTGTTCCCGGTGGCCCGAGGCGTGAGGGATTCGCTGCAGGTTGACCGCAAGTGGCACAAGCTGCAGATGGATACGGTGGCGGAGGTGCTCAGGCACAGGAAGCAGGTGTTCGACGCGGCGCATGACGAGTGGCTGACCACCATCCGGGGCGAGCGCACGGTGACCGATCCGGACACCCAGCAGCCCGTTCCGGTGCCCGACGGCCCGGGGACCGTCTACAAGGACCCCGACACGGGAGCCATCTTCCGCGTGCCCTACGAGCGGCGCCAGGAGGTGCCCTCCAAGTGGAGGGAGCTGACATAGAGGCCCGGCCGCAGGCATACAGGCCCGGCCGAGAAGTCCGGCTGGTCCGTTTCATGTCATTCTGAGCGTCCATCTCGCGCGGCGAGATAGCGAAGAATCTCGCTGAATGCCGGGAGATTCTACGAGCTGCCCTTACCGGGAGCGGACGCTCTAAGAAGGACACTCCCATGCGGACATGGGCTTTCCGGCCGCATCTCCAGACGGCCGGCGGTCCCGGCCAGGTTCCGGCCCTGCTCGGAGCCGGCAGGGCACGCAACTGCGACGCAGGCACGGCCCTGACCATCAAGGCGCCCAGCGCGCCCCGCACAGGGGGCGGACACGCCAAAGGCCGGACTGCCCTCAGCGCAGCCCGGCCCTATGCGTGCACGCCATAGAGGACGGCCGTCTACTGATCCTGCAGCGTGGACAGCAGGTCGGCGATGATATCGGAGACCGTCCGGGACGAGGGATGCCCGCCTCGCGCCAGCGGCCGCGAGAACTCCCCTTCCACCAGCGGCAGGCCGCCCGCGCCGGACTGGATGTCGGCGACCGCCTCCCCCACATAGCGGCGCACGTCGTGAGCGACCTCCTTCACCGAGCGGTTTGCGTTCACCACGACGAAGGCGTACTCTTCCACCATCTGGCTGAAGATCCCCAACAGGGCATCCTGGTGTTGCACGAAGCAGTCATAGCGACTGTCGCCGTGGATGTAGTCGGCCCCCGACTCCCAGTAGTCGAATCCCCCGCTGGACAGCACTCTGGGAATCAGAGTCTGCAGGTCTGCCTGCAGGTAGAGCACGAGATCGGGAACCACGGCGAAACCGTACACATGCCGGATCCACCTGGGGTCGGCGCCGCGCACGATGGCCCTGGCCATCAGCGAGTAGATGTACCGGTCCGTCAGAACCACATACCCCGCGCGGAGGGCGGGAATCATCTCATTGAGCAGACGGTCGGCGAAGTCCGTGGCATAGTAGAGGGCCTGAGTGATGGCCCCCATGGTGTGGCCCTCTTTGGCCTGCTGCAGGTCGCGTCCGGCGAGGTTCGAGCGCGTCAGCCCCGTGTCGTACACGGCCAGGCCGGAACTCTCCAACGAGTTCTTGAGTAGCTCGATCTGTGTCGAGCGGCCCACCCCGTCGGTGCCTTCCAGCACGATCAGCTTGCCGATCACGTCCTCGGCGGGCATCGCCGGCATCGGGTGCCAGTAGGTCTGTAGCATAACTAGCCCTCCTTGCCCTCGAGGTCTGCCACGATGCGGCGCATGCCCTCGGGGCGCTTGAGGCAGCCATCCAGGTGCTTGGAGACGATCTCCCTCACCTGGGCCTGCTGATCGGCGATGGGCTGCGTGGCGTCGATCACCTCAAACCCGAACTCGTCCACCATCTTGTCGTACTCCTGCAGGATGCGGCCCTGGAACAGCTCGAAGGACTTGTACGGATCGTCGCTGAGCCCGAGGTCCATCCCGGCCTCGTACCACTTGAGCTCCGGGCGACCGGAGAGGATGCGGTCGAGGGCGACCTCCAGGGGGACGCGAAAGTAGAACGCCACCGTGGGCTTGACCGCGAAGGTATACAGCTCGCGCACCCACTGCGGATGGCAGCCGCGGGCCACATCGCGGGCGAAAGCGGTGAAGGCGTAGCGGTCGGCCATCACCACCGCACCGGCCTTGAGCGGAGGCATGATGTTCTGCTCGCAGCGGTCGGCGAAGTCCGTGGCGTGGATGAGGCTGAAGGTCGTGGGGGTCAGGAGCCGCTTGCGCTTGCCGCGCGAGGTGGTGCGTTTGACCAGTTCCGAGGAGTTCCACTCGGAGTAGAACACCGAGTACATCTGAGACAGCAGCCACTTGTACAGAAGCGATATCTGAGTGCTCTTTCCGGAGCCATCGATGCCCTCGACGACGAAGAGCTTCCCGGGCATTCCCGTGATCGGCCGCATGCCGATCCCCCTTTCGGTACGCCTGAAGCTTGGGGTATCTTATCGCATTTCGCCGGGCGCAACAAGAGCGGCTCGGGTGACGGCGGAAGTGACGGCAACGTCGCCGGCAAAGACCGCTACGACGGGGGGGGCAGGTTCCCGCGCTCGGGCCGGCGAAGCGCCACACACGCGCTTGGGTACCGCCCGGCGACTGCCGCGACCTACGGAGGACCACTCATGACACAGTACAAGGGCCCCCGGCCCCGGGCCAGGGACATCGGCATAGCGGTCGGCAGCGGATCTCCCGGCCCTCTCAACGCCATCACCGACGTGCCCGGCGTCCGCGTGGGCCACATCTCGCTCATTCGTGGCGAGGGTGAGCTGCGCGTGGGCGAAGGTCCCGTGCGTACGGGAGTGACGGCCGTCCTCCCCCACGGTGGCAATCTGTTTGCAGCGAAGGTGCGTGCGGCCGGCTTCATACTCAACGGTTTCGGCAAGTCCGTAGGGCTCCCGCAACTGGCCGAACTGGGCTGTATCGAGACCCCGATCCTGCTCACCGGCACCCTTAGCACATGGCGGGTAGCCGATGCGCTGGTGGACTATGCGGCCCGGAGTAACCCCGGTGTGTACTCCTTCAACCCCGTCGTCTGCGAGTGCAATGACAGTCGGCTGAGCGATGCGTTGGGAAGGCACGTGACGGCCGCCGACGTGCTGGCGGCCATCGAGTGCGCGCAGGAGGGTCCGGTGGCCGAGGGCAACGTGGGCGCGGGAGTGGGGATGACGGCCTTCGGCTGGAAGGCCGGCATCGGGACGGCCTCGCGAACCGGTCGGGTTCAGGCCGGCCCGTTCACTGTGGGCGCGCTGGTTCTGGCCAATACCGGCGAGCCCGGGGAGCTGCGAGTAGGCGGCATCCCCGTCGGCGACGCCCTCCGGCCCGATGCGGTGGAGCAGGAGTGTGGGGACGGCTCGATCATCATGCTCGTGGCCACGGACGCCTCCCTGAGCCACCGACAGCTCTCGCGGATGGCCAAGAGGGCGGCGCTGGGGTTGGGGCGCACCGGGGCCACGGCCTCCCACGGCAGCGGCGACTTCGCCATCGCCTTCTCCACGACGGCCCGGATCGACACCGAGGGCCGCGAAGTCCACGAGGGCGGGGCGCCGGTCCGAGAGCCGGAGCTCTCGAGGCTGTTCGGGGCCACCGTGGAGGCGGTGGAGGAGGCGATCCTCAACTCGCTACTGCGGGCCGAGAACATGACCGGCCGCGATGGGGCAGTCTCTCGCGCCATCCCGGTACAGCGGCTACTGCAGGTTCTCGAGCGGCGTGGGGGGCCGCCGACGCAGGGTCCGCGTCACTAGAGGCCCGGTCGAGAAGTCCGGCTGGTCCGTTTCGTGTCATTCTGAGCGCTGATCTCGCGCAGCGAGGTAGCGATGAATCCCGCTGAACACCAGGAGATTCTTCGAGCTGCTCCCTCCGGGAGCGGACGCTCTCAGAATGACATTCCCGGCGAAGGTGGGGTCCCCGGCCGGACTTCCGGACGTCCGGCCAGCAAGCCCGGTCGGCCCGGTTCATGTCATCCTGGAGCGCCGGCGTCACAAGTCCGGGCGGCGCAAGCTCGAGCTTGTGCCGCTTGGGCGAAGGGTCTCGCGACATCACAGGAGGTCTTTGGAGCTGCTCCCCGCGGGAGCCGACACTCTCTGTGTGACACGACCATGCAAACGTGGACCTCTCGGCCGCGCCTCCAGACAGGCGGCCTCTCAGAGACCAACCATTCGGTTCTTTCCCCTACCTGCGCATGGCCGGACGGTAGCTCCACGACTGCCACCGGAGCAACTCCCTGAGTGGCTCATAGCTCAGGCCCGGCCGGTGGTTCGTCGAACCGAAGCGACGGTCGCCAATGGCAGGCTCTTCCACGCAGGCCGGGAGAGTGTCGGCCTCCTCGACAGTCACCTCAAGCGGCAGCTCTCCCGTGTCCCGGGACTGGATCACAAACTGCGCCAGCGCCCGCAGCCAGGTCCCCGGCCCCACATCGACGCGGCCGGCCCGCAGCACCCCCGGAATGCGGCCGTGATCCATCATCGTCGCATAGCACGACAGCGCCCCGGCGAAGAGGTGCTCACGCGTCATGGTCACAGGGCCCGTCTGGGCAAGCGGGGCCTGTGTGGGTCCCAGCAGGCGCTGCACCGGAAGGCGCTCGGGCCAAGCCCCGTTGTGCCAGCAGTACTGGCAGGCGAAGGCCAGAAGCCCGACGATGTCGGCCGGAGAGAAGCTCATGCCGAAGGCCGTGACGTAGTTGAGCACCGCCTGGGCCTCGCGGGCGATCTCCAGCATCTGGGGGAGACTGAGCCACTGCACGAGAGGCTCCTCGTCCAGTGCGCACAGCGCGGCGTAGCCGGTGATGTTCGCATCCGGCTGGGCCTTCACCCAGCGTACCGTCTCGCGGACGAACCGCAGGGCGGCGGCGCGATCCTCCGCCGAGCGCGGCTGGGAATGGGCGATGCCCGAGGGGCGCGGATAGGCCACCGGGCCCCCGTCGCGAAACAGCACCGCGTACTCGTACAGCCCTCCCCAGTCTGCGGTGACAAAGCACGTGGGGTGTCCGGCGAAGCAGATGAAGTCCACCCGCTCGGCCAGGGCCTCGTAGGCCACCCTCATGCTCCACATGTCCCGCTCCACATCGGCGGGCTCCTTGAGCTCATCGCGGCGGGTGGGGTCGACCCGATTGTCCCAACTGCCCTGCAGCGACACGACACACTTGGACCGCGGCCAGGAGAGCCAGTTCATCATCCACCCTCTGGGACCACCGGCCCAGCAGCGCACTCCGGCCAGTTTGAGCGCATAGGCAAGCTGCGGGCACTGCTGGGCCTGGTGGCAGCACCACGCCACCGGGAATTGCCCGGTGATCTCGGCCACATCGTGCAGTCCGGGCAGCTCCACGCGGAGCGCATGAGCCACCGCGTCGTCCCATGTCATGTCCTGACCGTACTCCAGAGCGGGGATCGGGAAGTCGCCCCAGTAGTTGCCGTGGTAGCAGATCTCGTGGCGCGATAGGGCCTCGATCACATCGCGCCTGCCCCGCTGCCGCAGTACCCGGGCTTTCTCGCCCGCCAGGAACAGCGACAGCGGCACATCCTCCCGGCAGAAGAGGTTGCACAACTCAAGCACAGCGTCGTCGGAGGCCTCGTTGACGGGGTCTTCCACATCGAGGGCGAAGATGACGTCGGGCATGCAGGTCTCCTTGGGTCGACGGCAGCGCCCGGAGGGCGTGGCGGTGGGCGGCGGTCCCCGCAGGACGGCTCGGGCACGCCTAAAGCCTCAGCAATTCCCCGTTGTCCTTGAGCCACTGCTTGTGCCGCTCGTAGCCGGGCATCATCTCCGCCACCAGGGCCCAGAAGGCCCTGGAGTGGTTCGGGTGACGGATGTGACACAACTCGTGGATGATGACGTAGTCCATCACCTCCGGCGGCGCCATCACCACGCGGTAGGCGATGGAGATACTCCCGTCGGCCGAGCAACTGCCGTGGCGGGACTTGGTGTCCTTGATGGTGATCCTCCCCGGCCGGACGCCGATGCGGTCGGCCAGCTTGGGCAGGCGCCGCTCCACTTCCGCGGCCGCCTGCTTACTAAGGAACCTCAGGACCTCGTCCCGCACGATATGCGGGACATCGCCGGGCGGGGCGGCCTGGTCCACCTTCACCACCAGCTTGTCCCCCCGGCGCCCGGCGCGACCGGTGGCCTTGTGGGGCACGATCTCCAAAGTCAGCTCCTTGCCCTGCAGCGAGACGGTCTCGCCGCTTACCCAGCGGCGCTCCGGCGGCGCTTCGGCGGCCATCTCGCGGGTCCGACCTCGGATGGCGGCCGCGTTCTGCAGGACACACTCCTCGATCTGCGCCATCGGCATCGCCGTGGGCGCGCGCACCTCGAGGCCCGTCTTGGGCTGCCAGTAGACGCTGACCCGCTTCCGTCGCGGATTGCGGGTGACACGGAACTCGATGGGGCCGTGCTCGTCCTCAACCACGTGGACGGGAGCGTCCGGGGGCTCCGAGGGGTAGAGTTGCTTGCGGAGCCAGTCCCGGGACGCCTCGACGAACTGCTCGATGACGGCTTCGCTGTCGAAGATGGTCGCCGCGACGTAGACCGACCGCTGCGGGGTGACGACCAGCCGCATCTGCCGATGCCTGGCGCTGCGCTCGACGCGGTACTCAACGCTGTGCTGCCCGATCTGTACCGTCGGCAAGGTCTGGGTGTTCCTTTCTGGCTCGGAGAAGCCGCGCCATCCACACGGGTCGGCCCGGCCGCGCGGCTACCCGAGCACGTGCGCCGCCAGGAGCCGGGCGCAGTTCTCGATGGCGGCCAGGTGCCCCACCTCGTACCCGTGGGTGTTCTCAGTAGCGAACCCGATGCACGCCGCCTTCGCCGTGTACCCGTACTTGGCCGTCGTGCTGGCATCGCTGCCGAAGGAGCGCACCACGATGCGCTGATGCCCGCCACAGAGCTCGTCGGCGGTGCGCGACAGCTCGTCGGCCAGCGGCTTGTCGTAGATGAACACGGCGTCCTTGTACATTATCGCAGGCTCGGCGGAGAGCGTCACCGAGTACTCCGGAGCCACAGGGATGATCTCCACCGCAATGTGCTCGGTGGCCGGTATGGTGCGGGCCACGTAAGCCCCGCCGGAGATCCCGGTCTCCTCCGCCCCGGTCACCGCCAGGTACAGATCGCGTTTCGGCCTGCCCCCGGATTGCCGCACAAGGTCGGCCGTCAGCAGCAACACGGCCACCGCCGCCTTGTCGTCCAGCGCGTAGCCCGCCACACACTCACCGATGTACACCGGTGTCTTGCGCTGTCTCGCCACACAGGCCCGACTGCCCACTCGGACCCCCCGCTCCCCGAGCTGCTCGCGGCTGAGCTTGCAGTCGATATAGCACATCTCCCAGTTGAGGGCCTTGCTCTTGGCGTCGGCAATGGTCGCCGACAGGTGGCTGGAGTGGCGGCTTCCCACGGACAGAATGCCGGTCACGATCTCGTCGCCGATCACATCGAAGGGGCCCTCCCCGTACACCCACGGCACGCAGCCGCCCAGAGGCTCCAGCCAGATCTTGCCGTCCTCATCGATCTTGCGGATGATCGTGCCGATCTCGTCCTTGTGGGCCATCACCAGCACGGCGTCCCGGCTGCTCTCGCCGGGGATCTTGGCCAGAAGGTTGTCATTCTCGTCGGTCCACACGTCGTCACAGCGCTCGCGCAGGAGCGCCTCGCAAAGCTGCTGCATCTCCCCCTCCTCACCGGAAGGGGAGTGGGTGACGAGCAATTGGTCCAGCATTCGTCGCAGTTGCTCTTGCATGCGAAATACACTCACTCAGGTGGAGTCGCGAGTCGGCGAGTCGCTAGTCGCTAGTCAACGGCGAACGGCGTCAACGGCTACGGAGCCAAGGGGTGCGTTCTCGCCGCGGTCGTAGTCGTGAAGGTGTCCGGTCCGGAGGACCGGCGACGGGCTTCAGCCCGTCCCCCCAGGCACGGGGCGAGCTACAGATCCACCGGCTCGCCCTTCTCCGCCGCCTCCACCATCGCGGCCAGGGCCTTGGTGGCCATCAGCCCGTCGTAGGCCGTGATCATCGGCTCCTCGTCGCGCAGCAGGCAGTTGACGAAGTGCGAGATGGCGTCGAAGACGAAGCCTCTTGGCTCACCGTCGATGTCCCCGGTGATGAACCCCTTGTTCTGGTGTGCCGCCTCCGTGCTCACCTGATGCACGGGCAGCGTAGGGTCCACATTCACATAGCCCCTGGTGCAGATGAGCTGGAACTTGCTGTCCACCAGATACGGCATGCTCTCAGGCAGCACCCAGCAGGACTCGAAATTGCCCACACAACCGTTCTCGAACTCCACCGTGGCCTGGTAGAAGTCCGGGGTGTCGATGCCCATGCCCTTGAGCACCACCGACCGCGCCACCGCGGTGACGCGCTTGGCCTCACTGCCGAAGTACCAACGGGCGATGTCGTACCGGTGGCAAATCAGCCAGAAGGGAAGCTTCGTATCACCCGACCACGACAGCATCTTGGTCGGCACGTACAGGGTGTTATTGAGCCGCGCGTAGCAGTACAGCGGGTCGCCCAGCTCGCCACGCTCCAGCATCTCCTTGGTGGACCAGAACATCGGCATCCACCGATTGCTCCACAGGATCATCAGCCGTTTCCCAGCGGCCTCCTGAGCGGCGGCGATGGCCTCGGCGTCCTCGACCGTGGTCGCCATGGGCTTTTCCAGCAGCACGTGCTTCCCCGCCTGCAATGCGCTCACGGCCGCATCACGATGCAGATGATCCGGCAGGGCGATGGAGACCGCGTCGATCGTGTCGTCGGCGAACAGCTCGTTGTAGTCGGTAAGCGCGTTCCTGGCCCCATAGCGCAGGGCCGCCGCACGCGCCTTCTGCTCGTCGATGTCACACACTGAGACCAGCTCGGCATTGGGGAGGGAGGCGATGACCTTCACATGCCCCTCGCCCTGCAGACCCGCGCCCACACAGCCATAGCGTACCTTACCCTCAGCAAAACCTCTGAGCATCCATCTCAGTCCTTTCGGCGCCTGTGAGTCGGCAACGGACGGGAGTTCGCTGGGGGAGGCCGGGAGACCTCCGCGGAGGGGAGAACGACCAGCGACTCAACATAGAGACACAGAGAGTACTGAGTTCCACGGAGAACGGCATAGCACAGAGACACAGAGAACGCCGGAGTACACAGAAAGCGGCAGAGCACGCCAGAAGACGGCTTCTTCAGGGCACAGCCCTCCGTTGCGCTCCCCGCCGTTGCCCCCGCCGTTGCCCCCGCCGTCACCCCCGCCGTCACCCCCGCCGTCACCCCCGCCGTCACCCCCGCCGTTGCCCCCGCCGTTG